>OCAA01000026.1_pt1 | contig 200779 bp, 232 predicted proteins | sample 1538241 | NCBI WGS metagenome assembly OCAA01 (sample SAMEA2580241, study PRJEB22360) | human gut metagenome | biome: human gut; feature: human-associated habitat; material: faeces | place: Denmark | collected 2008/2010
ATCTGGGAAACCATCCCGGTTTTTGGGTTCCCGCTCCCCCCGCCGATCAGTGCTGCCTGTGTCACAGTATGGTGTGGTGCATAAAAAGGCCTCCTTGTGATCAGTGCCTGTCCCGGCGGCAGAAGTCCCGCCACACTGAAGATTCCTGTCACCTCCAGACTTTCTTTCAGTGTCAGAGGCGGCAGGATTCCGGGGATTCGCCCGGCGACCATGGATTTTCCCACCCCGGGCGGCCCTATCATCAACAGATTGTGGAATCCCGCCGCAGCGATCTCGGCACCCCGTTTAGCATTCTCCTGCCCCGCCACTTCCCGGAAATCTCCCGTATCCTGTCCAGTTCCTTCCCTTAGCAAGTCCTCCGCCCGGATCCTCGGCTGATACACTTTTTCAGTTTCCAGCTCCGGATGGTTCAGTGCCGCCAGCAGATCGTTCAGACAGTTCACACCCCAGACCGTGATCCCCGGTATCACCGCAGCCTCCATGGCATTTTCTCCGGGCACCACCACCCTTCGGATACCGCTTTTTGCCGCCTCCTGAACAATGGGAAGTACACCCTTCACCTTCTTGATCTCCCCATTCAGGCCCAGTTCTCCCAAAAACAATGTATCCTGCAGCGCTTCCTCCGGTACCAGTTCCATATCCCGCAAAAGTCCCACAGCTACAGGCAGATCAAAGGCGGTACCATCTTTACGTCGACCTGCCGGAGCCAGATTTACTGTGATATGTGCCGGTGGGATCTGGAAACCGGAATTTTTCATGGCCACACTCACCCTCTCCCGGGATTCCTTCACCTCACTCCCCAGCGACCCCACCAGCTGAAACGATGGTAGTCCCCCTGCCAGATCCACTTCCACGCGGACCAGATATGCCTGCAGACCATAGACTGCAGCCGAAAAAACTGTAGTAAACATAAAATACCTCCTTTAAAATGTTTTATTTATTATGGAAATAACAGTGAAACAAAACAGAAACAGATAAAACGAATGAATCTGACAAAAATAATCAGACTTAACAAAACAATTCATACAATGGGTAATCATAAGAGCCCGCAAAAGGGCAGTGAAACTACCGGAATCTTCTTAGAATTAATATCAGAAATTTTAAATGAAAACGTCTTTTGGTGAAAAATCCTCCGGAACCTCACTACAGATTCACAAAACCGTACGCTTTCCGCTGCGTCGTCTGGTCTGCTCCTATATAGCCGGTTCCGGATCATTCCTTTAAATTTTATTTTCCATGCTGTCGGGATCCTGAGCGAACTGGATCGCATGTTCCCTGTCGATCTTGCCTTCAAAATACAACTGAACAATAGCCTCATCCATGGTGATCATACCCAGTTTCCGGTTGGTCTGCATGACGCTGGCCAGCTGGTGGGATTTGCCCTCACGGATCAGGTTGCGGACCGCATGATTGGCATGCATGACCTCAAAAGCTGCCACACGGTGCTTGCCGTCCGCTGTCGGGATCAGCTGCTGGGATATGACTGCTTCCAGTGTGTTGGACAGCTGGACACGGATCTGTTGCTGCTGATGTGGTGGGAAGACATCGATCACACGGTCTACGGTGCTGGCTGCACCGATCGTATGCAGGGTGGACAATACCAGATGTCCGGTCTCCGCTGCCGTAATAGCTACACTGATGGTCTCGAAGTCACGCATCTCTCCGACCAGAATGACATCGGGATCTTCACGGAGTGCCGCTCTTAAAGCATTGGCATAATTATTGGAATCTATGCCGATCTCACGCTGGTTGACCATGGACATCTTATGCTGATGCAGATACTCGATAGGGTCCTCCAGAGTGATGACATGGGCATCTCTGTTGTTGTTGATCTTGTCGATGATGGCGGCAAGCGTCGTGGATTTACCGCTTCCGGTAGGTCCGGTGACCAGTACCAGACCACGTTTGCGCTGATATAGTTCCACCACGGATTCCGGTACACCCAGCTCTTCCGGAGAAGGCACCACGGTTCCTACCAGTCGGAACGCCAGAGCCACGGAACCTCTCTGCTTGTAGGCATTGACACGGTAACGTCCGCAGTTGGGAATAGAGAAAGACATATCGTATTCTCCCCGTTCCTCAAAACGTTCTCTCTGCACTTCCGTCATGATATTGACCAGTACTTCCAGCGTGTCTGCCGGAAGCATCCTGGGATAATCCATGGTGATCAGATTGCCGTTTACACGCATTTTGGGTGGGATACCTACCGTCAGATGTACATCACTTGCTCCCGCTTCCTTGGCGGCTCTGAGTATTTCTTCGATTGTTGGCATAATTGCTCCTCACTATTTATTGAATATGTACCGGTTGTCCATGGTCTTCATGACATCCACGATCTGGATGTCCTCATTCCCGGGAAGGGACAGATTCAGGATACTGTTATCCCGGAAGCTTACCACTGTCGGCCGCAGTACACTTTCTTCATTTTCATTCAATACCAGTGCTTTCTCTCCCGTACTGAGTTCCACGCTGGCACCGGGCGGAAGGATATTGATGGAACGGATCAATGCCCGTACCGTCTCCGGATCATATACCTCCGGGTGCTCCAGAAGTTCCTGAAGAGCCTTCACCTCAGACTGTGCCGTTCCCTGTAATGTCATGGCCGTGATCTCATCATAACGGTTCGCCACCAGCAATACATTGGCTCCGTCCAGCATTTTATACCTGCTCTTCTCTCCGTCTTCCGGGAACAGGTCCAGCTGTTTTCTGGCTGCCTGCTGGCAGATCCTGCGGATGCCGGATCCGTCGGTGGCAAAAGCCTCCTCGATGATACCGTAGGCCTCTTCCTGCGTCTCGCAGTTCCTCAGCATATCCTCTCTGGTATAAGGTGCCCCGTAATACACGTCATCATGTTTTTTCACTTTTCCCATATCATGAAGGATGGCAGCACATACGGTATGATACTGTTCTTCCCGTCTGATATTCATCACATGGGTAATCATGGCACAGAGTATTGCCACGTTCAGGGAATGTCTGGAGAAATAATCCTCCCGGCTTCTCAGATTCTGGTAGAAATTGATTTTCTCATCCAAGTGTCCGTAATTGCGGATGACCATATCTGCGATGGACTGGGTACGGTTCTGCTTTCTGGTCTTCAGGATACGATCCTGTTCCTCTTCGATGGCACTGACCGCCTGAATCTGAAACCGTTCGAACTCCAGGTCCTCCTGAGTCAGGGGTGGAAGCGGTTCTGCCGGTTCCAGTACATAGACACCGATCAATCCGAAATTACGAATACTTTCTATTGCCTGTAATGACAAAAGGGAATTTCTGTCAAACAAAAGAATACTCTTCTTATTATAAACAGGTCTTGCCAGACGCATTCCCGTCTTCAAGTCTTCCGTTCTTACAAAATGCATCCCTGTCCCCCCCTTATCTTTAGTCACTTATAGAAATAAATATATCACAGTGTTCCTTAATTGACAAGGTGATGTTTAGTCCTCACGTAGAGCCTCCGCCAGCTTATGCAATGCTCTTTTTTCCATGCGTGAGACATAGCTTCTGGAAATTCCGAGAACATCTCCCACCTCCTGCTGTGTGTGTTCTTTACAGCCCAGGATCCCATAGCGCATCACCAGAATCCGATACTCCCGCTCCGTAAGACAGTGGTCCAGAGCCAGGAACAGGCGCCTGATATTTCTGTCAAGCTCCAGATCCTCCACCACGTCCTTCTGCTTCTCTTCGATCACGTCCAACAGATGGATGGCATTTCCTTCCTTATCCTGTCCGATAGGTTCATACAGTGAGACTTCCCTGGAAAGTTTTTTGCGGCTGCGCAGCATCATCAGAAGTTCGTTATCAATGCATCTGCAGGCATAGGTAGCCAGTCTTCCTTTTCCTGAGTCAAAAGAATTCACTGCTTTGATCAGTCCGATACATCCGATAGAGATCAGGTCCTCCATGTCCTCCTCAACATTCTGGTATTTTTTGGCAATGTGTGCCACCAGGCGCAGATTCCTCTCCACCAGGATCTCCCTGGCCTGTCTGGATTCTTCCACGGTACCTTCCCTGAGCAAGCGGATATAATACGCTTCTTCTCCTGCGGTTAATGGCTGCTGAAAGGTCTTCAAAAAATCCCTCCGTGGACAGTTGCTTATGATAGTTTATGTGATTTTCTGTCCACAAGTGCCTGTCAGTCTCCCACGTTCCTCAGAATAAAAACTGCGCCATCACGTAATTGCTCAGATCCAGCCCTCTCTTTGTCAGTGCCAGGAACCGGTCTTTTTTCTGGTTCTCTTTCCTCTCCGTAACGGTCAAAAGACCATCCGCCACATTCCGGGCGATCACTTCTCCGTAGACTTCCTCCACAGTCCTGCCATATTGTTCTGCAAAATCCACACAGGATACTCCTCTTGTCAGCCGCAGTCCCAGAAACATGGTCTCCTCCATCCGGTCCTGTACCGTCAGTGTCTGCTCCTCTTCCCTGCTTTCCAGCGGATGTGCCAGATAAGCTCCCAGACTCTTTTCGTTCTGAAACCGCACATTATCGATAAGGGATGCCGCACCGATACCGAATCCCAGGTAATCCCTGCGGATCCAATAGCCCACATTATGTCTGCATTCATAACCATCCCTGGCATAGTTGGAAATCTCATACCGATGGAACCCATACTTTGCCAGCACCTCTATGGTCTCCTCATACATGGCACGCTCCGTCTCTTCCTCCGGCAAGGGCAATTCTCCCCTCTCTGCCATGGCCGCAAAAGGGGTTCCCTCCTCCACGATCAGGCTGTAGGCAGAGATATGCTGCGGCATGGGTTCTAAGTGCAGCACCTTTTCCAGCGTGTCCCGATAGCTTGCAAGCGTCTGTCCCGGCAGTCCGCTCATGATATCCACATTGATATTCGTAAATCCTGCCTCCACGGCCTCCCGGTACACCTGGCAGAAGCCTTCAAAATCATGGATCCTGCCCAGATTTTTCAGTTCTTCTGCCTGGGCAGACTGCATACCGATACTGAGACGGTTGATTCCTGCCGTGTAAAAATTCCGAAGTTTCTCTGCGCTGGCCGTCCCCGGATTCACCTCCATGGTGATCTCCGCATCCTGTGCCATTGCAAACTGCTCTCTGATACGGTCCATCAACTGCCCGATCTGTTCCCCGGACAACAACGACGGCGTACCTCCTCCGATAAATATACTGGTCACGGTACGGTCACTGTAATCTTTTGCTCTTCCCCCGATCTCTGCAAAAAGTGCAGCCATATAGGCTTCCCTTGTCTGCTCCGTGGCAGGGGCAGACAGGAAATCACAATAGCTGCACTTTCTTACGCAAAAGGGAATATGAATGTATAATTCCAGTTCCTTTTTATTCATATTGCTCCTTCAATTACTTCATCAGTTTTTATCATCCAGCTTCAGAACACTCATAAATGCCTTCTGCGGGATCTCTACATTGCCGAACTGACGCATACGCTTTTTACCCTCTTTCTGCTTCTCCAACAGCTTCTTCTTACGGGTAATATCACCGCCGTAACATTTCGCCAGCACATCCTTACGCATAGCCTTTACCGTTTCTCTGGCAATGACCTTGCCGCCGATGGCTGCCTGGATAGGAATCTCGAAGAGGTGTCTGGGAATCTCGTCCTTCAGCTTTTCACACATCCTACGTCCTCTCTCGTAAGCGGAATCTGCACAGACGATGAAGGACAGGGCATCCACTTCCTCGCGGTTGATCAGAATGTCCAGCTTCACCAGATTCGATCTCTCGTAACCCTTCAGATCGTAATCAAAAGATGCATAACCACGGGAACGGGATTTTAAAGCATCAAAGAAATCATAAATGATCTCGTTCAGGGGCAGTTCGTATTTCAACAACGCTCTGGTGCCCTCGATGTATTCCATGCCGAGGTATTTGCCGCGGCGCTCCTGACACAGTTCCATGATGGAACCGATAAATTCGGAAGTCACCATGATCTCTGCATTTACCACCGGTTCTTCCATATATTCGATCTCGGAGGGATCCGGCAGATTGGAAGGATTGGTCAACTCAATTACTTCCCCATTGGTCTTATGCACCTTATAGACAACGCCGGGGGCGGTAGTCACCAGATCCAGATTGTATTCTCTCTCCAGTCGTTCCTGAATGATCTCCAGATGCAGCAGTCCCAGAAATCCGCACCGGAAGCCAAATCCCAGTGCCACAGAAGTCTCCGGTTCATAGAACAGGGACGCATCGTTCAACTGTAACTTCTCCAGCGCATCTCTCAGATCCGGGTACTTGGAACCGTCTGCGGGATATAATCCACAATATACCATGGACTGTACCTTTTTATAACCGGGCAGAGGTTCTGCGCAGGGATTGTTGTCGTCCGTTACGGTATCACCCACTGCTGTATCTTTTACATTCTTGATGGAAGCCGTGATGTAGCCTACCATTCCGGCAGAAAGCTCGTCACAGGGGATAAACTGTCCCGCTCCGAAATAACCGACCTCCACGACCTCTTCCTTCGCTCCGGTAGCCATCATGCGGATCATGGTACCCTTTTTCACTGTGCCTTCCATGACACGGCAGAAAATGATAACACCCTTATAGGAATCATATACAGAGTCAAAGATCAGTGCCTGTAAAGGGTTGTCCGGATTCCCCTTGGGGGATGGGATCTTTTTCACGATCTGCTCTAAGACTTCCTCAATACCGATGCCGTTTTTCGCGGAGATCAGCGGAGCATCCTGTGCCTCGATACCGATGACGTCCTCGATCTCTTCAATGACTCTCTGGGGATCTGCGCTGGGCAGATCGATCTTGTTGATGACCGGGAAAACATCCAGATCATGATCCAGTGCCAGATAGACATTGGCCAGTGTCTGTGCCTCAATGCCCTGTGCCGCATCCACCACCAGAATGGCGCCGTCGCAGGCCGCCAGAGAACGGCTGACCTCATAATTGAAATCCACATGGCCCGGAGTATCGATGAGGTTGAAAATGTATTCCTCTCCGTCCTGTGCTTTATATACGGTACGCACGGCCTGTGCCTTGATGGTAATGCCACGCTCTCTCTCCAGGTCCATATTGTCCAGGACCTGTGCCTGCATCTCTCTGCTGGTGAGCAGACCGGTCTTCTCAATGATACGGTCCGCCAGGGTGGATTTGCCGTGATCTATGTGTGCCACAATACAAAAATTGCGGATTTTGCTCTGATCTATTACTGCCATACTACTGTCCTTTCCTGACATATTCTTGCATCTAACGATTGTAGCATAAATTCCGCATTCTTGTCTATGATTTTACTTCGATTCGTTGTCTTATCCTGCTTTTATGTATCGCTACTCTCCCTTAAGCACCATATCCAGAATATGTGCCAGAGGATCACAGGCATTTATGGCCTCCTCCACAGTATTGTTCTGGGCTCCCAGTTCCACCAGAAGTGTCCGGGGACGCAGATGCATATTGTAGCGGTAGCCCTTCAGATAGATCCTGCGGGTCAGTCCCGGGTAATACTCCGCCGCCTTCAACTGCATCTGAAAAGAAAACGCCAGATTGGCCTCCTGGTTCTCGTTGGCCAGGTAGTCAATATCTCCCGTCTTGCGGGTCCTGCTCAGACCGTTAAAGAACATAAATCTTGCCGTGGGTCTCCCTTGAATATCCGTCACCAGCTTTGTCTCTTCCGCCACCTCATCCCGGTGCAGATCGATGATCACCTGGATAGAGGGATTCTCCGCAAGGATCTGTTCCACTGCCGGAAGTGCCCGGGAATATGCATTGTCTCTGGTCTCCACATCATATTGACCGGTATTGTGCAGCACCCGGTAACCATATTGTTCTGTCAGGATCTTGGTCAGACACTCTCCCACTCCCACGATACCGGTGTTCACATCTCCAGGAACCGAATCCGCAAAAGCCTCCTGGGAATGGGTGTGATAGATCAGGATCTGTGGTCCGTCACCTTCCTGTGGCAACGTCATATCCATTCCCAGCAGTTTTTCCACGGATAACTGATCACTGCCTGCCATGGTATTGGCATCTATGGCATAAAAATTCCGTACCAGTGTCTCATAATCCGCAAGCTGTGTGCGGTCAATCTGCACCTGTTGTACCGCCGGACGAAAATTGCTCAATGCAGTCCCGGCTGTCGCCTCCACACTCTCCGGGATAAGGGCCGTCTGCTGCGTTTCCTCCGGCTGCGGAAGGAGAAGTTCTTCGCTGATCAGATCTTCGGTGGTCAGGGTCCGGCAGGTAGTCTCATCCTCCTCCGGATTCTGTGTCCCCTGCTGCTCCACAATACCATAGCCTAATAGCGGTACTACTTCCCACATATTCTGCTGCAGCAGTAATCCGGTACTGCCGCTTTCTCCTGACAAAGCTTCGGAACAGGCAAATACCGGAAACTCATTTTCTCCCCGATCCGCCATCAAAAGCCCACAGACAACTGTCAGCAAAAACAGTGCGATCCGCCAGACAGTATTTTTCGGATTCTTCACGGTCCGCGCTCTCCTTCCGCACTTTTTTGTTACGACAGTTCAGCCCGCGTCAGTCGCAAAGTCGCCTTGACCTGCTCTTACGTCACTTCGTGACTACCTTTGCTCGTAATCCGGTGCTCAACTCATGAACTGTTACCCTATATATATGCAGTTACGCCCAGTTTTTTTCCATGGCAATATTGATTCCCTCGGAGACCGTGTAGCTGACCCGTTTGATCACAGAATCGATATCCTTTCCGGTCATATACATATTGTTCAGTTCTGCAAAAGCCATGCGGTGCTGTCCCATATATTTGACCGCATCGAACTCCTTTTCCCCGCTCATCAGCTTCTCCAGTGCATCTCCCACAATCGTGGCGGCATCCACCACCGTGGGGATCCCGATGGCAATTACCGGTACGCCCAGGGTCTCTTCGGTCAGGGCATTGCGGTGATTGCCCACGCCGGAGCCGGGCTGAATGCCGGTATTGGTGATCTGGATCGTACGGTTCAATCTTCTGGTGCTGCGAGCCGCCAGCGCATCCACCACGATCAGCACATCCGGTTGCGTCTCCTTCACCACACCGCTTATGATTTCTGCCGTCTCCATACCGGTCTTCGCCATTACCCCCGGCTCAATACTGCTGACCAGATTCATACGGGTACAGTTGTAGGCTGCTTTGCCGTAGGCTCTGACCACGTGTCTGGTGATCAGCAGATTGTCCACCACCTGCGGTCCCAGAGCGTCTGCCGTCACTTCCCGGTTTCCCAGCCCCACGATCAATACCGACAGTTCCTCCGCTTCCCCGGGCATCATTTTCAAAAGTTCCTCCGCTAACGCCTCCGAGATCTCCCTGTGGTAATCGTCATCCGGTTCCACCATGGCCGGTGCCTCCATGGTCACATAGACACCCATGGGCTTTCCCAGTGTTTTTTCCGCATTTTTCGTATCGATGGTCACCTTGGTAATGCGGATATCCGTCTCTTCCTCATAGTGCTCGTCCACCGACACACCCCGCAGTTTGCTTTCCTCTTCATTGACACTTTCTCTTGCCTCCAGGGCCAGGTCTGTTCTGATCTGAAAAGTTTCCATTTTTTCACCCTCTGTCTGCCTTTCTTATCAATACATTTTTTACAAAAATCCGCAAAATATGTATTGACAAAAGCTCCCAGATTGTCTAAACTACAATAGTATGTTTACGTTAGTCTTCCGTGTCTGGCTAAAGTGAAACATTTCTTGTAAATTATAATTTTATTGTATACATTATGGAGGTGTACGACTTGGCTAACATTAAATCTGCAAAAAAGAGAATTTTAGTATCCCGCACAAGAGCTGACAGAAACAAAGCTATCAGATCCGGCGTTAAGACCGCTATCAAGAAGGTATACGCTGCAATCGAGACCGGTGACAAGGAAGCAGCTAAGGCTGAATTAACCGCTGCTACCAAGACCATCGAGATGGCTACTTCTAAGGGCGTTTACCACAAGAACAACGCTGCAAGAAAGGTTTCCCGTCTGAGCAAAGCTGTCAACGGAATGGCTTAATTTTTCTTGCACTGGTACAGAATTTAAGACATACAAAAGCGCCTATACCGTCATGTAGGTGCTTTTTTTGTGCCCTTTTTCAAATGTCACTTCTTGCTGCCTCATTCCAGGCAGATCCGGCTGACTGTCTTCCGCCCGTTTCATATACTTTATACACCATCTCGCTTAAAAGCTCGATGATGTACATTTGCCAAATACCGATTCTTGTGCAAGCACAAATCTGTACCTGGCTCATCGTATACACAAAAAGGACCTCTGCACAGTACACTATGCAGCGATCCTTTCTTATTTTATATCTTATATTCTTATGCCTTGCGTTCTTACAGCTTACTGCTGTGCTACATCCTTCATGGAGAAGCTGATTCTGCCCATCTTATCCTTACCCAGGCATACTACAGTCACTACATCGCCCAGAGTCAGAACATCTTCTACACGGTTGATTCTCTCCTTGGCGATCTTGGAGATGTGTACCATGCCTTCCTTGCCGGGTGCGAACTCGATGAATGCACCGAACTCCTTGATGCTGACTACCTTACCCTTGAAGATCTGGCCCTCTTCGAAATCGGTGGTGATGATCTTCACCATCTCCAGAGCCTTATCCATCATTTCCTTGTCAGTACCGCAGATAGATACCTTACCATCATCGGTGATATCGATCTTCACACCGGTACGGGCAATGATCTCATTGATGGTCTTACCACGCTGTCCTACTACATCACCGATTCTGTCGGGATCGATCTGAATGGAGATGATCTTGGGAGCGTACTTGCCAACCTCTGTTCTGGGAGCAGAGATAGCGGGCTTCATGCAGGTATCCATGATGAACAGTCTTGCATCACGGCATCTCGCAATAGCGCCTTCTACGATAGGTCTGGTCAGACCGTGGATCTTAATATCCATCTGGATCGCGGTAATACCTTCGGTAGTACCGGTTACCTTAAAGTCCATATCTCCGAAGAAGTCTTCCAGTCCCTGGATATCGGTCAGCAGAACGAAATCGTCATCGGTCTCGCCGGTTACCAGACCACAGGAAATACCTGCTACCATCTTCTTGATGGGTACGCCTGCTGCCATCAGGGACATGCAGGAAGCACAGGTGGATGCCATGGAGGTAGATCCGTTGGATTCAAAAGTCTCAGATACGGTACGAATTGCATAAGGGAACTCGTCCTCACTGGGCAGTACGGGGATCAGGGCTCTCTCAGCCAGAGCGCCGTGACCGATCTCACGTCTTCCGGGTCCGCGGGAAGGCTTGGTCTCACCTACGGAATAGGAAGGGAAGTTATAGTGATGCATATATCTCTTGCTTACTTCGTTCTCATCCAGGCCATCGATCTTCTGCTGCTCGGACAGAGGTGCCAGAGTACATACGTTACAGATCTGGGTCTGTCCACGGGTGAACATAGCAGAACCATGTACACGGGGGATGATGTCTACTTCTGCTGCCAGAGGACGGATCTGTGTGATTGCACGTCCATCGGGACGCTTGTGATCTTTCAGGATCATCTTACGAACGGTCTTCTTCTCATACTGGTATACTGCCTCACCTAAGATAGCCAGCCACTCTTCGTTCTCAGCGAAAGCCTCGGTCAGCTTGTCGGTGATTACACGGATATTCTCCTCACGGGTCTGCTTATCATCGGTGAATACAGCTTCTTCCATCTCAGCGGGAGATACGATCTTCTTCATCTCCTCGAACATTTCAGCGGGCACTGCACAGCTGGTGTACTCATGCTTCTTCTTGCCTACTTCTGCTACAATCTTGTCGATGAAAGCAATGATGGTCTGGTTCACTTCGTGAGCCTTATAAATTGCTTCGATCATGGTTGCTTCAGGAATCTCGTTCGCTCCTGCCTCGATCATGATCACCTTTTCTCTGGTGGAAGCAACGGTCAGGTTCAGATCACCTTTCTTCCACTGCTCCTGGCTGGGATTGATGATGAACTCGCCATCGATCATGCCTACCTGGGTCATAGCGCAGGGGCCATCGAAAGGAATATCGGAAATGCAGGTAGCGATAGCTGCACCGATCATAGCCACCAACTCCGGACGACACTCGGGATCCACGCTCATTACCATGTTGTTCAGGGTTACATCATTACGGTAATCCTTGGGGAACAGGGGACGCATGGGTCTGTCGATGACACGGCTGGTCAGAATAGCATTCTCACTTGCCTTTCCTTCTCTCTTGTTGAAACCGCCGGGGATCTTACCCACAGCGTACATCTTCTCTTCATACTCTACACTCAGAGGGAAGAAATCGATACCGTCTCTGGGCTTCTCGGAAGCGGTTGCGGTACAGAGAACCGTGGTATCACCATAGTGCATGAATGCACATCCGTTTGCCTGCTTACCTACACGGTTGATATCAACCACCAGAGGTCTGCCTGCAAGATCCATCTTGTAACTTTGATACATAAATTCCTCCTATCCATCGTACTGTGACTGTTATCTTTGGTGCCACGCTACGATATGAATTATTATTCTACGGGCTGGAGGATTACCGAAACTACTGAAAATTCCATGTCGCTCCCATGATCCGCAACATAATCTTTTCAGCGGTCTCGGGGCTCACTTCCATCCCGTGTGTTACCTTTTCAGGCGCGGTGAATTAGATTTTCACCGTGCATATGGATGTAATGAGAAACAAGAGAAGCGGAGCGCCGATGTAATCGGCAGACCCCGCTCACCAGTCAGCATTATTTTCTTAAGCCAAGCTTCTCGATTAATGCACGATATCTCTCAATATCCTTCTTCTTCAGGTACTCCAGAAGACCACGTCTCTGACCTACCATCTTCAGCATACCACGACGAGAATGATGATCCTTGGGGTTCTCCTTCAGATGCTCGGTAAGCTCCTGGATTCTTGCGGTCAGGACTGCTACCTGTACCTCAGGTGAACCGGTGTCACCGGGGGTTCTTGCATACTCGTTCATGATGGCTGTTTTCTTTTCCTTAGAAATCATTTCTTTTTCCTCCTGTTTTTTAAACGCCAGATACCAAGACTAAGGTCGGAGTGTCCGTAATCTGGGCATCGGCTAATCATACTATTTCAATATATCATAGTTTCTATCGGTTGTAAATATATTTTTCTATTTTCTTGCGGCCCGCTTCTGTACCTTTTCCTCGTACATCCGGCTGTCTGCAATTTTTACATAATCTGCAAAAGACAGTGCGGATTCCGGATCCGTCACGACAGTTCCGATACTCATGGACAACGGGAACGGAAGCTTCTGGGCTTTTCCCTCCGCCTCCAGTGTTCTGCGGATGCGCAGCACCAGTTCTCTGGAAACCTCATCGGACTGGTAACTCTGGATCAGGACGAATTCATCACCGCCGGTTCTGGCCGGCACAGCGTCCCGGCTGCTACACTGCATCAATGCTCTGGCTGCAGCGCAGATGGCCATATCCCCATACTCGTGTCCGAAGGTGTCATTGATGTATTTCAGACGATCCAGATCCACGAACAAGATCAGAAGTTTGCGTTTGTTCAGACCGGAAATACGGAAGGACTCCTCTCCCAGCTGTTGGTAGCCCATACGGTTATACATACCTGTCAGCGTATCCATAATATACAGGGAAGACAGCTTGCGGTTCATATAGGCCAACATTTCTTTTTTGTGAAGGTTCTCCATGGAGCGGGTCAGTGCGTTCATGATCTGGAACAGGTACTGTTTCTCCATCAGGTATACCGCATTACGGATAGCTACATAGCCAACGGTACGCTCTCCGAAATGTAACGGCAGGAACAAAAAGTCCTGTCCCGGCTTCGGATAATCGAAGGTCGGGAAGATGCCATCCACTTCCTGTCTGTCCAGATCCAGTCTCTGGTCCCTCTCGTATGCAAAGGTCATCTGCATCTGTCTCGGATAACCATGCAAGGAAAATCCCTCGTCCGAAGGGGTGGCATCCAGATGAATACTCTTCTCCGTTTCTTTTTTATAGGCATTGAGGTGATCGTCCAGCACCAGATACATGGCATCGCATTTCAGGGACGGAATGCACTGGGGAATGCAGTACATCATTTCCTCTACGGTATTGCACTGCATCATCTCTGCCTCCATGGACAGGACTTCCTCGTCGAATTCCTCACTTTCCACGCTGTACATGATCTGATCCTTCAGATGGGCTCTGGCATCCCTGCTGCTTCCTTTGCCGCAGCCACAGCTCTCCTGCCACAGCATCTCAGTATTGGTGAAATTGTACCGGGGGACACTTTCTCCCGCCCAGATTTTCAGGAGAATATCCATTCCCTTGTATGCAGCTTCCTCTCTGATATGTCCCACAGTGGTAATACTCGGCGTGTAAAATCCGGCCTTGTCGAAGTTGTCAAAGCCTGTGATACGGAAGTCCTTCGGTGCTGTAAATCCCATCTGGGCCGCCGCTTCGCATACCGCTACAGCCACATTATCATTGATACAGATAATAGCATCCGGCAGCTCTTTGTGAGTATCCCACAGATGCCTGTAGCCTTCCAATCCGCTCTTGTAGTCAAAAGAGCCGTACCAGATGTCATTCTTATCTATTTTGATCTTGTGTTCTTTGGCATAGTCAAGCATTCCCTGCAGTCGGCAGCTGCTCTCATAATTGCTGTCAGCCCCCACCAGCAGCCAGAATTTTTTGCAGTTATGCACCTCATGCATATGTGCGATCACCTGCTTCATGGCAGAATAATTGTCAATACCCACATAATAAAAATCTTCCAGCTCGTTGGCAATAGAGACTACCGGAAGGTGCGACTGCTTCGCCTTGTGGATCACTTCCGCCAGCACTGCCGGAGAGCTGATATTGTTCAATTCCAGAATAATGCCGTCGAACTCTGACAGATCCGGAAGGTTAAAAATATTATATTCTGCCCTGTTGTACCCAGCATCTCTGCTCCAGTTGCCAGTACTGTTAAAAATATATAAATTTACTTCTTCGTCCCTCTCTTTGATTCTCTGCAAAATACCTGCCGGCCAAGCATAGGTAAACAACCTTCTCCAGCCATCGGTGATCAAAGCTACTTTCCGCATATTCCTCACCCATTTTCGTCTCTGTACGAAGCCCCCTTTTTTCCTGTCAGGGACCGCTGATGTATACAAAAATAGTATCATACTTCCCTGGGAAACGCAATTGTAAAAGAAAGATCCTGCGCATATCTTCGAATAATCAAGCAGGCTGTCTCCTACTCGATTTGTACACAAAAAAGCATTGCCCCGCCCTTTTGCGAAAGCAATGCTTTTTATCAGTCGTGAATGACACGGACACATTTCACAGGTGTACGATACTTATAGCTGCTGATCTTGATACCGGTCTTCGGGCTGCTGGCGTGAATTACCTGTCCTCCACCGATATAAATAGCTACGTGATTAATATTACCCTTGCCGTTACCATAGAATACCAGATCACCGGGCTTTAGCTCGGATGCACTGATCTTGGTGCCCTCATTGGCCTGTGCTCTGGAGGAATGGCTCAGGGTAATGCCGTATTTCTTGAATACGCTGAGAACAAAACCGGAGCAGTCCGCACCCTTGGTAAGGCTGGTGCCTCCCCAGACATAAGGGTTACCTACGAACTGTTTTGCATATTCTACCAGATCTACGCGGACATCGGATACCCCCTGTCCGTAGAGAAGCTCTGTCATGGTGATGGCGGTATCCAGCTTTTCTTCCACTGTGACATAATCTTGGGATACATAAGCATCCTCGCCGTCAATAGAAATCTTCACCCAGCCGTCGGAACCGGTCTCCACATACTCCATCTCTTCTCCCTGTCCCACCTGAGTCACGATCTCACTGGTGGTATTGGGCTCCTGACGTACATTCAGGCCATCGGTATTGGCAATGGCTACCGTATGAACCAGTTCCATGGCTCGGATTCTGGCTTCCGGTCCAGTCAGCAGGAATTCCTTGCTGACATAACCTTCCACTTCACCGGACTTGATATGTGCCCAGTCATCTACGGTCTCGACCACTTCACAGGCCGCATCCTTGGGAAGCTTACCTACCAGCTTACCGTCTGTGGAAGATACCGCTCTCACATTCAGATTACCGGATTCCACATTGGCCACACCGATATTGGTATAGCCCCAGGAAGCTCCCTGGGCATCCTGTGCGATCTGGATGTATTCCTCCAGTGTACGCTCCGTCTCCAGGCCAGAAGCCACACCGCCGGATGCCATGAGGACACTGCTTTCTGCAGCGGAAGCGGAAAGCGGTGCCGCCAGCATACACAATGCCAGGCCGGTGGCTACGATCTTTACTTGTTTTTCTCTTGTATGTTTTATCATAAATTCTTCTTTAAAATCCTTTTACAAATATATTACAGAATTGTTACATCGCAAGTCTGATTATACCTGTCTGCAGGCTTCCTGTCAACCCATGGAAAAATTTTCCACTACTGTTTCCCGCCGTCGCTCCTTCCTCCGTAAAACGAAAAAACCGGCGTATGAGTGTCTGTCTGCACCCGATACGCCGGATCTCTTGTTCCAGGAATGGAACTTGTTATTTTATCTTCTATGGCCACCGCCGCCATGGCTGACACCGCTGCTGCTCCGATGACTTCCTCCGTGACCGCCGCTGTGTCCGCTGCTGTGTCCGCTACTGCTACTGCTGGTCTCGATCCTGCGGGTCACCACGTTCTTACGCAGATACTGGTCTCTGGTATTGTTGATCTTGGGCTTTTTGCCATCAAGATACTGATTGACCGTAGTAGTATCCTTTGCTTTGCTCTGATGCAGGTTCACTGCGGCATAGATCAGTGCAACGACAAGACCTGTCAGGATCCAGGGAGAAAAGGTCATCGGCATGCTTTCCTTACTTTCCTCCATGGTCCGGGTCACATAACTGATACAATTCTTATACGCTTTGTAGGGGCTTTCGTCTATGTAATCATCCACTGCGTACAGGGCCTGGTCGATCTCGTAATCGCCAAAATAATCATAGACATTTCCACAGGTAGACAGCCAGCTTCCCTTTTGTCCTTCATAGGCATTGTCCAGCAGCAGAACTCCGTTGCCGTGTACCTTGTCATAACCGAAATTGTTGTAATCATAGAAGTTATCCGCCAGATCTCTCATGGCTGTACTCCAGTCGGTACTGCCGACTTCCTTCGCATGAAATGCCTCCGCAAGACCCGGATTTTGCAGATCATACTCTACGGATTCGGAGATCGTTACGATCACGATGTCCGCCTGGATCTTTTCCTCACACTCTGCTATATATTCCCGCAGGCTCTGCTCCTCTTCGTCTGTCAGCATATCCGCATAGTCAAACACACGCTCTGTGGGATCCTGGCTGTTGCCCCGGACAGTCTTCGGTGTAAGCAGATGAACGACTGCCACTCCTATGGTGATCACCGCCAATATGCCGGCAATAATGAACCATACCTTAAAATATTTGAGGTACCGTCTCAGTGCCTCTCTCTTAATATCTTTTTCCATTGTCCCGTTATCCTTCCCTCATAATTTCTACACCAGACTGGCGATTGCATTCACCATGCATAGAATTGCCGCCAGTGTCACACCAAGTGTTCCCGCATAAGCCCACACCTTTGCTTTGGAAATCGGTGCAGTACCTACCAGTTTACCGGTCTGTCCGTTTACATAGAAAGGATATTCTTTGCCTTTGTAGCTATAGTCATACTTCCATACTGGCAGGAGACCATAACTTACAGAACTGTCCGTCACGTTGATGTTTTCTCCCATTTTGCGGACACTGGAATATCCAGAATAGCTGTCATGCAGCATCTTCTGTGCATCCTCCTGCATCTTGGCTTTGGCACGGCTCTCCACCAGATCGGAAGTCATATTGTAGCGTTCACTATGAAATCCAGACAGATATTCTGGCTTAAACTCCTGCAGTTCCTTGTAATCAAAGGGCTCCATCAGATCCATGACATCATCCGGCATTCCCACGGAAGCATCCACAGGAATCTTGACAAAATCAATGTCCATATCACGGACAATATCATAATATGAGGTCTCGGTATACTGTGTATTGCCGGTCGTCCAGCTGCGCACCTTGGTACCTTCACCGTGGAACGTGCAGTTGGTATTGTAATCGTAGAACCAGAACGGTACATAATCACCGTAAATACCGTTCATTCTTACTTCCGACAGAAAATCCGTCGGTGCAAAAATACATTTCTCAAATTTATCACGGATCAGCTTCTTGCAGACTTCCTTGCCCATATGGAATGGAATCAGCATATGCGGTGTGTAGGCCCCGGAAATCTGATCATCCACGATCACATAATTGTCACAATAAGGACACTGTGTAGCGGAGGTGTTTACCGTCATGGGAATCTCGCCACCACAGTTGGGACATACCTTTGTCACCTTTTTCTGCGCAGCACCCTCGGCTGCTGCCATTCTGCTGACCGGCTGTCCGGCTCCCGCTGCCTGGACCGTTCCTTCCGCAGTGCCGTTTTCCTCACCGCTTGTCTCGATCACGCCGTCCTCGCGTTCTTCGCTGTCCTCACTCTCACAGAAAGGACAGAACATCTTCTTTCTCTCCGGGCTGTAAACTACATTACCGCCGCAGTTTTTACATCTAAAGATCATTTTACCCCTCGCCTTCTGCCTTTTACGACATTTTTCTTCGTAGAACCTTTTTTATCCTACCATAGATTCCATCGTATTTCCATATCGTAAAATACACATAATCTTTTCTTATCGTTCGTTTACCATGATTGTCTCATGCTTTCATCAGGTCTGCGTAATCCTCCAGCAGGAATCGGTGATAGATCACATGGCACCCTTCATCCCGAAAACAATAACAGTAGGGATCTCCCATTTCCTCCGGGAAACGGATCATGACATCAAAGTCCTCGCCCCGCATCTCTTCCACATAAATATTCTCACTGTACCGCAAAAATAACTGTCGGATATCCTCCATCTTACAGTCATGCTGCCCGATCAGGCAGATCAGTTCATAGATAAATCCCTTCTCTGCAAAATGCTCATGGACATAAGCACTGCCTTCCTCCGGAATACAGAGGCAGAAACGGTCTCCCTTACGGCTCACAGCCAGTTTTCCAAGCTTTATTGTCATGCTCTCCGGCTGTCCTGCCAGTGTAACTTCCATCTGTTCCGCCGTATCCTGTGTACCCAGCAAGTGATTCAGTGTAGATAACGGATAATACAGGCGGATCTTCTCTCTGCGGAAGCCTAATTTTGCCTGTTCCTCCAGAACCACATCCATGAGGTTTTTTTCTAATTTTTCAAATGTCATTTTCTTTTTCCTATAATTTCCCATAATCTGTCAAAAATAAAAACTATGCAGCGGAGGTTTCCTGTCCTGCATAGTTTTTATTATACAATATTCACGCATCAGAATACAATTCTATTCTACGGAAACAGACATTGCCGTTCCATTCTAATTCAGAAATTTGTCCAACTCCGTCTCTACGATCTGCTTTTTCTTCACCTTGGGAGCACGGATCACTTTTCCCTGTACGATGACCATATCCACATTTCGAAGCACCCGTAGATCTTCTAACGGATTCTTCTCCACCACGATCATATCCGCGCATTTGCCGGGTTCCAGTGTACCGGTGATATCTCCGATGCCCGCCATCTCGGCGCCGCGGCAGGTTGCGGTATAATAAAAGACCCGTAATGGAATCCACCATCACGGGTCCTGTGACTCTTTTGAAAGAATCTGTTATTTATTGTAGCAGACGATCTGTCCGAAGTCAGCCTTCAGGGAAGCGCCGCCTACCAGACCACCGTCGATGTCTGCCTGTGCAAACAGCTCGGGAGCGCTGGAAGCAGATACGGATCCGCCGTACTGGATACGGATAGCTGCTGCGGTTGCATCATCATAGATCTCAGCGATGCACTCACGGATTGCCTTACATACTTCCTGTGCCTGCTCGGTAGTAGCTACCTTGCCAGTACCGATAGCCCAGATAGGCTCGTATGCGATGACAGCAGTTGCTGCCTGTGCAGCAGTTACGTTCAGGAATGCGATCTTGATCTGCTGACGGATGAAGTCGATGGTAACACCCTGCTCTCTCTGCGTCAGAGTCTCACCACAGCAGATGATGGGAGTAATGCCATGCTCGAAAGCCTTGAGAACCTTCTTATTCACGGTCTCGTCGGTCTCTGCAAAGTACTCTCTTCTCTCGGAGTGTCCGATGATCACATACTTCACGCCTGCATCATCCAGCATTGCGGGAGAAATCTCGCCGGTGAAAGCACCCTTCTCCTCGAAATACATATTCTCCGCACCAATCATGATATTGGAACCCTTTGCCGCCTCCATAGCGGGAATGATGTCGATTGCTGGAACGCACAGAAGTACGTCTACTTCATCATTTGCTACGAGGGGCTTTAATGTATTGATCAGCTCTACTGCCTGGCTGGGAGTCATATTCATCTTCCAGTTGCCGGCAATGATCTTCTTTCTTGCCATAATCATACACCTCTTCTTTTCTTATATTGTGTTTCCCACAGGATGCATCTGTGCCTGCAGGCAGGTTCGAATACATTCCGTGGGAAAGCTTTATTATTTCTATTTATTTGTCATCTGCTGCTGCCACGCCGGGAAGCTCTTTGCCTTCCAGGAACTCCAGGGAAGCACCGCCACCGGTAGAAATATGGCTCATCTTGTCAGCGAAACCAAGCTGGTTAACAGCTGCTGCAGAGTCACCACCACCGATAATGGTAGTTGCATCGGTCTCAGCCAGAGCCTTAGCTACAGCGATGGTACCTGCTGCCAGGGTAGGATTCTCGAATACGCCCATAGGTCCGTTCCATACAACGGTCTTAGCAGTCTTAACAGCCTCAGCATACAGAGCTGCGGTCTTGGGTCCGATATCGCATCCCTCTCTGTCTGCGGGCATGTTGGTAACATCATATACCTGAACCTCAACAGGAGCATCGATCGGGTTAGGGAAATCAGCGATGGTTACGGAATCAACAGGCAGTAACAGCTTCTTGCCCAGCTTCTCAGCCTTTTCCATCATTTCCTTACAGTAGTCGATCTTGGTATCATCTACCAGAGACTTACCGATTTCATATCCCTTTGCCTTTAAGAAGGTGTAAGCCATACCACCACCGATGATCAGGGTATCACACTTCTCTAACAGGTTGGAGATAACGTTCAGCTTGTCTGCAACCTTTGCACCGCCCAGAATAGCTACGAAAGGTCTTACGGGATCTTCTACAGCCTTACCTAAGAAGTTGATCTCCTTCTCCATCAGGTAACCTACTACGTTCTGACCACCCTTAGCGGTGATGAACTTGGTAACACCTGCTACGGAAGCATGTGCTCTGTGAGAAGAGCCGAATGCATCACATACATACAGATCAGCCAGGTCAGCCAGTTCTTTGCTGAATTCCTCACCGTTCTTGGTCTCTTCTGCGCCACGGAAACGGGTATTCTGAAGCAGAACAACGTCGCCTTCCTTCATGTTCTCAACAGCCTTGGTAGCTGCTTCGCCGGTTACATTGTAGTCAGCTACGAAAGTAACCTCTTTGCCCAGCTTCTCGGACAGTCTCTTGGCAACAGGTGCCAGAGATTCGCCTTCGTTGGGGCCATTCTTTACCTTACCCAGATGAGAGCAAAGAATTACCTTGCCGCCATCGCCTATCAGCTTCTTGATGGTAGGCAGAGCTGCAACGATACGGGTATCGTCAGTGATCTCACCGTTCTTTAAGGGAACGTTAAAGTCGCATCTTACCAGGACTCTCTTTCCCTTTGCGTTAATGTCATCTACAGATTTCTTATTTAATCCCATGGTATTAACCTCCAATTATTTTAGTATCTAAAAAGGGCCCGGTCCTTGTAAGACCGGACCCTGATAGGTCTTTACGCGTTAACGCCTGTCGGCTTATGCTAACTCGCTGAAGTACTTGATGGTACGAACCATCTGAGAGGTGTAGCTGTTCTCGTTATCATACCAGGATACAACCTGTACCTGAGTATTGCCATCTTCCATAGGAGCAACCATGGTCTGAGTTGCATCGAAGATGGAACCGTAGGTGCTGCCCACGATATCGGAAGATACGATCTCATCGGTGTTGTAACCGAAGGACTCGGTAGAAGCAGCCTTCATTGCTGCGTTGATCTCTTCCTTGGTTACAGCGCCCTTAACTACTGCTACCAGAATGGTGGTAGAACCGGTAGGGGTCGGAACACGCTGAGCGGAGCCGATCAGCTTGCCGTTCAGTTCGGGAATTACCAGGCCGATTGCCTTAGCTGCACCGGTAGAGTTGGGAACGATGTTGCAAGCGCCTGCACGGCTTCTTCTCAGATCGCCCTTTCTCTGAGGTCCGTCAAGGATCATCTGGTCACCGGTATAAGCGTGAACAGTGGTCATGATACCGCTCATGATAGGTCTGCAATCGTTCAGAGCCTTAGCCATAGGTGCTAAGCAGTTGGTGGTGCAGGAAGCTGCGGAGATAACGGTATCTTCGGGCTTCAGGGTCTTGTGGTTAACATTGTATACGATGGTAGGAAGGTCGTTACCTGCGGGAGCAGAAATAACAACTTTACGAGCACCGGCAGTGATATGTGCGGAAGCCTTCTCCTTAGAGGTGTAGAATCCGGTACACTCCAGAACTACATCAACCTTTAATTCACCCCAAGGAAGCTTGCTTGCGTCAGCCTCTTTGTAGATGGTGATGGTCTTGCCGTTAACGGTGATGCTGTCCTCGCCAGCCTCAACGGTGCTTGCATACTTGTAAACACCCTGAGAAGAATCATACTTCAACAGATGTGCCAGCATCTTAGGGCTGGTTAAATCGTTGATTGCTACTACTTCATATCCTTCTGCATCGAACATCTGTCTGAATGCAAGACGACCAATACGGCCAAAACCATTAATTGCTACTCTTACTGCCATTTTAGTTTCCTCCTAAAATTTTAATTTTATATCTTTTGGCTTTCCGTTATTCACAGATTGTCAAAATTTTATCAGCAAAGACATTTTACCTAATTCCTGATTATAATTCAAGATGTAAATGAAAAATATTTGTGATTTTGTGGTAAATTTTACAGTTTGTTTAGAAATGCTATGGTTTTTCCCTTCATTTTTGCTATAATAGGTTCGTATTATGATAACCAGAAAGGATGAAAAATATGTCTATCAAAGCAGATTGTCATCTTCACTCTTCTTTTTCGGGAGATTCCCAGGCTCCCATGCCGGAGATGATCGATAAAGGTCTTGCTCTGGGACTGGAGACCATGTGTTTTACCGAGCATAACGATTTTGATTATCCCCGCACCGAGGAAGGACCGGGAACAATCTTTTTACTGAATACGGATTCCTATCTGTACGACGTGCTCCGCTGCCGCGCGAAATATGAAGGGAAAATGCGGATCCTCTTCGGCGTGGAGCTGGGATTGCAGCCTCATCTGGCCGACCGCAACGAAGATTTTATTTCCGCCTATGATTTTGATTTCGTCATCGGCTCCACTCATCTCTGCAAAGGAATGGATCCCTATTATCCGGAATATTTCGAGAAATTCTCCTCCGAGGAAGAAGCCATCCGGGCTTATTTTGCAGAGACACTGGAGAATCTGAAATGCCATGACGATTATGATGTATTGGGACATCTGGACTATATCGTCCGTGTGGCTCCCACCAAGGACAAGAACTATTCCTATGACAAATATAAGGATGCCATTGATCCGATCCTGGAGCTTTTAGTGCAGCAGGGAAAAGGTCTGGAACTGAACACCGGAAGCTTCCGCTACGGTCTCAGACAGCCTCATCCCTGTACCGATGTTCTGCGCCGCTATCATGAGCTGGGCGGTGAGATCATCACCGTAGGAACCGATGCTCACAAACCTCAGGATGTGGGATCCTATCTGGATCTTGCCTCCGAGATCCTTCAGCTGTGCGGTTTCAAATATTACACAATCTACGAAAAGCGCAGCCCGGAATATCACAAGCTGTAATTTTCTTTATTCCCTATCCTCCAAGCTGAATGTGTTCCTTCATCAGCTCGCGAAGCAACGCATCCGCTGTCCATGAGACATTATACGGTGTCACAATCGCCTTCAGGGCAACCGGTGGTAAGCCGGTTGCCTTATATTCTGCCAGGAATGCATCCACCTGTTGCGAATCCATTCCGGAAAACACCAGCATTTCCATTGCAAAATCAGGACCGTTATATATTTTTCCATTCTTATGAAAACCGCTGATTTCCGCCAGTGTTCCGATCTTCTGTCCATAGTCCCTGCGGTTCACCGCCGTCACATCCACACCTATTTTCTCCGCTGCCACACGCACAGCCCGGTCTTTTTGTGTACTCACGCCAAACAATAATATTTTTGCCATTATATTTCCTCACAGTCCATCACCCGGAAGCCGTTCTTTTCCAGCAATTGTGCAAATACTCCCTGTCCGAGGATGAGTTTACCGGTAAAGTTTCCATCATAAATCTGCTTTACGCCGCAGCTGGGGCTTCGTGACTGTAAGATTGCCAGATCGATGCCATTCTCTTTGGCGATCCGCAGAGCCTCCTCTGCGCCTTCCCGAAACTGCCTGTCCACATTTACGCCTTTACAGTTTATGACCTCACCGCTCACGATCTCCGACGGATCCCTCGGGGTCGGAAGTCCTCCCAGCACCTCAGGACATACTGGGATCACCTCATGCCCTTCCAGATATTTTGCCACACGCTCGCTGTAATTATTTTTCCCGTTATATTTACAGTTTTCGCCCAGCAGACAGGCACTGACCAGTATTTTCATCGTAATCTCCAGCTTTCCGTTATTATGTCTGTTACAGCAACGGCGCGATCAGGCGCATGATACACTGCCAGCCTCTCACTGCCATATTTTTCCTTCCATCCCGGTATTTATCGGTGACTTCCTCACTATCCTGTAACAGCTTATCAAAATCCGCCTCAATATCCCGGATGGCATCACAGCCGTGCATCCACACACCGTTTTCAAAATGATGATAAAGGCTCCGGTAATCCATATTGATAGTACCGACGGTCGCCGTATCCCCATCACACAGCATCTGCTTCGCATGCAAAAAGCCCGGGGTATATTCATAAACCCGCACACCCTGACGCACCAGTCCGGAATAATAGGATCTGGTCACACCGTAAATGATTTTTTTATCCGGAATACCCGGGGTAAATACCCGTACATCCACGCCACGTTTTGCCGCCAGTCCCAGCTCTCTCGTCATCTCATCACTGATGATCAGATAAGGAGTTGCCACATAGAGGCGTTTCTTCGCCGTCTTGATCAGGTTCAGGTAGACATTCTCACCCACCGGCTCTCCGTCCAGTGGAGAATCCGCATAGGGCTGCACATAGCCGGATGCCTTCTGCACATTTCCATCTTCCGCACCTTCCTGCGATGCCTTCAGATACTTTTCATAATCTGTATCCGCCTGTCCCATAACATTCCACATTTCCAAAAACATCATGGTAAAATTCTGTACCGCTCTGCCGGTCAGCTTCACACCGGTATCCTTCCAGTAGCCGTAAGGATGCGTGATATTAAAATACTCATCTGCCAGATTATATCCACCGGTGAATCCTACTTTTCCGTCGATGACCATGATCTTACGATGGTCGCGGTTATTCATGAAAATATTTAAAAAGGGCACTACATAGTTAAATACCCGGCACTGTACACCGATGGCATTCATGCGGTCTATAAAGCTTTTATCCAAAAAGCCGATACAGCCCACATCGTCGTACAGAATACGGACTTCCACGCCCTCGGCAGCCTTTCTTGCCAATACATCCTTCAGCCGTGCAAAAGCCTCTGCCTCCTCTATGGCATGATATTCCAGGAATATAAAGTGCTTTGCCTTCTCCAGCTCCTTAAGCTGTTCCTCGTATCCCAGATAAGCTTCCGGATAGAATTTCACAGCTGTCGTGTCATACACCGGATAATTACCATACTTCCAGATATAATGGCATTGATTTGCCAACAGAGGATCTTCCTGCTCCAGCTGCTGCAATATGGTCTCATCCTGCACATTCAGAGGAATCAGTTGTGCATCCACATCCTCAAATTTCCGGATGATTTTATGCATAGCCTCTTTATGCCCGAACAATCCGTAAATACACAGACCGAATACAGGAAATGCCAATATTACAATAATCCAGGGCATCTTAAATGCGGCATTGGTATGTTTTCCATAAATCCTGAGCGCCACTACCAGCGCAAACAGGCTGGTCAGCAGAGAGATCACTGAAGAATACTGATACAGCTTGATCATCAATATCAATATCCAGCCGATCTGTAAGAGCACAGCCAATGCTGCAAACGCAATTCTTCCTATACTGTTTTTCACATTCCCTTTTACTTCAGAACGCATCTGCTTTTTCTTACCCATAATGCCCTCTTTTCTCCTTCGTCCTACCAAAACTATAAGTAATCTCCCCTCACAGACTGCCTGCACTGCGCACAGACAGCCATGGGTATATTCTATGGTGCCAGGGTCAAAAGGTCTAAGCCCACATGAGCTTGCTCATATGTGGGCGAAAGACCTTGGGACCCGCCCCGATATGAGCATAAAAGTGGGATGATAATCCCACGATATGCGAATATTGGGGCGGATTGTGGGAGTGCGCAGCACGGAACAATCCGTAGGCATCAAAGTCGGGGACTTTTGCCCCCGACATCATTCTATGGGGGATTGTTTTATGGTATAACATTTTTGCAAAAATCTCAATAGGTCAATGGACTACAACTGTCCTCTTTTGTCTGCCTAACCACAGTTTCTGTCACACAGTACCACCACTGTAGACGGCGTGGTCTGGGCAGGAATGCTTCTCGTGGAAGAGGAATAGATGACCACCAGATTATGGTTTGCGGGACTCGCCTGGAAATACTGGTTGTTCACAGTACGCACATCCACAGTGCCATCCAGATTCAACTGCAATGTCTGCTCCTCATTGACCAGGGAATTGCTGTAGTAGCTCACATCCACATACCGGTCATTCCGATCCTCCGCTACTACCACTGCGGTATACTGAGGCGGATAGATCAGGGGCATGGGTGCATCATTGCGATACCAGAAGGTTGCCATCATTCCCACCGACAGTGTAGTGAAATCCACCACATACGTATCCGGGTTGATGAAAAAGTTCACCGTGTTGCCGTCCGTATCCTCGATTGTAGCGAACAAAAGGCATCCATCGGCTCTGCGGCCACCCTGTCCTGCCGGTACCAGATCCACAATGGTTCCCTTCATGGAGCCGAAACTGCTTCTTCTCATAGGTCTCTGAAATGAAAAACGATAATCCATAAACACTCCTGCTGTTGCTAAAAGCTTTCTACTATTATATGCACGTCGGTGCCACTGTTGTCATACGCCGTGATAAAAATGCAGGACCACTATTGTAACAATAGTGATCCCGATCTTTTCCGCTATACAAATCTTTGTATCCGTAGGACGCAAAGACCTCCTCTTTGAGCGCTTTCCTACAGAATAATGGTTCCGCCGCCCAGTACATGCTCATCCTGATAAAATACCATGGCCTGTCCCGGTGTTGCGGCACGTACCGGTGCGTCAAAGGTACAGAGCACTTTACCGTCCGGCTGTTTTGTCAGAGTTCCGTATTCTCCCTTATGGTTGTAACGGATCTTCGCCAATACTCTGGTGGGCTCTGTCAGATCTTCCACTGTCATGTAATTCACATGATCGCACAGCACTTTATCCGTAAAGAGTTCCTGATTGGAACCGATGACGACTTCATTGGTCTCGGGACGGATGGCGGTGACAAACACTCTTTCCCCCATAGGAAGTTCCAGTCCTCTGCGCTGTCCCAGTGTATAATGGGTAATTCCCTTATGCCGGCCTAAGATCCTGCCGTCCTCCGTGACAAAATTTCCCGGACCCGGTACCTTTTCTCCGGCCTCCCTGTCAATAAAGGAGGCATAATCATTGTCCGGTACAAAACAGATCTCCTGACTGTCCGGCTTATGCGCCACCGGAAGTCCCGCTTCCTCTGCCAGGACGCGGATTTCATCCTTGGTATATTCCCCCACCGGCATCAGGGTATGTGCCAGCTGCTCCTGGGTCAGATTGTACAACGCATAGGTCTGATCCTTGGCTGCGGTAACGGAATTACGGATGGCAAAACGGCCATTCGGCAGCCTGTCAATCCTCGCATAATGTCCCGTGGCAATGTAATCCGCCCCGATCTCCAGGCTTCTCTGCAGCAGGGATTCCCACTTCACATAACGGTTGCAGGCAATACAGGGATTGGGGGTATGGCCTCTTAAATACTCTGCCACAAAATAGTCCATGACATGGCATTTGAATTCCTTCTTAAAGTTCATGACATAATAAGGAATCTCCAGTCTCTGTGCCACTCTTCTGGCATCATCCACCGCCGACAGTCCGCAACAGCCGCCGTTGGCTTCCTTGGCTGCTTCCTCTTCGTCCTGCCAGATCTGCATAGTGACGCCGATCACGTCATAGCCCTGTTCCTTCAATAACATGGCTGCCACGGAGGAATCTACTCCCCCGGACATGCCTACTACTACTTTTTTCTTCATAGATCTTAATAATCTTCCTCTTCTTCGCCCTCACTAATGTCATTCTTGGGCTTCTGCAGTCCTTCGATGGTGATATGGTTCTTCTCTGCATAATCCCACAGTGCTGCATGAATCGCTTCCTCTGCAAGCAGTGAACAGTGTACCTTTACGGGCGGCAGTCCGTCCAGAGCCTCCATTACGGCCTTGTTCGTTACCTGTAATGCTTCCTGAATGGTCTTACCCTTTACCAGTTCGGTAGCCATGGAGCTGGTAGCTACGGCAGCGCCGCAGCCGAAGGTCTTGAATTTTGCTTCCCGGATGATCCCGTTCTCGTCAATGTCCAGGAACATTCTCATAATATCTCCGCACTTTGCGTTGCCCACGGTACCTACGCCGCTGGCATCCTCGATCTCCCCTACATTTCTGGGGTTCTGAAAGTGGTCCATTACTTTTTCACTGTACATGTATCTGTTATCCTCTTCTTTCTCACTTAGTTGTTCTTCTGGCTTTTCAGGAAATCTTCATATAAAGGAGACATATCCCGCAGTCTCTGTACGATTTTCTTCACTTCTTCCGCCACGATGTCCATCTCTTCCTTCGTGCTTTCCTCAGATAAGGTCAGACGCAAGGAGCCGTGTGCTTCCTCATGCTTTAAGCCGATAGCCAGCAGTACATGGGAAGGATCCAGAGATCCGGAAGTACATGCGGAACCGCTGGAAGCGCAAATGCCCTTCATATCCAGCATGATCAACATGGATTCTCCTTCGATGAACAGGAAGGAGAAGTTGATATTGTTCGGAAGTCTCTTCGTGCGGTGACCGTTCAGCCAGCAGTGAGGGATCTCGTTCTCCAGACGTCCGATCAGATAATCCCGCAGTTCGCTCTCCTTGCGAGTCTTGGTATCCATAATACGCATAGCGCGCTCTACAGCAGCACCCAGTCCCACGATACCAGGAATGTTCTCTGTACCGGCTCTGCGGCTTCTCTCCTGTGCTCCGCCGTGTACAAAGGAACGGATCTTCACACCCTTGCGGATATATAAGAAGCCAATACCCTTGGGGCCGTTTAATTTGTGGCCGCTGGCACTGAGCATGTCGATGTGCATTTCATCCACATTGATGGGAACCTGTGCATACGCCTGTACCGCATCGGTATGGAACAATACACCGTGCTCCTTCGCGATCTCACCGATCTCGGCAATGGGTTCGATGGTACCGATCTCGTTATTTGCAAACATTACACTGATCAGAATCGTGTCAGGGCGAATGGCTGCCTTCAGCTCATCCAGACTGATCAGTCCGTCTCTGTCCACATTCAGATAAGTGATCTCAAAGCCTCGCTTCTCCAGATACTCACAGGTATGAAGAATGGCATGATGCTCGATCTTCGTGGTAATGATATGTTTTCCCTTGGAAGCATAGGCTTCTGCGGTAGCTTTCAGCGCCCAGTTATCGGACTCGGAACCGCCGGCAGTAAAATAGATCTCTTCCGGCTTTGCACCCAGACTGTCTGCGATGGTCTGGCGGGCATGATCCATGGCCTTCTTGCTCTCGGCACCCAGACTGTAGATGGTGCTGGCATTGCCGTAGTATTCACTGAAGTACGGAAGCATCGCATCCACGACCTCCGGTGCCGTTTTGGTAGTTGCTGCATTATCTAAATATATCATATTGCCTCATTTCCGCATATTTTCATGCTTATTTCACTGTTATTCATGATAGCATTCACCGCGCAGTTCTGTCAACAAGGTGGATGGAATATACTTTTGCAAGATCTTTATCTGCAAAGGATCCAACGAAAAGCTATGAAGCATGCCAAACGTCATCCTCTGATCTTCGGTACTCTGATTCTGACGATCACCGGTCTTATCACCCGCATCATCGGTTTTTTCTACCGGATCTACCTGTCCAGGCTCTTCGGAGAAGAAGGAATGGGGATCTATCAGCTGCTCAGTCCCGCACTGTCTCTCTCCTTTTCCCTGACAGCTGCCGGCTACCAGACCGCCATCTCCAAATTCGTTGCCGCCAATACTGCGGGGCGGCGTTCCGATGACCTGAAAACGCTGCTGACCGGGGCAAGCATCACGCTCCCTCTGTCCCTTGGAGTCAATGCTGTCCTGTTTCTCGCCGCAGAACCCATAGGAACCTTCCTGTTAAAAGAAGCCCGTACCATATCCATGCTGCGGATTCTGTCCTTCTCTATTCCTTTTGCCGCGCTGCATGCCTGCATCAACGGCTATTTCTATGGAAAAAAGAAAGCTTCCGTTCCTGCCCTCACGCAGCTTCTGGAGCAGCTGGCCAGAGTCGGCTGTGTCTTTCTCGTCACCGGAGCCGATCTGTCTGAGGGGCGCACCCCCTCCATCAATGCGGCCGTCTTAGGTCTGACCGTTGGCGAGCTTCTGTCCATGCTGATCGCTCTGATCTGCCTGTACATACACCTGTATCCGGATGCCTCTGTTCTTTCCCTGCAAAATATCTGTCCTTCTTCCGCGGTCTACCGGGATCTGTTGGGCATGGCACTGCCCCTGACCGCCAATCGTATCGTTCTGAATATTTTGCAGAGCATCGAAGCTGTCTCCATTCCCCAGAAGCTTCTGCTCTACGGTTATGATACCACCACAGCCTTAAGTGTATACGGCGTACTCACCGGTATGGCCATGCCCATGATCTTTTTTCCCAATGCTCTCACCGGTTCCGTGGCAGTCCTTCTCCTCCCCACCATCTCCGAAAATCATGCAAAAGGTGACCGGGAAGCCGTATGGAACGACACTCTGCGTACCGTAAAATACTGCAGTCTCATGGGCTTTCTTTGTCTGTGCGGTTTTCTTTTTCTGGGGGATTGGATGGGAACCGAATTGTTCCACAGTGAACTGGCCGGGCATTTCATCGTGACGCTGGGATTCATCTGTCCTTTTTTGTATCTGGATACCACGCTCTCTAGCATTTTGCAGGGGTTGGGAATGGCGGGGCGGATCTTTGTCTCCAACGTGGTCTGTCTTCTGATCCGGCTCCTGTTCGTATTTTTTGCCATTCCCGTGATCGGTATGCAGGGATATCTGTGGGGGATTCTGGTCAGCCAGCTGGTACTTGCCGGAATCTATTTTTTCTGTCTGTACCGTTTCTTCCGCCAAAACACAGTTTTCTGAATTTATCGCATAAAAATACCTCCCTGTCCAACTTATGCCGGGCAGACGGAGGTGTGCTATTCCGTAAATACAGAAGTCCTGTTCTGATTTTAATTGTGATTCTTATCGTTGAGAACACTCTTCAGCTCATCCATGAAGGTATTCACGTCCTTGAACTCCCGGTACACGGACGCAAATCTCACATAAGCAACCGCATCCAGATCCTTTAACTTATTCATCACAAGCTCACCGATGGTGCCGCTGGGGATCTCCCGTTCTTCCCTGTTGAAAATCTCGTTCTCCACCTCATCCACCAAAGTCGTGATCTGCTGTGCGCTGACCGGACGTTTATGACAGGCTCTGAGCACCCCTGCCTCGATCTTGGCACGGTCATAGGCCTCTCTGTTATTATCCTTTTTAATAATGATCAGCGGAATCGTCTCGATCTTCTCGTAAGTGGTGAATCGCTTACCGCATTCATCACATACACGACGGCGGCGAATGGAGTTGTTATCTTCCGCCGGTCTCGAATCGATGACTCTGGTATTTTCATGGCTACAGAACGGACATTTCATAGGCATCCTCCTTATAAAAACCACGTGTTATTTATGTTAAGATTATAGAAGATTCAGCAGTTAATGTCAACTAAAATTATGTCCGGTCCAATCTGTCTGATGTCCTTATACGGGATGACGATATTCGGCTCACAGCGCAGGAATCCCAGCCACTGGTTTCCACCCGGCACCATGATCTTACAGATACATCCGCTGCACTCATCGAACTCCAGATCACATACATGCCCCAGCTTTTTACAGTCTCTGACATTGATTACATCTTTGCATTTTAATTCGGAAAAAAACATCGGTGCCTACTCCCACCTTCTTTCTATAATATATGGCAGTCTTCTTATTTTGGTTCGGGAAATACTGGAAAATCCGTTTCCAAAGTATATCCCTGCAATGTCCTGTGAATACTGTAGTTATCAAAAACAGTAACGATCTGGGAGGTCTCTATGGTACAGGGAAAAGTGGAAATCTGTGGTGTCAATACAGCAAAACTGCCTTTGTTAAAGGCGGCAGACAAGGAAGCTTTATTTGCGAAGATCCGTGAAGGAGATACCGCTGCCCGAGAGACCTATATTGAGGGGAATCTGCGGCTGGTATTAAGCGTCATTAAGCGTTTTTCCGGCAGTGCTGAAAATGTGGATGACCTGTTCCAGATCGGCTGCATCGGGCTGATCAAAGCCATTGACAATTTCGACGCTACTCTGGGTGTGAAGTTCTCTACCTATGCGGTTCCCATGATCATCGGGGAGATCCGCAGATTCTTACGGGATAACAGCAGCATTCGTGTATCACGCTCCCTGAAGGATACCGCCTATAAGGCAATCTACGCCAGAGATACACTGACGAGAAAAAATCTGAAGGAGCCTACCGTGGAAGAGATCGCCGCGGAGGTGGGTATCTCCAAGGAAGACATCGTCTATGCCTTAGATGCCATGCAGAACCCCATGAGTCTCTACGAACCGGTCTATACCGACGGCGGCGACACCCTCTACGTCATGGACCAGATCAGTGATAAAAAAAATAAGGAAGAGACGTGGGTGGAACATCTCTCCCTCAGTGAAGCCATGAAACGTCTGAACGACAGAGAGCGTCATATCATCTCTCTGCGCTTTTTCGAAGGAAAGACCCAGACCGAGGTCGCCGACATGATCGGCATCTCCCAGGCCCAGGTCTCCCGTCTTGAAAAAAATGCATTGAAAGCTATGCGAGGCTATCTTACCGCATAGACCTTGATCCTCGTATTCTCTGTAACGTATGATACACCAGCCAAAACATCCAGTATCCGATGATTCCTCCCAGCACATTGGTCAGGATATCATCGATCTGAAAATAACCTCTGCCGGTAATGAGCTGGAAAGTCTCCACTCCCAGGCTGGTCGCAAAAGCCGCAAAGATGTTCCTGAAAAATCCCCTAAGCCAGGGAAATGCCCAGGGGCATGCAAAGCCATACGGGATGAAAAGCAGCACGTTTTCCACCACGAAGGCGTTATTTCTCGTATTGATCCCCCAGGTGGAGAAAAGCTCCAGATCCATGGCACGGTTCCGGCTGCCATCCTCTCTGGAGAAAAAAGTGATCACCAGTATGATCATGAGGTACAAAGAAAACACCATGAGACCTGCCATCGGAAAGGCTTCTTTTCCCTTCCGCTCCCTCCTGGCATTCATTGCATTCAGGATCAGTCCCATGACGGCACCGGCCATCACACCATAGGGCAGATATTGTATGGCACCGTTCAGATCCCTTATTATATATTTCCAAATCATTCTTTCTTCATCCTATATCTGTCTCTTAAAATTCCCGTTTTACATCTGGTAAGTGTCCCAGCGGGAAGGCGCCTCGTCCCATAGCTTTTTGTTCTCAAATAATCTGTCGTTCATCCAGCCGACCGCATCCACCACTCCATCCTCGTCAAAGGAGAACATGGCCCTCTGTTTCTTCTCCTCCGGTGTCTTTAAAAAGTTAAAGGGCTCCGGCCAGACCGTCACGAGAAGCTTTTTGCCGCCTTCCGGATCCTCAGTCTGCTCCAGACGGTAACGCATCCCCTGGTGGCATCCGGTGAATTCCGTCTTTTTTAAATATTCCATTGATAATATATCATCACGCTGTATCATGTATTTGTCCTTTTTGGTTACTTCCGATTCCGTTACCTGAAAACTATCCTGTCTGTATTATATGGTTCACGAACTGCTCTGTTGCCACGCAGCTCCCACAATTCTGCACATGTTATATAGTATCATGTATCCGTCCCGAATGCAAAGTCAAATATGCAGGCTGATCTCCTTTTTCAGCTGCCGCATGATCTTTTTCTCCAGTCGGGAAATATAGGATTGTGAGATTCCCAACAGATTGGCCACTTCCTTCTGGGTCATCTCCTGTCCGTCCACTGTCCCCAGTCCGAACCGAAGTCTGATGATGGTCTTCTCCCGCTTGGACAATTTGCTCACGGCATTCATGAGAAGCTTCCGCTCCACCTCATTCTCTATACCGCGATAGATCACATCCTCATCCGTCCCCAGAATATCCGACAACAGCAGCTCGTTGCCGTCCCAGTCTACATTCAACGGCTCGTCAATCGAGACTTCCATTTTCGTCTTGTTATTCCGGCGCAGATACATCAGTATCTCATTTTCAATGCACCGGGAAGCATAGGTTGCCAGCTTGATATTCTTCTCCGGATTGAAGGTGTTGATAGACTTGATCAGTCCGATGGTGCCAATGGAGATCAGATCCTCCACCCCCACACCGGTGTTGTCAAATTTTTTGGCTATGTAGACCACCAGACGCAGGTTATGTTCGATCAGGATGGCTTTCGCCTCATCCTCGTATTCCGTCCCCAGATCACCGATCACCTGATTCTCCTGCTCACTGGGCAGGGGCGGCGGCAGTACCTCCGCGCCACCGATATAGTGGACATCTCCTTTCCGGTGCAGCAGATAAGGCTCCCTGCGCATCATTTTAAACTGCATTTTTCCCGGTATTGCTATCTTTAAGACCATATTTACTCCTATCTGCCACATTGTGCCTTGCCGGATCGTCCGGCTCTTTTATTTTTTCCTTCTTCCTTCGTGCTTTGTTCGTCTCCTGCAACAGCGCAGGAGGTAACAGCATCTGGATCTCTTCTCCCGCGATCTCCTCACTCACTGCCAGGTATACATTTCTGTATTCTCGTTCCACACCCTGCTGTATGAGCGTCATCTGCGGCACCGGATATCCCTTAAGGATCCCGCTCTTTTTCCCTACACTGTGATAAGGAATCACCCGGAATCCAGACAATCCCTCCGGCCACAGCCGATAAAATATCCGTGCGTCCAGCACCGATACCGGTGCTCCGCTGATAGGTTCGGTCAGGGTATTGCCGGAGTCTACCAATGCATGAATGCGCAACGGTCCCTCCGCTCCCTGTAACACAACCTCACAATAGCAGGATTGTTCCGCTTCCTTTTTGCGCCCCCGCACAAGTATCCAGCCGGAGAATGCTCCGACTCCAAGGGTCATACCGATCCCAGGCATATAATTTCTTCCCATTGGGAATCCCCGAAGCAGTGCCGCCAGAATGCCTCCGATCAGGAAGGTGGACAGCATCAGTTTTCGGAAATAGTTCCACAACGTCCCAAGGCTGCGAATGTGAAATGTCACATACAGCATAAGTATTGTCCCCGGCAGAAAACAAAGCAACAGCTTCCCGGCGGCTGTTCCTTTCCATAAAAAAGGAAACAGATACCAGACCGCTCCGACCACGGCTCCCGCAAGCAGCCGGTACCACGTGGCAGTGTGGCCCATGCTGTGATCCACTAGGCAAAGCAGCAGCAGATTCATCCCGAAATTGAGGAGGAACAAACTGTCTAAGTAGAGTTCATAATGCATCACACCCCTCCTTCAGAAACATTATAAAGGGTGGCATCAGCGGATTTTGTCAAATTTTCATCCGCCGGAACCTTTTTCTTTCCATCGTTTTCGACATCGTCCCTGGGGAAGTCTGCGACCGCCATCACTCCCCGGACTCCGCTGTCTCCTCCGGCTCTTCGGTCTTCTCCAGTCCCAGATAGGGCAGAATATTTTCGTACAGCTGCCTTATGATCGGTGCTGCCACCTGCCCCCCGTAGTAGATGCCCTGGGGATTATTGATAATAGCAATGGCGATGACCTGGGGATCATCCGCAGGAGCGAAGCCGATAAAGGAAGATATGTAACGTCCGCTTCCTCTGGGCAGAGTCTGGCTGGTTGCAGTCTTGCCGCCGACGCGGAAGCCCTGTACCTGACCGTTTCTGCCGGAGCCTTCCGCCACTACCATTTCCAGAATGTAGCGCATGGTGGCCGAAGTCTCCTCCGAGACGATCCCCGTCTGCACCGGATAGGAAAAGGTCTCTTCCACCTCCCCGTCCCGATTCAACGCCTCGATGCCGAAATGCGGGGTGATCCGGTTGCCGCCGTTGATAATGGAGGACGCCGTGGTCAGCAGCTGGATTGCTGTGATCTGGAAAGACTGCCCGAAAGCCACGGTAGCCAGCTCCACATTTCCCATATCCTCTTTTTTATGCATGATAGTCCCAGCTTCTCCCGGCAGGTCGATGCCGGTGCGCTGTTTTAGGCCGAACTGTTCAAAATAATGGTAGTAATTGTCCACACCGAGCCGCAGGCCGACGGAAATCAATGCCGGGTTACAAGGGGTCTGGAACTACTGTCAGAGTTCGGGTTGGTGGCATACTTTTTTAACGTGCTGGCTACTCTACCACCTCCCAATAGCATTCGCTATGTTCGAACTTTTCCTTGATATAAACGATCCTGCCCTGCTCCTTTAACTGTTGGATACTGTGCCAGGTATAGCTGTAGGTGTTCCCCAGCCGCTCCGCCATCTGTGGGATCGTAATGCATTTTTCACTTCGGATCAGTTCCAGTACTTTCTCGTTGTAGGCTTTCCGGTTGCGGTCATAGATGGTTTCTTTTTTGTAAGTGAAGGAAAAGTAGAATAAACTGTAATCCGATTCCACAATGCTGTATAGTTCAAATTTACTCCGCATCAGTTCCTTGCTCATGGTGACATCCATATCCCCGTTGTTATGAATCTCTATGACCTCCACACAGCCATAGAGAATTTCCAGAATCGCCTGCTCGTTATAATTTTTGTTTTCTATGGTATCCCGGATCTGCTGTAAGCGGCGGTACTGATCCGCCAGACTCTTCTCCCCGTCTTTCTGTCCCTCTATCTTTTCTTCCAGTTCCCGAAGTTCCTTTTCCAGTCTGTCCTTGTAGATTCCAAAGTCCTCATCGGAAATCACTCCATTCATTAACTTATGAAACAATACATCCTTATTCCGTAAAAGGAGTTCACGCTGGGTTTCCAGTGCCTTCAGTTTTTTTCCATTGTCGGAATTGCATAATGCCTTTTCAATGGTATGAATCGTATCGTTGATTAAACCGGAAGAGATATGGAAAAGGTATGCATATTTTTCTTTCAGTGCTGCCGCCAGTTGCTTCTCTAACTCTTTCTCCGCTATCACCATGTTGTCACAGGTGCTTCGGGTTCTCTGAAACTGCTCGCTGCATTTCCACGTGATGACTTTTTCGGAATGAAGTTTGTAGTGCATTCTGTAGTATGGCTTCTTGCAATTTGCGCAGACCAGTCGGTTACTCCATTTGTAGGTACCTGCCAGCCCCTTGCAGCACCCCATCTGGAACCGCCTTGCATCTATGATCTGAACGATCTTCTCATGGTATTCCCTGCTGACGATGGGAGGAATCACGTTTTCCTTATAAATCCAGTCCTCCTGCGGGAGTTTCACACGCTCCTTGGTGTAGAAGTTGCTGACTTCCTTATGTAAAATGCAGTCTCCATGCAACATCGGAGAGGTCAGCATTTTCTTCCATGTATTCGCCGCAATACGCACAGAGGGCATCTTGTGATACCCTGTGGTTCCCTTGCTCCGCACCCCTCGGTCATACATGATATTGGCTAAACGGTAAAAGCCTATCCCCTGCTCCACCAGTGACAAGGCGTAGCGAAGTTCTGTGGCTTCCTTTTCGTTGACTGTCCACCAGACTCGCTTGGTGTTCTCGTCGATAAACTCCACATTCCGATCCCAGCCGTATAAGGGTCTGCATATATGCAGTGCCTTGGAACCCGTGGCGTAGATCTGTCTGTTGCTGTGAATATCTCTGATTTTCTTGGAAGTGATCTTACTCTGCTCCGCATCCACGATGGCCTGCACAGAATATTTTATATCGTCCCTCTCATGGTCATAGATGTGGTCATCCAGATAAAAATACAGTTGAAACTTCTTTTGCAGATGCAGTTTCACAAAATTGTGCCATTCCGCCTGATCTCTGCAAAGTCTGTCCGAACATTTCACAACCACCAGATCGATCCGATCCGCCTTAATGTCCCGAATCATCCGCTGATATTCCAGACGATGCTCCGCCTCCGTGCCGGTCTCCGGCTCTATATACTGATCCACAATTGTAAGGTGATTGTCCTCCACCAGTTTCCTCGTGTATGCCACCTGCACATCCAGTGCCTCCATCTGTACCTTCTTCTCCGTAGACACCCGGTTGTAGATTGCCACCCGTGTCTGCGGCGAAAATTTTGAAAGCTCGCTCATTTCTGTTTTCCTCCTTTTTCTTTTGCATACAACAACTCCACAATGTCCTCATATTCCTTCTCCGATAAACTTCCGTCCTCGTACAGTAACCGTACAATTCCACACTGCACCTCTGTTTCCTTCCGTAAGGAAACCTCCCGGTTCTTTGCTGCTCTCTTAGCGCCAGATCCAGTTGCCATTCCATCCTCCGAACGAGGTTTTTACCAGTGTATGCCATTGAAACGCTGACCTACACAAAATGCAAGATTATTTCCGCTATTTTCCGAATGTTTTTATTCTTTCATAGCAGTGCATCGTTAATTATTTAACAAGTAAATATACCTCTTAATTTATTTAATCTAGCGCGCAATACAAATGCGTTCCGTTTTCAAAAGGTGTGCTGTTACCGCTACGGGTATGGCTTCGGTGGGGACGATGTAAGGTAGTTCGGAAATAAACTGTTCTGGGGTAGGGACGCTATGCGATCAGGGGGAACGCTGTGGGAAAATCGATGAACGTATCGGGGTGAAAAGTGAAAAAAGGTCAGTGCGGTGGAAAATAAGTGACTATTGCGCTTTAGAAAACTAACAACCTGTCTGAAAATGGTCTACTACTTCCAAAAATGAGAATGTCGGGTCACATGACAGATTGGCTCCTGTGGTTCACAGTGCTTTCATCACCTGTTCGGATGGTGCTGGTGGATTCATGGAAATGCTGCGTGGAAAACTTGAAAATATTTTTCTGAAATGCTTTATTACTGTTTTTTGCTTTGTCTGAGGTTGGAAAATCACATGGTAGATGGGTGTAGGTGTTGATGGGTGGGGAAATTACTAACCAGTCGGGAAAAGGTGATAAACGGATTTTTCAGACACTGAAAGAAAAATCCCTTGACCTTCCAAAAGAAGAAAGTCTTGGGATTTTTTCAAATATTTACCTGTTTTTGGTATTACTGTCAATGACAGGGAGAATACAATAGAAGACCTTTTTATTACTCTTCTGGAGGTAACTTTTCCTCCGTTTCTTCTGCTTCTGGCTCTTTTATAATTTTCAAATTTCTCTTTGCAACATAGCCTTCCCTCTGGACACCATCCTCGTCTGTGAACGTAACTTTGTAGTAGTAATTTGTGTTTTCAATAATGGTTGCTTCTATATTTTCCTTCAACTGGGCAACAATTTTAGCTCCTTTTTCAGGAAGTTCTTTTACATTACTTTCTACATAAGTCATAGCTGGAAGACCCAAATTTTCCTGAAGATAAGGCTGAATAAAAATCCCCCATATAAGTAACCAAAAGTTAATTACAATAAAATATTTTTTGTATTTTTCTGCCGCCCAATTTGCAACTCTCTCTTGGAAACCAACAGGGTTATTCATCTGGTCATTTATTGTGTCTTGAATTTCCTGTTCACTTGCAAAGTCTGTTTCCAACTCTACATTTTCTGAGATGTTCTCTTCCTCTTGAAGAGATTCATACGCTGCATCGACAGCATCTTTAAAAGTTCCGTTTTTTTGCAGTGTTTGAGAAAAAATTTTGCTGTAATCAATGCTCTCTAACTGACTAATCTGTTCAGCTATAACACTATCCGTAAAAAGTTTCATTGATTCCTGAAGGTTCTGGATTGAACGTGCCGTATCAATAGTGGTTACTGACATCAATGATTTTGCAATATTTTGTATGCTATCTAGGCTTCTTCTATATTCTTCCGCCATGTTTATTGCTGAAAACTGTCTTCCAATCTCTTTAAAAGATTCCATTGATTGTTTGTATGACTCTGATACCTCAAAAGGAGTATAAGCAGCTTTCAATACTGCTGACGCTGATTTTGATATATCTACATTCTCATACCCTTTCCACAATTCTGCCATTCTACTGCTCATAAGTCCTGCTGCTCCTATTAATGCCGATGTATCAAGGGTCATTTCAGACAATGTTTTAGTTAATGGCATTAACGATTTTCTCATTCTTTCAAGTGATTCTAAATAAGAATCATATGGTGTTTTCGAGTTGTCATTTTTCATATAGCTATACCTCCCTTGAAAATTCCCCAACTACTGTTCTTGTTTCCAATTATACAACAGATTTCAACAAAGAAAACGTCATTTTTCTGCCAAAAAAACGTCACAAAAAGGACTAGCATTGCTGCCAGTCCTCTTATTTACTGAATCTTCCAATAATTATTTTTACTGAATGAAGATTGATATCCTTTATAACTATTAAAATTCTTCTCCCTTTTTACAAAAGTGTGTCTGATGCATATTAACTCATAATTATACGAAATACCACTCTTTTATTTATTTTCTATTCACTTCTTACTAATGGGTATTCATTTTTGCTTTAAGTTGTCGTGCAATTTATTAGAATGGAATTTTGAAAAGGCTATCTCACTTGGGAGGTGAGGTAGCCTTTTTAATTTGCCACTGTATTTTTAATAACCAATTACATCTTTTGATACTTCATTAATTACTGATTGAGGTATCGTATCAATGCTTACTGTATAGACTTTGTTCATACGAGGATTATATATACCTAGATTCTTTATGCTCTTAAACTCTTTATGAATCGAGTGCATACCCATGATATAATATACCAACAACTGCAATGTGTATTTTGGCTTTGGCTCATCCTTTGACACTTTAAAATCCCATAATGTATCTTTTGTTAAATAGTCTCCATCACCAGTAGATATAGTGTCTGTGTATCCGCCTTCAAATGTAAATCCATCTTTTGTTATAGGTCCATATTCTTTCCAAAAAGATAAACTACGATTAATCATGGTTACAATGTTTTCAATCGTATCTTTATCGGGGTTAATTTCTTCTACCGGCTTATACCCTATTATGCCAGCTCTAAAACAAACATCATATCCTACCAATTTGCAAGCATTTGTTATGGATTTTTTATCAAGTCCTTTTATATCTGCTAATAGACTTGTAGCGTTTTTCATTGACGATTGCTTTTTATTCCCTGTAAATAAATCCAAAGCCAAAGCACCCTTCAAAGATATTGAAAAGGCTTCCTCTTTTTGGGCACCCATCAAAAATCGGGTCATATAATCAACTGCAAGACCAACTAAACTTGCATGGATATTCTCATTCTCATTCAATGTAATTCCATCATCAAGTTGAGTTACCACAAGTTCTTTTTTGTTTATGTATCCACCACGGGGTTGTTTTATCATGCTAATTCGTTTGGTTACTGAATACATTCGTTTGTACCTCCAATATTCTCATTATGCATATCTTATCATATTTTATCACATGACAAGAACATTGTGAATGATTTGCTATATTATATTCGATTATTTTCGCTCTTTGATGACTGATTCAATGATATCTATGTATTTTTGAGGTAAGTTGAATGCTTCATACAATTCTTGGTCGGTGTAGATGTGGTCAAACTTGCCTGATGGTGGAGCGGGAACGAAACGGAAGTAATCATTGGTGAGTATTCCAGTTAATTTTGAAATATTGCATGCAACAAAAAATCTTGTAAACTTCGTGTTTAGCCATGATATAAAACTTTCACACTCGGCTCTATTATCTGAACTGAATATACATTCACTTGCTCCAGATGGTGATTTTTCACCTTTTGATGTATCTAGTATTCTACTTAACCCTATAACTGTTGAACTTCCGTTATCTGACATAAATCTTGAACCACTGCCTGCTACTTGATTATTTGTCCATACTTGATATTTATTTGATGCATATTGCCTAAAAACAAAATGTTTATATTGGTGTAGACTATCAACAATTTCTGAACCAATATTAAGAAGGCTTTCACGCCCCAATAATGGTCTCATTATTGATGAATTGTAATATTCTTGCACTCTACATTTATTGATTACTTCACAACTGTCATGAGTGTTCTTATCAATAATAAACCATGTAATACCATCTATTTGGTAAATGTCAAATACCTCCATGCTTTGTGGATAGAAGCAAACATAACTCATGTGTGGTACATACATTTCACGAAACTGCTTATAATTGATATTTTTACTTGCACATCCACTATAATCATCTGCTGTGGTTTGCCATTTAGCTGGTGTTATCATTACTGTATATTTGTTCGATATTTTATAACCTAGGTCTACAAAGTCTAAGTCCATTCCTTTATTATATGGTGGGTTACCTATGACTACATCAAATTTCATTTGTCCGAACTCCTTTTTCATTTCATCTATTAACATCTTATGATTGTTATTTAGGCAAGCTGTCTTGTATTGGTCAAATACTCCAAAGCATCTCTTCTGTCAACGCCGTACATTCTATCAGACCTCCGACAAACGCCTGCTCTGCCTTGAGAGAATTTTCTATTTCCATGATTCCTTGCTTATCTTTCGTGTATCCATATACTTTCATACTGCTGCCCTCCGAAAAGAAACGGACACCCCATTACAGGGTGTCCGACTTCTCCTTATCCTCTTTCTGTTTTCCATCCGCCACAGGTGCTGTTGGTTTTTCCAGAGATGCCACCACTACCGCACCATTTTCCAGTTTCGCCCCGGCACTGATGATATGCATATCCAACAGCGTTTTTACTTTTTCCTCCGTGAAGCTGGTTCTCTCATATCGTGAGGAAATCACATCATACATGGTATTTCCCTTTTCCTTATGTGTACCGATCACAATATAGAAAAGGTTGGCTAAACAATCTTCCTCGACCATGGGAATTAAAGTGTTGGTGTGGATTTTCTTCATCATGTTGGTGGTGAAAAAGTTCTTTTTATCCATTACCAGTTCCCCTGCTTCGGATAACTCCAGACCATACACCTCATCCGTAGTAATGCCTTTCAGGGCATCTTTGATCTGCTTCTCTGTCAGTTCCACGACTTCCCCCTTGGGTAAGCTGTAGGCTTCATAACAGATTGCTCTTGTTCCTAAAAAGATCTCGTTGGTTACTACTAATTTTCTGCACATAATTTTTTCCTCCTGCGTTTCGCATTTACTATTTTGTTTCGGACATTTTCTTTTCTGTCCTCCTTACATTTAATACAATAACGCTGGGAAAATGTTTTGGCAGTGGCGAGAATAGCCAGAGATTTAATAAGGTGATTAGTGATGATGTAGAAGCTTCATGCCCTCTACAAAATAACCAATTTTGACCCTGTCAATTTTGGTGTATATTTCAAAAAAAATAAACATCAAAAAAAAAGCAACCGCCCTCGCTAGGAATAGGTTGCTTTCCCTGTATCCACCTTCTCAAATCTGCTGAAGCCGGTAACCGCTGTCCTTGCAAATGGATCTTGTGTCTAAATCTATCAGCTTATCTACGGTACCCTTATCTTTACAGCAGTATTCACACTTTTTATCGCATATATTTATCACTTGCTGTTGTGCCATATTTTCTTTTATGTCACTGCAATCTCTCAACCAACATTCCGCCGATTTCCGGAACGCTCCCACTGATTTCGTTATCGCAAAATGACCGTTCCCTTTTAATGCCCTTGTTACCTCCATCAGCAGTTCGTTTGCAAAGTGTTCTCTGTTTTTTCCTGCGCTGTTATGTAAATCAATAAAGTTCTGAATCTCGCGACTGGTATCAAAATAATCTGTTCCATTTTGCAAATTATCATGTACATACTGTAATGCAGCAATGACCACATTTTCTGCCACGGGGTTCTTCAAGTACATCGCTAAGACTTCGTCATAGGAAAGGTACAGATCCTCAAAGCACCAATAGGATGTAGCAACAAACTCAGCGCCTTTTTTCATGCACAGCCTGGTTCCCCATTTCACAAAGTCATGTGCAATAAACCCTTTGGTATTGTTTGCCACACAGTCAACCGCTACAAATACTTTATCTCCTGCCTGCAATTTGGGAAATATGCTTAACACCTGCGCCTTTAAGGTTGTATTCCCCGAAGCAGTCTGTCCATCACTCCCGATTGGAAATGATACTAACAGAAAGGAATCCACAGATCTGAATGTCTGGGCTACACATTGCCAGAAATCACGGGCTGAATTTGAATCCTCTGTAATGATATACAACAATTATGCCCACCCCCGTACATAACACTCATATTCCAACTGCAGTTCCCCATCCTTCTTGCACAACGTCCCGAAATAGTTCGGTGACAACTCGATTCCCATAGGTTTTCTTAAAAATATCAGGTATCTGTTGTCCCCTCTGTCCGCATTGATAATTTCTACCATCTGTTCATCCAGTATAAGCTCTGCTCTGTCTATTATGATAAGCTTACCCTTTTGTAAGGAAAGCTTGTCCTTATTATCCTTTGATACAATAAAAATATTGTCAGCATTATACGGCTTAAAGCTGGCATTATTATTATCGTTGATGTAGCTTTTCAACATAGTGCACAGTAAAGATTTTCCCGTTGCACTATCCCCATGCACTATGGTCTTATTTCCCCGGAATTTTAAGTTATATTTATTTCCGTTTACATCCGTAAATTTCAAAACATTGCTTTGCCAATCATAACACTGTTGCATGTTACCTCCCCATAAACTACACCATGAAAAGTAAGTCTGTTATTCTTTCGGAATCGTTGATCAAATACTCTCTGTTACCGCATTCATATATTTCATCCTCATGCTCCAGGACGATTCCTATGTCCATATTAGTCTTATCAATATAACAGAAAAGCTGCTCTAACGCATTCTTTCCGCATTCCGTTGCATTAATCGCTCTGACTGTCGGATATACCTTCTGGTTCTCTTGCAGAAAAATGCAATTCAATATGGTTTTGCACCCCGTTGACAAGTCCTGAATACCAGTAATGCCGTAAGGAGTTTCTATTTTCCCGATATTCTGATCCAATAGCTTTGCATGGTCAACTTCTTCCATGACCTTAATAGAATTTTCGGAAAGGCTTTTTGCAGATACATTGTTATTAAAAAAAGAATCATTGTCTATGATGATTTCGTTGTCTTTAAAATATTTGCCTGAGGTATATAGTCTAACCATACTTCGCCGTTCTCCTTTTCATTTATTATACCGCCTAATTCACAAAATTACAAACCACCGTTTTGAAATTCCCTGTTTCTCCCCACTCGCACCCCAGCATCAGATCCAGACCCTCTGGTTACAACTGTTCTCCATGCACTGTACAAAAGTCTGGCTGCCATGCCCGGCGATCTTGTGACAACGGATCCTGCGGTCATCCACGATGATAAATCCTGGACAGGAAAAAGTGCTTTCCGGGGTCACTACTCCCGCCTCCAGTCCCGCAGCGGCCGTGATGATCTTGAAGGTGGATCCCGGTTCGTAGGTGTCGTTGATACAGCCGTTTCGCCACATGGCATTCAGCTTTTCCTGTTTCTGTTCCGCCGTCAGTGTGGCCGGGTCCACCGCCACAATGCTGCCGTCCTCCTTCACTTCCGTCAGCTCCGGTAAGGTATAAGGGTCATTCAAATCAAACTCCGGATAATTCACCATAGCCAGGATCTCGCCGTTCTGCGGATTCATAGCCACTATATAAACACTGTCCGCCTCCTTGGTGGCACAGGCCTGCGCCGCCAGCTGTGTAGCATACTCCTGGATGTTCCGGTCGATGCTGATACGAAGATCCATGCCCGGCACCGGTTCCACCCGACGCTCCCCTGCCGTATCCACCTCGATCCCCTTGGCGTCCGTGATCGTCAGGATCATTCCCGGATCCCCCTGCAGGATCTCTTCATATACCACTTCCAGTCCGATGATTCCCTGATTGTCTCCTCCGGTAAAACCCAGCACCTTGCTGGCCAGATCCCCGTAAGGATAATATCTCTTGTAATCTTCGTCCACTTTTACCCCGGCCAGATCATATTCCCGGATCCGGTCTCCCACGGTCTTATCCACGTTGCTTTTCACCCGCTCGATGGAGGAATATTTCTCCACCCGCTTTCTGGCCTCTTCCTCGGAGATTCCCAGTTCCTTCACCAGTATGGCGATCACCTGCTCCGGCTCCTCGATCTGATTGTGGATCACCGATACCGTACAGACCGTCTTGTTGTCCGCCAGCACGACCCCGTTGCGATCCAGAATCCGTCCTCTCGCCGCCTTGATGCTGCGCTCTCTTTCGTGCAGCCTTGTGGCCGCTTCCTCATAATATTCCGCCCGCCATACCATCAGATACAATAGTCTTCCCAACAGTCCGCAGAGCACTGCCGCACATACGAAAAATATGGTCATGATCTTCTTCCGATGAAAGAAACGATTCTGATGATCTGCCATAAAAAAAACCTCACAACAAGAGCTTTTTACATTTTATTGCTCTTGCTGTGAGGCTATTCGTCAGATTACCTTACTATTCATTCTGCTGGTTCAGCAGATTATTGTTGACCGGGCTGTCCCCCAGGGAATCATCGCCGCCGACATCCGCTCCCGTAACAGGGTCGATCAGTCCACCGTCAATCGGGCTTACCAGATAACCGGTGGCCGGATCCACCGGATAATTTCTCCAATCCTCGGAAGGCGTTGTATTATCACCGCCCTGAGCGTCGCCGGTTCCATCTCCACTGCCCGTCTGATCGTCTCCGGTCTGTCCATCACCGGTTCCGTCACCGTTATTCTGATCTTCACCGTCCTCGGGCTTCTGGGTATACTGATTGGTGATCTCGATCTGTTTTTCTGCCAGCTCCTGGATCTCCTTCTCAGACAGTTCTTCTGTCATGAAAATATTCAGGTAAGGCAGCACTTCTGTCAGTACATTTCTTACGATTCCAGTAGCGAACTTCGCATCATCCTGCGGAGATGCATTGGCACGATCCACGACCACATAGATAGCGATCTGGGGATCATCCGCCGGTGCATATCCCATAAAGGATACTACGTACTCACCGTTTTTACGGGGAATGGTCTCTGCGGTACCGGTCTTGCCACCGATGGCATAACCTGCAGGTCTTGCGGTTCTACCGGTTCTGCGGTCGCCACCCTCTTCCATTACGGTAGCCCGGCAGTACTGTCTGATCTTCGCCGAGGTGCTCTCGGAAATGGTCTGACGCAGTACTCTGGGCTCGATGTTTTCCACTGTTGCACCGTTAGAATTGGTGATCTTATCCACCATATGCGGCTCATAATAATAACCGCCGTTGATCAGGGAACAGAATCCCGTGATCATCTGGATCATTGTTACATTAAAGTTCTGTCCGAAACTGTTGGTAGCCAGATCGGCACTGCCCATCTGATCCACCGGGAACAGGAGGCTTGCCGTTCTCGCTTCTCCTGCCAGATCCACGTTAGTCTTTAATCCAAAGTTAAAGGTTTGCTGAAATTTGGCAAACTCTTCTTTTCCCAAAGTAGCTGCAATCTTCATCAGCGCCACGTTGCAGGACCAGGCAATGGAATCCTGTACGGATACATCTCCTTCACCGCCGGAACGATAGCTGTGACACTTGATCGTATGTCCGCCGACTTCCAGAGATCCGTTACACTGATAGTGCTCGTTGCCGGTGATAGCACCGCTCTCCAGTGCTGCCGCCACAGTAAACGGTTTTGCTGTGGAACCCGGCTCGTAAGTAGTGGAGATACAATAGTTCTTCCACAGGTAATTCAGGTTGTCCAGCAATTCGTCATCCGTTAAGGCATCAATGTCTTCCTGCGTAAAATAGGTATCTGTCTTGGTCAGAACATCATAACCGTTGGCATTGGTCACCATCTCGATCTTACGGGATCCCAACAGGGCATCCGTATTTCTGGTGTCGTTCAGGTCATAGGTCGGATAGCTGGCCATGGCCAGAATGTTGCCGGTATTTACCTCCATAATAATGCAGCCCACATTTTCCGCACCGTTACCGGGATGTACCGCATCCTTATGCTCATCGTTGAATTGTTTCAGATATTTTTCCACGATACCCTGGATATTGGCATCAATGGTACTGTGTATCGTATTGCCGTCCACGGCCGGTTTGATGGTCCGCTCCAGGTTGGCATCATCATTCAGATATCCATACTCTCTTCCGGTGGTTCCGTTCAGCACATCATTGTAATACTCTTCCAGTCCGTACTGTCCTTCGTTGTCCGATCTGGAGAATCCGATCACGTCCGCCGCCAGGGAACCATTGGGATAGACTCTCTTGTATTCTTCCTGGAACCAGACGCCCTTGATCTTGCTGTCCTCCAGTGCTGCCGCCTGAAAACCGCTGATCTGATCATAGGTCAGCCTTCTGAGAGGGACATACCAGGAAGAATCCGGATGACTGATCACATACTGTCTCACTGCCGTCATATCCAGATCCGGGAAATTTGCGGACAGCGCCTCCATCGTCGGTTCCAGATAAGTCTCACGGCTTAACATTACATAGGAATCAATGACCAGATTATATACCTTCTCGCTGACTGCCAGTTTCGTTCCTTTGGCATCCACGATATCCCCGCGGCGAAATGGCAATGTCACGGAGTCGTATTTCTGCTGTGACAAAACCTGTTTTTCGTAAGTCGCTCCATCCGCTTTCACGATCCAGGACAGTCGGACAGACAGCAGAATAAATGCCAGTATGATCAGGGCATACAGGCATAAAAGTTTTTTCTGCATCTTTATGGAAAATTTCTTAGGCTTCTGTTCCTTCACGCTTTCTGCCTCCCAGACTTAGTTCTGGCTGGTATCCGCCTGACGCATATAGTCGTTGCTGCTGCTTGCGTAGGTAATCACCTGTCCCTCGGTGGCATAGGTCATTCCCAGCTCGCCGATGGCAATTCTCTTGATCTCTTCCAGGTTAATATTACTGGTGATCCGGCTGTACTCTTCATCGTTTGACAGCTTCAGAGAGTTCAGTTCACTCTCCATTCTGGACACCTCAGTGATCTTGGTGGTCAGCTCCGACTGCATCTGGATATAATTTACCAGACAGAAGGCACAGGCAATCAATGCTCCCATCAGAAAGGTGACGTAGCCGATGCTCATATGTCTTGCTTTTTCTCTGTTTTTTCTCGTCTCATGAGACATCTGTCTCCGGGGCTCCTCCATCTGCCTGCGGATCTGTAAGTCTCTTGCTGTATTATCATATATGTAAGGAGTATTGCTTACTCTTCTTCTCTGTGCCATACTCTTTCTCCCCGCTTTCACTACTAAAGTCTTTTATTTTTTCTCAAATACCCTGAGTTTTGCACTCTTGGATCTGCTGTTTACTTCCAGTTCTTCCGCACTGGGAAGAATGGGTTTTCTGGTGATCACCTTTCCCTTGGAGACCTTACCGCATACGCACACCGGAAATTCCGGCGGGCAGGTGCAGGGATTCTCATTCCTGCGGAATGCGTTCTTCACGATCCGGTCCTCCAGAGAATGGAAGGTAATAATACAGAACCTTCCGCCGGGATTCAGCAGATCGATCAGCTCGTCCAGCGCCTTTTTCAGTACTTCCAGTTCCTGATTACATTCGATACGGATTGCCTGGAAAGTCTGCTTGGAAGGATGTCCGTTCTGTCGCATCTTTGCCGGGACTGCGGCTTTGATGATCTCATTTAATTCAAAGGTGGTCTCAATAGGCTTGTCTGCCCTGTTTTTCACAATGTGTTTCGCTATATTCTTGGCAAAAGGATCTTCACCGTAATCCCGGATGATGTGATACAGTTCCATCTCGGAATAATTGTTGACGATATCTCTCGCTGTCAGGGTCTGCCTGCGATCCATCCGCATGTCAAGAGGGGCATCAAACCGATAGGAAAATCCTCGGTCTTCGGTATCCAGCTGATAGGAAGATACTCCCAGATCCAGCACGATTCCGTCCACGCCGGTGACACCATATTCTCTGAGGGCCTCCACTGCATTCACATAATTGTTGCGGATCACGGTTACTTTATCTCCAAACGGCTGCAATCTTGCGGATGCTGCCGCGATTGCTGCATCATCCTGATCAATACCGTAGAAATGTCCGTTTTTCAGGCGACTGCATACTTCGTAGGCATGTCCTCCTCCACCTAAAGTTCCGTCCACATAGATGCCGTCCGGGTTAATATTCAGTTGTTCAATGGTCTCATGCAACATCACAGAATAATGATTGAATTCCACGACGGTCATCCTTTCTCGGTCACGTTTTTCACCCGTTAAATGGTCAGTCCCAGTCCTTCCATGGCACTGGTGATCTCATCCATATCGGCATCGGAGTTCATGTTCTCCCACTTATCCTTGCTCCAGATCTCCACACGGCTGCCGACGCCGACCAGTACCACGTCCTTTTCCAGTCCAGCGAATTCTCGCAAGTGTGCCGGCAACAGGATTCTTCCCTGCTTGTCCACTTCTACCGTAGCTGCACCGGCCAGGAAGAAACGGGCAAATTGTCTTGCTTCTTTATTGATCAGAGGTAATGAGGTCAGCTTCTGTTCAAAAGCATTCCAGTCATCGTTGGCATACACAAATAAGCAGCCATCCATTCCCTTGGAAATCACAAATTCCTCTCCTAAGATTTCTCGGAATTTCGCCGGAATGATCAACCTGCCTTTCGTATCTAACGTATGGTTGTACTCGCTCATAAACATCGCACTCACCACCATTCATCCAAAAGGGGACTGCCACGAAAAGGAGGTCATTTTTCTAAAAATCTACCACTTTGTGGCACTTACCTCCACTTTCTCCCACTTTTATTATGATTTTATACTAAAATAGGGTATTTTACAAGAGAAATCAAGTGGCTTTTTTCGACAGCTCCACGTAAAAAAGCGCCTTGTCATACGGCAAAGGCGCTTTTTGCTACAATATCTGGTATAAAAATAAGAGCAAACACAATATCTATGTATTTGCTCCTGTTTCGATATTCTTAATAAATTTTTAAAAATTTTTAATATTTTTCCACTTTCGGCTGTTTTTCCAGGCGGATACGTACCACAACGTCCGTCACCACTGCGAAGATCACCATGCACAAGGATAATACCTGTGATACGGCGAGGGTCGTTCCGGGGATAAACAGGGTATCTGTCCGGATACCTTCGATCCAGAATCTGCCAAGACCATAGCCTCCGAAGTACAGCAGACAGATCTCACCCTCGAACTTTTTGTGCTTGCGGTACACTAGCATAAGGATCAGGATCATCAGATTCCACAGGCTCTCGTAGAGGAAAGTGGGATGTACCTGAATGTAATTGGTCCCATCGATAATGTGAGCTGCTACATTCTCAGAAATATCCCGGCTGCGCACAGCTTCGATAGGAAGCCGCATGGCCAGAAAACTGTCCGTATATTCCCCGAATACTTCACGGTTCATAAAGTTACCCCAGCGGCCGATGATCTGTCCCAGGATCAACCCTGGCACACACAGATCTCCCAGCCGGAACGGGTTGATCTTCTTGATCCTGCAGTAAATGAGCAGTGTCAGGAATGCTCCGATCACACCGCCGTAGATCGCCATACCGCCGTTACGGGTATTGAAGATGCTTAACAGATTGTCCTTGTAATAGTCCCAGGCAAAGACCACGTAATAGATTCTGGCTCCGATCACGGAAAAGATCACGGCATAAATGGCGAAATCCCAGATCGTATCCGGATTTTCTCCTGTCACCTTTGCCTGATGCACCGCCATCAGAATGCCTGCCAGTACCCCGATTCCGATGATCAGGCCGTAAAAGGCGATTTCGAAACCGAATACGGAAAAGCTTCTGGGAACATTCTCCAGGTAAATGCCTAAATGGGGAAATGCAATATCTCCTGCATTCATCATAATATTTATTTCCTTTCTTGGTACTATCCGGCTTCTGCGCGCTTCGCGCTCCCGAATCCGGCACATACATTCGCCTTCCGGGCTGTCGCCCTACTTGCTCATGTACATATACTACCCGGCTTCTGCGCGCTTCGCGCTCCCGAATCCGGCACATACATTCGCATTCCGGGCTGTCGCCCTACTTGCTCATGTATGTTTGATCCGCTAATAGACAGATTACTCTGCCTGCAAGCAGTCTCGTAATCTGTCTATTGCGGATCTTAGTATTACACGTTGAAGCGGAACAGGATCACATCGCCGTCCTGCACTACATAATCCTTGCCTTCCATGCCGACCAGACCCTTTTCACGGGCAGCGGCCAGAGAGCCCTGCTCCAGCAGATCCTTGTAGTTTACTACTTCTGCCTTGATGAAGCCTCTCTCGAAATCGGAGTGGATCTTGCCGGCTGCCTGAGGTGCCTTGGTGCCAATCTTGATGGTCCATGCTCTGGTCTCATCCTCTCCTGCAGTCAGGAAGCTCATCAGACCTAAGATATGATAACTTGCCTTAATCAGTTTCTCCAGACCGGATTCCTTTAATCCCAGGTCGTCTAAAAACATTGCCTTCTCATCATCATCCAGCTCGGAGATCTCTTCCTCGATCTGTGCACAGATCACGAATACCTCACTGTGTTCACCGGCTGCGAACTCTCTTACTTTTGCCACCATCTCATTGGATGCGCCGTCATCTGCCAGATCATCCTCGGCTACATTGGCTGCATAGATCACAGGCTTATAAGTCAACAGATTGTATTCCTTTAACAGAGCCAGTTCATCCTCATCGGTAACATCCAGGCTCTTTGCCATCTTACCGCTCTCCAGATGCTCCTTGATACGCTCAAGCAGTGCCAGCTCCTTGGCATAGGTCTTGTCCATTCTGGCTGCCTTGACTACCTTGGACAGTCTTCTCTCCAGTACTTCCAGATCTGCGAAGATCAGCTCAAGATTGATGGTCTCGATATCACGCAGAGGGTTCACACTGCCGTCCACATGAATGACATTAGGATCCTCGAAACATCTTACCACATGTACGATAGCATCCACTTCACGGATATTGCTTAAGAACTGGTTGCCCAGTCCCTCACCCTTGGAGGCACCCTTTACCAGACCTGCGATATCCACGAATTCGATCACTGCGGGAGTTACCTTCTTGGAATGATACATCTCGCCCAGTGCTTTCAGTCTGTCATCCGGAACTGTTACCACACCCACGTTAGGGTCGATGGTACAGAAGGGATAGTTGGCGGATTCTGCTCCCGCCTTGGTCAGGGAATTGAAAAGTGTGCTCTTTCCCACGTTGGGAAGACCTACGATACCTAATTTCATATTTTTTCATCACCTCTTAAATGCCTTGATTTTACGGCATTTCTTTCTTTAAAATTTGTATTTATGTACCAATTATGTACCACTTTAGATCAAATTACTTTCAAAGCATCTGCAACCATACTTATTTCTTTCTGCTTCTGATCGTCTGTCGTGTGCACATAAAGATTCATTGTTATGCCTATATTTGAATGTCCCAAAAGTGTCTGTAATGTTTTTGGCATCATTCCTGCTTCAATACATCTCGTTGCAAAAGTATGTCTTAATATGTGCATTGCAATTTTTCGTATACCTGCTTTTTCACATACTTTAAAAAGCATCGTGTCGTATGTGCTATTTTTAACTGGCGTACCTTTTTTACAAACGAATACGGTATCTTTCCACTCCAAAGATATAAAAGGCAATGACTGATTTTTCTTTTTCTGTAATTTCAATAACCGAATTGCTTCATCTGTCAATGGAATAGTACGATACCCAGATTTACTTTTCGGTTCTCCTTTTCTCCACTCTTTAGTAGAATGTCGGTACTCCATAGTTTTAGAAATAGTCATGGTCTTATTTTTGAAATCAATGTCTTTCCATTCTAAAGCAACCAATTCACCAGTCCTTAAACCAGTCTGCAAGATAAAAAGGTATTGATATTCATAAGGGCAACCAACTATTTCATGGCAGAATTTTTTTTGCTCTTCAATAGTAAGTGCTTCTTTCTTTTCCGACGGTTTTCCTATGTCGTACTTTACCATTCTATTACATGGGTTTTTAGGAATTATGTCATTTTGATATGCATAATCAAGCATATTATAAAGTGCTATCCTTGCCTGGTATATTGTAGTGGTCTTATAACCGTCATCTGACATATTGTTCATAATCTGCTGGCAATGTATTGTATTTACCTCTTTTAGCAGTTTATTTCCTATGACTGGTGAAATATTCTTGTTGTAACGTTCTTTGTAATTTCTTACGGTATTCGGTCTTACTGTTTTCTCTTTTATAGAAATCCAGTAATCATACCACGCACTTACAATCATGTCTTGTGGAAAGTCAGCATTACTATGTTCATCTGAATACTGGTTATCTGCAAGCCACTTTTGACAATCTTTTACCTTTAAAAATAATTTTTGAATACGCTTTCCATTTTTTGAAGTGTATCTTCCCACATAATATCCGTCTTTTCTTTGACTTATTCCTTGTCCCAATTCTTTTCCTTTTAGGTCTTTCCCCAAAACTTTACACTCCTTTCCAATTATGAGAAAAGCCTTATGCAATCTGATATTTTATCACATAAGGCTTTAATTGTCTACAATTCCACATTATCAGAGATAAACTTTTCAAATTCTTTGCGCTTTATTAAACGTTTTTTTCCTACAAAAATTACAAAATTACATCTTGGATTGTTGGAAATTTCTCTGATTTTATTTATTCCTATATTGCTGTATTTGGCAGCTTCATCAAGTGTTAGTGTTACTTTTTCCCATACAGGAACCGTTTTATTCATAACTTCTTCACCTCCGATTTTGTCTTTTATACTTTTTACTCTTCTGTTTACGGTTGCTATCGGAAGAAAAGTTTTTGCAGATATCTGTTCTAAACTCTTACCTCCTGCAAGCAACCAAAACACTTTTTCTTCCTCTTCCGTGAAATTGGCGTTCCGGAAGATTTCTTCAAGTTCTGGCTTAGTCAGTTTTGACAACTTCATAAGCCAGTCTCCTTTGCTAAATTTCAGTTTAAATGCTGCTTTCTCATCGCAAAAACAGCAAAACCGTCCTTCGTTTTTCGACAGAAGGCTAAATATCGTGGTACCGTCTCAGAAGTTTATAAGGTCATCTTGAACGGTCAAACGGCTGACCCTCTATTTCAGTTTACTCCAGATGCGCTGTCCATTCCCAAATATCTACCGGATCAATGGGTTCTGCGCATTTAGGGCATATAGGATATAAACCTTTTCTGTAATGTTCCTCCATTTCTCGGAATACTTTATTCTTTCGCATCCGTTTGAATTCAGCATCTGCCAGTTCACTGTATGTTTTGGCTTTAGATAGCATTTTACGCTGTTCATCCTCCAGCAGCTCATACCGCCTCGCCAATGTAAGCAGAGCATCAAAAGCATCTACCGTAGCTCCGCAATCCTGACAGCTTACGATCCTGTTTACCGTATCGACCTCGTAATGAGGTGGATCGCATTTGCACAGCTTTTCTCTTCCTCGCTCGATTCTTGCTAGATTGAAGGAAATAATCTCATTGTCCATAGTATTCCTCCACTAAATCCTAAGAGCATTACCGCAAAATCTACAGTACTTTGCCAATATCACACACTTGGAACCGCCTGTATAATGGCTTTCCACATATTTGTGTACTACTGCTCCGCAATATTTACACGTTATTCTTGCCATAACAGCGTAGCTGTCATTTATTTCTTTCTGTTCATCGTGTGACCACATTTCTCGCTTAACTCCTTTGCTAAATACTAAGTTACATACTTAATTTCTTACCTTATCCAAGTACTCCTTGCATTTCCAATACACTTCCGGATCAAATTCTTTCCGCTCATGCTCATATGCGCTGTAATCTGCCGAACTGCATCCGGCAATCTGTGCCATCTTAAACATGGACACTTTTGCATCTCTTCTTAGTGCTGCAATATAGCCTGCGTACATCCCTTTGTCTCCGTTGGCTAACTGTATTCTTGCCATTTCCTGAATATCTTTCGATGCAGATGCTTCCATTATTTGCTTTATTGTGCATTCCTCGTTGTGGCAATCATAAAGACAACCGTGGATTCCATTCTTGCCATCGAAAAAGCCAACCACATATTTTGTAGGTTCCTCACAGTCATTACATTTTGCATTTATAGCCATAATTTTCACCACCTTTTAACTTGCCGAACTACCGAATTTTCCTCGGTAGTTCAATTTTCCCAACTAGTAACTTGCTTTTGAGTTCCCAAGCAACAACTCAAATATCAATTTCACTTTTTAGTTCCTGATTTCACTCCCTTGCTCAATATTTAAGTTTTTGAACATTTCACACATCACATCAACCACGATGCTGTTACCAAACTGCTTGTAAAGTTGTGTGTTGCTGTTGACCGCTGCCATCTTGGAGATATCTTCATCAGATACTCCCATGAGACGTCCGCATTCTCTCGGTGTCAGCTTTCGAATAATATGTTGTAATTTCACACTTTCATATAATTTTATCATTGCTGTATCTGCTATTTTTGGTACATTGTAATGACCGGCTGTAAGTGTAGATGCGATTCCATCTGTATAAACAACTTTTCCGTCCTGCGATGAATTTATTTTTCCAGCAACTTTTATAAGACAATCAGAACCATCTTTGTAATATCTAGCTGATATTGTTGATGCAATGTCATCAACATCTTTAATCACTGCATGAAAAGTATTTCCTTTTTCTTTCTGCTTTTTTGCGTGTTCCACAAATCCTTTCAATGCCTTATCACTTACATAGAATTTGTCATCAATCACTTCTTCTTGATAATCACGTATTCTTTTTGTAAGTTGTATAGATTCAGGAAAATTATATGAATATTCTCCTAAAAATGAAAACATGAAGCATCTTTCACGGTTCTGTGCCACTCCGTAGTTCTTTGCGTTTAAGTCCTGCCAGTAACTTACATATCCAAGACTTGTCAGAAAATCGATCCAGTTTTGAAAATCTACCATGTTTGCATCGGCATGTACTTGTGGAACGTTCTCCATGAACAGAATCTGCGGTAACTCACCGCCACCATCTATTATCTCTTTCAGAATACGCTCCACTTCCCACAAAAGACCGGACCTTGTGCCACTACCTTTTTTCATGCCTGCTTGTTTCCCGGCAACCGATAAATCGGTGCATGGAAACGAGTAAGTAAGTAAGTAAGTAAGTGAAGGCTTCAGTATCGCAGATATTCAAATCATCCGCATGAACCTTTGTTATGTCCATTGTATGAAAATCTGTGCCATGCACCGCATTGTAGCTTGCTACGGCATACTTATCAAACTCAACAACTCTGTAATGCTCAAATTTTGCACCGATTCTTTCCAGTGCCATTGCCTGCGAACCATATCCGGCAAACAGTTCTATCAGCCTTATAGGCTTTGTAATTCGTATCGGTTCACGTATAATGTCAAAAATGCTCATCTGAATCATGGCATCACCCACGGCATAAAATCAGATAATCGCATTTGTGCCATTTCTGCATCTAATCTCTTTTTGGACAAATCATAATAATGCTTGTCCAGTTCAAATCCAACATATTGATGGTTGGTTCTGTAACAGGCTATCAAGCTGCTGGCACTGCCTACATGGGTGTCAAGGATAATGTCTCCGGTCTTTGCATAGCGGTTCAGAAGCCATTCATATAGTGCCACTGGCTTTTGTGTAGGGTGGATACGGTTTTCTTTGTGTTTCATATTTTGCTGAAGCATTCCGTTCCACCTATATTTAATCTTCCTTACTGCAGTACTGAACGAAGTCCATGCAAGTTCACAATCAGCAAAATCAGTATTTCCATTATCTTTATCCCAAACAATCCAACAACTACTATCAAACGGCATTTTGCTTATAAAATGATTTGCCCCCCAAATAATCTGATTTTTTGACACTCTAAACAGTTCATCGAAATATTTTTCGTTTGGTGGATTTATATCCATTCCGCTAAAACTCTTGTAATCCTTTGCTTTTGCCAGTTTACCTCTTGTATGGTTTTTATCCCCATTTTCTCCAATCCCATACGGTGGATCCACAATCGCAAGGTCAAAGTAATCATCCGGGAACTCTTTCATCCCATCCATGCAATCCCTGTTGTAATATCCAAAATCCATTACGGCTCCTTTCTCTTATTTCTGTGCTAAATAGCACATGATTCCACAATCCGGGAATATTTCTGTGTTCATGTCTCCACGGTTTACCGGGCATTCGTTATTCCTTTCTTACAATCGTTTCTGCTTGTTCCTTGTACTGTCTCCCCGCCATCTGCACCAGATAGTGCTGTAAGGATTCTGCAACGCTGATTCTGTGCTTGATGCAATATCTGTCAACGTACCGCTTAAAGTCCTCATTCTGCTCGTACAGGGCGGTGTAATCAATGGGTTCCATCTGCATCACACTCCTTTTGGCTTCTCACACCGTTCAAATTCAATTACCCACACCCACGGATTAGCATCCCAACCATAACGGTCAAGATCGGATTTCTTGATGGTGGAGTTCCAAAGTTTATGAAATCCATCGACCATATTAGGGTCTCCACCACTGTCTGGGTCTGAAAACGTTGGATGCCATCCGTTGTTTTCGTAACATACTTCATCCCACGGGTCTGTTCCCTCCATGCATGCTTGTTCCTCTGTAATATCCTGCAACCGCTCCACTCTCACATCCGTAACCTTAAGCCAGATACGTGCGGCTTCTTTCGGCATGTGGATGGATGGGTGCCAACGGCAAGGCGATTTTCCTTTCTCCCAGACAAAATCCGCACCGTTGTATTCGCATTTTGCTTGTCTGGCATCATTTCTGGATTGATTTACTAACCTATCAAACAGCTCCCGGTCATGTATGTAAGTTAATTCTCCGCAAGTGCCGTCTTTATAGTCAAAGGCTATCATTTGATTGAATATATCCCATGCTCCAACACGCCATGTCTCTCGGACATACAGGATATCGCCCGGCTGATATGGTGGTGTAATTTTGCCTTGTTTTCCGTCTGTATCATATATATACAGCGGTTCTTCGCTTACTTCAAAATATCCTTGCGGTTGTGGTTTAATTATTCTTCTCGTACAACTCTTTCTCCCATCCAGAATTGCCCGAACCATCTCTGTATTGAATAAAATCGGCTTAATTGCCATCTGAACCACCTGCCTTTACAATCTCCAACAAATCATCTACCAAATCCTTGACCTCATACATCATCATAGTGTCGTAGGATTTTGACTGCTGCTCTGCTGTTTTATTTCCATACTTCGTACAGTCTTTCAGGAATGCTGTGCGTTCTTCCAACTGATGCAAAACTCTGTCCGGGTCGTAGGCGGTCGGCTGCTCATTCACTTCATCAATAATGCTATTAGTAACATCGTAGGCTGTCATATATCCGCAGATAGCTTCATTTGTCGCTCTTTCTTCTAGTACTTTAACCAATTCGCCTTCGTCAATCATTTTTCCCATCGTTCGCCCTCCTGTTCCATGCTTTAATAGCATAGTTATAATTCAGATAGCCAACCGTTCCGCAATTACATTTCGTACATTTTATCCCCCAATAGGTATCGCCCAATATTGTCGTTTTAACTGCTTGTTTTTTTGCTTCTCCGCCGCAAAACGGGCACGGCTTTAATTCTTCACTCATACTTCATCCCTCCAATCAATGCGCTGCCCGCAATTCGGGCAATAATCATATCTATCATAATCAACCTCGTAATGCTTACCGCAGGAAGGGCAAATCCACGTATCGTATACAAGCTGTCCGTCTGAGTATCCGTCTCCCTCGTAATCCGGTTTCTTCGCCGTCTGCTTTTTCACTGCCGCCCGGCATTCTTCCACCGTGCCGATTGCTCGGTACTGCTGTACTTCTTCCAGTGCCTTGATTGCTATCCCGTAACCTTGGATTTCGTTTTTTCTCTCGTAATTCTGTGTACACATTTTTGCTAAATCAATAGATGTCTCAAGTTCTTTGATTGCCTCATTCTCCGTCATGGCTACTCCTCCAACTTCAACTCGGAAACTCTCTTAAAGGCTTTTTCAACCTCGTCAACATACTCTCGCATAGAAATTACCTTGCCATCGTTTTCATCCAGTGGAATAAGCTTTACAATGCGTTCCACACACGCTCTGACACTGGGATAATATCCGATGATTCTCTCCGCAGACTTTTTCTCGCCATCCTTGGTCTCTCCCTGGTATCTCTGCTTAAGAGTGTGGTTCAGTTCGTCCACCTCGATAAAATATCCGTCAACAAGTTCGATTGTTACTGTCTTCATCCTCATTCCTCACTTTCCTTTTTAAATTCCGCAGGACACATAATAGTGCCATCGCCAACTCCTCGTCAGTCATGCTCCTGATCCGGTCTGCGTTGATCATAGGTACGTAGTGCTCGCAGTCTCTTTCTATGTCCCCATGTGGACAGTCGTTGATTTTCTCGCACCATGAGTACGCATCAAACCCGTTATCCTTTGTTTCTAAATTCTTGCAGTTATTACACTTCACCATCTTCCACCTACTTTTCTTGCAAAAATCTCTTGATGACATCAATATCTCTGTCCAGCACGCTTAAATGCTCTTTGTTCATTTTTTGATAGACAATCAAGGGATTCTGTCTTCCTGCCTTTTTCGCTCTTAATACTTCCCATATACCTTTCGGTTCTTCAATCGTCCATCCGGTTTTGATAAGCCATTTGCGAAAAGCATCCAATTTGTTGCTATGCAGTGTGTTCCTATTTGCCATTCTCTTCTCACTTTCTCGGTACGGCTTCGGCTTCCTCTCTGGTAAGGAATACCGTTTTGCCAAAATCGCATTCTCTAAAATATGCTCCTATAAAATGATTTGTTGCCTTAGCGTAAATTCTATATTGTTCTCCGCTTTCATAAAATGATACACTAGAAACATAAGATTCATAGACTTCGTCTTTCATATTCTCATCATATTCAATATCATCAAACACATTAAATGGAGAAGTGACTACATAAACGGTATCTCCCACCTTGCACGGCAACCGCAAGAGCAATCCCTGCTCCTCAGCATCCTCATAATCTGCCAATTTCTGTAATACATTATGGCGGTTATTTTCCCATTTAACAGGTTCTCCGCTAGGTGTAGCATATATCCCTGTTCCGTTAGCACTTCTTCTTGTGAGTCTCTCCATCCTTGCTCCTTTACTCATAGTGCAAATTTAACTCAATACCATCAATGTTGCCGTTCAGCTTATTCTGACAGTGGCACAGCAGTAAATCCAATTCATTTGAGTCCGTAATTTTCTTTGTGCGAATGTACGATAAAACTCTGTCTACGCTATCTCTGCGATATTCTGATAGCATTTTTTCATGCTCATGTTTGCACTCTTCAAGTTCTAATTTTGCAGTTTTAACCGATTGCGTTCTGATTTTTACTTCATCAAACTTATTACGGCATTTTTCATAGTCTTTTTCCAGTTCTATACGTCTACTTTCTGCAACTTCGTCTGCTGTGTATCCTCTAATCCCTGCTGCTTTTCCCATCCTTACTCCTTTCCGAGATCCTCGGCTTGCTCTCCATCACTGGATATTTGCACTCATACGGCTTCGTGCGTCCGATTCTAATAGCATCAGCAACCGGATGTGTAGCCATGTAGAGTAAGTCACCGTTCTGAAAGTTTCCTGTTCCCTCTCTCATACAGCTACACTCCTTTTTCCGTATGTACTTGCGATTCTGTATACATTGCAAATTTCTCTGTAATATTTTTCCTGTGCATGGATATTAGCATCCACACGGTCAAGTTCCGTCTCACACCACTTTGCAAATTCTTCTGTGGACAATGGTGTCTCTGAAACATCGAATTTCTCTCTGTTGTCAATCACAAAACGCACCATGTCAACCGGGATGTGGTTCAAATCCGCAAGAATCTGAATCTGTTTGTCCTTGTCCTCTGCTTTTTCGTAATTCGCCAACAATTCATAACCTGTCATCTGCATTTATATCACCTCTTATCAAGTTTGATTTCTTTGTCGTAGCAACAACTCTTCTTTGGATTTCCCTCTACTGGGGAAACCATCTTTTTAGGGTCTGTGGTGTATGCTCCGTTTAGCTTTAAGCCGACTTTCCCTTTTTCATCCACATAGCATGACGGCTTGTAACGATCCGGTGGAATGTAGTTGTGAATGCGCCAGTGTTTTACCAAAAAAACTCCACTATCGAAAGATAAAAGGAATCTGCTGTCTATCAATGCTTTCAAATCATCATCAGAAGCACCGCACATCTTTATGATTTTCCGGGGGTTGTTCACAAATCCGTCATCGTCAGCGTTCATACATATGTGAAAATAAAGCATTTGAGCCGTAGCAGGAATATCCAAAAAAGCATCACTCTCAATTATTTTTGCGCTGAACATTCGTTTTTCTGCCATTTAGAACTCCTTACTCAAAAATAGGCTTCTCAATATAGATTCCGGTGTTTTCCACCAGTTCTCTCCACAAGTCCATGAAATCCTTTCCGTTGCACTTGTCTCCGGCTTTGTCCATGTGGTCAGAAAACTTATCCTTGAAATTCGTCAGCTTCTTCTTACTAAATCCATCTTCCATAAGAATTACCATTCCATATAGGATGTACCTTGTAGACAACTCATTGATAAGGTTGTTGCATCTGACCTGTTCCAGGATGCATTTCTGCGCTACAACCGACTTGTAATGTGGATAATCAGCTTCGGTAAATTCCTTGTACTCAATCGTCCAGTCTGCAAAATCGTTAAGCCTGCTCTGTAACTCCGTATAAGGCTCATTCTCGTACTTTTCGTTGTACTCGGTGAATTTACCGCAGAAATCAGAAAGTCTCGTCTGTGAGTACTTGTAGTCTTTCCACAAGGTATAGCAGAACAGTGTCAGTATTCCGGTGAATGGACTTCTCTCCGCAGACTGCTTCAAAAGTTCTGTCTTCCGCATAATTTTCAAAATTTCCTGCGGATTGTCATATCGTTTTGGCATTTTATGTATCACCTCCAAGTTCTGTGATTTTCAAGTTCTTTCAGTGGCACATCCGCAGCATTCATCTTCGTATTTCACCATTTTCTGAAAAACTCCTTTAATTTATTGCAGGCTTGCTGAAATCTATACTTAAACAAGTACTCTTTAAAAGATCTAGTTCCATATTGATAGCAAAGATACATAATTTGTTTTTGAGTAGAAAGAGATTCATAAAACTCCTTGTCAGTTTCTTCAACGTATTGTAAAAGTACTTCATAGTCTGTTTTATTCATTACTTTCACCATCCTTTTCTCCATGCAAAAGTTCCATAAACCGAACAAATTGTCTTTGCGACACGGAATTGTTCTGCTTCTCAGGCTTCAAACTGATTATCAGATGCTTGTCGGCAATGTTCGCCAGTTCCCTTGCAAGGTTGATTTTGCCTTGCTGTATGCCTTGCGAATAAGTTTTAGGCTGTTTATATTGCCCTGTTACTTGTTTCCCTTTACCTTGGCTTCCTGCCGTGACGTTGTACATCTGAATACCACTATCAGAACATTTTTTAATATACTCGACTTCTTTTTCATCAAGTTCTGATATCCCACAGGTTAAAAAATGCAATGACCACCCATGCGGATTATCTTTGCTCTTGAAGCCATGTTTTTTAAGGCTCAATGCTATATGGTCGTATTCCGCAAGGTGAGAAGATGTGCGCTCTAAAAGTCTGACAGCTTGCCCACAATACCCTCTTCTGATTCCTGCTTCGTCCACTCTGTAAAACAAATAGATTCCGCTAACATTCGATATTTCGGGGCATATCTGTTTTATTTTTTTCTCACGTTCTGCTTTCATAGCATAGATTTTCTTCCAATCAGCCAACCACATCACCGCCTTTCAAATGGAATCAAATATCCGTCCGGCAAGGCATTTATAATATTTCTCAATGCCCCATATCCTGTCTTTTGCATATTGACTAAAGCATTGTTTTTACAGGTATTCAGTTCGGATATGTTAGAATCAATGCTCTGCATTATTTCACTTCTTAATTGTGGTGTAAGTGGTCTATAAAATGTGTCAGCCATTCGCACCACCATTTCTGTACTTTTCCAGTTCTGCAATCATGGTCTCTCTGCCAATATCTGCGCTCTCATACCACTCTACCGCATGAAAAACACCGTTAAGATTCTCGCTCAAAACCTCAATTCTGATACTTGCCGACCGGATATACTCAATCAACCGCTGTGTATCTCGTGCTATGTCCTCGTAACCGTACAACTGTAAGTGTTGCACCATAATTTCAAGGTTGGAGATACTTGACGGCTCCATTAGCTCATTGACATCCTTGTAGCACAAATAACCAAAACTTCCACCACTCAAAACGGGCACTCCTTTCCATTCTGTAAAATCCATTCCTTGCCTGCTGCCGCATAGTCTACATTCGCCAATGGATCAATCTTTTTTACCTCTGTGACACATTCTTTGGCATCAGAATTATCACGGCTTAAATGGCACAATATGACGTTCTGCAAGGCATCTGATTTGTTCGCAAGAACAAATTCCTTTACTGTTTCCAGTTCCATATGACCACGGTACACATGGGATTTCTTAGCATCGTTGGAATCCTCTGTAATGTACTTCTTCTGATAGTTACATGAAATAAGGATGTGGTTTAATTCATGGAACCGCCACTTAACAAATTCCGTGTCAGTTACATAAAGCAATTTCCCCATTTCCGGGTGAGTAATCAGGAATCCATAACAAGGGCATTCTGAACCATCAGCGTTGGTATGTGTCCACTTACCATCCAGTGTAGTAAGATCAAATGCCATTATTTTTCCACCAGTAAAGCATATTTCCATAGGTTCTAAACTCTCATATGGCTTAAATACTGGTATTCCCATGTGTTTAAGGTCTGATACGGATAATGAGTGGTCTTTGTGCGTATGGGTGCATATCGCACCCACAACACACTTAATATCCCAGTTAAGACCACGTTTTATGTCCATGATAGGGAGTCCTGCATCCAGTAAAAGTGTTTCACTGTTATCTGCCGTTAGAAGATAGCAGTTACCTGAAGAACCGGATCCTAAACATTTTAGCTTCATGTTTCTACCTCAATTTCGTCATCTTTTGGAAACTGAAATATGCAGTTATTTACATATTCAACTTTTGATGGCTCATTGTTCATGGTTTGAACTATAATTCCACTATTTTTCAATTTTTCAAACTGTTTTACCACATCTTCTGTAATTTCAACATTTTGAAAAAGAATCGGCATACCAACGTATGCTTTTCTAAGCATTTCCATAGCTTTCTTCGATTTTTCTTCTTTGGAATATGTAGCTACAACGCCATGCGCAATTTCTGAGGGTCTGGCAATGGTATCTCTTATCGCAACAATGGAATTATCTTTTGTAATTCCAAAGCAAAAATTTTCATATGGAATATCAGTTCTACCGTCCTGTGAAATAATTCTCATGGTGTCCTCCCTACTTAAAGCAATCCGGCGTCTCTGCGCTGGCAATGTCCGTCTCTGCGGTCTGCGGTACTTCCTCAAATGTTGCGTCAGGAAACTCGATAGTGTTTGCATTTGCCTGTACCTCTTCTGCCACAACTTTTTCCACATCAAGTTTCACATCGGAAACATCAGGAAATTCTTCCTGCGCATACAAACCTTGGAATTTATCCGGAAAAGCTTCTCTTAATGCCTGTACAACAGCAACTTTTCTTATCATTGTTGCAGGCTTTTTAGACCATTGACCGTTGATTGTTCCATCTTTTTTTCTTCCAACATATTCATCGAAAGATACTGACTGGTACTCCGGTGTCTCTCTTCCTTTGATAAACACTTTAGCCCAACCTCCTACAATAGATTCGTCCTTAAGGACAAAAGATCCTTCTCTTTCTTCAACGGAACCATCTTTCTTTTGAACAATAATTCCTGCTTTTTTTCCTGCATAATTCGGATTTGCATCGGCTCTTTTTGTAAAAACATCTTTTCCGGTAACAATAGTAGCAGGATCATTGTTTCCAAACTTAATGAGGTATGCTTCTTTCAAAAAAGGATTAAGATGCTGATATCTGCAAAGAGACATAAACATCATTACTTCCTGATCCGATACGTTTCCACCACCGCTTACAAGGTACTTTCTTACCGTTGTTGGGGAAATTTTTACAATTTCCCCATTTGATTCGTATTCCACAATTCCTGTGTTTTCCTGCTTCTTTTCGTCTGCCATGTTTCTACCTACCTTTCTACCTTTTTGATGCCGTCAATTTTGATGATGAATACCTGTGTTGTCTTGGGATTCTGAATAAGTGCAAGGCGAAAATTATGCAGCCTGTCATGCTTCGCAATGTTCAAAACCTTTGCAACCATTCCGTCTTCAACAGAAACTCCATTAACAAAATTTTGCCTATAACTTCCAAGTCCACTCCATGTATCGTACGTTGAATAACAACCACCGCTTCGTGTTACCTCTACCATGTCACCGACACGGATTTCGCTGTCATCATCTTCCTGCGATTTTTCTTCCGGTTTGTAGTTTTCAAGGACAACGTACTCTTTGTGCCATAAACCAACATTTTCCTCAGATTTTTTGCAAATACATCCTGATGTCGTAACGCAATTTACTTTGAAAATATCTCCGTTTTTATAAGGAATCAAACAAGGCATCGCATAAACAACCTTGATGTACTCACCGACTTTAGCTTTTCTCTTAACCTCCCGGACACCGTTATCAGGCTTCGCATCTTCGCCCATCAGCCGATTAAAAGCCAACTTTGCACCAGTACGGAAATCAAATTCATCAGCCGGATTGCAGTTTGCTTCTGCTTTCTCGCCAGTGGACTTGTCCAGTGCGATCACTTTGTTGTCCTTGCGGTAGATGACAATAGTTGTGTCTACTTTTTCTAAAGCGGCAGAGAATATAGAACCTATTTGGAAATGTTTTAAACAAATGCTTTCCCCAACTACATCTTTGTAAAAAACAGTGCCACCACTGATTTCTGTGATTTCAATTACTGCACCCTTGTCTACAAACAATTTGCTTGTATATCTTTCTCCAACCTTAAATTTATGTTCTTTCATCTTACAGTCCCCACTTTCTGTCAAAATCTTCCATTGACTTTGTAACCTTTGCATTAACCACCACAGCCGAAATCACCATGATTGCATAGACAACAAATGCTAAAATCTCCGGCAGTAGTACAAGCCACCATGACCAACTAATCACTCCAAGTAATTTCAGAACAATGAAAACGATCGTTAAAACCTCTGTAAATCCCATGCTATTCTTCCTCACTTTCCGGCTCATTCATAAAGCCACTTGTAACTCCCTGATGCACTGTCACATCAGCCTTGTAAATTTCCTTGATGCTTCTAGGCATCACATGATATGTCACATCTGTATCAGCAATCTTGCCTTTGAATTTCAAGGCTCCACGGTCTGAAAGCCCAAGGTACACACCCACGCAACACTTGTCATCAAAATTGAATATCACGGTGTCACCGGCATTGATTGTTTCTCCGCTTGTTGTCAGAACAGAAATGACTGTCTCTTTCTTAATCTGCATTCTCCACCTCCACAAGTTCACCATTTTCCAATCTGTACCATGTATCCGGCTTCACTTTTTCACCGTCTACCCGGAACATCTTCGCACCGACAAACTCCCATGCTTCCTGCTCTGCTCTGTCGTATCTGTCATCCTCTTTACTGCCAATATATTTCCATTCAGCAAGAACGATATGGGAACCAATGACACCCATTGCTTTCCCTTTGTATCCCCATGCAACCGCAACGCTCTCGGAATCGTTGGCAGAGGATGCACCTTTGTAACCTGTGGCAGAGGATGCACCGCAGTTACCTGTGGCAGAGGATGCACCGTAGTCACCTGTGGCAGAGGATGCACCTTTGTAACCTGTGGCAGAGGATGCACCGCAGTTACCTGTGGCAGAGGATGCACCGTAGTCACCTGTGGCAGAGGATGCACCTTTGTAACCTGTGGCAGAGGATGCACCGCAGTTACCTGTGGCAGAGGATGCACCGTAGTCACCTGTGGCAGAGGATGCACCGCAGTCTTCATCACTTTCAGCTTCTTTTTTAACTCTACTCATAGTAAAATCAATGGCCGCCTTTACCAGTCCAGAAATATCCAATCTCGCACCAATCTTTATTTTTGTGGATGCAACCTTGGAATCATCTTCACCTCTGTCAAATTCACCGTTCTGCTCCACTTCATGGTAAACAGATTCGTTCGGAGAATAATAACCAAGGCAATCCAGAGGATATTCACAAGCATGGAATCCGCTGTGGCAGGCATCTGCTGTCTCCTCTTCGTACTCCTTGCCTTCTTCGTACTGAAATCCACGGCAAGTCATGTCCTTGTTGAACCCTTTGTAACTCTTAATTACTTTTTCCATTTTTCACTTCCTCCACTTTCAAAACCGCATCATCACTTCTGCGGAACATAATCAACTGACTGTCAACATCAGGAATCTTCCAAGGGTCAAGGCTCTCAGTATCGTCAACCATGATAGGCAATTCCACACCGCACCGCTTCTGAAACGCATTGCAAATGTCAATTTCCGTCAGAATCCTTGCTCCGTGGTTCATGTTCCGGCTGTAAGGCTCTCCACGGTATGTAAAGTCACAACATTCTTCCGTGTCACCATTCACAAGAGGTCTGAACATCCGCACAGTGCAGAAGCAAAGATACTTGTTCACATCAGCTTCCAACAGTTCGTTCTTCTTCCGGCTGAATTTCTTTAACAGGTCAAGCTGTGACTGCACATCCGTAATCTTCTGTGCAATGTTCTTGCGCTCCTGTTCCAGTTCTGTGATACGCTTATCCACACTCTCGTTAATGCTTACACTCGCCAAAGACTTATCAACCACAGAAATATCATTGCGGATCTGCTCTTCATCACATTTTAACTGGAATCTAAGAAGATTCATGTCAGAGAATTTGTTCATGGCAGCTTCTTTCTCAGCAATCTGTGACTGGACAGCTTTGTATTCTTCTGTGTTGGAAATATCCACACTTGCCGGAATGGAATTTAAGGCATTATCAGCAATGGCAACCTCTTTTTCCAACCGCTCCACTTCATACTCGGTCTTTTTCAACTCCTCACGCTTATGCTCCAGTTCTGCCTGATCCGCTTTGATATGGTTAGCACAGGAAGAACCCTCTTTAGTAATCAGTTCCAGTTCATGTGCCTTATGCGTATCAAACTCCGTTCTTAACTGCTCTTTCTTCTCTTCCGGATATTCCTGTCCACAGTAGGGGCAAATCAAAGAGTTTTCATCAAATTTAAGGCTTTTATTCAAATCCCAACTCTTCTTCAATTCCTGTCTCTTCTGCTCATACTGTGCAATGCGCTTTTCGAGTGCAGTGATCTCTTCACGAATGGTATCTGCCTTAAGCAACTCTTTCTGATGCTCATTCTGAATCTGATTCAGTGTTGTGCGCTTCTCTCTTCTGTCCGCATCCAGTTTTTCATTTGCTTTCTGCTGCAATGCGCTCAACTGACCTTTTAACTCAATGATTCCATCAGACAGCTTATCGTAGGAAATCATGCTGTTCTGCGTATCTGTCTGCTGCTTAATGTTCTCTGACAGCTTATCCATTAAAGCTTTCTTTTTCAGTTCCAGATCCGCAAGGTCAATATCTACTCTCTGACGGCTTACCTCGTCAATTCGGCTTGGAATTTCATCCAGTAAATCCTGCAAACCTTTGGTTCCATTTCTTCCCCTTGTGCCGTATAACTGCGTATTGCAACGCTTTTTCAGTTCATCAACCGTTCCATCCTGCAGAACAGTCCTTAATGCTTCAAACTCCGGAAACTGATTGCAAATGTCATCATTACTGTGCTGGCCAAACATATCAGTGAGAAGTGCTCTCTGATCCGTGCCACCTTTCAGCAGAAGTGTCATGGCATTGATGCAAAGTGAAAACTTATCTTTTCCGCATACACTCTCTTCTAAAAATGCTTCAAAATCTGCTGCCTTTTTTGGAATATCATTCACATAGTAATCCGTGACATTGCCGGTAAACTCGCCTTTCTTATTGAAGTTCTGACGGCATACTTTTTTCAGAACCTTGTCTGTACCTTCAATCTCCACAGTAACTTCTGTGGTAATATCTCCGTCAAGGTCGTTACCGTCTTTGTCATGCGGTCTGATTCCGCTAATCTCTTTGCCGTTCTCGTCACGGCATCCAAAAATATACTGAATTACTCTTTTGATCGTGGACTTACCGACTTCATTCACTCCGGAAATCTCTGTCCGGTCGTACAAATCAGTGTCCACTACGTTAGAGCCATAGAATTTGCAAAAATTCTGCAAAAAGATGTGCTTAATCCTCATTTTTCCTATCCTCCCAAAGATATAAATACAACGAATTAACAAACATATAGATTGAGACCGGCTTGTCTGTCTCGTTGATTTTCTTGTACAAATCTGTGGTTGGGTTCATCTTATCTACAACCCACTTGATTGCCCGGTACACGCTTTCCTTGGTTGTACTGTGTTCCTCTCCGATAATTCGGTAGATTTCAGAAAGTCTTCTGTTTCGGTTCTCAAACATCAGCGTTTCAACCTCGATGATGTACTGGAATCCCGGCAAGTACTGTTTCAGCCCCAGTTCTACCAAGATTTTTCTTATCTTCCTTTCCATTTCCTCACTCCTCCGGCTTTCAGTCTTCTGCTGCGTGAATCATATTATCATCTCCGATATACAATATTCCTGCATCTAACAATCCTGCAATCAGAATCTCATTCGCACGGACGATAGAGATAATTTCTTTCTTCAACATGGAAATACTCCTTTCTTATCCATTTTTTCATTCCTGTTTCACGGTTCACCAGTCGGTAGTAGAATGATGTTTCACGGTCGATTTCCCACTCTTTAGGATTAAAGAAAAATCTTCCGATTACTCCTTTGACTGTAAACCGCCTTTTGGCACTCATACATCTTCCTCCGCAAGTTTGGCATACTTCCAAGTTGAAACATTATGGTATCCGTCAGCAGAATAAGATGTACAACCTCTGTCCCATGCAAAAACAATATTATTTTTGTATCTTGCGAAGTGTCTTCTACTCCACTGTCCAGTTTCTGAATCTCTCACAAGAATCTTTGTGTCCACAGGCACTTTCGACCAATCAACAACATGTTCTACATATTCCTGTTCTAACCATTCCCTAAATTTTTTTCTGCAGTTGTTGCAACTTCTCCATGCGCAATCATGACAATTAATAGAAAAGCAATCGCTCAATCTTCCTTCCTTATCAACAGTTATTTTAATGTCATTTGCAGCCATATTAATAATCTGTTCCGCATACTTCTCTCTGTTTTTCATTTTCCGTTCATCCTTTCCAGTTCTGCGCTCCTGGTTAATATCCAGTCTGCGTAATCACTTAATTCTGTCTTTGTAGCTGCGTTCTTCTCTCCGTGGTAAACCATGAGGACAATTCCTACATCACAGTACTTTTCAAACAATTCCGACAAGTAGTCGGCTCCCACATGGATATTACCGTCCACGGAGTAAATATCCGTCACTCCCAAACGTTCCATGCGGTCTTTATGCCATCTGTCAGAAATCTGCATCAGACCTTTGCAACCGCCACTTTCCACATCCGGTCTGCCGGAAGATTCTTTCTCGATCATTGCCATGAGCATTTCCGGGCAGATGCCGTATTCCTCACCGTACTTTACACACGATTCCTGCGCTTCCTCGGAGATAAAACTGCCGGTTGGCTGTGCCGTGGATGTAAATGTGATGGAGAGTGCTATTATAATAGGAAGAAACAGCTTTATTGTTGTTCTCATAAAATCCACAATCTCCTTTTCATATCAAATATTTTATTGCTAACTGGACTATTAAACTGGTTATAGTAGAAACAAATATCGTCCATAGAATTTCCTCGTTTCTAATAAACCAAAACTTTATTTTGATTTTTAAAGGAGCTGATTTACAATTTTCCTTATTTCTCTTCTTTAATATTCTTTTTTCTCTATATAACATAGAGTAGAATCACCCCCGTGAATATTCCTAATAACCAAAAGAAAACCATAAGGACAACCTCAACTATTTTTCTCATACGCAATACCTCATAGCATATCTCCTTACGATATTCTCAAAGATTACTCTCAGTCTTACATTGTCAAAAATAACCGCAATCTTTGTAGTTCCCTCTTTGATAGCTGTTTTTGTGTTTCCGGCATCTTCCATACGCTTGATTTTATTGCCCTGAAGCCTTGCTAAAACACAATGTGCTTCATTTTCCAATTCACCATACATCTGATTGTAAAGTGTCTGATAGTCAATACCGCTCTTTGCGGAAATATTGCGTACCTTTGCATTAATGTCTGCTTTCCAGTCTCCGATAGGCTCTGTGAAAATTTCTTTCATGTTGGTGACTGTACTTTCCAACTTCTGAACCTGTTCAGCTTGTTTCTTCTGTTCCAGTTCCTGTCGTGCCATGCTCTCAGCCAGCGACATAACCATTTGCATCTGTGGCGACAACTGGGAACGGTTAATAACTATTTCTTTTGCTTTTTCCTCAACCCTTGTAAAATATTCTCTTGCCTGTTCTGCTTTCTCTCCACTTCCTTTCATGGAAAGTTTCTTCGCAAAATGAGCGGAAAGTCTATAATCATCTCTCTTCACTCTTCCGCCAGTAGGTGTCTCGACATCAATGTCGAATCGCACCCAATCCTCGTTTTCTGTGGCGAATTCATTTTCTGTAATGTTCGTTTTCGCCCACCGTGAAAATTGCCCCTGTGCTAACTCTAAAAAATCGTATAACGCTCTTGCAGTAGTCATTCCGTTTTCATCAATCCCCAGTGCAATCTCAATGGGTGTTTTCATGTTTGATGTTTGTAATTCGTTCATTGTTCTCCTTTCTGTGGTATAATGTTCTAAAAAACTGGAGGTTTCATATGCTTCTCAAAATCGAAAGAAAAGTACTTAGGAAAACTGTAAAATCTTCTGAATGTTCCATTTCATTGTCTGAAATAGGGAATTACAATGGTGAAGATGTTTACCAAGCATTTTTGTCCTTAAAGGAAAAGGGATATTTCACCATAGTTAGTTCATCCATAAATCGTGAAATGTTCACATTCACTTTGTCTTCAAAAGGAAGATTCTACAAAGAACATTTATTTCTCTCATTTTTGAGAAATATACTCATACCGTTTGTTGTAGCTTTAATAACTGCAACTGCCACATACCACTTAGAAAAAGTAGCAGATAGCTATTCCGACAGCCGCCCCAGCCAATGCACTTATGAACTGAACCAGTGCAGTGATCCACGGTTCTAATTTGTCAAGAAGATCTCTCTTCTGGCGGTAAGTCCATTTTTTCATTCATGTTCTCCTTTCATTGCATGAGAAACTGCATTGCAAATGGTCGTATGCTGTTTCTCATCATCATTCATGGACTTCTCAATTCTTTTCAGAGTACCTTCAATGCTCTTTAAGGTTTTGAGAAGTTCTCTCTCAAATTGGCTTTGCATTTTCTTCCCCCTGCTTCTTAACAGATTCCTCTGCCATCTTCTCTGTCTTGCCGAGAATATATCCCTTGTCGAAATCGGACATATTCGGAATGGCTCTCTTTAACTTCTCAACGATTTTTTTCTCTTTTTCACTCATTCAATTCACTTCCTTTTTGTGATATACTCTCCTTATCTTTTTAATAAGGAGGTGAAATAATTTGGATTCTAAAGAATACGCATCCGCTTACGCTATTGCTAAAATCTGTGGATATACCGGAAGTTTTGATGATTTTAAGAACCTGTACGACCAATACTATTCAGAAATCGTCAATTCTTTGCCGGAAGAAAAACCACAATTAGCAAAAGCCGAAGCAATTAGCAATCCTTTCCAAATCCAGAGCCGTTCCTAAAAGGCGAAATGGCGGTAAGTACTTTGATAGACAAATCAATATTTGTTTCTTCGATTTTCTTATCGCCATCTATAATGCTTTTGTAGTCATCAATAACATTCATGGCAATGTGCTGTGCCATCTCGTCAATTCCAACAAAACGTGAATCAGCTTTCTGAACTATATTTGCTTTACCGTTTTTGTCTAAAACCACATATCTCTGTTTTTCCATATTCTCACCTCTTTTCTGTTGACCTTGTAAACATATTATAGTCCCTTAGAAACTTTATGTCAACACATTTTTGTTGACTTGGGGACTTTTTGGGTGTATATTATTAGTGAAAGGAGGGATGTAAATGAATGAGAGAATCAAATCTTTGCGAAAGTATTTGAATATGACACAAGATGATTTTTCAAAGCAAATCGGCTTGTCAAGAAACTATATTGCGCAAGTTGAGATAGGCACGAAGACACCATCTGAAAGAACCATATCTGATATTTGCAGAGAGTTTGATGTAAACGAAGAATGGCTCCGAAATGGAACTGGTGAAATGCTTGTTCAGAAATCAAAAGACGAACAAATCTCTGAAATGCTCGGAGAAATTCAAAAGTCCGGTGAAGATACATTTAAGCACCGTCTTGTATCCGCACTGGCCAACTTGGACGAAGATGGATGGAACTCTTTGGAAAAGTTGATTGATTCAATCGCAAAAAAGAACGAATAAGAAAAAGCCAAGGGCAATGCGCAAGTCCTTGGCTCTTTTCCTTTATCTAAGTAATTTTTTAACATAGGCATAAATGCACTCTAACCAATGTAAATTATCGCAAGCATTGATTAGCTTTGTGATTTCCTCTTTGTAATCTTCTTTCCCCATAGTACACCCCCTAATCTTTCCGCACTTGGTAGCGATACCTAAATTATAGAACATATGTTCTTAACAATCAATATATTTGACTCACGTTTTTTATTGTTGTAAAATATCAACAAAAGAGGACGGTGAAAACGCCAATAAACACCGCCCTCGCCAGAACTTGAAGTCCCTTGAAACAAGGGATGTTACAAGTGTATCATGTGAAAGGGGGATAAAAAACATGATGAAAAAAGACCGAATCAAAGAAATATCGACACATCTATCAGTCAACCGTGTAAATTATATGTTAAGTTTTCGTGGGAATCTCCATGAATTTCTCAATGAACCGGACATGACGGTTTACAAGCTTGCTGATGAAGCTAATTTGCCTTATTCTACGCTTAATTCACTACTATACGGTAATTCTAACGACACAAAGCTATCGACCGCTGTTGCCCTTGCTAGAGCCTTTGGAATCAGTGTAGATGAACTGGTAGGTTGCGGCACTATGGAAGATAAGATGTTGGAATCTGTCAAGATATGCCGCAGTCTGCCGGAACACTCTCTGTACCTTATCCGTTACTTCATACGTCACCAAGCTAAAATCTATTTCAGTCTTGAAAAATCGCACAAGTATATTTCTGTCCTTAATCCACAACTTATGAATGGAATTATCGCAACCACAAATGCCGTGGAACCCATGTGCATAGACAATTTGCCCGAAGATATAAAATCCAAAGCTTATATCGGTGTGAAAATTCCGTGTGACTACTATATGCCGTTTTATCTGCCTGGGGAAATTATTCTCCTTGCTGCGGATCGTGAACCGCAAGACGGTGAACGATGTATTGTGACCAGTAATGGTGGGATATATATTGTCGTGAAAACACATATAATTGAAGACGGTGTAAGAAAATGTAGATATGTTCCGCTTATGTCTCCGAACAGCATACTCCCGGAAAATCTTATTGATGACATGATAGGATATGTGGTTGGTTTCGTCAACAATGACGGTGACTGGGGAATCAGATAAATAGATTAAGAGCATGGCTTTTACACCATGCTCTTTTTTGTTGTTATTTCGCAAATATTTTTTATGACTGCTTCTGTAAATGGCAAGTTAAGTGGTTTGAAATTTGCATCAATATCAACATCTGTTACTCTGCTAGTGACAAATAGACAGTCATTATTAGGATCTTTATCTGACTTTGGATTACCAAGTAATGCTAACGTATTTGGCGTGTTCGTAAACTGTAATTGGGCTGTTAATGTGCGTCTTGCAATTAATGGTAATTTTTATGCATATCAAATTGCTACTGTAAGTAATGACGCAACATTTACCCTAAATTTTGTTGTAGCATATAAATAGCCTAATTTGCCAAGTATGAGAAACTGGCAGAATAATACCGTTCTGTCGAAAGATTTAATATTACTACGCCATTAGATTTACTAATATAAAGCATGTGATTATCGCCATTTGTACCACCTGCTGCATTTGCTCTAACATACGTAGTTTTAGGGTAATATGTCCTTGCAATACTGGCAATAATTAATGATCCGCTATACTGCTCAGATGTAATTTGTACGCCTAACGTTACAAATACTCTGTTACCTATTTTTGAAATTGTATTGTCAGATTCCCATGATACACAATTGACTAAAGTCAAATCGGTGTCCTGGTTTAACTTGCCAATTAGCTTATAGTATACGAAATATCCGAAAAAGCAACTATTGACAAGAAATAATTTGAAACCTCAGTAGTATTTGATACAGTTATACTTCTATAATCACTGGATAATCCCATTGTTACTGAATCACTAACATTGATAGGTATCAAATAACCATTACAAAAATAATACATTGTTGCTCCCGCAACTAAAAGCATTGCACAGGCATAAAGCTCAACAGTTATTGTTTTTGATTCTTTTGCTTTTATAGGGATAGAGTAAATTTTAGATTCTAACTTGCCATTTACATCACTTAATCCCCCAGTGATAGTACCGTCACCAATAGTCGAAATATCGGTAGTTCCGATAAGGCCTATAAGTGATTTAAGGTTTTTTACAGCCAGTTTAAGTTTTCCAAAAATAGATGATAACTTTTCTCCTGTCGTTAATTCCTCTAAAGTTGTTGCTTCTTCAAACGCCGCAGTCAAATTACTACCGTCACCAGTTTTGGTCAAATAGTTTGTCAAATCTGGTTTTGGAATTGCATCTATTTTTTCATCAACAGTGGTTTTGTCATAATAATTTGTCAAATCAGAAACTTTTTTTGTAATGTATCCAGCATCATTTTCTAATTCGCTAACTTTTGTAGGTATACCTCCTGTTTGCTGTTTTGCCTGCTCCATATAATACTTTGCGTTATCTGTATCTTCTCCTTCTCTTGTTCCGGTTCCACCTACGGCATAAGATTCAGCCAATACAGATTTTGCATTTGCGGATTGCGCATAAGCAGATGCATTTGCGGATTCTACTCTAATATCTGCTAAATAATTAGGCTGAAGCATATCATCTGTTACTGATCCTGTTTTTATCGAAAAAGAATAAGTCTTATTCTTTCCAGTACCAGTCACGGATACAGCTATGGTTGCAGAATCTTCAAATGTCAACACCGGAATCATAGAACCAATATCAGCTGTAAACTGTGTTCCATCTTCTGTAGTCATGGTAATGATTCCGTCATCAGACATGGAAAAGCCAACAGGTATTTTTTCAATGTTAAGGTCAAAAATAATTTTTTCACCGTTGTATTTTGTAATAGTAATAACACCGGTTGTTTCGTCCATAGTCCAGTCTGCAATATTTCCGTTTATTGCAGACTTGTCTACTTTTAAGGCATCCTGTGATATGATACGGTTGTCCAACGCATCAATAGCAGAATCCATCTGATTAAGATTGTATGCATCTAAATCCGTGTTTTCACTGGGGTAATCTTCCCAGTTAATTCTGGTATAAACCTTATTCAACGCCATCTGCAGATACCTCGCTTTCCTCTTTCATAATCTGCATATCTGATAACTGTTTAGTCTCCGAATACACTTCATACAGTACAAGCCTTTTCACCTCGATAGGCAACGGTGTTTGATTTAATACTGTCACAAGGTTGCTTTTTAATTTCTTAATCTCAAAGTTTGCTGCCATATCAATTCTCCCTTACATAGATTTCTTTTCCTTGCTCTTCTGCATATGCATACAGATTTTTGCACAGTTCAGATACCTCATATCCGCTCTGTGCAACCACTGTATCCGACATGTCAATCAGTTGCTTCATAAACTCTTCAAAACCATCGCCATCTTCCGTGCTAAACAATGTGGCATTGATTTCCGTAAACGTGGAAATTCCAATGGTAAAAGCTATATATTGCTGAATTTCTTGCCTTTCTTCCATTACTTCTTTCATTGTTTTTCCAATAATCGTTTGAAGAATAAATATTTTTTTTACCATAATAAATCTCCTACGTCATAAGTGTGACAATTCCAGATGTTGCAGTGAGCAAACCTCCAAGTGATGAAACTCCTGTAATAAAATTAACATTATGTCCAGGATAATCAGCAACATTGGCTGTTTGTGTTACCAAAGATACATCTGATACGGTTCCATTTATATAATTTTTTGTGACACTTAATGTGGCACTTGTCAGTACTGTCTTACTGCCTAATATTTGAGAAGTTGTTGATATGTTTTTTACATATTGTGAATCATATGTTGCTCCATTTCCTACCACTAAAATTCCGCTTACACTTACCATTGAAGCATCAATAGTAAGATATTGTCCCAATCCTTTTATAGATCCTGTGCTTTGCAATAGTTCGTTATAAAATTTAATTTCACCTGATGATACTTCTGTGTAACTTCCGTCTTCCCCTATAGACTTAAAACTACCAGTCATTACTGCGTTTTTAGCTGTTATAGTTCCATCTGCTGATATGCTACAGTTATCTGCTTCCAATACAAAACGGTTTCCAGAAATACTTACCTGTCCACTTTCAACACTTAACTGAGAACTGACATCACCTTTTGATACTTTTAATTTGATTTGGTCTGCCTGCAAAGATATTGCCGCTGCCAATTCTACTTCTGTATCTGTTGCCCTTTTCGCTTCTGCTTCAATTTTTCCTGCATTTTGCGTAATTTTCGTATCCAATCCGCTCTCTACATCCTTGATCTCAGACCGGGTCTCTTCTACATTCCGTTCTAGTTCATTAGTCTTTCCACGGAGTTGAATTATACTTTTGTTAATTCCATTTACCTGTTCACTGTACTTTGGAGATTTTCCGCTTGCTGATATGGTGTCTGTCGGTTGTTGGATTCCTTTGTATGTTCTGCTCAACACATAGCTTTCTATGATTTCTTTAGCCGTATATACATTGACTGCTTCTCCAAGGCTCAAACAAGGATTTCCTATTTTTTCACAGTTATAAGGTCTATATTTTACAACTTTAATAACCTCATACAGATTTCTTGCAACCGTTTCTAGGGCATCTGCACCCATTCCATAAACAAGGAAATTATCTTGCAAAATATAACTGTTGTCGTTCTCGGTAATCTCTGTATCTGGGTAAACTGCACCAATATCATTTTCTGATTGCCTTATCTGCACTTTTGTAACTTTTTGGCAGACAAAATCTTCATATTTAACTGATTTGTATTTTCCACCAGTAACCTTTTCTTTTTCAGAACCTTTTCTAGGGTATAATCCTTTCTGTGGATATAATCCTTTTTGTGGATATAATCCGGATATTATTTCTTTAAGGAAAACATATTCAAATTTTCCATCATGGTTAATGTGTCCAAAGCATCCGTTTATTGAGCAGATTGCTTCCATGACAGTCTGTCCAGACAGTTCGCTTGGTTTGATTGTTTCTGCTACTTCCATGTTGTCGTTAGGTAATGTGGTTTCTACCTGTTCAACACCAAAATATGCAAAAAAGCTGTCTCTGAACTGCTTTAACTTCAAAGGAAACTTTAATCCGTTATACCATGAAGATACTTCCGCTTCTCCAATGTCGTATATTGCGTCATAAGCGGTCACATTTCGGTAACGCTTATCATCTGTTGGTTTATCGGAAATGACACGGTATTTTCCAAAAATAAAAGGTGCGTCAGCATGTCCATTAATCACAGCAGAAACATTTATCTTTTTCCCAATCATGCTTGTGAACACGTTGGAAATTTTGAATTTTAACTGTGATGCATTGCACTGTCCAAATGTAAGGTAATCATCATCACATAGTATTTCTTTTAATTCAAACTGTTCAAAATGGATTTCGCTGTTGGTGATTTTTACAGACTTGTCCTCTGTTTCAATCGTGATTTCCTTTTTGGATGCGCTTTTATCAAACAAATCCGCATAGGTATAGTTACTCATTCGCTACACCTCCGACAAATGAAAATTCTATCTGATTGTATTTAATCTCTCCGTCATAAGTTCCATAGATTGTAGGCTTTATATCAGCCATATATCCATATTGTGTGACATATTGACCTAAAAATGGAATGTATGCCGTAATATTACATCCCTGTTCCGTTGCATCAATAAAGTTTCTTCGTATCCCGGACAGTAACTCTTGCAAATCGTCATCCGTCAGCATCGCAGGCGTTGAAAAATCAACACTTAATGCTTTTAGCTCCACAGCATTTCTATGTACGTATCCATTTGCATCAGTCCACGGGTCTACATCTTGCATATTTACAGCTGGCTGATAACTTTCAGCGGCTATAAATCTTGACTGGTCAATAACGTAATCTCCAATTTTTAAAAGCCATCCTTGATATGCTGACATACGCCCACCGCCTTATTGCATAAAAATAGACAGCACCCATTCAGAGTGCTGTCTGTGTTAAAATACATATACATTCTTGTGTTTTTGGTTAAATTGCTCTTGACCGTATTGTCTTGCGGCAATTCCAATTTGATCTGTTGTTATTCCAAACTCTTTTTCAAGGATTCCTTGCAGTAGCTGATTATTCTGTCTCAGAAGTGCAATTTCCTGTTGTGCCGTGGAATTGATGGCATCTTTGATTCCAGTGATTTCAACTCCACCGGCAACCGCTGTTTTTCCACCTACTGTTCCGGCAATCTCCGGTATACCGTTCTCTCCTGCCATGAACATCGTATATCGGCTTGGAACGTAACCACCTTTTTCAAATGTAGGTATTCTTCCAACACTAATGTGTTGTATATTATTCGGAACTGCGTCACCAATTTTAGGTATTAACCTTGCTGCAGACATCAAACCATTAATAAGGTCTATGGCATTGTTTATCATGGTTTCTATTCCACTTATTACAAGGTTCAAAGGAGCTATTGCAACATTAGCTGCTGTTTTAAATGCTGTTCTAAACGCCGTTGGAATGTTTTCAAGCAATTTATTCCATTTTGTTAGTCCAAACTGCTCTGAAATTTTTTTCCACCAACTTGAAAATCCTGTTTGGTTCCACCATGTTGTAAAAGAAGTCCATTTTTCAGAAAGTGATGACTCTATAGTTTGACCCATTCCTTGCCACTTTTCCTTTGTGAACCAAGGAGATACATTTTCATTAAACCAGTTTCCAACAAGTGGTGCTATATTGATAAGTGCAGATGACAGACCAAAAGTATCTGACATATCTACTTTTGTATTTTTTATTTTATCAATTAGCCAATCAATTTTATCTCCAAAATCATCAAGAGTGCTATGTTTTGGAAGCAACATTGTTCCTGTCAAGAATCTATACAAATCATTATCTGTTATATCTTTGTATAAATCATCCCACGCAGTTTTTAATGTGGTAAAATCAGTATTTTTTAATGTATCAAAAAAACCATTTTCACCAAACCACGTAAAATTGTCGTAGTACTCTGCGTCTTCTGGGAACAATGCTTTCCCTAAAGATTTTCCTACATTAAATCCAATCTCCCAAGTAACAGCAGCTATTGCAATTGTCGGAACTATTCCTATACTTGATCCTAGTACTTTGGCTGATAACTTGTCCGATATTTTTCCCCATATGATATCTCCAACACCAGTAAACTTTAAAAGACCTATTGCTGTGATAATCGTGGTTTCAATCGGTGCAGCATCAAAACTTCCTTTCCATAGATCGATTGCCGCATTTATGGCAGTTTCTATGAAATTTCCGGCAGAAGTAAAGATTGCCGTCCAATCAATTCCGTCCAAGAAACTACCTATGTGTCTTCCGATTTTTTCCCAGTCAACAGAATCTATTGCTCTTGTGAACCAGTCAAAAATACCAGTTACCAGTTTGGACGTATCCATTCCGGCAACCTTAAACCAGGCATCAGAATCAAACTTAAATGCATATGCCAGATCTTCTATGATGTCTTTCACTGGCTTAAACACCTTGCTTACTTTATCAGCCCAGCCCATAGCTGTATTCTGCATCTTGTCGAATGCTTCCTGCCATACTTTTTCGTACTCTGCAGTAGCATCCATGATTTCTTTGGTAAGGTCAATTCCTGCTCCACCAGCACCACTTCCGGAACCACTGGATTTTGGTGTGGAAATAACTTTCAATTTATCAAATGCTCTGATTCCGCTTTGAGCATTTTTTGCGCTTGTGCCAACTTTATCCAGCGCATCTGCCGTATCTTCCAAATCTTCATTGTACCCGGATACACCTTGACCGAATGACGAAAAGTCAATCTTGATTCCCAGTAAATTTGCAACACTAACAAGCAGTCTCTTAATCGCAATTACGACACCGTTAATAACAGGAAGTACTTTCTGCAATACCGGAATAAACAACTGACCCAGTACCATACCAGCTTCTTTTACGTTGTTAGTAAACTGGCGAATCATATTACTTGGAGAATTGATTGTATTCGCTAAATCTCCCCATGATACTTTGGACTGGTCTAAGATTGCAAGTAAACGCAACTGCTGTTTCTCTGCCTGTGACATTTCAGATACAGCTTTTTCAATGCCGTATTTGTAAGCATAAGTCTGTAAGGTGGCATTCGTGATATCAATACCATACTTATACAGTGCTCTTGACTGACCGATCAAACCGGACTGTAAGTTTGTTGCAACTGTACTAAAATCCACGTTAAACAGGGAGGAAATATCACCGGCAAGCATTGTCATGGACTTTGAAATTGCCGTAGTAACTTCTCCGGTCTGCCCTAAAGAGTTGGTAATAGATGCAAGTTGTGAAGCGTACTGCGTAATCTCCTGTAAATTCAGTCCCAGGTTCTTCATTCCGCTTTCAGAAATCAGCCCACCGTCTACATCTACTTTCAGACCGGACATTTTGCCAAGCAGTTCATTTACACGGTTTCCGAAACTCTGCGCATAATCTTCTGCATTGTCGTAACCGAATTGTTCAAAATCCTTGCCCCATTCCTTTCCTACTTTGTTAAATGCTACCGTGTAGTAGTTAAATGCTTCGATATAGTCCGTAGTTCCCTCTATAGACTTCCACAGGCTTTTAATTCCACGGATCACAAGGAAATAGGTTGCGTAGAATTTTCCGAAAGCCGCTGCAAGGCTGAACGTGCTCTTCGTGGCTCTTTTTGCGCTTGCCGTATAGGTGTTCAGATTACGTCCTAAAGAGTTTGCTGCTCTCCCGGATGCCGCACCAGTAGATGCCAGTCCTGCCAGTGCATTTGTCATGCGGATAATGTTCTCACTGACATTTGGAGCGGTTGAAAGAGTTGTAAATAACTGCTTCAAATTCTTTGCCAGTAAAGGAATGTTTGTGACTGCTCTGCCGGATGCCACACCACCAAGTCTTGAAATCGAAGATGCTATGCTCGCAATATCCCCTACTCCATCTACTTTAGTTCCTGCCATGTCAGCAGAAAAGGTCTTCAATGCAGATGAAATTCTGCTTAATCCGCTTGTATCTATTTTTCCCATTCTGTTAATGGAATTTGTCAATGTGGAGATATTCTTAATACCGCTCGTATTCATGGAACTGGCGGCATTTGCGATACTCTGTATGCTATTAGAAATGCTTGTCAGTTTGGATGTATCAATAGACAAGCTTCTCTGAAAATTCGTAAGGCTATTTGCCAACTTATCCAGTGCGTTACTTGCGTTATTCGCATCCGCTTTTATTTTAATCTGCAAAGAATCAATATCTTCCATACCGCACCGCCTTTACCGCAATAAAAAAGGAAGTGTCTGCCACTTCCAAGAAAAAGAGCGGTAAGCTGTGACACCTACCGCTCCTAAAATTACTTTTTGAGATATGCCCTTGTAACCGCACCGACTTTTCCATCTACAGTGATTCCAACACTCTTTTGGAATGCTTTTACTGCATCAGAAGTGGTTTTTCCAAAATATCCGTCAATGTTCGTCTTACCTTTCGCATTTACAGACGGCATAAAGCCTTTCCTTACAAGTTCGTACTGCGCCCACTTGACATCGTTTCCCTTCATCATTGCCAGACGCTTGTAATAAAGAAGTCTTTCCGGCTCTGTATAAGGGTTTCTATGGCTTGTAGAATCCTCATATACGGCATCTAACTCCTTGTACCATACATTCATGTCTACATTGCCTACAATGCCGCCTACACGACCTTTAGAAGTATACTGCCAGCCTACCATGTTCGGTACTTGCGGTTGATACTTCACATTACACTTGCCGTTATTCTTGCCGTACCGTGCGATCCACATGGGATAACTCACACCGCCATAAGGCTTAATGTATGTCTTGTAAAAACTTTCCCCAGTGTACACACCGAACTGCAATCCTGCATCAGTAATAACCTTGCCGTAAGCATTGATAATGGAAATAATATTTTTGCCAAGACCTTTCATAACGGCATCTTCAACATCAAGATATACTGTCACTTTTCTGCCATTAAGAATAGTAAGCACTCTTCTTGCATCAGATCGTGATTTTGCAACCGTTGTAATATATCCGTATTCATATACTCCGTGCACATGGACATTGTGCTCTTTACAACCTTTCCAGTTCTCTTCAAACTTCTTGTCCGGGTTCAAATCCTTACGGATGACTTTCAAAATAGCAAAATCAATACCGTTCTGTTTTACCGCCCACCAGTTAATCGTCCCCTGGTATGAGGACACATCAATTCCTGTTAAACTCATGCTTATTTCTCCTTTTTTGGGTGTGATAATTCAAAATTAGCCTGCATTGCCATAAGTCCTGCGAGTAACGCTTTTCTTTGCTTCTGAATTTCTTTTTCATTATTAGCAATGTCCGCACGTTCCATAATAGGCTTGTCAATATACTTCGATTGTGCTTTTCTACCGTTTAGGCAATGGTCTATTGCAAATATTAATGCAGATATTCCATAATCTCCACACCGTTGCCATGAATTCCTATCTTCTTCCTCTTTTTTGAGTTTATATCCTTTGTAACACCACTCTAATTTTTTAGGATTCAGATGTTTGAACTCTTCTATCGAAATTCCCATGGAAAAAGCAAATGGAAAATATTCTTCCCATATTATTTTGTGCCAGTCGATTTCTTCTTGTGATCCTGTGGCATCTTCGTTACCTTGCTGTCCTCTTTCTCCATCTCTTCCTTGGTCTGCGTCATCATTTCCGTCAGACCCGACAGTTCGAAAAAACCGTCTTCTTCCATACAATCTGTCAGTTCTCCATACAGCTTCACAAAAGAAAGTCCGTTTGCTTTCATGTATTCTTTCATTAAAGCATTGGATTCATCCGGTGTAATACCTTCATGGTTTTCGATAAGACCAGCATAAAAAGCCGTTTTGCATACATGAGGAAATTCTGCAAGCATATATCCGCTACCATCTACAATTTCTTCTGGCGTGGGATTCTGTACATTTTTTGCCTTTTTAGCTACATAGCCACCGGAAAGCATAAGAAACATCTTTTGAATCAAATCCTTGCACTCCACAGCACCGAATCCAAACTCTAAAGTATATTCAACATCATTAACTAAAATCTTCTTCATAAAAACATATCCTTTCCCCAACATTTGTTGGAAAGGAGCCGCCCGAAGACGGCTCTCTTTTTGCTAAATCAATGTTTCGTCTACCGCTTCATCAAAGTCAGCCACGGCAGTGTTATTTGTTTCTGACTGACTTTCTATTCCCCCGTTGTAAGTGCAACAGTAGAATCCAAACCTTTGTATTCCTCAATGGTAAGGTTCATTTCAATCGTCAGAAGTTCGTTCTGTCCGATTTCGGGTTGTGGAATCTGCTCGGGCGGCTGTGCAACAACGAAGAAAGATTTATCTTCTCCGGGAATAACGGTTTCAAACCACATTCTATTTCCACCAGTAAGAGCTTTATAGGCTGTGATAAGTGCAGTCCATTCAGCAACAGTCTCTGATGTAAAGTTGACTGTGACTGCAAAAGAACCGCCAGTATCTGCACGACCTTTTACATATCTGGTGATTGCATCTTCTAACGCAGAAGCATCAATCTGCTCCGGCTCAATGCTGATGCCGCCAATGGCATTGATTCTTGTAAGTTGCTTAAAACTTGTAGGTTTTGTTCCGGCGGTTGTCTCTGTACCATATCCGAAAGTAATACCCAAAGTAGAAATTCCGGCTGCTGCCATAATTTATACCTCCTTAAATTTGCATAAAAAAATAGAGCCATCTGGCTCTAATAGTTACAATGTATCATCAGCACCTACTGTTCTTCTGAACCGTGCAGTGCTTCTGTATGTGTCCTGCGAAGTATTATTGAACTCAGGCATGGAAGTTATTTGAAATCGCAGACGTTTGAAAAGTCCAGCAACCGTAGCCATGATAGCTTCGGCTTCTTCTTGACTTTTGTTGGTTATCACATCCACCTGGTATGATGCTGTGATTCCATTAACAGACCGTCCTTCAAGGTCTTGTCCTGTCTCTGTGAACGGCATAGCATGGAAATAAACCGTAGGGAATGTAGGGTCTGACAAATCCTTACTTTTGTCCGTCACATAAGCTTTTGGATGACTCTGTGGTATCTTCATTTTTAAGTACGATGCAATCTTGACTTTGAAATCTGATACCCACTGATATTCATTATCCACTACCAAACACCACCTTTGCTGTCTGTGATACAATATCACGAAGTTCTATTGCAGTCAGGTACATAAATGGTCTTGACGGCATACCTTCTGTAAAATACCATTTACCGTCATCCGCAGGATAAAACCATCCATATCTTCCATCCGCAAGTTGCCTTATGGTTTTTCCGCTTGCATACTGCCAGTCAACACCTTCCGGTAGTTGATATGGATATGGTGACTGCTTACCGACAATACCAGTACCAAACTCTACGAAAGCCGCATGGTCTGTACCTGCGACCACCGCCCAAACACCGCCACCTTTTACGTATCCAACATATTCCGAATGGATGCTTTGCAAAAGTTCCGATGTAAAGATAGCATCGAGGTCAGCAATTTGCACTCTAGCAATCTCTACACCCTTTTCTGCCAGTGTTTCAGCCAGTAGCCTACTTTTATACTCTAAACTATTTTCATAGTCTTTAAGAGCCTTTACAGCCGCTTGTATGGACTTTGTGTCAAACAGATTGATGTTGATTGTCTTTCCCATATCACTTCACCGTCTTCTGTAACAAAAACAAATCTGCTGTCAGTCCCTCGTCTGCAACGCCTTTGACAACATAGTCCGCAGTCTTGTTGTCCACAAGTCCGTCATCGTCACGACCTACTTCTGACTTCTTCCAGATAACATCCCCTGCCTTAATCGGCAAATAGCCTTTGTCGGTCACAATCTGACAATACGAACTGGAATCATCAATACCAAATTCCTTTACCAGTACTTCCGACAGCTTATTGCTGATGTTGGCAGAAAAAAGGACGGGTTCAGAATATCCGGTAGTTTCTCTCAAAACCACTGGAATCCTTTCTCCGTCCATCTCAATGTACTTTATTTCTCCGTTTTCGTCCCGGTCATAAATCGTGACTTTTTCTCCCTGCCGTGAGTACTTCATGTCCTGCTTGTTAATGTCAAGCATCTTTCTTCACCTGCTTGTAAATCTGATTTACACCAGTGCTTGCCAAACCGGAAACAATGCCTACCGCAATCGCATTCAGCACATCATTTGCCGGGAAATCCGGAATAACATACATTCCTACTACTCCGAGAATGCCACCGACAATGCCGACAACAACCGGGATGTAGTTATCTTTAATAACCGGAATCAGCTTCGCTCCAATACCGGCAAGATAGCAAATAACCACGATTGCAACACAAGTTCCTACCTGTGAAAAATCCATCATTCCTTACCTCCGTTCTCTTTAATGTTAAGTCTTTCCTCAATTCCATCAAGTCTATGATGCGCAGATGCCGTACTGGCTTCAACCTTTGTCAGCTTCTGTTCATGCTCTGCAAGCTCTTTCTTCATCTCTGAACGCTCGCTTTTCATTTCATTGATAGTATCAAGGATGGTGTCCAGTTTCATGTTGATGCGTGTGTTTTCTTTCACACGTTCCTCAATATCCTTTGTGTCTGTTCTTTTGCTATTTTTCAGACCAATGTAGACGGAAAAACCGAGTGATAACACGCTTATAATGATTGCTGTAGATAACTCTATAGTCACATCATATACCGCCTTCCTTGTTTGTTGGCACACCGCCCACCACCCTTAAAGTGTGCCGCCTGCAACCTTATTACTGGAATCAGTAACATGGTCACGCACAATCTTCTTTTAATTACAATACATTTGCAAATGGAAATACGCCAACAAACAGATCCTCACGGTCTCTCCATTTTCTCGACACTCCATTCTCTGAATAGCTTGCCATGAAGTTTTCACCGGCTTGCGATCTGTCATACACGACAAGATTAACCACAACGGACTGAAATTTTTTCATATCCGCAGCAATCTTCTCTTCCGTGTAGCTTTTCGGGTATATTCTCTTTGCTCTGATGTCGGCTTCTGCTTGACTGATAAGTTGTTCCAAAAGAGGATTTTCTTCCAAATGGTCAAACACGACCTCGGAACTTTCAGAATCAATATGAAATTGTTTCAGACGGATTTTTACTTGCTTCAAAGTCGTATATTCTGCCATGTGCTACCTCTTAAAGTTCAAACTTTTCAATCAGAATCTTTTTCAGTTCCGCACCGCTGATTTCTTCCGCACCTGAGACACCGTGTTCTGCGGCTAACTTCTGCAAGTCTGCCGTAGACATACGGTTGATTTCCGTCTTAGTATATGCGGTTTCCTCCGGGATTTCTTCTTTTACTTCGGTGACGGTTTCCTCCGGGATTTCTTCTCCCGGAAGATACCATTTGCCTTTGTATTTGACTTTGTAATCAAATTTCATCAGCATACCTCCGATTAGTAGCACTTAATTACATAGGTGCTATCCATTCTCTCGTAGGAAGGAAGTACGATTTCAGACACGGTTGTCTTAGTCTGTACAGGGTCTTCAGAAACAGAAACCGCAACAGCAACACCAGTGTTCACAATAGAAACATCTGCGGTAGGCTTGCCCATCAAAGTGCGCTCTTCAGGAGTAGTTCCGTACCAAGTATTTCCAAGTGAACCGGAAGGAATCAATGTCGCATATCCATCAGGATAAAACTTGGTTGCTACACCAGATTCGTTCTTATACTGCTTAGAGTAAACAATGATATTGATACCAAGTTCGTTAGAGAAAATTTCCTTAACTCTTGCATCAGTCATCAGAACGTTAGCTGTAACATTCTGTGCTAAGATTGCGGACTTGATCTTTGCGTTCTGCTTAAGATAGTTCATGGTCTTACGAGAGACAATCATAATGGTAGGTCTCTCGCCTGTAACAGCTTCCACAGAATCAAGAGCAACATTTACATCGTCCAGTGGATCGGAGTTTTCAGTATCGTTCCACTTGTCTGTGGTCTCGGACAATGCCGCATAGTTGTTCTGCTTGTAAGTGCCGTTAGGGTCGTAGTTGTAAGCATAAGTAACACCATCAGCCTGAATGGAAATCTTAGGAGAACCATCCTCTGTAGGTGCTAACAGCTGCATAATCATACGTTCAGGAACTACATCAGCACCTTCCACAAGAGTATTTGCATCATCAAAAATTCTGCTTAATACTTCTGCTGCGTAAGGGTCTGTGCTGTCCTTAATACGCATGATTTCCTGTTCGTCCTGTTCTTTGATAATCATAGATTCACGGAAGAATGCCATTTCTGTCTCTTGCATCTTGAATCCTTCACGGCTTCTGATAGTGGAAACTGCATCAAAATTAGATGCTTTCAGGGTAACAGGAAGTCCATTAGAAGTCTTAATCCACTTCAAATCCAGTCCCATTTTCTTCTTGGCGGGGAATAAGCCGGAACCAAGATATGCAATTTTATTACTTGCAACTTCTGTATGCACAAGTGCGATTGCTTTCGCATTGTAGGCATCTCTAATGTTCATTATTTCCTCACTTTCTACCGCTATCTTTCAGCGGTCAGCGGCTACATCTGTCTGTAGTCGGTTTCAGTTATTCAAATACAATCAGTGATAATCCTGTCTTTACACCATCGGCAATGGTAATACCTGCATTTGCGTTAGCATTTGCTTCATTTACACAGGCAAAAGCCTTAATGATAGTTCCGTTGGGGTTGCTATCGTAAACATCGTTAAGCAAAATACCTACTGCTGCATCATCGGTGCTTCCGCCATTTACTTTCTTTCCTGTCGCACTAATAGGATTACCAGCCTTGCACACACCATTAGTGAAAGCACTTGCATCCAGTTTAATAGGAACAAATAATTCACCGCCCAGCTTTCTCTTAAGAATTTCTAACTGGGTAGTTACACTTGTTTCAGAGAATTTCATTTTGTGTACCTCCTTATAAGTACTGGCTAACTACAGCTTCGGCTTCTTTGTTTGTTCCAGCTAAAGTCTTGCCAATCTTTTCAGCCGCTTTTTCGGCTTCTGTTTTTTTGTCATCTTTTCCACCGCCAGCAATTCCACCTCCAGGATTAGTAGATCCGTTTGCAATCTCCTGCTCCTTGGCTTGTGCCGCAGCAGTCTCTTTATCAGAGATAATTTTTCCGAGAACATCAAAATCAAAACTGCCGTCATCCTTTACAACCTGTGCCGCCTGTTCTGATGTGATTTTGAATTTGTCAGCCGCACTTGTACGCTGAGTTGCTAAAGTCTGTGCTTTTTCCAACTCTGCGATACGATTATTTGCTTCCTCTAACTGCTTCGCTGCCTTTTCCTGTTCGGAAAGATTTTGGTCTTTCATGGCATTAAACTCTTTTTCAATGCCCTGTAACCGTTCCAGTTCAGCATTGTTTTTGGTTGCCTTGGCATTTGCTGTCTGAACATCTTTGCCGTTTTCGGCAATAACCTTTTCAATCTGTTCATCAGTTAATCCCATTGCCGCTAAATCTTCTCTCTTCATAAATTACCTCCGTTATGTCCTACGTTTTTTTACGGTGCAACGACACCGAGTGACATTGCCGATTTGTACGCTCACGGCTTTGCGAATTTTTATAAAATAAAAACAGCTACCTATTTCTAGGCAACTGTCTTATTTTGCATTTGTTTTACAATTTCCTGTGCTTTTGCCATCTGCTCTTCCATGTTGATAATTTCAGCAGTTTTCCACAGAGCATCAAGGTAAGGTTTGGAAAGGTTGAAAGTCTTTTCACAATCTCCCCAAAGTCCAACTGTTTTGATTGCAATAAGCGGATGAATACCACACTGCAGAAGTTGCAGTAATGTCTGCGACTTGGTATACATATTATCTTGTGGACTGTGGTTGATCTGCACATCAAAATCTCTAAGAGTGATTTTCAGATCCTCTTTCTTAATGCGGATAACATTCAGCGCAACCTTGGCCAGTCTCTTCTCTGCTGTCTTAACAACCGGATCCTTAAGCCTTGCTCTTGATTTTGAAAAATCCCATCCGTTTCTCAGCTCAACCGCACCCTGCGTATCACCGCCAGTGTTTCCTTGCTTGTTCGGTATTCCCAAAATTGAAAGTGCGCTGTCTGTTAAATCATCCTTGGAAACCTGTGTCTGCGTTTGGTCAAGCTCCTGAGACATGACATCCACATCAGACTTATTGTCTTTATTGATGGACTTTACAACCAACGCATGGTTCATCTTCATTTTTTTGAACTCTTCTTCGTCAATCTCGCAGTTTACAAATTTGTACCATGCCTGGATAAACTGCTCTATACCATCCATTCTGTTTGACTGCGTATTATTGATTGCATCCAACAAATCTATAACAAGTTCAATATCAGACAACCGCTCATGGTTGTTTGGAAACTCTACAATCGGTATTCCACCAAATCCGTGAAGTTTCCATGTATCAGGAACAACCGCACTGTTTTTTATCTTACATTCATGGGATTCCGTGTAGCAGAGTTTGTACCACTCGCCATTTTCATCTTTTAATTCCTGTACCGCCAAAATCGGTTCTTCGGAACTGCGGTTGTAAATGACAAACGTGTTCATAGGATTAGGTGCAACCACACGTATAGGCACATCTCCATTCACAATCTGAATAGCTTTGAATGATGTTCCGGTTGCCGACTGCCACTCACCAGCTTTTATGTCTTTCTCGTGCTTATTTGCATCTGCTAAGTAATCATTCAGTTCATCTACTGCCTTATTTACAGCTTCATCATCTTTTCTGCTGACAAACTGAATAGGCTCTCCGTAAGTCTGAGCGACCTTGAATTGCACCCATTCAAAAGAATGGTTCTCTACTACTCGATTGGTGATATCCTCATTTGACAGCTTTGTTCTGTATAGTACCGGTTGATCTCCTTTGTAGTACTCCCACAAGTACTTGATAACTGGCTTATTGTAATAAAAAACACCGATGCAATCACCGATAACCTTTACAATGTTGTCTTCGGTTATCTGCTCCACATCCGTATATGCAATTTTTCTACCGTGACAACCCTTTACAAGGTCTTGAAATTTCATAGTGTTCATATTTTCACCTACATAAATGTCATTCCGCTGCTTTGGTCTCTTTTTGGAAGTTTCTTGATCTCACGTTCTCCGGTCTCCGTATGGTAAACAACCATCTTATCGCAATTCCGGCACTTATATGTCTTGTCGATGTGTGATTTTGAACTGCATTCACCGACCAACCGTCCGCATCCCGGACAGTACACTCTAATTTTTTGATTAAAAATCATAAATACCTCTTTTCTGCGCACAAAAATACCGCCCTTGCTGATAAGAGCGGTACTTCTGTAGTCTTCACATGATCTGAGGAGGAAATGAAAAATATCTTGGAATCTTTCTGCATCTTAATAGTATCACGGAAAAATCGGACATATCGGACAAGTTTATATGGAACTATACTATTTCGTATGTTTTTTCAAAAATGTCAGGCTTGCAAGGGTAAAATTCTCCATTTACTCCTTTTATTATAAAATCATTTATAGATACGTTCATATATCCCTCTAAAGTTTTTATTTTCATGATTACATGAGGTGAAGTTTTTCCTGCTCTCCAAGCATCATCGATAATTTCATATATAAGTGATTTCCCAACAAATGCTTTTATTTCATCTAAGTTAATGCCATTCCATCTAATAGCTTCAACAATAATAGGTATCTTTCTATATTTTGCCATTTTTATACCTCCGTATTATTTTAATTTGCCATATAACGATCAAATGCTTTTCTTACGCTATCCTCTGTGTTTCCACCACCGATTCTATCAGCAACCTTGTTCCATGATAATTTTTCAACAAAACGTAAATTGATGATCCGTCTTATACGGCTGTCCTGAACGCTTGCAATAAATTTTTCGACTTCATTATTTTTTTGCAGTAAATCGTCCTCTAAAAGCTGTAAAGTAGCCTTTCTGGAATAAAGCAGTGTCCGTTTTCTGCTGTACTCTGGATAAGGGAATCCTTCAATACGAAAATGTTCAGTGCCGCCGCATCCACCTGATACGCTGTCAACAACATTCCCATCCGATTCAATTTTTCTGATATCCGATTCAAGTTTTTTAATCTTCTGCTGTACTTCTTTGATTTCTTCCTGTAAATCTATGTATTGAGACAAAACATCTTTAGTCACCATAATCAATACCTCCGTCCGAAAGAGAATGGGTTTTGAATTGCTTCTGCTCTTGCCATTCTTTTATTTCCGTAAATCATGTCACATAGTTGTGCCGTAGAATCTATCCCGTCATCATGCTTCATTTTCCCTTCAAAAGTAGCAGACAAAATATTTTGAAAATACTTTCTGTACTCTTTTGTTTGATATTTCATGTCCACAAAATGAAGTTTTCGTATGTCTGGAGCATGATTTTTGATTCTATCCATTTTTGCAGTCTGATTGTCTGCCGGATCATGACTTGTGTTAATAGGATATCCGTCTTTTTCCCATATCTTTTCACAATCTGTACGGTATGCTGATGTTGTCTTTGTTTCCTCAAAATGGACTTCTGCTGTCTTATTATTAAATTTATCTAAATGTCTTTCCATTCGTGAAGTAACTTCCGGTATGGTAATTTCCTTATCACCGTCATTGTAGACAACATCAGTGATATAATGTTCTCCGTCAATCTCATAGCAGATAGGCATTGATACAAAATCACCGCCACCATAAGCAGGGTCATTAGCTGCAAATATCCTATCAGGTCTTATTCCTTCAAGTTCTGCCGGATTAAAGAAATTCATCATATCGACATTGAACATCTGACCTTTTCTTTCAATAGGCTCCTGTTGATACTGTGCAAACCATGATGCCATATCGTCATTGTTCTCAAAAGATGCCATACGTCTTTTGTAATCAAGAGTTGTATATCCCAAATGATACGGATAATCAAAATTGCTATCTCCGTTTTCATTTAGTGCAGGAATAATAACCTCTCTGTGCCGTATGCCTTTGTATTCAGGATCATTTTGTAATAGGTCTAACCGTCTACCTTGAACGTCCTTTTTCGCCCAACGTGTTCCTATCCCCAACAATTTAGCCTTTCCAGGCTTAATTCTCGGCATAAAGTTGTTGTCGAATTTTCCCCATACAGTATTTTGCCTATCTTCACTCAATGCTTCATCAATACCGCTGAATAAGTCATCATAAACTCCAAGCCCGTCACAGTCACAAGCACCATTCAATGTTCCGTAAATGCTTCGCATGGTAAATGTTGGGTATGTCTTTTTACGGATAAGGTCTACTGTCAAATCTTTTCCATCAGTGACTAACTTTTTCTCAACTATGTTTGGATATATTTCAGCATATGTGTATGTCGGGTCTGTAATCATTTCTATGATGCCGTCATAGTAACCACCAGTAATTTTGTCCGAATATGCCGAATACAGATTAGACCGTTCCGGTCTGTTAGAGCCGAACCACAGATTACCCATTTTTACTATTTGTGTCTTACCGATTCGTCCGGGACAAAACACCATTCCTTCATCAAGCACATCATCGTACAAATCTTGAATAAGCTGTGCTACCTGCCGTAATGGATTTATTCTCGGCTGATAAAATCTCTCTTCTACCGGTCTGTTCTTTTCCATGTATAGCATGAAGCTTTCAAATCGGTAATGTGCTTCAATCAGAAGAGTTTTGTAATAGTCATCAACAAGGCTGTATTTTTCTTCATGTTGTTGGCTGTATTTTTCAAGGTCAAGTATTCTACCTCCTGTCCTTTCCATGCAAAAACGCTCTACAATGCCTTTAGAACGGTTTGTTATCTGTAAGCCATAAGTTATATCCTTTTCGCCATTTATAGCCACTCTGCAGGCTTCTATATACGCATCAATGACCTGTTCATCAATTCCCTTTCGCTGTATGTAATTGTCATAGCTGTTTACTGCCGATATAAGGCTCTGACTTGCCAATATAAAAGAGCCTCCTTTCCTTACATTTTGGAAATTTGGCTCTCTGCGTAGGCACTCTACGACTGGTGCTCTAAATATTCAATTTACTTCCAATCAAAATACGACCGTTTCCCACATACAGGGCACTTGATATTGTAACTGCCAAGACCATCATGCATTACACCCATTATGTCAGTTGCATCGCATTCTCTTTTCTCGAACTCAAATATCGAACCGCATTTATCGCAGGTTAATCTTTTGGTCGGTGCTACTAATTTGTGTCGTTTTATAATTTTCATCCAAGATTCACCCCAATTCTATTGATTTTCCCACACTTCGGGCATTTGATTTCAGCCTGTCCGTTGAATTTGCCTAAAAGGCGGTTACAATTTCTGCATCGTTCCTCTTCTAACCTTATCAACGGTTCCGGCATAGTCTTCTTTACATATTCTTCCTCTGACATTTTAAACATTTCAATTTTTTCTGGTATAATATCATGTCTTCTTTTAAATGCTTCTTCCCAAGATTTACACATGATTAAAACCTCGCTTCACAATGCTCTACCATTGTTTCCAACGTTTCTTGGTGGAATGTAACACAATGATAAATTTCTTTTCTCACATTCCTCGTATTCTCGAATTAACTGTTTTTGAAATTCAGATAACGGAAATGGTGCAATCTTCTCTGCAAATTCAACCAGAGACATTTCGCTATCCTGCTTAATTTCTCGCTGAGATGCGTCATATCCCAACTGTTCAGTTAATTCATCTGTTATTGATTCCATTAATTCTGCCATGCTCATTCTTCAATACTCCTATCAAATCATGCATTTGAATCAGTAGTTTTTAAATATTCAACGAACTGTGCCCAAGCCTTTTCGCATGTTAAATCTCCAACAGGATTTTGAACATAGTATTCTTGGAAATATTCCCGGGCCTTTTCTTTTTCATCTTCGGAATATGAATCCCATTTAGAAACTCCAGATTTCTTTTTGAAAAATTCGCACTCATGTTCACTGTCAGCAAATCCAGCACCAGGAATCCATTTTTCCGGATGGTTGCACATTTCAGCCATCCCTACAACTTCGTTTCTATCAAATCCAAGGTAAACACAATCATGACACGTCATTCTTCCACCAACTTTCATATCAAACCAAGCATATACAATATTTCCTGTTCGGATACTTCTTTTGCTCCTTCTCTAACATGAAACAGTATTTCCATTAGTTGTTGATTATCATTATCCGTCATTCTGTTTTTATCAATTGTTTCATCGATGCAGTAATATAAACAATGCCCATATCTACACCCCAAATGACTTCCATAAAATGATTTTCCAACAACGCCAACCTTATCTGTTATCAAAATATAATGTCTCAAATCCAAAAGATATTCTTTTTTGCTTTCCAGTAATTTCGGCAAAAGATTTTTCAAAAAGCTTACGACTTTTTCTTCTCTATCACTGATGTATAATATCGTGTCTTTCATTTTATTTCACAATCCTTCTGCTTTCTTCCATCACTTTACAGTTCCTTGCAAAATCTCTTTCAATAAAACTTTGCTGTATCCTTCCAAAATTTTCCAAAGCGTATTTTTCTACCGCTTTTTTGGAAACATCTATACTAAAATTTCGTAATGCTTCTGTTTGCGGTTGATAGTCTTTCAATTTATTCATCATCAAATCCTCCGTAACCCATGCAGACGGAATCGAACCGCCGACACACATCCTATGCGGATGCTGTTCTACCACTGGAGCTATGCATGGAAATTGCACCGTAAAAACCTTTTATGGCTTGCGCTTGCCATAACCAAAGATGCACCGCCTACTTGTCACTGGCTATCCACAATCTCACAGTCTTGTCTGTTCTCTACTTCATAGGCTTGGTTTTCGCTAAACATATGTGGCTTACGTTTTAGCTAGGGAATAGTTGCCGTGGGAGTCGAACCCACCCGACCCAAACAAGGTACGACTACTTTTGAATCTGCAAATTCTACTCGCAGAAGTGTTTTTCGTTGACCGATAATGAGCAACTACTATCCATACATCTCCCATCGACCTGAACTATTGCAGTAGTACCCGACTAAGTGGAGATAAAGATAAACGCCGTACACAGGATTTGAACCTGCAAGCCTTTTACAGCCAACGGTTTTCAATACCGCTCCCTCACCACCCGGACATACGGCGAATATAGCAGTGTAGTGGAACTGCTATATCCGAAATTGCTTTTGCCACTACTTTGTACAATCTCATGCGGACTTTCTATACCGCTTACGGCAAACCTTTTCCCAGGTTGATTGTCGTAAGTTTAGCGCAGATACAAGGACTCGAACCTTGACAGCATTTCTGCTGGATAGCTTAGCAAGCTACTGTGTTACCATTACACCATATCTGCGTATCGGTGGTTTTTTACTTGGTTATCACCACCCAAGGATCTTTTAGTCAGCCGCAAGCGGCTCTATCAAGTTCCCATGAGATAAAACATTAACCGGTGTATTTATCCCCTATGCTTCTGTAATAAGCATACTCGGAGTGTACTTGCAACAACACCTATTGGGATGATGGGACTCGAACCCATACCCCACGGCTTAGAAGCCCGTTGCTCTCTCCATTTGCGCTACATCCCAATGTGCGTTTCCATAAGCTGTATGCCTACATTTAAGGCGCTGACACAGCGCAACACTTATGGCTATTTTTATTTTCGCAGGGCATCCGCCAGTTACCTGCTAGTCGGTTGCGATCCGACATCGTGGGGAAAGAAGGAGTCGAACCTTCGGTGTTTCTAATGTCACGGTTTTACAGACCGCTGCAATCGCCACTATGCATATTTCCCCAAAACCTGTGCCGTATAACCACAGATGAACTTCTGGCATATCTATCTGCTAACTACCGACTATTTCAATCACGGTATCGTCTTATCACCGCAGATAAAGTTTTCTCCGCTATATAGTTGCAAGGCTTCAAGCGGTTACGTGGAAAACCCTCACGAGCCTTGCGACGGCTCTTAACAGCATTCCGCTATGAGGTGAAAGGAGTATTCCATGTAGGTGGAATATTCGCAGATGGCAAAGACCGAAAGAAGAAAACATCTGCGAAACAGGACTACCAGGATTCGGACCTGGGATGCAGCAGTCAAAGTGCTGTGCCTTACCGCTTGGCGATAGTCCTAAACTCCGGGAGAGAGACCATCTGCTCCCGGATTATTTTTGTGAAACACCCTATCTTTATCTAAAAAAAATTGTCACGCCTGTGTACGGTACTTTGAAAAACTTTGTGTTGTCAAACGCATTATTCCATTTTTCGTTTCCCACACACAGGCTACATACACTCTTGATGCCTTGATTTCTCTGCCACATATCCAATGCCAACACAACACCGGATATTCGGCAATAACAATGGCTTTATGAATTTAACCCATTCAAAATTGTGATATGGGATAATTCGCATAATCTCCGGTAACCACATAGGCTATACCCACGCGAAAGTTATTCCAAATGCAAGGAACATTGCGAACGCAAATAAAATAACTCCGTCTGATGCTGTTTTCTGTTTTGGAGCATACCATAAAGCAGATATTGCTAAAACTGTCAATACCAACGTTGTCATTATTTTTAAAATCATGAATCCAAGCATTTTTTCTTCGTCCTTCCTTCAATTTCATCGATCATTGCCATTACCAGTGCTTTAGCAAACTGGCTATTGTTATGTATTTTAATCAGCAAATTGCCCTGCCGGATAAGATACGACCAGTCATCATCCGTTTTCGGATTAGCGCACTCTTTATGAATTTTCCAAACCTCTGTGTATATCTCTTTAATCTCCGGTGGCAATTCACATTTCTCCTTAACTGGCAAATCTTCTTTAGGCTCTTTATCAAGCCTGCTCTTTTGGTGCTCCATCTGACAGCTAACCATTTCTGTAACGTTCTCACGGTCTCTTTTGATTCCGTGACCTTGCAGAAACAATTCGCATTGCAGCACTTCACCGCATTTTGAACATTCGTCTTTTATCTCTTTCCCAAATATCTGCATACGCTTAATCTCTACCAGTGACTACTGCTCTTAAAAATACTCCGATGATGAACAGGATATATACCCATGCAGGAGCATGCAATTGAACCAGTATCCATGCTAAAACTATGTAAATGAAAATCATGTGCTGTACCTCCTAAAAGGCTTTTTTATTTTTGAGAATTTTTTAAAAATCATCCACATTCTCTGTAAAACTTTTCTTCCCGTCCGTCATCATAAATAACTCTTGCAATCGGTTCTGCAGAATGATCCACTTTCTGGCACTTTGGAATACTAAGCATATCTACTCGGTTCTTTATAACCTTGATGTGATTGTCTCTCAGGTATTCTTTGTAGTACCACTTGTCAGATAGCTTGTTTCCACCGGAAATGTTTAGTTTTTGCTCACATTCTTTCTTGCCTATCTTTCCAGTTTTGTACTCCTCTAAAATTTCTAAATAGTTTGATACCGGCAACATTTTAGGTCTTCCTGTTTTCTCCGCTCTTTTTATGACCCTTATGTTTAATGATCCATGTGCAATTTGATGGCAAACATGGCAAAGAGGTACAATGTTCCCTATATTGTTTGTTCCTCCCAATGCCAAAGGAACTACATGGTGATACTCTACATCCAAATTACTTCCACAGTTACAGCAAACTGTTCCAAGCTTATCTTTAAGTTCGTCCTTAAATGACGGTCTGTTAAATTGCAATTTGTTTTGTGTGTAAGATAACTCCATGTTAGTATCACCTCCTGTCGAAGCCTTTTTATTTTTTGGGTAGTTTACTGTACTTAGTAGGGCGGGTTTCCGAATTTCTATAAACCCCCTCCCCCATCATCACCAACATATTTCAACTATGCGCAAAATTCGTGCTTCGCGCAGTCTTTATTGACACGTCCTTAACTATCCCATATTTTCGCACGTTTCCGTAGTTGTTGCTACTAATTTGCATCTGATGTATTATCGTCATACGCTCCGGAGTCGGTCAACATTGATGTATTTTGTCCATTTGCACCGCCTAACTGTGGCAGATCCGAAGCAGTTAATGCTTGCTTGTGGTTCTGCTGCTCTCTTGATACGCCGGGAAGGTTCCACCCGTAATGCCTATTCAGAATTGCCAGGATTCCAACAGGGTTTCGCTTTGCCGTGGCAAGTTTTGCGCTTAAAGACTCTTCGCGAAAATCCGATATCTTTTTGCCGATGTCAGAACACGATGGACTTAATTTAGTCCCCTCATCTCTCCATGTAGCTACTGTATATCTATCAATACCCGTTAATAAACTAAATCCTATAGCTGATACCTCTTTATCATACATCATACACATATATATATAATAATCACATATACGATTAACTAAATCATAATTATAAGCGTTATAATTACTTACTCCACCTGTAAATGATCCAGTAGTATTTACAAGGTTTTTAGACTTAAGACAGTCAGGCTCATTAAATGCATGACGTTTGATATACATAAGAGCAGCATTCCAAACGCTTTGAGACTCTTGTCTTATATCCTCTATTTTCTGATCTTTGCAGAACTGGGAAAGATATAGATCCATGTCATTCTCATATACCTTGGATGTTTCTGTATTTTCAACTTTTTCCATTCCTGCACCTCCTAAAAATCTGCAATAAAAAAAATCACTAATCCTCACTTAATAGACCCATGTTTTTTTATCTCCTCCACAGATTAGGTAAAAAACATAAATTTACAAAAGTGACAAGCTAGTGACTTCTTGTCGTTTCCGGTCTGCCGGCTCCGGTGGTCTTGGTTACAATCTGGGCGGCTGCGTATCCAGAGGGGGTTGGATTTGCTCCGCTGTCACTCGCACCGTGTTAACGTCGGCTCCCTAACTGCTTTTATCATACCATAAGTGCTATTTATAAATCCACAACAACCTTTTACGCATTTGACAATTTGTTACTGTGGTATGTCTTCCGGTGATCCTGAGCATATAAAAATCATGCGATTAAAAAATATCATCCGGTTAAATTTGACAAATGGGATTATTTAACAGACAGACAGGTAATTTTTGCAGATGGGTACATGGTGGCAGCCGGTCGGCTCTAGAATTTATATATACTTAGTATATCATTGTCTTTCTGCTCTTATTTACTTTTATTTTATCTAACCTTTATTTTATCTAATCTCCTTTTATTTAATCTGCGTCTACAAAATGTCTACAATTTGTCTACAAAATTTAGCACGTTAAAATATCACAGTGAAAATAGATCAAGAAAAGCAGGCTGTTACACCTGCTTAATTCCTGTTTATGCTGTTGCTCTTTCTGTTCTTCTGATCCGTTCCGCTCTCGCTGTGATCCGGTCAATTAACGCCCTGTCACCGTATGCGGATTTGCTGGACAATAACTCCGGATCCGTCATGCTGTCCAGTGCTTGGAGCGTTTCCGCTTGCACCGTCTCCAGTGCTTGGAGTTCTGCCCGGTTAAATTCTTTCAGCCGTTCGGATTCCGTTGTTTCCAGTTGATCCCGGTAGTACCGGAAGAACTGCCGGACGTTTGAGCGGATCCGGGCGGCTTTCTTTTCTACGATTTGTTCCGGTGTGCCTGTCATTTGGTTTCACTCTCCTTTTCAGCTTTCAGACGTTCCATTGCTGATTTATAAATTTCGTTTGCTTCTGCTGTCTTGCGCTCCACCCATTCAACGTTACTTTCATCCGGCCGCTGTCCTGGTAATCCTGCCCATTTCGGAGGATGTTTTATAACTGGTTTAACTTCTCCGTGCTCTCTAGCGGCTCTTTCTGCCGCTGTTTTAGCTTGTAAAGCGTGTAGCCGTTCATTTGCCTGCATAAGTGCGATTTTCTCGTCTATGGGGCTTATAGAGCCTGCCACGGGTGTTTCTTTCGGTTGCTCTGTCACTGTCTGCGGCTGTACTGGTTGCAATGCTGTGATCACGGCACCTATAACAAACTGGTTTACACTTACACCGTTCTTTTCTGCCTGCGCTTTGATCTGCGGTTCTAGGTCTTTCGGGAATCTAATCATTTGGTTAAATGTTTCCGACATTTTAGCACCTCCTTTTCTTGTGATATCATTGATGTGATATCATTAGTTTTTTATGATATCATTTGTGTGATATCATGGCTTTGATATCATGATATCATTAGTGTGATATCAATTGTTTGATATCGTGATATCACTATAACATTATGTGCCTTATATGTCAATAGATATATGTGCATTATTTTTTGTATTTCTCCATTTTTTCAAGTTCTGCCGCAACTACTTCTTTAATAAACGTGTTCGGCTTTTCAATTCCAAGCTCTTTCATTTTGTCCCTAGTGCCTGCCGGAAAAACTATATTTATACGGTCGTTTCTTTTTTCGTATTCTCTACTAGCTTTTAATTGTGCTTCACTTGTTTTGTTTATACCCATTCTTATTACCTCCATACAATATAAATATAGCTTTACTATACTATATGTGCATTAGTTTGTCAATAAAATATGTGCAATATACATTTTAACTAATAAACGCATGGTTATATGTGCATTATTTTGTTAAATATTACATATTGTATATGTGCAATATATTTGTTATTATAATATCAACAAATAAAAAAGCCGGTGACACCTACCAAGCGAACACCGGCACCCAAAAAGAAAGGCACCCATATTATAACACGGGTGAAAAGGTAAAGCAATATGAGAAAGAATGAATTATTAGAAGCAATCAACAACAGCAAGGCAAGAAGCGCATGGAATAAAGGTGTAAAGATCTATGCTTATGAGCTTGTAGAAGCTCTGGAAGTTGAAGAGATCCCGCAGGACAAAACAGAGTTAAAAAGCCTTTTACTGAATGGCGCCGCTGACTGGAAACAGTACAGTTGGGGCGGCTGCTCTCTGATATATGACTGTGACATTGCAGAACGTCTCTGTTGCCCGTCTGAGTTAAAAAAGGTTTGCGGCGGCGAGAACAAACCAAACAGATCCGAGGAATGGTTAGACACACAGGCAAGAGCATTAAGCCATTCTTTTGATATAATTTATCATATTGTTAAATTTAGCAAGTAAGACAGGCTTACACCGGGGATCGTGCCCCGGCTTGCTTTTACCCGGAAACGGGAAAAATTGAAAATATGGAGGTATTACGCCATGAGCGAAAACGAACGCAGAAAAGAAGAACTAATAAGACGACTGGACAACCTCGAAGCCTGCAAAGATAACCCGGTATACCTTGCAGAGATCAAGAAAATACGCAAAGAACTTGCAGATATAAACTGCGAACAATAGCCGCCGCAGAGAATGCTCGCCGGATCACTACCGGCGGCGGTTTTATGGGTGGAATTTGCACAAAAATTAAAAATATGGAGGTTGCCAGGATGAAAGAAAAGAACCTTGAAAGACTTTACAAGCTGTTAGAGTGTGCGGAACGAGAACACGACACAGAGACAGCCGCCGCCCTGCGGTGGGCAATTTTTGAACTTGAAAACAGATAAAAGACGGCTTACAACCGTCTTTTTGTCGTGTTCAGTGGGATCTGATGCCGCCTGGCGGTCTATTTGTGTTACTCTTCCACCGGATCCGGTCAGATCCTGCACCCGGATATATTGACGGCTTGCGCTGTCTTGGTGTACAATCAAATATTACAAGGGGATTATACAAAATGCGAAAAGTGGGAATCGGTCATGTATACGACATTATGGAGAGCGTAGCGGATGCCGGGGAACGGCTGGAAACCGTCATAAAGGTTGAGAGTGCCGCCGGTGGTATGTCTCCGGAATCTGCAGAGCTGTTGCGGTCTGCGTATGATTCCATGCTTTCTGCAGTCGGAGACCTTGCGAAAGCTGCGACACGGTGACCGGGTGACAGGTTCAGGACTCGCACTGCAGAAGTGCGCAGATGTTCCACACCTTGAATCGGTCTGAAAAAATCTGCGAAAAAACTCTGAAAACGGATTTTTCAGCTTGAAAAGTGCTACCCAGGGGGGATTAAAAATTTTTTTATTATATTTTGACGAAAAATTTTTCTTTCAAAAACCTCTGAAAGCGAGATTTTCGGTTGAAAATGCAGACCCACGGGGGTATCAAAAGAAACACATTAAAATTTTTTCAATACTTCACATCTATTTATCGACAGAATACCACAAATGTGTTAAAATTTTATAAAATTCAAAATGAAAGGGGTAATTACTCTATGAAACAAAGTCCTTTAGGAATCACTTCAATGGTGCTTGGTATTATAAGCATCCTCACAGCTTGTATAGCTTTTGGCATTGTGCCAGGTATTATAGGCTTGATACTCGCTATTATTGCTCTGTGTCAAAAAGACAGAAAGCACGGAACAGCTATCGCAGGTCTTGTGTGTTCTGTTATCGGAATTGTAATTTTTGCCATTGTGGTATTGTTTGTAAATGGTGTATCCGATAGCAACAAGGAATCTACTGGAAAACAGACATCGGTTTCTGCAACAACGGAAAGTTCTGCCGCAGTATCAGAAATCACACCGGAATCTAAAGTTGAAGAAGCGGAAGTACCGAGTGGTACTGTTATTTCTCCCGGTTACACATTCGATGCGGACGGCTTGCAAGTCACTATTAATGATTTTGACCTTGACTACACTGATTATGAGGATGAATACGGTTGGAACGCTCCTGCTGATGGAACAAAATACATTATGATTGATGTTTCTTATCAGAACAACAGCAAAGATGATAAGTATGTAAGCATCTACGATTTCCAGTGCTACGCAGACAATACAGATTGTGAGCAGAATTACAGTGTTGTTGATAGTTCTTCGTTGAATGCTAATCTTTCAAGCGGAAGAAATACCTCTTACAAGATTGCATTTGTAGTTCCGAAGGATGCGCAGAGTATTGAACTGGAATACGAAACAAGCATCTGGACTGGGCATAAAGAAATCATAAAATTACAATAGAATATTGATTTTAAGGGCATCCGCAAGGGTGCTCTTATTTTTTTATGTTGCGAACCTACGTTCTGAATGATATAATATGTGTCAGTTAGGAAGTCTTGCACTACGTCCGGAGAGTGAAAGCTGATTAGACAGCCTAGATTGCAACCAAGACCCGGAATAAAGACAGACCAAAAAAAGATTGGAAGCTCGCTACTCCAACAGTAACAGGGGTAGTGGGCTTATTTTTATGCTCTTCTGCCCCATGACAATGTATTGTTTGGAGGTAGAAAATGTTAGTTGAAATCAAAACAGTAAACAAAGAAGAAATAACCGTTGTAACAAGCCTTGATGTTGCGGAAACGTTTGGAAAAGAACATTATCACGTAATTGAAGATATACGTGAGATTGCATCAAAAATTAGTACACCCGAATTTTCGGGGCTATTCTATGAGACAGAATATAAGGCATCAAACGGAAAGAAAAATCCTATGTATTACATGAACAGAGATGGCTTTACACTTTTGGTCATGGGATACACGGGCGAGAAAGCTATGCAGTTTAAGATGGCTTATATTAAGCAGTTTAATGCTATGGAAAAGGCTCTTATTGGCAAAATACGTGAACGTGAAAAAGGAATCGGTGTCCGCAGGGTACTTACGGATAGTTTGCAGAGGACTTCCGAAAATGAACGGATGCACGGTCATGCATACTCTACCTACACCGATTTGATTTATAAATCAGTATTCGGAAAAACAGCAAAGCAATTACGGCTTGACCTTAATATTGGCAACAAAGAAAACATCCGGGATTATCTGACTGAGGAAGAACTACTGTTAGTTCAGAATGCAGAAATGCTTGTAAGTTCACTGGTTGGATACGGTTGGGGATACGGAGAAATTAAGGAATTTTTGGAAAATAAGTCGGTGAATAAACTGGTCGGATGATAGACTCCCTAGATTCAATCTAGTGCATTTTTATTTTTTGAAAAAGTACTTGACTTTTCTTTGTGTCCACATTATACTTTACTTGTACCCACAAAGAAAGGAAGTGAAAACATATGGGTATTCATAAAGGAACAAAGTTGACTGACAATCCTAAAAATCACATTCTTAAATTCCGGTGTGATGATGAAACTTCTGAAAAACTGGAATATCTTGCTGAAAAGAAAGGAATTACAAAATCGGAGGTTGTAAGAAAAGGGATAGAAATGCAGTACGACAAAGAAAAAGAGTAACCACTCATTACTTTCCCGGTAACTGGTTACTCTCCCACTCCCAAAGAAGTGATAACTTATTTTAACATCTTCTTTTGGGAAAATCAATCAAAAGGAGAAGAAAATCATGGACAAATTTTTAGAAATCGTATTCGAAAGTCAGATTATAAACACTGCGGAAAAAGGAGATAAAGCATCAGAATATTTTAAGCCGTTCTTTGATAAGCTGCAGGAAATCGTGAGTGAAAAGGTCTTTGAAGAACTCATGGATTCTTTTTCAGAATGTGAAGTGAATACTATTAACTACTATGCCGTAGAGGGAATGAAGCTGGCAATAGGTATTATGAATGGTTCTTACGTTCCACAGATTTAGGAGGTAGCATATGACGGAACTGGTAAACGTTGAGGGAACAGAGTTAAGTATTAGAGAATACAATGGTCAGAGGGTTGTTACATTTGACGATATCGACCTTGTTCATAAAAGACCAAGTGGCACGGCTAGAAAAGCGTTTAATAGAAACAAAAAGCGCTTTATAAATGGCGTTGATTATATTGTTTTGGAAAAAGAAAATTCTAATGTCCACCGGGTGGACATTAGAAATATTGATATTCCAAACAGAGGTATTACTGTATTCACCGAAAGCGGATACCTTATGCTTGTAAAGCCATTTAAGGATGATTTATCATGGAAAGTTCAGAGGAGCCTTGTCAATGCTTATTTTGCATTAAGAAATCAACATCCAGCACCTACTTCCACCACAGCAATCGAGGAAAAGCCGACATTAGAGTTTGAAACAGACTGGTTCTGCATCAACCGTGGCAAAATCAACTACATCTGCCGTTGCTACGACATTACATCAAAGGAATATATGCACCACCTACTTGAAGTTTTGGGAAGAACATATAATTTTGATGAAGCAAAGAGGATTTACAGTGCAACGACCGGAAACTGGAAATGCAGAAATTCCGAAGTAATCACCTACTTCCCACAGCTTTCAGAACTTGCATCTAAAATTCTTCAGCAAGATGTTGATAACTGTGCAACAGAAGAGACCCCATAAAAAGGGGTCTTTTCTATGCCATTCTTTTATTCGACGAAATTCGTCGAAAGAAATATTTAAGGGATTATTTTTCCCCTAAAACACATTTTACTGGTATTCTGATTTTGTTAAGCGACACGTTGTCGCTCAATTATTCTATTGTATGTTAAACATACGAAGCAAATCTCAATGTGAATGTCGGTCACATTGCCATTCCAACAATACCTCTTATCAGTTCATCAGCCAGTGCAAACACTTCTCTTCCGTAGGTAGCCAAAAAGTCGGCAACAATCTCTTCCGTCTGAATATCCATAGTCAGATTGTAGGATAGGCAGAACGCATGGCACAACTCATGGCACAGCACACGGTCATAGAAATTTCCATGAATCATATTTGATATGTAAATTTCTCTTGTGTTCCTGTCTGTCATGCCAAAAGTATATGTACCATCAGAACGCATCAGCATAGGGCTGTGACTGCGTACACGGCTTAAATTCCAGTCCATTCCATTTATCGTGAACAACTTACCACCTCCAACATAAAAGGGGCTAAATAAGCCCCTTAAGTGTTTTAACCGATTTTTGTTACCAGTGCAGACAACTTGTTCCGCAGTACCGTCTTTTCTTCCGGTGTTGCATCGTTGATGATCTCCGTCATGTCGTTTGCAAGTTCGGTCATGTATGTGTTCAGGTCACGGACTTTAGCTTCCTTGTCCTGCTGTGTATTAGCCTTATGCAGTTCCTTATTTTCCATGTAGGTTCTGCGGCTCATTCCACTTCTGCCCTCTCTTGCATCACGCATACCGGATGAAGAAGTTTCCGTGTAGTACATACGCCCCATGTCTCTGTCCATGTCACGGTGATACATTTCCGGGGTCATGTGGTAATAGGGTGGCTCTTCATAACCTCTGCGGTAGGTTCCACGACCTTTAGGTGCAAATCTGCCGTCAGCATAGCGGTAATGGTCATAGTACCGTCTGCCACCGTCACCGTAACGATCAAACATTTCCACGACTTCTTCCGGATCATATTCCTGCATGGTTTTTGTCAGCTCACGGTAGTACATGGCTTCTGACAAATCTTTCATCATATCAACGACTTTTCCCATTTCGCAAGTATCTACTTTGTCAATTCCTTTGTCAAACTGCGCTTTAGCGCATTCAGAAAGTTTTTCAATCATTTCATGCATTCTCTTAACATCCATGATTTTTCACCTCCTACGCTTCACGAACGGCAATCAAATTGCTGTTCTGCACTTCAATAGCTTGCGTAGAAGTGTTCTGAACGGCTACCGTACTGCAGCATCCACGAGGAACATCAATGTAAGCCTGCGCAGATACATTGAAGAAATTCTCTACTGCTGCCGGAGTTACAATCATTCTTGTGGACTGTAAAGGTTCCCCGTCTACCGCCAGTGCAAGGGAAATTTCCCCAACAGTTCCACCAGTGGGAATCTGAATGTTACCGGAATAACTTACAAGGAATCTTGCACGACACTGATTAGTGATACCTCTTAACTTCACAATTCCGGATCCCTCTCTATGATTGATACAGTTACTTCCATTTACGGCAGTTTCAGTAAAAGCAACGTCCGCTCCTGCTGCCACAGTCTGTAATGCTACTGCTGTATATTCAGCCATAATAAATACCTCTCTTTCAAAATCAAAGGGGCAAACCATATAGTCTGCCCCATGTTGTCAGTAATTCTGCATAGCAGACATAACCTTAAGGTTAAGTTACTCGATATGCAGTTTTAGCATCCGCAACCAGTGTTGCAACCGCATCCGTAATATACGTTAGGGTTGGGAACCTGGTATGCAGGAATGGGCGCAGGATTCACAGCGTTGATGATCTGCTGTGTCTGTGCACTCATGGCAGTAGTCAGAAGAGCATTCTGACGATCCTGAGAAGCGGCTCTGCGCAGATCGTTGTTCTCTGCCTGCAGAGTAGCGATCTTATCTTGGCATAAGTAGTCAAGGATTGCTCTTGTACCGGCATTCTGGCTGTCGATAATATCACGAGTGTTGTTATTCATGGTGTTCTGCAATGCGCAAGTATTCGTTGCCATATTGTAGTTTACACCCTGGATAGCTTCACGGGTATCGCAGCAACACTGTGCTAACTGTGCCTGTAAAGCGTTAGCATTCTGCATTCCTGCTACGGTGTCTGCATTGATAGCCTGTTGGATTCCATAGCCAGTCTGTAAAATGTTGGTATTTACGCCATTAAATCCGGTAAGCATACCGTTGTTTACAGCGTAGAATCCGTCACACAGACCGTTGTTGATTCCGTCCAGTTTACCGATGATAGACTGGGTGTCGAACCCTCTTTGCAGTGCAGAATCGGTATAGTAACTGGAATTAGAGCCATTACCGCCCCATCCATTACCGCCCCAACCTCCAAAAATCGCAAAAATTACGACTATGAACCAGAGCCATCCACCGTCACCAAATGCACCATTATTTCCGTAGCCATTTCCGGCAGCCGGAATAACAGGCATGGTAAAAGGACTGTTGTTTGTTTCAAACATATTAGATTACCTCCATAATTTTATTCATAAAGAGGTCTCCCGGGTTTTGTGCACAAACCTCTAATATGCTGTTAAAAAGGAAACTGACTTTTTATCTGTCTTATTACATCATCAGGATTTATACCTTTCGTTTTGCAGATGTTTCTCGCAAGATTTTCTACTCCTTGGAAATCACCTTTTTGAGCCATCCCATAAGCGTTTTTTACCATGTCGTTAGACATGATCTGGCTGTTCCCCATCATATTTTGTATAAACTGTTGCGGATTCCCCATTGACTTAAGCATCTGCATCATCCTTTCTTTGCGATTGTGGAGTTTTTCTTTGCGATTGCGAAGATTTCAACTGCTCAATCTTTTGCTCTAATTCATCGAAACGCTTCATAAATACCGCTGTGGCTTCGTCTGATAGGTCAAATTTCGCCTTTTCTGTTTCAGACGGTAAATTGTTAGGGTCTGCATCTAAAACAGGCTTGTAAAGCCTTGTATAGATTTTCCCATCTGCTCCCCAGGATTTAGCATAGATCTCCGACAGGTCCTGTTTTGGGAAAAATGCTGTGTTTCCATCCATAGGAACCTCATTCGGTGCTATGCACTCTTGCGCCGGTACAATACGACCGTACATCTGTACTGTGTTTTGCTGTGGCTGTTGCATAAATTGCTGTGGTTGGAATTGCTCCTGTTGTGGCATAAACTGTCCGTACATAGGTGTTCTATACTGCGGATTGAAATAGTTCGGATTCATAATCGGCTGCGGCATGGCTATTCTCCCTTTCTTCCATTGATTCTATCTGTTTCGCAATTTCAACTTCATCAAGTGTCTGATATGTCGGCTTGTTCATAAGTCCCAACGGACTGAAATTCATAAGCATTACCCGTTTCTCCTAAAACTTCCTCGATCACATGAACCATGATTGATTGATACTTAATCGGCACTTCCCTTGTACGTTCTTTGCTGAATATATGTTCCAGTGTTTCATCTGAAAATTTGAATTTTCCCATAAGGTCATCCCTCCTTATGCTTAAATTTTGGCATAAAAAAAGAGAGTGAAAATATCATTTTCCTCTCGTTAAAATATCATTTGCATAAGGCTTTTCTATGTACCAATTATGTACCAATTTTTATTAAATTATAAAGAATTATGTTAAATTACGTTAAAGAATAAAATGTCGAAAACACTGATAAACACTGCATTTGTAAGGTTTTGTAAGATTATAAGAAAATACGTGAAATATGGTAAAATATAACGATACCCAGCTTCATTTTATCTTTACCCGTTCAAAAATCCCTCTATAAACGGAATTTTTGCCTTTCTGTTTATTAGTTGAACAATATAATCTAAAATTATAGCATAATATGTGTTTTTTTCAAACACCTAAATACTTTTCTTTCGAAATAAAAATATGCTATAATATGCAATATCATAAACCAAAGAGGAAAAATTAATGAAAAGAATACATTATTTTGATTTGCTTAGATGTACCTGCTTTTGCTTCATTATTTTTTATCATCTGCTCTTTCAGCTCTATCTCTCCGGAATCTGTCCTGTAGAGAGACTCAATCCTCTGTTTTCCAACAGCAATATGCATCTGGCAACCCTGGGTGTTGCTGTATTTTTCATGTTATCCGGTGCCAGTCTCTCCTATACCGCGAAGGAGAACTTCAGCCTCGCAAAATATTATAAGAAAAGATTTCTGCGCATCCTGATTCCCTTTTATATACTTTACATTGTTTATTTCCTGTTTCTCCTTTTCCAGAGCCATTCCGTCCACAATATTTTTCCTGAAGGAATTCCTGCGTGGAGAATTGTTTTTACTTTTCTTGGAATGGATTCCTGGGTCAGCATGCACGGGATCAGCACCTTTTCCCTTACCATCGGAGAATGGTTTCTGGGATGTCTTATTCTGTTGTATCTGATCTTTCCATTGCTTCGATTTTTTATGATAAAAAGTGAAAAGTTCTTTTTTATCATCGCTACCGGGATTTATTTGATTGTTTTATTTCATTACGATTTCTCCGTCCCCATCCATATGAACTTCTTCCTGAAGGGCTACGAGTTCGTAATCGGTATGATGATTGGTTATTATCATGAAAAATTCAATCCTAAATGGATTTTCTTATCCCTGCCGGTGGTGATTTTCTTTGTTCTGTGCCCTTTTGCACTTCCCATCAGCACCGGTTTGAAAATAACGATACTGGCCGTTGCCTTCTGGATTTCCGCTGCATGCCTGGAACCGGTTCTCGAAAAAGGAAACGGCCGATTTCTCCGTACGATAAGTAACTACTCTTATGAAGTATTTCTGGTCCACCATATCATTATCTATTTTATCACTCCGAGGGCTATTCCCTATATGCGCGGTATGGTGGGTGTTTTAGGTTTGTTTCTCGTTGAATTGCTGCTGATGGCAGTGCTGGGATTTCTTTTGAAATTCATCTCCGATCAATGCATTGCCGCTCTATCCAATCTTACTGCTGTTGAAAATAAACGTTAATCCCCTGCAGCAATCCTTCCGCCAGTTGATCCAGTACAGCATTGCTGTGATCGGAATATGCATTTCCCAGTTCCATATCCACGGAAGGGATCGTACTATAAGAAGTCTGGGTCAGGTCAATGCTCATGTTTCCTTTTCCATAGATCGTTGCTCCCTGTCCCCGCAGCCCTTCCACCAGATCCGCTCCCAGAGCATCGTGCTGCTGCCAGTGGGATGCCACCGGTTCCATACTCTTCAGTACTTCCGGCACAGAGATGTAAAAGCATCCCTTGTCGTAATTCTTGCCGTCACCGCTGTCCCAGTGCAGTGCGATATGGCAGTCTGCCACGTTATTGCAGATCACGGTCCTGGCCACATTGTCCAACTGCACATCCTCTCCGTCCCTGAGCATCAGTACATCATAGCCAGAGGCCAACAGTTTGTCCCGCAGGATCTGTGCCATCTGCAAAGTAACCGTTCGCTCCGGTGTCCCGTCCTGAAATGTCATGCCTCCGGACACTGCCGCAGCTTCCGTAGCTCCCGCTGCCGTACTGCCTCCCGTAGTCTTGGCTGAACCGTCCGGATGGCACAGCGTCTTTACTTTGGCCCCACCGGCGGTGCCATGTCCCGCATTCACTCCGATAATGATTCCCTTGCTTCCGGACTCCTCTGGTGCCCGGTATAGTACTGCGGCTCCGGTATTTATCTTCGAATGATCCGCATATTCCCAGTCCGGATTCAGAGTGATCTGTTGTAAGTCGGTATATTCCACCGACTGGTTCTGTATAGCCTCCGGCTGACCGGCTACCGTTTCTGTCTGACTGCCTGCGGCCTCTGTCGGCATACCGCTTTGCGACACCGCAGCCTCTCCCCCGGGAACTTTGTCGGTCCCCGAAGTCACCATTTCATGTCCTGCACTATTCGCCGCCCCTTGCGGCACAGACGTTTCCGCCGGCGTTTCTCTACCGAATTCCTCTGCGTTTTTCTCATTTTCTGTTGTCTCCACGGATGCTACTACGCTCTCGGGAACCACAGGATCCACGTTTTCCATAGTTTCCACGCTTTCCGTCCCCTCAGTCCCTTTCTGTGCACCACAGGCTGTCATACTTACTGCAAGCGCCAGACCGGCCACTACCGCCGCTATCCTATATTGTTTTCTATGAAGCATTTCCTTATTACTCATTACTCCTCCGATATGAAAAGAACCACAGCTGTGGTTTCAGCTATGGTTCTTCTGTTCTCTCTATTACGATCTTGGGAAAACATCCTCCGATTAACCGCGCAGTTTGAAGTGCTCTAACAACTCGTTCAAAGTAGTAGCGGAAGCGGAAAGCTCCTCGCTGGTAGCGGAAGTCTCCTCTGCTGCTGCGGAGTTGGACTGGATAACATCGTTGATGTCCTCCACACCCTTCTTGATGTTGTTGACAGATACTGCCTGTCTGTCGGATGCAGTACGGATATTAGCAACCTCCTGGATGATCTGATCCAGTTCGGTCATAACCTTCTGCATTGCTTCGTTGGTCTCCCTGGTAACCCTGTTACCCACTCCTACTTCGTTCATGGATTCTTCGATCAGCTTCTTAGACTCTACTGCGGAATTTGCACTCTCTTCTGCCAGCTGTCTGATCTGGTCAGCCACGACTGCGAAACCTCTTCCGGCTTCCCCTGCTCTTGCTGCCTCAATGGAAGCATTCAAAGACAGCAGATTGGTCTGGGATGCAATATTCTCGATATCTGCGATGATCTTCTCGATATTCTGGGTCGTGGTATCGATTTTCTTCATGGCATCTACCAGCTCATCCATCTTCTGCTGGCTGTTGGCTGCCTCGATACCTACCTGTTTTGCCTTATCGTGAACGATATCGGTAGACTTGGTGTTCTCCAGTACCTGATTCGTTACTTCTTCTACGGTAGCCACCAGTTCTTCAACAGCTGCAGCCTGACTGGTAGCACCTTCTGCAATATCCTGTGCACTGACAGCCAGCTGATTGCTTCCGGCAGACACCTGTTCGGAAGATCCCTGAATACCGTGCATAGTCTCACTGACCTTGTTCACCATATCATCCAGTTCATCCAGTACATTGCGGAGCTGTCCTACATACGCATCGGGGCAGTTGCTATGTACATCAAAATTACCCTCAGCAAAATGCTCTACAATATCCTGCAGATCTGATACAACCTTTTTCAAAATACCGGCTGCGGTCTCAAAACTATCGGATAAGCGTCCCAGCTCATCCTCGGACTCATAAGGAGTGCCGATCTCGAAGTCACCGACTGTAATCTTTTCAGCTGCCATTACCAGGCTTTCAATAGGTTCCACCAGCATTTTGGTAAGCATTTTTGACATAGCTGCATTAAATGCAATAGCTAATACAACTATGATCACAACAATTACGCTTCCCACATAGCTTTTTGAATGTATCAATTCCACAACTGCCACCAGTGCCAACACCACATATAAAACATCCATAATGCGGAACACAAAAGAAAGCTTATTTTTAATTGGTTTCTCCCTTAGCATTTCTTCCAGTTTTTTCATTTGTTTCCTGCTCCTTCCGTTAATTAACCTATATACATTTTATTTTAATTTCCTCTGGTGGTTTCGTCAAGATTTCTCTGCTTAAAATTATGTAAAAATCATGTATGGGATGACTGGCTCATCTCCAGCAGTTTCTCACGCATTTCATTTTCGATCCGCTGTAAGTCTTCCTCTGCGCTCTGTCTTCTGGCACGGCCTTCCTCCTGGATCTTCATGACTTCATCCAGTGTGGTCATCAGTGTCTGGTTCGTGGTCTTGAGGGTCTCGATATCCACAATACCTCTCTCTGATTCCTTCGCTGTCTCCACGGTTGCCACTTTCAGTGCTTCTGCATTTTTCTTCAACAGTTCATTGGTCATATCCGATACTGCACGCTGTGCCTTGGCTGCATCGGTGGCATGATCCAGACCGATGGCAATGACCATCTGGCTCTTCCACAGAGGGATCGTATTCACCAGTGTGGACTGGATCTTCTCGGACATAGCGATATCATTGGACTGGATCAGTCGGATCTGGGGTGCCATCTGCAGAGAAATGGCTCTGGTAAGTTCCAGATCATAGATCTTCTTCTCGAATCTCTCACACATTGCTGCAAAATCCTTCGCAGCCTGCGTATCCTCCGGCAGTCCGCTCTTCTGTGCTTTTTCCAGAAGTTCCGGCAGTTCCACGTTTTTCGCCTGTGTCAGTTTCTTTTTACCTGCCAGAATGTACATGGACAGTTCTTTAAAATAATTCAGATTCAGCTGATACAGCTTGTCCAGTACCGCCACATCTTTTAGCAGCACCACCTGATGATTTTCCATGGCATCACAGATCTTGCTGATGTTCATTTCCGCTTTATCATACTTTGCTTTCAGATTATTCAGCTTATCCCCGCTCTTTTTAAACAAGCCGAAGAATCCCTTGTCTTCCTCTGTATCAAAATCCTTGAGCTGTGCCACTACATCCGTCAACAGCTGTCCAACCTCGCCCATATCCTTGGTCCGGACATTGCTAAGTGCTGTCTCAGAGAAATCTGCGATCTTTTTCTGACTCCCCGCACCGTACTGCAATACCGCCTGGGTATTGGTCAGATCGATCTGTCCCGCAAAATCATCTACCATTTTCTGTTCTTCCGGTGTCAGTTCCATCTCCGGAACAGCCTGCTCCTCTACCAGTTCCTCCGGCTTCTTCTCCACGATCTCTGCCTTTGCCTCCGCAAAGGGATCCAGTGTAAGGGTAGGTGCCTCTTTTGTTGCTGCATCCAGATCCATATTCATACTTATAACCCCGCCTTTCCATACTCTCTCATGATTTTTTATTTACCATCAGCATTACTTTCCTGCTGTCATACACTTTTTTCTCTTACAAAATCCGATTCCGTCAGCCCTTCCTTAGCCAACATCGTCTGCAATACCTGTGCATCCGCCGATGCATCAAAGGCTGCATCCCGGAACAGATTGTTCAGCAATGTAACAAATGCCTGATTGATCATATCCAGTGTCTTTTCGATTTCTTTTTTGGCATCGAGAATATCGTCTCCCGGGCTGCTGATCTCATCAAATTCCGCATACTGCTCCACCAGTTTCAACATAGTAGGCAGGTAATAATCCATCAGTTTATGCATCCGGTGCATCTGCTCCGGATGCTCCTGCACTCGGTCAAAGATCTCCTTCAACAGATTTTCCAGCCGGTACAGCTTCTCAGAGATCGCTTCTCCTTCGATCCTGTCATTCAGATCCCGCAGATGACGGATGTATTCCATTCCTTCTGCCACAATACTGTGCAGTTCCTGCCCTCTGCGGCTCTGCTCCGTATCCTGTGTATCGGTGCCCGCTGTATTCTGTTCCTTCTTCTGTTCCAGATAGGCTTTCTCCGTCTCCAGATACTGACGGTAGATCACATTATTGAGCATAAAGCAGGTCTCTTTATCATCCAGATGTCCGTCCGGAAACATTCCGGCTTTTAACATCTTACGAAGATCTCTTCTGACATAGCGGACACTTTTTCCGGTATAGCGGGCCATTTCGTTGATCACACCATACATTTTGGTGCCGCACAGCTCCAGATATTTCTCCGCACGCTTTAATCTTCTGCGCTGTCCGTTGCCATAAGAGATCATCTCTAAAAATACCAGAGACAATACTCCCGGAAGGATTGCCGCACTCAGAGATGCTGCCTGAAAAGCTGCCAGTAACAGCTGTACCAGAAGTCCCAGTCCGCTGAACCCCAGTCCGATCCCGCCGAACACAGTGCACAATGTTCCGGACACGTTTCCCTTCTTTTCCATTTTGACCAGAGAAGTCATTTCTGCCGCAGTAGCTTTTCTGGGTGTCACCGGCTGTGCCTGATTCCGTGCACGGTTCTGCTCTGCCTGAGCCTTCCGTTGTTCTTCCCACTGCTTTTCCCGCTCTCTGCGCTGCCGGTGCCATTCTTCGTTCTGCCTGCGGCGCTCCTCCTGCTGTTTTTCCCGTTGCTGCCGTTCTGCCTGGATCTCTGCCTCAGTCTTGACTTCCTCCCGCCTTTTATCCTGCCAGCTGCGCTGGGAATTCCACACCTTTTTTTCCGTGGCTTCCCTGGACAGATTTGCCTGGAAATCCGCCTCCCGCAAGGCATCGTTGACCGTATCCGTCACCAGCGTGTTCAACGCATGAAAATCTCCGGTCTTCATTGCTTCCGCAATGGTCTCTTTGAATTTTTCCCCTAGATTATTCTGCACTTCACTCATAATTAATATTTTCTCTGATTTTTCAGTTCATCATAGAGCAGACAGTAGTTCTCATAACGTATCTGCGGGATCTCTCCCTCTGCCACAGCAGCCTTGATACCGCATACCGGCTCAGAGATATGGGAGCAGCCTCCGAATCTGCAATATTTTTCAAAAGGGGCAAACTCCGGATAAAATTCCGCCAGCTGCTCCTTCTCCAACCGAAACAACCCCAGAGAGCTAAATCCCGGGGTATCCAGAATATACGTATCCTGTGCAATGGTGATCAGTTCGGAGTGCCTGGTAGTATGCTTTCCCCGCTCGATCTTCTCACTGATGGAGCCGGTCTCCATCACTGTGCCGGACTGCAGGCAGTTTACCAGAGAGGATTTACCGACACCGCTGGGACCCGCCACCGTAGTGGTCTTGCCGCGAAGCAGCTCCTGAATGGTATCTATCCCTTCTTGTCTGGCTGCGCTGACCGTGATCGTACGGAATCCCGCCTGTTCGTAAATGGCACGATAATCTTCCTTTTTGCCTTCCTCGTCAATATCCTGCTTGTTAAAACAGATAATGCAGGGAATGTCCTGCTGCTGCATCATGACCAGGAAACGATCCAGCAGATTAAAATTCGGCTGTGGCTTCGTGATAGCAAAGATCACCAGCGCCTGATCCACATTAGCTACCGCCGGACGGATCAGTTCACTGTGTCTGGGAAGCAATTCCCTGATATTTCCTTTTTTCTGTGCCTCATCCAGGACATCCATCTCCACGTCATCCCCGACCAGGGGTTTTCTGTGATCCTTGCGAAAGACTCCTTTTGCCTTGCATTCGTACACCGTGCCCATTGTATGGCCATCGTCCGCTACATGGACGTAATAGAACCCGGCGATTCCTTTTATAATCTTGCCCTTCATAGCTTCCCGCCTTTGATCTTATTCCTTTACGAACTCAACTCTTCTGGTAAAGGAACGGTCTTCTGTCGTTCCGGGAACCGTCACCTGCTCCCCGGTATCCGGGTTCGTTGTGGTGGTCGGTTCGCTTGTCACCTGATACGTTATGGTGAGCGTACCACCGGAGGCAGTCATACCGTTGAAATTGGTAGCTACCGGGAAAGTGCTGGTCTTGGTATCCAGCAGTACGTTATTGTCATCCGTCACCAGTTTGATGCTGACTTCCATTCCCGATACATAGCCGGGTGCTTCCGAAGTCGTCGGTGCCGCAATGCTGACATTACACTTGTAAGTCACCTTCTGAGCTCCCTGACTGACCTTGATATCAATGGAAGTTCCCTGCTCCACATAGGAGCCATGGGAATAGCTCTGGTAACAGATCATGCCTTCTCCCACTTCGTCACTGTAGATATAGGTCACACTGCCTACGGTCAGTCCTGCCTCGATGGCTTCTACCGTGCCGTCCTGCTCGGACAGACCGATCAGATTCGGCACACGGATCTTGGTATCTTCCTTACCCAGACTTACTGTCACAGTGATCACACTGCCCTTTGGTGCTTTGTTGCCCTCGGAGGGGGTCTGGGAAATCACCCGGCCGGACTCTACCGTATCGGAATAGTTCTCTGTCTTGTTGACCAGGAATCCCTTGCTTACCAGCTGTGTATTGGCTTCATCAAAAGTAAGATTCACCACATTGGGTACTTCCACACCCTGAGTTCCTGCACTGGCTTTCAGGGTTACCTTGCTGCCCTTATCGATCTGTGCTCCCACGCTGACATCTGTATTGATAACAATACCTTCCGCTACCGTGTCGGACTCCTCATAAGTCACCTCTGTGAGGATTCCCAGACTGGTCAGGGTGCTCTTTGCATCTTCTACCTTCATGCCCTTTACATCCGGCATGGAGACCTTTTCCACTTCTGTGGCATCCGTCTCTTCGGTCGTAATGATCGGTCCTGCATCAGAGTCACTGCTTCCTTCATTTTTGCCGCCGAAGATCTTCACTGCCAGAACGATCAGGATAATACAGATCACCACACCGGCTACAATTGCCAGGATTGTGGTCACACGCTCCATCTTGGGGTCGTAGTCGTAATTATCTTCGTCTTCGCCATCTTCTTCGTTTTCATACATGGCTTCCGTATCGGAACGCAGACGCATGGTCTCGTCATGATCCGGTTCTTCGTATTCCCGTCCTCCCTGATAAGGGACTTTTCGTTTGATCTGCGCCATATCCTCATCGGAGATCATCCGGGTACCACCTTCCATATCCGGATCGGTATTCACCACGAAATCTTCCTCCGGGTTGATCAGGGACTGCTTCAGATCCGCGATCAGTTCTTCCATATTCTGGTATCTGCGGTCCGGAGACTTCTGACAACATTTCAATACAATACTGGCTACGCTGGAAGGGATCTCCGGTACAAACTCCTTCGGAGACGGCATTTCTTCCTGAATATGCTTGATGGCAATGGCAACCGTAGTCTCCCCGTTGAATGGCACTCTTCCCGTCAGCATCTCGAACATGGTGATACCCAGCGAATAGATATCACTCTTTTCATCGCTGTACCCCCCTCTGGCCTGCTCGGGAGAAGTATAGTGTACACTTCCCATGACATTAGAAGTGATGGTATTACTGGTAGCTGCCTTGGCAATACCGAAGTCCGTCACCTTGACTTTGCCGTCCTTGGAGATAATAATATTCTGCGGCTTGATATCCCGATGGATAATATGATTATTATGTGCAGCCTCAATACCCATGCTTACCTGGATGGCGATACTTACCGCTTCCTTGTAAGACAGTCTGGCCTTCTTCTCAATGTACTTTTTGAGGGTAATACCCTCTACCAGTTCCATGACGATATAATAGATTCCGTTCTCTTCCCCGACATCATAGACATTGACAATATTGGGATGCATCAGTCCTGCTGCCGCCTGTGCCTCGATCCGGAATTTGGATACAAAATTAGCATTTTCGCTGAATTCCTGCTTCAATACCTTGATCGCCACATAGCGATTCAGCTTGTGACATTTTGCTTTATAGACATCTGACATACCGCCGGTTCCGATTTTTTCCAGGATCTCATAGCGATCGCCGATCATCATTCCTATTTTGATCATACTTGCTCTCCATTTCCAAAAAAGCTGGGTAATTTACGCGCACGGCTCGATCAGTATCACACTGATATTGTCTCTGCCGCCGTTGGCATTGGCCGCCTCCACCAGGCTCTCTGCCTTCTCCACAAGGTCTCTGGCTCCGCTGATAATCATGCGGATTTCCTCGTCTTCCAGCATATTTGTCAGACCATCCGAGCACATAAGGACGATCTCACCCTCCTGTAATTCCACGGTAAAGAAATCCGGCTCCACTTTGTCTTCCGCCCCTACCGCTCTGGTAATAATATTTTTATCCGGATGGTTCCTTGCATCGGCACGATCCAGTTCTCCGATCCGTACCATTTCTTCTACATACGAATGATCTCTTGTGATCTGGCGGATCTTGCTGCCCACCACATAGAGTCTGCTGTCTCCTACATTGGCCACCTGTAAGAATCTGCCCATGCAGGATGCCACCACAACCGTAGTCCCCATTCCTTCCAGTTTTTCATCCTCGCTGGCTCTCTTGCGGATCACATCATTGGCTTCCTCAATGGCTTTGCGGAAGATCAGGGTGGGATTCTTCTCAAAAGAATTCTCCATCTCGGCAAGCATGGTCTCTACCGTTACCTTGGACGCATAGTCTCCCGCATTGTGACCACCCATACCATCTGCCACGATAAATACATTCGGCAGATTTCCCACCGGTTTTTCAGAGGTATAGATATAGTCCTGATTTACTTTTCTTTTCCTTCCGATATCGGTTATGGAAAACGTCTTAAGCACGTCAAACTTCCTCCTGTGAGAGTTCCCCCGGGTTCTTCGCCTCCTGCGTATGACGGCGTCTTAACTGTCCGCAGGCTCCGTCAATATCCCGGCCCATCTCCCTTCTAATTGTAACATGTATCATCTTACTTTCAAGTTTATTTTTAAATGCCTGAATGTGCTTCGTATCCGACTGCACATAATCCCGCTCTTTAATGGGGTTGACCGGGATGAGGTTGATATGGCAGCACAACGGCTTCGCCAGGGCGATCAGTTCCCTGGCATCCTCTTCCGTATCATTCACACCGCCCACCAGACTGTATTCGAAAGTGATCCTTCGTCCGGTCTGTTTGAAATAATACTGACAAACTTCCATCAACTCTTTGATAGAATACCGGTTGGCAATGGGCATCAGTTTTCTTCGTTTTTCATCGGTGGTGGCATGCAAGGACAATGCCAGTGTGATCTGCAGCTTTTCATCCGCCAGCTGCCGCATTCTGGGCACGATTCCACAGGTGGACACCGTGACATTTCTCTGGCTGATGTTCAGACCGTTCTCATCGGTCAGAAGATGCAGAAATTTCAAAATATTGTTATAATTATCCATCGGTTCCCCAGTGCCCATGACTACCACATTGGAGACCCGCTCCCCCGTCAGTCTTGTGATGGCGTAAATCTGATCCAGCATCTCGGAAGGAGTCAGATTCCGTTCCAGTCCGTCCAGCGTGGACGCACAGAATTTACAGCCCATACGGCATCCCACCTGTGAAGAAATGCACACACTGTTGCCGTGCTTATACTGCATCCAGACACTTTCCACCACATTGCCATCAGATAATTCAAACAGGAATTTTTTCGTTCCGTCGATCTTGGACTCCTGTATTCTGACAGGGTTTACACAGGTGTATTCATATTTTTCCTTACATTGCTCCCTGAATTTTGCGGAGAGGTTGGTCATTTCATCAAAGCTCCTGACCAGCTTCACATGCATCCATTCATACATCTGCTTTGCCCGGAAAGCCTTCTCTCCCATGCTCTCCAGCTCTGTCTTCAATTCTTCCAGATTCAAGGATTTGATATCTTTTTTCGTATCCATTTTTCGTTCTCTTACTTCTTATCTCTCACGCTTTTCTGCGCAGTCTTGCATAATAGAATCCGTCGGTCTCATCCGTTCCCGGCAGAAGCTGTCTCTCTTCTTCCAGTACAAACGGGAAATTCTCTGTGATCCAGACTGCCATCTCCTGATTTTCCCCGCGGTGGATCGTGCAGGTACTGTAGAGCAGTACACCGTGCGGCTTCACATACTGCCATCCGGCTGCCACGATCTGCCTTTGCAGTTCTGTGATGGATTGCAGGCTTTCCGGTGTGGCATGATATTTGATATCTCTCTTTTTTCCCATAACACCAAGACCAGAGCAGGGGACATCCATCAGCACCACGTCCGCATATTTTTCCTTCTCCGGATCATGCACCGTGGCATCATACACCTGAACCTCCACATTCCTACGGTTCATGCGCTCAAGATTCTCCCGGATCAGGTCCGTCTTGTATTCCGATATATCACGGGACACGACGTGGCCTGCTTCCCCTGCAAATTCCGCCGCCAGGATCGTCTTGCCACCCGGAGCCGCACACAGATCCATGACCGTATTACCTGGGCATATACCTGCCGCTTCCACTGCAAGTGCGGAGCTGGCATCCTGCACGGTAAATTTGCCTTCCGCAAAGCCCGGAAGTTCACTTACATTTTCCAGATTCTGTGCCAGATACACATAAGGAAGTTCCCTGCTTTGCTGCAGACGTACACCGGTTTTCTCAATTTTCTCCGCCAGTGACTCTCTCTCCGCTTCGGTCAGTTCCGTGGAGAACCGCAGGGATACCGGATGAATGGAAAGGAGTCCTTTTAAAAGTGTTTCCGTTCCTTCTCTGCCATATGCAGGCAGCCACAGATTCACGATCCATTCCGGCATGGAATATTTTATGCTCAGATATTTCACCGTATCCTTGGGATCCGGCAACGGCATCTGTTCCTTGCTGCGGGAAATATTACGCAGCACCGCATTGACGAAGCCTTTCAGGGTACGGAAGCCTCTTTTGGCCGCCAGTTTGCAGGCCTCATTGCACACCGCACTGTCGGGAACTGCGTCCATATACAGGATCTGATAAGTACTCATGCGAAGAAGACAGCGGATCAGAGGCTTCATCTTCCGGACCGGAACAGAAGAAAACCGATCCAGATAATAGTCCAGCTCCAGCTGTCTCTCTATCGTACCTTCCGTGACTCTTTTGATAAACGCTTTCTCTCTGGGATCCAGATAATCGTATTTATCCAGAACCGCTTTCATCAATTTATGGGAAAAATCCTGCCCCTTTTCCAGACTGAGCAGGATCTCCACTATAATCTCTCTTGTATCGGTCGTTGCATGATCACTCAAGATTAGTCTCTCCTTCTGCGATTGCCGCCGTACAGCAGGATCAGTCTGAGCAGCTGTAATGCGGAGGAGGCCGCTCCTGCCACATAGGTCAGAGCCGCTGCCGTCAGCACCTTTTTGCCGCCGCTTACTTCTTCACTGCCTAATAACCCGTATTCTTCCACCTTCACGATAGCTCTGTGGGAAGCATTGAATTCCACAGGCAGTGTCACCAGTTGGAAAATAACGGTCAGGGCAAATGCCCAGATACCAAGCTGGATCAATGTCTGGTTCCAGCTGAGCAGTACTCCTAAAAAGATCAGGGGAATGCTTAAATTGCTTCCGATATTCACCACCGGCACCAGTGCAGCACGAATGCTCATGGGGGCATAGCCATGGGCATGCTGAATGGCATGTCCGCACTCATGGGCCGCAACACTGACCGCGGTCACCGAGGTTCCGTTAAAGTTGTTGTAAGACAGTCGCACCGTATCCGTCCGGGGATCGTAATGATCACCGTCATCGGAGTTCAGGCACTCGATCTGTACATTGTATAAGCCTTCTCTGTTGAGAATGTTGCGGGCCGCTTCCGCTCCCGTCAATCCTCTCATATTCCGGACTTTGCTGTATTTGCGCATGGTGGAATTCACCAGTGCGCTGGCACCCAGACACAATACCAGTCCGACCAGTACCAGAAAATAAGTAGGATCCCAATAATAACCATATCCGTAATAGCCACCGTACATACGAAAGTCTCCTTTCTGTCAACACCGCTTACCCGATCGTTGCTTTTCATTTCGTCGTATCCTAACGCTCGCCCAGAAGCTCTCCCGGCTGTACCTTTACCCCCAGCAGGAAATCGTGAGTTGTCATACGCTTTTTACCTTCCAGCTGCAGTTCCATCACCTTTAAGGAGCCTTCCGATGCAGCCACTTCAAAGGAATCCTTATTCACCGTAAGGATCGTGCCCGGTGCTTCCTTATGCGCAGTTGCCATAGGAATGGCTTTCCAGATTTTCAGCTGTTTTCCATGATAATGCGTATATGCACTGGGCCAGGGAGTCAGTCCACGGATCAAACGATCCAGTTCTGCCGCTGTTTTCGTAAAGTCCAGCTTTCCCATCTCTTTGGTGATCAGGGCCGCGTAGCAGGTCTTGGTATCATCCTGCTTTTCCGGTACCAGTTTGCCTGCCTCCAGCAGAGGCAGTGCCTCGGTGATCGCTTCCCCGCCCAGCACCATCAGCTTGTCATGCAAAGTTTCAAAGGTGTCCTCCGAAGTAATGGGGATTTTCTTCCGGTACAACATATCGCCGGTGTCCAGTCCCGCATTCATCTGCATGATGGTCACACCAGTCTCGGCTTCTCCGTCGATGATCACTCTCTGGATAGGAGATGCCCCGCGGTATTTCGGAAGGAGGGATGCATGGATGTTCAGACATCCGTATTTTGGCAGATCCAGAATCTCCTGAGACAGGATCTGTCCGAACGCCGCCACGATATAAATATCTGCGGGATATTTTTTCAGTTCCTCAATGGCTTCCGGTGTCTTGATCCGACGGGGCTGGAATACAGGAATGCCATGTTTTACCGCACATTCCTTCACGGGAGGAAACTGTAATTCTTTGCTTCTGCCCTTTGGCTTGTCCGGCTGGGTCACCACTGCGGTGATCTCATGGCCCTGTGTGATCAGTGCCTCCAGCGCTCCCACGGCAAAATCGGGAGTTCCCATAAATACGATCTGCATAGTCTGTCTCCTTTCCGGAAAGCTTACTCTTCTTCCTCATCCTCGTAGGTCATATCCTGCAGCGGTCCTTCCGCCTTTTCCACATAGAGATGACCGTCCAGATGATCCAGTTCGTGGCAGATGGCTCTGGCCAGCAATTCTGTTCCTTCTACTTCGATGGGCTTCATATTCACATCCAGTGCTACCGCTTTCACATAATTGGGTCTGGTTACGATGCCGAACTTACCGGGTACGCTAAGACACCCTTCCTGTCCGGTCTGCTCTCCACTGCTCTCTACGATGCGGGGGTTGATCAGAATATACGGATCCTCTCCGGTGGTATCGATCACCACGATTCTCTTCAGGACACCTACCTGTGGTGCCGCCAGCCCTACGCCATTGGCATCGTACATAGTCTCCAACATATCCTCGATCAGTTCTTTGGTCCGGGGTGTCATCTCCTTGACCTCTTTGCAGGTCTTGGTCAGTACTTCATCCCCATATTCACGAATGTTTCTGATTGCCACAGTTCTTTACCTCCTATAACACGCTTACTGGGTCAAAATCAAATTGTATACTCATCTGTCTGGGCTGCCACTGTCTGAGAGTTTCCTCCAGTCTGTCCTTTACTTCCACCAGGACATCATACTCCGCATGCTTCACATAGAACACATACCGGTAGATATCATTGATCTTGCTGATGTTAGCAGGGGCAGGTCCCAGTACCTGTATCTTCTTATTGGACTGTTCTTTTTGCTTTCCTGACAAAAAGTCCATATTAGACTTTACCACATCTGTCAGTCTCAGGGCAAGCTGTTTTGCATTTTCTTCCTCTTTCCCGTAGATCTGTACTGCCAGCATATGAGCCACCGGTGGGTAGCCGGACAGCTCTCTATACAGAATCTCCTCCTGATAAAAGTTCTCGTAATCCTGAGCCGCAGCACAGGTAATGGCGTAATGATCCGGCTGATAGGTCTGGATCACCGCTTCCCCGGGGAGCGCTCCTCTGCCGGCCCGGCCCACCGCCTGGGTCAGAAGCTGGAAAGTCCGCTCTCCCGCCCGGTAATCCGACGCATTTAACGACAGATCCGCCGCCAGGATCCCCACCAGTGTCACCTTGGGGAAATCATGTCCCTTGACGATCATCTGGGTGCCGATCAGCACGTCCGCTTCCCCGTTTGCGAAGGAGGATAATATTTTCTCATAGCTGTCCTTCGTCCGGGTGGTATCCGCATCCATGCGCAACGTCCGCACACCGGGGTACAGCTCCTTTAATTTTTCTTCGATCTGCTGGGTGCCTGCCTTAAATCCCAGAATATATTTCGATCCACACTTGGGACAAAGCTTCGGCATCGGCTGTGTATAACCACAGTAATGACAGATCAGCCTTCCTCCCTTATGTTCCGAGAGAGAGACATCACAGTGCGGACACTTCATGACCTCACCGCAGGAACGGCAGGACACAAATCCCGCGTAGCCTCTCCTGTTTAAAAACAGGATGGTCTGCTGGCCCTTGTTCAATCGATCCGCCATTAATTCCTGCAATTTCCTGCTGAAAATAGAACGGTTACCCTCCTGCAGTTCCTGTCTGAGATCCACCGTGTACACCGTAGGAAGTTCCCCGCCGGTGAGACGTCTGGTCAGTTGAAACATGCGATACTCCCCCTTACCGGCACGATAATAGGCCTCCAGGGAAGGTGTGGCTGAACCCAGCACTACACTGGCCCCGTACAGTTTTGCCACTTCCAGCGCAGTCTCTCTGGCATGATATTTCGGAGTACTTTCACTTTTATAGCTGTTCTCCTGCTCCTCATCCATAACGATCAGACCAAGACTTGGAAACGGCGTAAAAAGTGCGGATCTTGGGCCGATGATCACATCGATTTCTCCAGCTTTGGCCCGTTCGCACTGATCGTATTTTTCCCCGGGGGATAACGTGGAATTCATCACGCTGACCCGATCACCGAATCTCTGGTAAAATCGCAGCAGTGTCTGATAAGTCAGGGCGATCTCGGGAATCAGCACAATAGCCTGCCGTCCCCTCGCGATCATTTCTCCGATCAGCCGCATGTATACTTCCGTCTTGCCGCTGCCGGTGATGCCGTGGATCAGATAGGTCTGTCTCCTTCCGGCATCAAAATCCTTCAGCACTTCCGTAACGATGGTCTGCTGTTCCTCACTCAGCGTATTACGCACTGCCTCTACGGACTGCATTTTGACCGGATTGCGATAGCTTTCGGAACTGACCAGTTTTGCCGCGCCGCTTTTTACAATACTGTTTACCGTGGCTGCACTGACCCCCAGTTTTCCGGTGATCCACTCATAGGGAATTGTCTCCTGTTCTGACAGGGCTTTTAACAGTCTTGCTTTGGCCACCTGTTTTTTCCGTTCACATTCTCCTAATAATGACAAAATCTCTTCTCTGTTCATCAGACGTACCAGCTGTCTGTGTTCCAGCTTTTTTACCGACTGTTTTGCCGGCAGTACCGTCTTCAGCGCCTGGATCATGGTACAGCCGTAATTCCGACGGATCCAGGCAGCCAGAGCAATCATTTTGTCCTCCACTCCGGTCTCTTTTTCCGGCATTCCTGCGATATCCTTGATCTTCTCCGGAGCGAACTGACACGTTTCCCCCAAAGCCACCACGTAACCCTTGATGAGACGATTGCCGTTGCCAAACGGGATCATGACACAGGCTCCCGGCTCCAGTCTGCCCCGCAGACTCTCCGGCACCCGGTATTGAAATGTTCTATCCAGTTTTTCGTGGGAGATATCTACAATGATATCCGCATATAACGTATTCAATCTGTTTTCCTCATTATTTTGCTGCAGATCCCGGAATATGTCCTTCCGCCAGAATATCCCGAATCAGATCTCTCTCATCCATGGGATGCTTCACCCCGCGGATCTCCTGGTAATCTTCATGTCCCTTGCCTGCCAGCACGATAATATCTCCGGGTTCTCCGTGTTCGATAGCATAAGTGATGGCTTCCTTACGATCGCAGATCTCTACATAATTTCCATCCGTTTTTGCCATACCTGTCTTGATATCGTCGATAATATCCTGTGGTTCCTCAAAACGGGGATTGTCGGAGGTAATGATGGTCAGATCCGCCAGCTTGCCGCTGACCTCTCCCATCTCAAAACGACGCTGTCTCGAACGGTTGCCTCCGCAGCCGAACAGGCTGATCAGTCTGTGAGGTTCATATTCCCGCAACGTGGTCAGCAGACTCTCCAGTGCCATGGCATTGTGGGCATAATCGATCAGCAGGGTGAACTGATCGGATACCTTGATCATCTCGATACGGCCTTTTACCTTTGCCTGCAACAGCGCCTTTTTAATGTTTTCCTCATCTACCTTGAAATGACGGCAGATGGCAATAGCCGCCAGCGCATTGTACACGCTGAATTTGCCGGGCATGGGCACTTCCACATCAAAATCCATCAGTCCGGCTACGTGGAAAGTCACGCCCAGTTCTCCGGGCTTATGCACCAGTTTCCGTTCTTCCGCCCGGAGCATACAGTGCTCTCCCATTCCGAAGCTCTCCAGTGTGCAGGTATGTCCTTCCGTCACTGCCTGCCAGTGCTCATCGTCACCATTCACAATACCTACCTTGCACTGTTTGAACAATAATCCCTTGCAGTGCAGATATTCCTCGAAGCTGGCATGCTCGTTGGGACCGATATGATCCGGTTCCAGATTCGTGAAAATACCGTAATCGAACACAAAGCCCTGCGTACGGTGCAGCATCAGCGCCTGAGAGGATACTTCCATCACAACCGTATCCAGTCCTGCCTCCACCATACGGGCAAAATACTCCTGCAGCAGATAGGATTCCGGGGTGGTATTGTTGGCATGGATATGTTCGTCTCCAATGATCACTTCGATGGTTCCCACCAGTCCCACTTTATAGCCGGCATTTTCCAGAATGGACTTTACCAGATAGGTGGTCGTTGTCTTACCTTTGGTACCCGTGATACCGATGACTTTCAGCTTTTCTGCCGGATGGCCGAACCAGGCCGCAGAAATAAATGCCATGGCATATCTGGTATCCGCTACTTTGACCACCGTCACATCCACATTCTCTGGCAGTTCCACGTCTTTTTGCACCACTAGTACTCCGGCTCCCTGCTCTGCCACCTGTGCAGCAAAATCATGACCGTCAAAATTTGCTCCGCCGATGCAGAGAAATAAGCATCCCGGAACGACCTTGCGGGAATCATAGACCACCGCAGGGATCTCTCTGTCCAGTGTTCCCTGTACCAGCTCATATTCCAAGTGCTCCAGAAGCTCTGTTAATTTCTTGTTTTCCATCTTATTCTTATCCTTTTCCATAGAGGTATCCGCCTTTCTCTCAGGAATCTTTTTCACATATTGTATTTTATTTTACTCTTTTTTCTCAGAATGTACCACCCTTAAATTTAGTTGCATCTTTTGCTTTTTCCGAAGCAATGGTATAATATTACTGATTTTTATTTAAGGGGGAATTCTCATGAACGGTTTCTATGGATCTGCATTCGGAAATATCCTTGGCACACTTTATTTTCTTCTATTTCAATGTGTGGGGTTTCTGTACATAAAACGTATTTTTCCTAAAAAGGGACTTCTGTTCCATCTGCTGACCGGCAGTGTATCCGGCTCTGTTCTGTTGCAGTGGATTCCTGCTCTGTTTGCCTTCTTCTTCGGTTTTTCCATGACAGCTCATATTATGGCTCTGCTTTTCGTAGTCATTTCTCTGGTCCTGCTATATGTCTTTTACCATCCTGCCACGGCAGTATCTTCGACTGCTCCCACCAAAGACTACCGGCAGCTGTTGCGCAGAAATTATGCCTTTCTTCTGCTAGCAGGCGGTACCTTTGTTCTGTTTTGTATTTTGTTATCCACCCACACCATCCTGCCGAAGAACGACGGTCTTCATGTGGGGCAGTGTACTTATGGGGATCTGCAGATGCACCTGGGAATCATTACAAGTATTGCCAATCAACAGACCTTCCCTCCTTACTACTCCATCTCTCCCTGGGATAGGCTCTGCTATCCTTTCCTGTGCGACAGTATTTCTTCCAGTATTTACCTGTTTGGTGCATCCCTGCGCTATGCTTATATGCTCCCTATGTATTTTGCTTTTTTCCAGGTCATAACGGGATTTTATGCCATTGCCGATGTTCTGTTCCATGATCGCGCCAAATCTCTGGCTGCCTGGGTCTTATTTTTCTATAACGGCGGTCTTGGCTTCGTATATTTCATTGACTGGAGCAGAGAAGGCGGTTATAAATTCAGTGATATTTTTACCGGCTATTACACTACCCCCACCAATCTGGTCGACCGGAATATCCGCTGGGTCAATATCATCGCAGATATGCTCCTGCCACAGCGTGCAACACTCTTTGGCTATGCGGTCCTGTTCTGTGCCATCTGGCTGCTGCTTCGGGCCATCCGGAACGGGGAAAAAGAATGTTTTCTCCCTGCCGGCATCCTGGCAGGGGCATTACCTATGATCCATACCCATTCCTTCGTTGCCATCCTGATCTTAAGTGCCTGTTGGATGTTGCTGTGCCTTTACCGGTCCGTGCCGCATAATACTTCCCCGGTAGAGCATCCGGGAGCCGTTCTGCTCGGATGTTTCGTGACCTGTATGATTCTTCTGGAAATTCTGAACGAAAGTTCTGCTGCCGTTGCACCTGTACTGCTCTTTCGTTTTGGCATCCTTGTTGCGGCATCCCTCGTGCTATACGGTCTGTCCTTACTGTACCGGTGCTTTTCCGGTAAAAGTACAAACAATGATACACTGCAGAAGTTTTTGACCACCTGGGGAGTTTTCTTTGGTGTGCTTCTGCTTCTTGCACTTCCGCAGTTATTGGAATGGACTTTTGGCCAGACAACGCAATCCGGCTTTTTGCTGGGGCATTTTAACTGGGGAAATCAGGGCGATACTTATTTGTGGTTTTATCTGAAAAACTGGGGTGCGATCCTGCTATGGTTCGTCCCTGCCATGATTCATTGTAAAAAAGAAGATTTTGATGTGATGTCCGGGGCATTTCTCCTGTGGTTTGTTGTGGAAATCATTTCCTTCACCCCTAACACATATGACAATAATAAACTATTATATATAACTTATATATTTGTCTGCTGCCTCAGTGCCGATTACGGAATTGATTTCCTGCGTTCTCTGAAAAAAGCCTCTTCACGATACCTCTGCATGATCGGCATGGTATTTCTTTGCACCTTTTCTGCCGTTCTGACCCTGTGCAGAGAGGTAATATCCGATTATACCGCTTATTCTTCCGCACAGGTGGAAGCTGCAGCATTCGTCGAGCAAAATACCTCTCCCACATCCCGTTTTCTTACCAACAACAGGCATGTAAATGAAATTGCCGCCCTTGCAGGGCGCAATGTGTTAAACGGGGCGGGAACCTTTTTGGCAATGCACGGTCTCTATCACACAGAATATCACGAAGATTTCCGGACAATTTATGAGACTCCCGCTGTTTCTGCTGATCTGATCCGTACTTACGACATCGATTATATTGAAGTCTCTTCCTGGGAACGGGCAAGTTACGCTGTCGATGAAAACTACTTCCGCTCCGCCTGGCCCTGTATCTTTGACAACGGAGAAATTCAGATTTACCAGATCAATCCATAATTTCACACTTGGAAGTCGCAAGACCCTCCGCATCACTGTTGGATGCACTTCCGAAGTTCTGGATCAGGCCGATCAGCTGTCCGGACATAAGCACGGTAAACAACGAATATCCGATACGTCTCACCGGAATGTAGCTTAAGGACATTACCAGTACGATCAGATCCGACATCAGATACACCCACTGGATCTTCCAGCCGGTAGCATGGGAAATACTCATGGCCAGGGCATCATCTCCGCTGGGGGCTCCGCCGATGCGCACGCACAGTCCGGCACCGACACCGACGAACAATGCTCCCACCAGTGCTGCCAGAAGGGGCATATTTGCCAGTTCCGGCCACAGATGAGGAAATTGCTCGCAGATTTTATAGGTTCCTGAGAATCCTGCGGTAGCCAGAGCCGAATAGGCGATAAATTCCTTGCCTAACAGCTTCCATCCCAGGATATAACATAAAATATTCATAATCCCTCCGGTAAACGCCGGAGAGATTCCTGTCCAATGCTCCAACAGCAACGTGGCTCCCAGCACACCACCCTCCGTTACTCCGGAGATGGAGTGCACGTTATATAATCCAAATGCCAGAATAAAACTTCCCAACAAAGTTATGGCACAATTTTTTAAGGTAATATTTTTCAGTGCCTGTCTCCATTCGTAAATCTGTGTTTTCATTTTTGTGCTGCTATTCCTTCTATATTTTTATAATTTTTATTCATATGATGTCGGGGTCAAAAGCCCCCGACTTTGATGCCTACGGATTGTTCCGTGCTACGCACTCCCACAATCCTACCCAATATTCGCATATCGTGGGATTATCATCCCACTTTTATGCTCATATCGGGGCGGGTCCTAAGGTCTTTCACCCACCTATGAGCAAGCTCATGTGGGCTTAGACCTTTTGACCCTGGCATCATCCATATTTTTATATTATAATCCATAACTTTCGGGTGGTGTCAAGCATTATCAGAAACTATTTTGCTTTTCCAGACATCGTAAAGCCCCAGGCTGTTGCGCCTGAGGCCTTACGATTTTCTTATGAGGGGGGGAGATAGTGAGTTCATCAACTATCTGAAATACATATTACAGGGTAAATGTGTACAGAGTGTGTACGAATTCTAACTTAATTCTAAAATGTGTCTTGAGGTTTTATAAACTGCGGTAAGTTTCTCTCCGGACACCAAAAAGCCTCAGGCATCGTACCTAAGGCTTTTCGGTTTCTTATGAGGGGGGGAGATAGTGAGTTCATCAACTATCTGAAATACATATTACAGAGAAAATGTGTCCATTTTGTGTTCAAAAAATAAAAAATTTAACAATAGTTCTGCATGACGAACTGTACTTCTGTTTTCCCCTTATAGGTATTCTGGCTGACCTGATATACCACGGACAATGGGAATTTCCCTTTCCCGGCGTAAAGTGCCTCTTCACTTCCAACACCATATTTTTCATCCAGGAAAGCTCCCAGTTTCTCCAGATCTCCAAAAAATACCACCGTCTGTGTCGTACCCTCCGGTGTCTTCACCCGGAATCTGGCACAGGTCTTGTTGGCACCCATTTTAAAGCCCGCCTGAAAGACCAGCCCCTTCTGGGCAAACAAAGGACGTGGATTCCCGGTGCCGAAAGGCTCCAACAGGGCAAACTCTCCCGCCAGCGCATCATCCGCATACCCCATGGGCATTGCCACATCGATATGTACTTTCGGAATAAAATCATCCTCCGTCAAAGTGCATTTTTTATTCAAAGCAGCTCTCAGCGGTTCAATATCCTCTTCTCGCATGGAAAGGCCTGCTGCCAGCTTATGACCGCCGTACTTGGTAAAATACTCTTTTACCTGCGTCATGGCATCATACATGTGATAGGCTTCTATGGATCGTCCGGAACCCTTAACTCCATCTTCTCCCTTGGTCAGAATGAAGACCGGATGATGGTATTTTTCTCTGACTTTTCCGGCAATAATACCGGCAATGCTCTCATGTACCTCCGGCAGATAGATCACCATAACTTTATCTTCTGCCATATGATGTTCCTGAATATACTCATCCGCTCTCTGAATTCCCTGTACTGTCAGGTTCTTGCGGCTCTCATTCAGGTCTTTCAGCTCTCTCGCCGCGGTCATGGCATCCGCCCTGGTAAAGCTCTGCAGCAGTTCCAATGCCCGTTTGGCAGTATCCAGTCTTCCCGTGGCATTCAGGCAGGGTCCCAGCACAAATCCCAGATGATAGGCGCTCAGCCGATCTGGCGCAATATCATTCACTTCCATCAGCGCCTTCAAGCCTTCGTTATATCCCTTCTGGATACGCTTCAACCCTTCCTTCACCAGAATGCGATTCTCATCTTTTAACTCCATAACATCGCATACGGTAGACAGTGCCGCAAATTCCAGTAACTCCTCCTGAATATTTACAAGTCCCGGATTTCCTGTCTTTTCCGTGATCGCCTGGATCAGTTTCAGTGCTACCACGCCACCACAAATGCCGGAAAAAGGATACGTATCGTCTGCTCTCTTGGGATCCACCACTGCCAGCGCCGGAGGCAGCTGTTCCTTCCGCTCTCCGTTTTCTTCTATATATGGAACTTCATGATGATCCGTAACGATCACCCGCATGCCCAGAGAATTTGCCATTGCGATCTGGGGTGCCGCTGCAATTCCGTTATCGCAGGTCACGATCATACCGACACCTTCTCTTTTGGCCTCTTCCATCAGATGCTCGTTCAATCCATAGCCGTCATGGATTCTGTGGGGAATAGCCGTGTCCACCTGAGCCCCCAGCATCTGAAAACCTTTGGTCAGAATATAGGAAGAACAGATTCCATCCACATCATAATCCCCGATGACCCGGATATGCAGCCCTTCCCTTACCGCTTTTAGAATTTCCTCCACTGCCTTATCCATATCCTTTAACAGCCAGGGAGAATAACAATCTTCCAGTTTCCCGTAGAGGAACTTCTGTATCTCACTCTCTTCCGTCAGATCCCGGTTTCTTAGGATTCTCGCCGTCACCGGACTGATATGAAATTCCTTCGCCCATTTATCAAAATCTGCCTTTTTTGCGGCTACATACCATTTTTCCATACTTTTCCCACTTTCATAATTTTGCTCACGTATTCGTGCTTTCGCACTCTACATTCTGCTTCACAGCCGATTGTTTTTCCCTGAGACTCATTACATTGTACCATAAAAATTCTTGTGCATCTTCTCTTTTTATGCTATAGTCAATTCAATTTCTATTTTAAATTTCTTACATCCGGCGTTTCGCCATTTTTCAAGCAACTTTTAATGACACTAAGGAGGATTCTGCCTATGAAACACAAACAAGTATTTTCCATGAACCTTACCGGTCCTATTGACTACGGTTTCCGCAATGACTATATGTTCCGCGCTGCCCTGCAGCTAAGTCAAAAGGCTCTGATCGGTCTCATCAGTTCTCTGCTCCATCTGCCACCATCCGCAATTAAGTCCGTCACCATTACCAATCCAATCACTTTAGGTGCAACTATTGAAGACAAAGATTTTGTTCTCGATACCAATGTCTTGTTGAACAATAATACTCTCATAAATTTGGAAATGCAGGTGAATAACCTATACAACTGGCCGGAACGTTCCCTGAGTTATCTGTGCCGTAACTTTGATCAACTAAATAAAGGACAAAATTATTCTGAATTAAAACCTGTAATTCACATTGGTTTTTTAGACTACACCCTGTTTCCGGAACACCCTGAGTTCTATGCTACATATCGATTACTGAATCTTAAGGATCATTTTGAATATAGTGACAAACTCACACTTTCTGTGGTAGACTTAAAGCATATAGAATTGGCTACTGACGCTGACAAAGCATATGGCATTGATAAATGGGCTGCTTTATTCCGGTCTATTTCATGGGAGGAAATTCTTATGACTGCTAAAAATGATGAATACCTGATGGAAGCGACAAAGACTTTATATAATCTGAATGCGGATGACATGGTCAGACAACGCTGCCAGGCACGAATGGATGCTGAACTCCAGGAACAGTATCTGCTGAAGAAGATTGATACTCTGACTGCCGAGAATGCCGCGAAAGACGCAGAGATTGAATCTCTGAAAAAGGAACTTGCCAGTTTGCAGCAGAATGTATAACCATAACTTAACTTTAAAAGGAGCCGGAACATTTCATTCCGACTCCTTTTTTGATTCCATTCTACTATGTGAAATCTTATTTTGCCTTCGGCGCGAATTTCTTTCTCAGTACATACCACAGAGCACCTGCCACGCATACGGAGGAATAAGCACCGCAGATGATACCTACCATCAAAGGCAATGCAAAATCACGGATACTGGTCACACCCCAGATGTACAGAGCACCTACCATTACCAAGGTGGTAAGGGAGGTAAATAAGCTTCTGGATAATGTCTGCGTAATACTGCGGTTTACAACCTCCTGCAGGTCATCCTTCTTCGTCATGACTGCCATATTCTCACGTACACGGTCGAATACTACGATGGTGGCGTTGATGGAGTAACCTACGATGGTCAGCAGACACGCGATAAAAGTATTGCTGACGGATACTCTCGCCAGTGCGTAGAAGGTGATCACTACCAGCACGTCATGGAGCAGGCAGGCAATACTGCTGACACCGAAACGGATATCGCTGAAACGGAAGCGGATATAGATCAGCATGCAGATGATTGCTACTGCTACCGCCAGGATCGTATCGGACTTCATTTCATTACTGATGGTGGAGCTGATGGTCTCGGAAGTAATCAGAGACTCATCTACGCCGAAGTTATCCACAAATACCTGATTCAGAGCCTGTCTCTGATCCACATCCAGAGAGTTGGTCTTGAAGATAACTTCATTGGAACCCTGCACGGTCTGGATCTGTACTGCACTGCCGGTGGTGCTCTCGATCAGAGGAACCATCTGGCTATTGATCTCATCCAGGGTATAGCTTTCGTTGAATGTAACAGTAGTTGCGGTACCGCCCTTGAACTCCAGACTGTAGTTCAGTGCATCACCACTGTTTACTTTATATACTCCCATGGTAATGAATCCAACCAGGATCACTGCCAGAGACAGTCCAAAGAAAATACCCTTCTTGCCGAGGAAGTTGATCGGCTTGTGCTCCTTGCCGATACCATACCACTTAGTATCTTTCAGTCCCAGTGCGTAGAAAGCTTTCATAATGTACTTGGTCACTACCAGTGCAGTGAACATGGATAATACGATACCAAGTGCCAGCGTCTGTGCGAAGCCTTTGACAGTACCGGGGCCTAACAGCCACAGCACTGCCGCTGCGATCAGGGTAGTCACGTTACCGTCGATAATAGCGGACAGTGCCTTGTCATAACCGATCTGCATAGCACTCTTAACAGTCTTGCCTGTTGCCAGTTCCTCACGGATACGGGCAAAGACGATAACGTTGGCATCCACTGCCATACCGATAGACAGGATGATACCTGCGATACCGGACAGGGTCAGGGTTATGTCAAAGCCGTTCAGCAGCAATACTACCAATGCCACATAAATACCCAGTGCAATGACAGAAGCAAATCCGGGCAGGAAATATACTGCAATCATGAAAACAGCCACTACGATAAATCCGATCACAGCTGCTTTTAAACTGGTGGAGATTGCTTCCACACCCAACTGTGCACCAACTACCTTGGAATGCAGCTCTTCCAGCTCCAGCTTCAGTCCACCGATACGGATGGTGGAAGCCAGGCTCTCTGCCTCTTCATAGGAGTTCATAGGAGATATCTGTGCATTACCATCGGAGAACACACCTTTTACGGAAGGAACACTTACAAAGGATCCATCATAGTAGATACCCAGGGTCTCGCCCTTCTCGTAAGCATTTCTGGTAGCCTCTTCAAACTTCTTAGTGCCTTCCTCCGTCATCACCAGATCTACCGCATAAGTGGAATTGCCCATCGTCTGGTCCTTGATAGAGCCTGCGGTAGCAGTCTTGACATCTGTACCCTCCAGCATGATGGATCCATCTGCCTTCAGTTCATCGATGGTCTTATTCAGAGCGTACGCATAGCTTACATTGCCCTGTGCATCGGTCACTGCCTGCATAGAGTAGTTCGCATTGCCGTCCTTGTCTGTCTCTGCAATGAAATACAGGGAACCGGGACGTCCCAGCTCTTCCAGGATCTTGTTGGCATCTGTTACACCGGGAATCTCGATATTGATACGATCGGTACCCTCCTGGTATACAATAGCCTCTTTACTGTAGTTCTCAACACGCTTCTGCAGCTTGGCAATAGTATCTGCCATATCCGTTGCATCCGGCTCTTCATCGCCTACCACCTGATAAGTGATACTGACACCACCGGCCAGATCCAGTCCCAGACTTATGTCTGAAGCACTGGCAGTTCCTTCCGCATCTACGCCATACAGATCCACATAGCCGACACCCAGCAGGACCAGAAGGGCGCAGAGCAGAATGATGATTGCTTTACTTTTTTTCATCTTTCCTTTGTCCTTTCTATTCTTCTGAAGCTTCTGCTGCTTCCGCAGCCTTCAGCATGATAGCACATTCGATACGCTTTCTCTGCAGCTCACAGCCGATGTCATACGCATCATTGATATTGCCATGGAAATTATAGGAGTTCGCAGCACATCCGCCGCTGCAATAGAACTTGGCAAAACACTTCTTACACTTGTCCTTTGCATAGACATTACAGCATTTGAACTCGTCACGGATATCATCTCTTACCACACCGGTATCCACATTGCCCATGAGGAACTTCTCGTTACCCACGAACTGATGGCAGGGATACAAGTCTCCCCAGGGAGTAACCGCCAGATATTCGGTACCGGATCCGCAGCCGGAGAGTCTCTTGGCTACGCAGGGACCGCCCTGCAGATCGATCATAAAGTGGAAGAAATTGAAAGCCTTGCCCTCTTTCTTACGCTTGATCATTTCTACTGCCAGTTTATCGTATTCTTCCTTTAAGATCGGAAGATCCTCTTCTCTGATGGCATAATCATCCGTAGGCTGTGCCACAACGGGCTCCACGGAGATCTGTTTGAATCCCAGATCTGCCAGATGCAGAACGTCCTTGGAGAAATCGAGATTATTGTGGGTGAACGTACCACGCACATAATAGTTCATCTGGTCTCTGCTCTCCGCTACCTTCTGGAACTTGGGAACAATGATGTCATAGCTGCCCTGTCCGCCACGGAAAGGACGCATCTTGTCGTTGATCTCCTTACGTCCATCGATACTCAGCACGATATTACCCATTTCCTTATTCACGAACTCCAGGATCTCATCATTTAATAAGATACCATTGGTAGTCAGGGTAAAACGGAACTTTTTATTGTTGGACTTCTCTAAGCTTCTGCCGTATTCTACCAGCTGCTTTACCACATCCCAGTTCATCAGTGGTTCGCCGCCGAAGAAATCCACTTCCAGGTTCACACGGTTGCCGGAATTGGCTACCAGGAAATCCAGTGCCTTTTTGCCGACCTCAAAGCTCATCAGTGCTCTTCTGCCGTGGTACTCACCCTCTTCCGCAAAGCAATATCTGCAGGCAAGGTTACAGTCATGGGCAATGTGCAGGCACAGTGCCTTGACTACGGTCTGACGCTTCTTAAAATCAAAAATGTAATTCTCATAAATATCGGGAGCAAACAGCTGTCCTGCCTTCTCCAGTTCCAGGACCTCGTCCACCGCTTCGGTGATCTCTTCCTGGGGATAGGGGATATTTGCAAGATTCAGTACAGCAGCCTTGATGGTGTCCGCATCCTTGATACCTTCTGTCACCAGAGGCTCTACCAGCGGAATCATATCATACACAATATCATCTACCACATGGACAGAACCACTGTTCACATCCATAACGATATTATAGCCGTTGCTCTTATACTGGTGTATCACAGTTCTATTCCTCTTCTTTCTACTTCTTATTGCTTAAAATGCATTAACATTAACTATTCGGAACCCCATTCGCAAAATCATCCTCCGGACTTTCCTGAATAACATGCCTGCATGTTATTTGCTCATGTGGTTACTTCGCCGTATTTTGCCGGACGTATCTTCTTACGTATGCAAGCATCCGACAAAGAATACGCTGTCATCTCCAGCTCCGAATAGTTAACAGAGAATAAGCAGCGACCTGAATCGCTGCTTACGTTAGTCTCTTCTCATTTTCTTAGATTATTTAATCTTTTCACAACTCTGGTTTCCTACAGTGCAGGAAGTCTTACATGCAGACTGGCAGGAAGTCTGGCACTCGCCGCAGCCGCCCTTTTTCATAGATTCCTTTAAATCTCTGGTTGTTAAAGTCTTAATATGCTTCATTAAAAATAGCCTCCTTATGATTTCAAAGCGCCTATAGACGCCAGCGTGTATATAAACATACAGACACGCAACTCATTTTTGCTCATTATATCATGTATTTGGAATTTGTAAAAGCTTTTTTTCTCAAAAACCGTTAAATTCCTGTCCATTTCTGTATTTTACCCTAACATTCCGCCCAGTGTCCCCCCGGCCACACACAATACCATTGTGGTCCAGAAGGAATTGCCCAATGCAGTTTCCGGCGTTTTGATCAATACGGATACCACCGCCAGTATCACGAAATATGCTGCCCCTAGCAGTGCTCCCCAAAGAAACTTCTGCGTCTCCATCTTTTTTCCTGCCAAAAATCCCGCCGTAAAGGTAGTTACGACATAAATAGCAGAGATTGCAATGGTCACCATTCCTTCCGTCAGATGCAATTTATACAATAAAAGTGCCAACAGACATAAAAGCAACAGTGTCAGCACATAGGATGCCAGCAGACATTTTGCCAGTGCAAGCACCGGAACCCCTTCTTTTCTCTCGCCTCTTTTTTCCATGTTGCTCCTCCTTTTTACCTATGTAAAATGTATATTCAAATCATTCGGAAAACTTGACAACTATTCCTGTCCTATTGTATATTGTTGCTTAATAACTTATAAATGGGGCTTATGCCTACTACTATTATTTAAGAAGGAGTGAACTTTTTTGGATACCTCTGGTGTCATACAACTTGTTTCTATCGTAATTCTGATTTTTCTATCCGGCTTTTTCTCTTCTGCCGAGACTGCGCTGTCCACGGTCAACCGTGTACGGATGCGTACCCTGGAAGAGGAAGGCAGCAAGCGTGCTGCACGCGTCAACAAAGTCCTGGACAATTACAGTAAAATGATCAGTACCATTCTGATCGGCAACAATATTGTCAATCTGACTGCATCTTCCCTGGCAACAACATTAGCTATGCGAATCAATCTGGCTGTAGGTATCGCAACCGGTGTTCTGACCATTGTCGTGCTGCTCTGCGGCGAAATCGTACCCAAGACCTGGGCAATACTGTATTCTGAGAAGCTGGCCCTGACATATTGCAATGTAATCTATTTTCTGATGCAGGTGCTCACGCCGGTCATCTTCATTGTGGATCTGCTGTCCCACGGTATCATGAAGCTGTTACATATCGATCCCAACAAAAAAGCCAGCACCATGACTGAAAGCGAGCTGAAAACCTACGTGGACGTCAGTCATGAGGACGGTGTCATCGAATCCGAGGAACGCAAGCTGATCTACAATGTGTTCGATTTTTCCGATGCCCACGCCAAGGATATCATGATTCCACGCATCAATATGGTAACGGTCAGTCTGGATGCTACTTATGACGATGTTCTGGCAGTTTTCCGGGATTCCATGTATACCAGGCTTCCGGTCTATGAGGATGACAAGGACAATATTATCGGTCTGATCAATATCAAGGACTTTATCCTGACGGAGGATCAGAGTGCTTTCCATGTGGGAAACATTTTGCGTGATGCTTACTATACTTACGAGTACAAGAAAATCGCAGACCTCATGTATGAGATGCGGGAAAAGACCACCAATGTCTCTTTCGTATTGAATGAATACGGTGCTACCGTTGGTATGATCACTCTGGAGGATCTGTTAGAAGAGATCGTCGGTGAGATCCGTGACGAATACGATGAGGACGAGGAAGAACTGATCCAGAAGATGTCAGAAGATACTTATCTGGTGGAAGGCAGCATGAAGCTGGATGACATCAACGACGTTCTTGGAACAAATCTGACCAGTGAAGATTATGACTCCATCGGCGGTCTGATCATCGACTGTCTGGATCGTCTGCCGGAGGATGGTGAGGAAGTTACCCTGGAGAACGGTATTCACTTGAAGGTACAGGGTATCGACCAGAACCGTATCATCAAGGTACTGATGACGATTCCAGAACCCAACGAAGAACATGTGGAACACAGTTCCGAGACCTCTGAGAATCACGAATAACTCTGACGGTTCCGCAATCCCTGAGGCACACGGACAGTTCTGGCACTCCCGCAGCTTTTGAGATCCACGAACCGCACCGGCACTTCCGCTCTTTTGAGATCCACGAACCGCACCGGCACTTCCGCTCTTTTGAGATCCACGAACCGCACCGGCACTTCCGCTCTTTTGAGATCCACGAACCGCACCGGCACTTCCGCTCTTTTGTGAATTATGAATGGGAATAACGAAAGGAATACAAATGTCACAGGATAAAAATACACAAAACAAGAAAACAAAAATGACTTCCAAACAGATCTTCGCGATCATTGGAATTATTCTGCTGGTGCTTTTATATGTCGTGACGCTTTTTGCGGCGATCTTCGACAGCTCCACCAGCCACGCGCTATTCGCCACCTGCCTGCTAGCCACCGTGGCCATCCCTCTTCTCATCTGGATCTACACCTGGATGTTTGGAAAACTGACAAACCGCTCCACCTTCGCAGACTTCCATCCGGAAGAAAAGGAGAACGAAAATAAATAGCAGGTTAGTTTGGTGTAAAAAGCCCCAAAACAACGAATTCCGTACAAAAAAGTTCCGAAATCAGGATTTTTTGTACGGAATTTCTTTATTTTGCTTGTGTAGCGAAAATAGAGACTTTTTACATAGCAAAATCTTATGTTTTTGTATTTTTTTCGTAGAAATTGGCGTTTTGAATACAAACAGAACTCCCGAAGTGGCAGAAAGCCCTCAGGGAGTTCGTCCGGTCTAAGGCTCCCTCCGCTACGAACCATTTAGCAGTCCACGCCGAGCTTACGCAGTTCCTCTTCCGCCTGCTCTTTGGTCAGGAAGTGGATGCCGTGGATACCCTGTTCTTCAGCCGCCTTCACATTCACCAGCGTATCATCCAGGAAAACGCTCTCATCTGCCTTTAATCCATAGCGTTTCAGAAGCAGCTGGTAGATCTCCGGTTCGGGCTTGATCAGCTGATCCTTGTAGGACAGGATGCCACCTTCCATCTCCGGCAGGAAATTCAACGCTTCCGCACATTCTGTCTCTGCCTTGTGTGAGAAGTTGGACAGATAATACACATGGTATCCCTTTGCTTTCAGTTCCTGTAACCAGGGAATAGCGTAAGCTCTGGGGGTTACCATGCCAGCGATATTCTCGAACGCCTGATGCAGTTCTTTCTCCAGTTCCGGTGCATCCTTTACAAATGCAGCCAGAACCTGCTCGTCCGTCCAGGTACCGCGGTCATACTCTGCCCACAGCGGATGCATAATAGATGCCTTTGCGATTTTTTTGATCATTTCCGCATCAAATCCCTTGTCCGCCAGAAATCCCTCCCAGCGATAGTCTGTCAACACATTGCCAATGTCAAAAATTATATTGCGTATCATAACTCTTCTCTCCTATTCGTTTTACTAGTCAAAGCAGTTCCATTTCCGCCGGTATATCCTCTTTTTGCCGTCACTTTTATATCTTCGCTTCTTCCTGTCTGTCCAGCTCCATGATCTCCAACAGTTTCTCCGCAGCCGGAGCCATAGGCATCTTCGTGTTCCTAACGACACAGAATTGACGCTTGGGTATTATTTTATTGAATCTAAGTTCGAAAAGCAAGCCGGATTCCACATAATCTCTGGCAAAATCCCGCATCACACAGCCAACACCCAGATTTCGTCTCACAAACTGTACGATCATATCGCTGGTGGCCAGTTCGAACTCCGGCTGCACATATACCCCGTTTCCCGCCAGAAATTCATCCATGTAGCTGCGGCTGCTGGTATTTTTCTCCAGGAAAATAAGAGGCAGACTTTCCAGTTTCTGAAAATCCAGCGTCCGGTTCTTGTAGCTGAAAAATCTTCTTCCCGCCACGAAGACATCCTCAATCTCCCGCACCGGTATCATCTGAATATCAGGTCTCTCCGGAAACGGCGTACTGACAATTCCGAAGTCAATGTGTCCCTCTCTTAAATAATTCAATGTCTCCGGTGTCGGCGCATTGGTGACGATCACCTTGATCCCGGGGTACTGTTCATGGAACTTTTCCAGATAGGGAAGCAGATAAAACTGCAATGTCATATCGCTGGCACCGATGCGGACTTCTCCCAGTTCCATATTCTGCATCTGGTGAACCTTCTTCACACCCATTTCGATCTGTTCGTACCCTTTTGCCACATAGGAATACAACAGTTCTCCCTCACTGGTCAGCCGTACTCCCTTGGCCGCCCGGTGGAACAGGGCGGCATCCAGGGTATTTTCCAGCTGCTTGATGGCCTGACTGACCGCCGGCTGTGAAATTGACAGTTCCCCGGCCGCTTTGGTCACACTCCCACATTTTGCCACATAATAAAATACTTTATACGCTTCCAGATTATTGATCATATCTCGCTGTCTCCATCTCAAAATTACTATCAGACACTGGTTTTTGTTCCTTCACAGTAAAAATCTGTAACTATTCAGAGCCATGCAAAACTGCGTTCTGCGAATGCTTGCATTCAGCCAGATGCTGTGTAATCAAAATTCCTGCCGGATTCATCGTATACCAAAAAGGACACGGGCTGATCTCATACCAGCACCATGCCCTTTCCATTCTCATTCACATTTTACAGATGTTTTTTCCATCAAAGATTATCCTATCTCTCCGCATTTGACAGCATTTATTTCTTCAAAGGACTCTCACGATAGATGATATCTTCCCTTCCCGGGCCGTTGCTGACCATGGTGATAGGGAATCCGATCTGCTCCTCAATGAATTCCACATACTTTCTGCAGTTCTCCGGCAGTTCATCGAAGTTGCGGATACCGCGGATATCGCACTTCCAGCCAGGGAGCTTTTTCAGTACGGGCTTTGCCTTTTCCAGCTTGTAGGTAACAGGGAAATCAGTGGTAACTTCACCGTCGATCTCATACCCTACACATACAGGGATCTCATCCAGATATCCCAGTGCATCCAGTACGGTAAATGCCACATCGGTAGCGCCCTGCAGACGACAGCCGTACTTGGTGGCAACACAGTCGAACCATCCCATACGTCTGGGACGTCCGGTAGTTGCACCGAACTCACCACCGTCACCGCCGCGGTGACGTAATTCATCTGCTTCGTCACCGAAGATCTCAGATACGAAAGCACCTGCTCCTACGGAAGAGGAATATGCCTTACTTACGGTAACGATCTGCTTGATCTCATAAGGAGGGATACCTGCACCGATGGCGCCGTAAGCTGCCAACGTGGAAGAAGAAGTTACCATGGGGTAAATTCCGTGATCCGGATCCTTCATGGTTCCTAACTGGCCCTCTAACAGAATGGTCTTGCCCTCTTTCAGTGCCTTATCTAAGAATGCTGATACATCGCATACAAAAGGTGCGATCATATCGCGATACTCATGCAGGGTATTTAACAGCTCTGCGGGATCGATCATGGGCTTGTGATACAGATGCTCTAAGATGACATTCTTCATCTCACTGACACGCTGTACTTTTTCCTGCAGCAGTTCTTCATCAAACAGTTCACTTACCTGGAAACCGATCTTCGCATACTTATCAGAATAGAAAGGTGCGATACCGGACTTGGTAGATCCGAAGGACTTACCGCCCAGTCTCTCCTCTTCATACTGATCAAATAAAATATGGTAAGGCATTACCATCTGTGCACGATCAGACACCAGAATCTTGGGCATGGGAACATTTCTGTCTGTGATAGACTTGATCTCTTTCATCAGGATCGGAATGTTTAATGCCACACCGTTACCAATCACGCTGGTGGTATGATTGTAAAATACACCGGAAGGAAGGGTGTGCAGAGCAAATTTACCATAATTGTTCACGATGGTATGTCCTGCATTCGCGCCGCCCTGAAAACGTACGATAATGTCCGCTTTCTCTGCCAGCATATCTGTGATCTTTCCTTTTCCTTCGTCGCCCCAGTTGGCTCCTACAACTGCCTTTACCATGTTTTCCTCCATTCTTTACCACAGTTTCTGTGATAAATCTACATCCAATATCTTATTCCGGGTGATCCAAAGAAACTCCTGCTTCTCTTTCTCACACCTTTACAGTATACAACACTTTATGGTATAAGTAAAATCAATATTTATTATATTTTATATAACCTACATCTATATTCAAAACGCGTAGCGTTTTGCCATGCGAAACTTAGAACTTCTTCACGAAAGAACCTATGCTCTGAGTGATTAGAAGTTCTTTTCGCATTATTCTCTGCCGTCCCAACAGTAGGTGCACAGCTTCTCTCTGCCGATGCCCACGGACTCAATCATATCATCCAATCTCTGAAACTGCAATGTGGTGAACTTCAGCTGTTTGCAGATCCGTCCTACCATCTCCTCGTATTCCGGAGTATCGGGATTCACATAGTTCTTCAGATCGATTTCTCTGCCCTCCTGCTCAATCTCCTTGATCACACGGCGGGTGATCAGATCCATCTCGGAAGAAGATCTGGAAAAGTTCAGGTACTTGCAGCCATATAACAGAGGCGGACAGGCCGGACGGATATGTACTTCCTTTGCACCGCTCTGGTACAGGAATTCCGTGGTCTCTCTTAACTGTGTGCCGCGGACAATAGAATCGTCGATCAACAACAGACTCTGATCCTGGATCAGATCATGTACCGGGATCAGTTTCATCTTTGCGATCAGATTTCTCTGGGTCTGGATCGTCGGCATAAAGGATCTGGGCCAGGTGGGGGTATACTTAATAAACGGACGGGAAAAAGGAATTCCCGAGCGGTTGGCATATCCCACTGCATGAGCGGTACCGGAATCCGGCACTCCTGCTACGATATCCGGTTTTACATTATCACGCTCCGCCAGCTTGGCACCGCATTGATAACGCATCTTCTCTACACTGATGCCTTCATAGGATGAGGACGGATATCCGTAATAGACCCACAAAAACGTACAGATCTTCATATCCTTGCCGGGCTTCACCAGGGTTCGTACACCTTCCGGTGTCACCACGGCGATCTCTCCCGGTCCCAGCTCTCTCACGGGCTGGTATCCCAGATTCAGATAAGCGAAGCTCTCAAAGGAGACGCAATAAGCCCCCTCCTTTTTGCCTACTGCCACCGGAGTACGGCCCATCTTATCTCTGGCCGCATAGATTCCCTTGGGTGTCATGATCAGTAAGGTCATGGAACCGTCGATGATCTCCTGGGCGTACTGAATGCCCTCCACCAGATTGTCCTTCTGGTTGACAATGGCCGCCACCAGCTCCGTGGCATTGATGTCACCGCCGCTCATCTCCAGGAAATGAGAATGTCCCTTTGCAAACAGATCCTTGATGATGGCATCCGTATTGTTGATCTTGCCCACGGTGGTAATAGCATAAGTTCCGTGATGGGAACGCACCATCAGCGGCTGGGGCTCAAAATCAGAAATACAGCCGATGCCCAGATGTCCGTGCATCTCATTGACATCCTTGTCGAACTTCGTACGGAACGGTGCATTCTCTATGTTGTGAATGGCTCTGTTGTAACCTTCTTCTTTGCTGTAGACTGCCATGCCGGCACGTCTGGTTCCCAGATGGGAATGATAATCCGTTCCAAAGAACAGATCAAACACACAGTCTTCTTTTGCTGCGACTCCAAAAAATCCACCCATTTTCGTCTCCTGCTTTCTTATCATTCTGTAACGATTCAGAGCCATGTAAACATCAAAAGATCACCGATGAATGAGGTTCTGAATAGTTTTCGTTTCCACAAATTACTTCAGCAGAAAACGTTTATACGTTGATCTCGGCCTTTACACCCAGTAAGTCCTTGTTGGCCTCTAAGATCGGGCTGATCACATTTTTCAGGAAAGCTTCCACCTGCTCTTTGGAACGTCCGATATACTTGGACGGATCCATGGATGCTTTCAGTTCCTCCAGTCCCATGGGGAATGCGGGATCTGCGGCGATCAGCTCCAGGAGGTTATTCTCTTTTCCTTCTACCTTCACATTGCGTCCGGCCTCCATGGAAAGCTCACGGATACGCTCATGCAGTTCCTGACGGTTGCCGCCTAACTTTACGGCATCCATCATAATATTCTCGGTAGCCATGAAAGGAAGCTCGCTCATCATGTGCTTTTCAATTACCTTCGGATATACTACCAGTCCGTCTACCACATTCAGGCACAGATCCAGAATACCATCGATGGCAAGAAAGCCTTCGGGAATAGACAGTCTCTTGTTGGCAGAATCGTCCAGCGTTCTCTCGAACCACTGGGTTGCGGAAGTAATGGCGGGATTCAGCGCATCCACCATCACATAACGGGACAGGGAAGCAATACGCTCACTTCTCATGGGATTACGCTTGTAAGCCATGGCGGAGGAGCCGATCTGGTTCTTCTCGAAGGGCTCTTCCACTTCCTTCAGATGCTGTAACAGGCGGATGTCATTGCTCATCTTATGAGCGGATGCCGCAATACCGGCCAGCACGTTTGCTACTCTGGTATCCACCTTGCGGGAATAAGTCTGGCCGGATACAGGATAGCACTCCTTGAATCCCATCTTGGCTGCAATCATGGGATCGATCTTGTCGATGGTCTCCTGATCTCCGTTGAACAGTTCCAGGAAAGAAGCCTGGGTTCCGGTGGTTCCCTTAGAGCCTAACAGCTTCATGGTACCCAGAACGTGATCCAGATCCTCCAGATCCAGTGAGAACTCCTGTAACCACAACGTTGCTCTCTTGCCTACGGTTGTAGGCTGTGCAGGCTGAAAATGAGTAAATGCCAGGGTAGGCTGTGCCTTATACTTATCAGCGAAATCCGCCAGTTCCTTCATAACATTGATCAGCTTTTTTCTGACAAGCTTCAGTGCCTCGGTCATCACAATAATGTCGGTGTTGTCACCCACATAGCAGGAGGTTGCGCCCAGATGGATGATTCCGGCTGCCTTGGGGCACTGCTGTCCGTATGCATACACATGGCTCATAACGTCATGACGTACCAGTTTTTCACGCTCTTTTGCCACATCGTAATTAATGTCCTCAGCATGGGCCTTCAGTTCCTCAATCTGCTCATCTGTGATAACGGGCTTACCGTCCTGGGACAGTCCCAGCTCTTTCTCCGTCTCTGCCAGTGCAATCCACAGCTTTCTCCATGTACGGAATTTCATATCCGGGGAGAAAATATACTGCATCTCCTTGCTTGCATAGCGTTCGGATAACGGGCTCTGATATCTGTCTGTACCTGTACTCATTTGTCTGCTCCTCTTATTTTCTAATTTATTGCAACCATTCAAAACCCATCCCTCACATTCACAAAACCGTATGCTTCTCATACTTTCCCGCTGCTTCGCAGCTAATTTTGTTCATGTGTGGGATGGTGACTCTACTCGAGTCACCTTACAAATAAGAAAACTGCTACTTACATGCAGGCATGACGTATCAGTTTTTCTTATTCTGCGGTTTTCTGAATAGTTATTGTTTATTTGTCAAATTCTCCGCGGATATCTTCCGCAGGCGGTTCCATCGGGTATTTTCCGGTAAAGCAGCCCTTGCAGATGCCAAGATTACCGCCCACCAGTTCTTCCAGTCTCTCAATCTTCAGATAATCCAGGCTGTCCGTGCCGATCAGATCACTGATCTCCTTGATGGAACGGTTATATGCGATCAGCTGGTCTCTCGCCGGAACGTCTGTGCCGAAATAGCAGGGCCACAGAAACGGCGGTGAACTGACTCTCATATGTACCTCTTTGGCTCCGGCTTCCCGTAACATCTTTACGATACGGTCGGAGGTGGTGCCGCGGACAATGGAATCATCGATCATGATGACACGCTTGCCCTCCACGGCTTCCCGGATAGGGTTCAGTTTGACCTGAACGCTGCTTTCTCTGCTCTTCTGCTTCGGTTTGATGAAGGTTCTGCCCACATAGGCATTTTTCACGAAGCCCATGCCGTAAGGGATTCCCGACTGCATGGAATATCCCATGGCTGCGCAGTTGCCGGATTCCGGTACGCCGATGACCAGATCCGCATCCACCGGGGAATCCATAGCCAGGAACTTTCCGGCCAGAATACGGGAATCGTATACGCTGACGCCGTCGATAAAGCTGTCGGGTCTGGCGAAATAAATATACTCAAAAATACATCTGGCGGTCTCCGCAGGCTTTAATACATGGGTGGTATCGGACTCAATTCCCTTCTCCGGGGAAATGGTCACGATCTCGCCGGGAAGCACATCCCGGACGAACTCGGCACCTACCGTATCCAGAGCGCAGGTCTCGCTGGACAGAAAATACGCATTGTCTCTCTTGCCGATGCATAACGGCTTAAATCCATAAGGATCTCTGGCGCCGATCAGCTTTCTGGGAGACATCACCACCAGGGAATAGGCTCCCTTGATCTTCGTCATGGCTCTGCCCACAGCTTCCTCTACCGATTTGGAATTCAAACGCTCTCTGGCAATATGATAAGCAATGACCTCGGAATCAATGGTGGTCTGGAAAATAGCACCGGTATACTCCAGTTCTCTTCGAAGCTCCGGCGCATTGATCAGGTTACCGTTATGGGCCAGTCCCAGAGTACCCTTTACATAATTCAGTACCAGAGGCTGTGCATTCTCTCTGGTGGATCCTCCCGCTGTAGAATAGCGGACATGTCCCACACCGATGTCACCTTTTAACTTCTCCAGCTGTTCCGGTGTAAATGCCTCATTGACCAGTCCCATGTCTTTGCTGCTTAAGACTTTGCCCTTGGGCCCATTCGTGTCACTGACGGCAATACCGCAGCTTTCCTGGCCTCTGTGCTGCAATGCCAGAAGGCCGTAATAAATCGTGGATGCCACGTCGTGTCCGTCGAAATCATACACGCCGAAAACGCCACATTCTTCCTTTAATTTGTCATTATTTTCTGTCTGAATATAAATGTTGTCCGTCACTTGTAAGCCTTACCTTTCCTGCCTGCCCCGTGAAAAAAAAACTAAAAAACCGTACCCTACAGATCCTTGCCTGTCAGCATCTTGTAAGCCTGAAGGTATTTGTCAATGGTCTTCTCCACGATGTCCTCCGGCAGCTTCCAGCCTTTTTCAGGGTTGGCTTTCAGCCAGTCACGGGCGAACTGTTTGTCAAAGGAAGGCTGGCCATGTCCGGGCTCGTAGCCGTCTACCGGCCAGAAACGGGAGCTGTCGGGAGTCAATACTTCATCCCCCAGTACCATGTTGCCGTTCTCATCCAGTCCGAACTCGAACTTGGTATCTGCGATAATGATTCCTTTGGTCAGTGCATAATCCGCACATTTTTTATAAATAGCGATGGTATAGTCACGAAGCTTGGCCGCATATTCTGCGCCCTTGCCGGGGAAACGCTTCTCCAGATATTCCACACTCTGCTCATAGGAGATATTCTCATCATGATCTCCGATCTCTGCCTTGGTGGAAGGGGTATAGATGGGCTCGGGAAGCTTATCTGCCTCCTTCAGACCTTCCGGAAGCTTGATACCGCATACGGTACCGTTCTTCTTGTAGCTTTCCCAGCCGCTTCCGGTAATGTATCCACGAACGATGCACTCGATGGGGAGCATGTTCAGCTTCTTGCACATCATGCTGTTGCCGTCGAATTTCGGCTGTCTGAAAAATTCTGGCATATCCTTAACGTCAGCGGATACCATATGATTGGGAATCACATCCTCAGTCATATCAAACCAGAATTTCGACATCTGGGTCAATACAGTTCCTTTCTTTGTTACTGTGTTGTCCAAGATCACATCAAAGCAGCTGATACGGTCAGTTGCCACCATGATCAGGGTGTCTCCGTTGTCATAGATCTCACGAACTTTGCCTTCCTTGATCGGTTTCATTTCCTGTACGCTCATACCATCAGTCCTCGCATTCTTATGTTTTTCAGTCTTTTATTGAAACAGGTGTGGGCAAGATACACCCACACCTAATAGATAAACAGATTTGCGAAAAAAAATCAATATATTTTTACTGCAACTTTCCGATAAATTCCCGAACCCGGGCATTTTCCGTTGTAAAAAGTGCTTCGGGAGAACCTTCCTCCACGATCACACCCTGTTCCATGAAAATAATGCGGTCGGATACTTCTCTTGCAAACTGCATCTCATGGGTTACGATGATCATGGTCATATGTTCACTTGCCAGCTGTCTGATCACCTTTAATACTTCTGCCGTCAATTCCGGATCCAGTGCCGAGGTCGGCTCATCGAAGAACAGGATCCTGGGCTGCAGTGCCAGTGCCCTGGCTATGGATACTCTCTGCTGCTGTCCACCGGACAGCTGGTAAGGGTAGGCATCTGCCTTATCCGACAGTCCCAACTGTGCTAAAAGCTTCTCCGCCCTCGCCACGGCTTCTGTGCGGCTTACCTTATCCACATGGATCGGCGCATCGATGATATTTTTCATCACCGTATAATGGGGAAAAAGGTTAAAATTCTGGAACACCAGTCCGAAACATTTCCGGATCTTATGTAATTCTGCCTTGGACGCATATTCGCACTGTATTCTGCCGTTTTTATCCGTTTTCTCCGAAGCTGCCGTCTGCCCTAAATAGATCAGCTCACCACCGTCCATTTTCTCCAGAAGCGTTGCACAGCGAAGCAATGTGGATTTGCCGGAACCGGAGGGGCCGATGATGGAGACAACTTCTCCTTCGTTAACCTTCAGGGATATATCCTTCAGCACCCCGTTGCCGTCAAAACTTTTTTTCACATGATTCATTTCCAAAAGGACCATATTTCCGCACTGCTCCTATCTGTAATAAGATGTCTTCTTCTCCAGATACTCCATGAAAGAAGCCACCACGAGATTGAAGATATAATAGAACACACCTGCTGCCAACAGGGGAAGCACACTGGTCTGTGCCGCTCCGATCTGCTTTGCCACCGTGAACATTTCCGCAATGGAAATGGTAAATGCCATGGATGTATCTTTGACCAGCGTAATGGTCTCATTGGTCACTGGCGGGAGAACCCGCTTCACCACCTGCGGCAGAATGATCTTCACGAAAGTCTGTGCCTTGCTGTAGCCCAGCACCTCCGCAGCCTCATACTGCCCCACCGGTATGGACTCAATGCCCGCACGGTAGATCTCTGCAAAATATGCCGCATAATTGATCACGAATGCCAGTATCACCGCCGGGAAACGATACCCCGTTCCCACCTGCATGCGGAATACATAAAAGGGGGCAAAATACACCACGATGATCTGTAACATCAGAGGGGTTCCTCTCATGATGGATATGTATATTTTGGAGATAATGCGGATCACCTTACATCCTGACATCCTTCCGAAGGCTACGATCAGCCCCAGAGGAAGGGAAAACAAAAGGGTCAGTACAAATATTTCCACCGTTATCAGAAAGCCCTCTGCCAGTTGGGCACTCATGGTCAGCAAACTCATGAATTCTACTCCTTAACTATCCTTAGTTGATTATTTACCGAGACATACGCTGTCGGTCAGTCCCCATTTTTCAGCGATCTGTGCGAAGGTACCATCCGCTGCCATTTCGTCCAGTGTCTTCTGTACGGTATCTCTCAGTTCATCATTACCCTTCAGGAAACCTACTGCATACTGCTCTACAGCCAGCTTGTTGTCCTCGCCCTGCAACATAACGAATTTTCCTTCTTCTCTCTGCGCAATCTGATACTGTGCCACACCGATATCAATGGCTACGGCATCTACCGCACCCTGCTCCAGATCCATGAAAGCGGTATTGTAGTCCGCATATTCGATCAGCTGGGAGAAGGAATCACGCAGTGCAATGTTGTCTGCATTTTCTTCATCGTTCAGAGCAGCCAGCGCAGAGGAATCCTTCTGTACTGCTACCACCTTGCCTGCCAGTTCTTCCTTGTTCTGTACACCGGAAGCAGATGCTACGACGAATACCTGACTGTTGTCGATATAGGGCTCTGTCCAGGTGTAGGCATCTTCTCTGCCGTTCATGGTGAAACCGTTCCAGATACAGTCAATGGCTCCGGAAGAAAGTTCCATATCCTTGGCATCCCAGTCGATAGGCTGCTTTACCAGCTCCCAGCCCTGTCTCTTGCATACTTCTGCTGCCAGATCCAGGTCAAAGCCTACATATTCTCCACTGTCATCACGATATCCGTAAGGGGGAAATTCCGCATCGAAACCTACGGTAAATGTTTTCTCAGATCCTTTAGAACCACAGCCGGTAAGAACACCTGCTGCCATGCTGATTGCCAGTAATGCCACTAATACTCTTTTCATAATACATCCTCCCGTTCTGCCACTCACTGTTGGCCGCGTCGTATGCTTTAGCAAGGTAAATTGCTAACACGGTGTCATAGTAACACAACGAGAGGTGTCTTGTCAATTCTTTATCGGTCGTACCGCTCCACCATGTCCAGGATCTCCTGGGCATATTTCGGATAGGTGGCTGCGATGTCTTTTACTTCGTTTCTTGCACTCTCCGCTACTTCCTGATTGTAGTCCATCTGTTTACGGAGCACCTGTCTTCTCTGGATCAGTTCGTGACGGATCTCCACCATTTCCCGCTTGTCCAAAAGCGCAGCTGTCTGACTGATCCAGCGCTCCGGCATCTGCACACGGTAACCGGCCAGCTGCTGTACCAGCTGCTTCTGGTAGTACTCGATCTTAGCTTCCGCCTCTGCGAACTGCTTCCGCTCTTCCTTTTCGTCCTGATACATTTTCCACTGTTTTTCCAGCTTTGCTGCACTGTCCGTATTGTACTTCAGATACAGATATTCCATCAGCTGACAGTTGTTCACATAGCGGATCTTGACTTTATTCTGCAGCTGGATGATCTTGTTGATGGTCTTCTCCACCCGCTGCAGTTCCCGTCCTGCATCCATGTACCGGATGCAGACATAGGAGATGGCTACAGCTCCTGCACCTACTGCCAGAAAAAGTCCCACATAGACATCCATTTCAAAAGCATACTGCAGGATCACCAGCATGATCACACAGACGATCAATGCCGTAAGGAAAATGACAGCCATGCCCCGTTGGTTGTTCATCAGATTCTCCAGCTCATTTCTCCGGTATTCGTAGGCATGTCGTTCTCCGTCCAGTCTGTGCAGATCCTGCCTTATCAGATTGCCGTATTTCTCGCCGTCCCGAATCTTCTGAATGCCTTCTTCAATCTCGTTCTCTCTTTTGCGGATCGCATAGAAGTCCGCATCCCGCATACGGTTCTTCTTTTCCCGGTATCTGCTGCGTTCCTGTTCCAGCCCGGCCAGCTTGCCGGCCACCCGGTTGACCTCTTCTCTCTGCTCTGCTGGCAGGGCCTCAATCTCATCCGTATCCGTCAGATAAGAAGTCACCAGCGTATACTCTCCCGTCAGGAGGTCGATCTCCTTGGAAGCCTCTGAGATCTGCTCCAGGCAATTTACAATGTAACGTTTTCTCTGGTCTTCCTCATCAAAATTCACACCGTTGCGGGTATAGACCAGCTGTTCCCAGTCCTCTTCCTGCTGTATCGGTTCTTTTTTCTTAAATAAACGGTTCCACCACGCCATAATTCTCTCCTGCTGTCTTCTCTATACGCTGACACTTGTCCGGTAACTGTTTTTCAGTGCCTGAGTCAGTCTCTCATTTTCCGCATCGTATTTCACCCTGTCGTTCACCCGCCAGTCACCACGCAGCCGTAGCTGTCGGTACTCCGGCTGCTGTTCCCATTCCCGTTCAAATTGCTCGATCCGCTTTTCCAGTTCCAAGGACTCCGTATAATTTTCCGGATTCTGCGCTGCAAATGCCACATAGGCATCCTCCGTCAGTTCCATTCTCTTTGCCGCCAGATAAGCATCCAGGTGTTCTCTGTCCGGATCGGTCTTCCAGGCTTCGTTAAAGTAATATGCCGCCTTGTCATAAAACATCAGCCCTGTCAGCGCCACACCCTTATTGTGCAGGATCGCCGCCCGGACTTTTCCCGCCGGAAGTTCCTTGCCTTCCTGTTCCAGATGGTTCCAGGTCTCCAGCAGCATATCATATCCGCGGATGGCTGCCGCATATTTTCTTTTTTCCACCATATAGTCGATCTGGCTCTTGCGTTTCTCCAGATTGCTGAGTCCCGCTCCTTGCTTCAGTACCTGCTCCACCTGCAGGATTTCTTCCGGATCGTACATCCCCACATATTGCAGGATCGTCACCACGAACACACTTAAAGATCCCTGCTTATGTACCATGGGGTAGAGCTGTTTTGCCAGTTCCCACACTTTACATTCTTCTCCGATCCAGTCCACCAGCTTATCGTTCATGATGGACAGGTCTAACAGGAATGCATTCTCCTTTAGGCAATAGCACAACTCTTCCATACTATAGACCCGGATATCCAGGCCTTCCACATTATAGGCATTCTCGCAATATTCTCCTACACACAGACTTGCCTTCATTTTTCATCCTCATTTTCTCTGCCCCGGGCAGATCTACAACTCTATTTCTTCCTTCCAGATATGATGCGTAGCTGTTCGGAAGCTGCCAAAACCAAGATCCTCCAGTTCCACCTGCAGATGTGTTTCATCCTTCATCTCCACCTGAATCCGCAGTCTGGTGATTCCTTCCTGCAATTCTTCCGGCACGATTCTGGCGATCCGGCTGCCCTTTCCCGTCAGGGACGTGATCAGGATCTCCACCGCTCTTCCTTCCAGCAGGTAAAACTCCATGGTATTCTGTGCCTCGTACCAGTTGATTCCGGCGTCTAACAGTGCCTGATAGGATTCCTCTCCCTGTCTGCGCACTTTCATACCGATATTGGATTTCAATTTATCCTGTCCCAGATAGACATGATTTTGTCCGTTTTCACTGGGATGCAGTCGCTCCATCATGCTGTAGCAGGCACCCTTGCTGAACAGGTTGTTCCCCTGAAAGACTCTCCGTCCACGGCACAGATAGCGTAGCGATTCTTTCATCCATTCTTGAGAAAACTCTTCCCCGATCAGATATACCGAGGACACCATCCGGTTCTCGCATAGCTGTGTGGCGATCTCCAGGAATTTTTCATCCGATTTTTCCACCGGAAAAGGGAATTCCCGCTCTTCGATGTACGTTACCACCGGCGTCGTATGGCGGTTGCATTCCATATAATAAGTCTGGATGGAACTGTCCCTATACTCGCACAGCACGCTCCCCTGCTTCCACAGATTTTCCGGCTGATACAGATTGTAATAATAAAAGCTCTCCCGATGGCTCTGAAAACAGACAACATCCGTCTTCAGGTGTAATGCCTCCACTGCCTGCGTCAGCACCTCCAGCATTCCTGCATCCAGTTCCTCGCAGGTGATCATCAGGGCCCCGATCCGCTCTGTGGAAGTCATCTGGGACAGCATTCCCAGACTACGCTTGAGAAAAAGAGTCAGTAGTGCCACCGGATCCAGAGTCGTTCCATCGATCTGCACCGGTTCCCCATCTTTTGCCAGCTTCAGAAGATGCTCCACCAGGATTCCCTCTTCTTCCTCCGCATGCCGGAGGGCTTCACTTCCATAGAACCACTGGTTGACTCCCTGTCTCTTGCTCAGGACCAGGGGAATCGTATAGACCTGTGAGCCTGCAACGGAAGACAATGTGGTGATCTCTTCTTCCCTGCCTGTGACATAGCAGCTGATCTGCGCATAATCCTTCCCCAGGTCATAACCCACTATAACTTTATCGCTTCCCGGCAGTCGCATGTTCTTCCGCCTCCTCTCCTGCTGTCTTTTTTTATCTTTACTGCAATGTGAACAATCTGTGATCCAGATATTCCCTGCGGTAATATTCCTCGATCAGATGATCCAGTGTCGTATCGTCCTGCAGTGTCATGCTGATCATCATATCATTGATGATCTCGTATTTGCTGTCCGGACTTTCATTCATAATATCGCTCTTCTGCAGGCTTCCGCTCTCCGTCAGCTGTTCTTCGTTCTCTGATTCTTCCATAATGTAATATTGAAGATTCTCCCCGAAAAACAGTACGAATTCCTTGAAAAATACACCACTGTATACTTCCTGCATATATTCCGACAGGTAATCCTCCGCCTGCCCGTTCTCATGCATCATCACATAATGAATCCTTGCACGGACGCCGCCTCTTGTGTGATACTCCACGATAGTCTTGTCCTTCATCTCCTGCAGCTGTGGCAGGCAGTCCTGATATTCCCTGAAAAAGTTCAGATGAATGTGGTCCTTCATCATTTCCTCCAGAAAATTCCGGACCAGAGTTTCATCTTCCCGCTCCAGCTTGTCCTTATTCTCCGCATAGAATTTCAGATAAGCTAGCTTGCAGATCCGCTGGGTCTCTTCTCCCCGCAGATAGCAGTTACGGATCTCCCGGAATACATATTCCTCCGTGATCTTCTCCCGGCAGAAATAATCATAAGAGCTCTGTACAAGCACAGCTTCCTCGATCTCCTGTCTGGCTCCCTGGGATACATAATAACGGAAAATATCCATCCGCTCTCCCACAAATGCCCCGGAGAACAGCATCTGCAGCAATATCTTTTCACTTAAGCTGTAGCAGTCTATCTCAAAGGATCTTGCCGCTTTCCAGATGTCACGCAATTCCTTCGTGGTACCGGTGGCATAACGCACCAGATACTCTAAAATTCCACCGTTGTATTTTCCCTTACGGAACGCCGTCAATGCCGCCGCATACAGGACTGCCTCTCCCTCATGGACCGACTGCGTGATCACACCGTCCGTAAGCCGCAACAGGATCTTGGTCTCCACAAAATAAGGGGTATATGCTTCGATCCAGGCATATGCCTTCTCATAATTTCCCCGCAGCACCAGAAAACGCAGGATCAGTTCCCGCTGTTCCTCCGTAAAGCCGTCCCCCTGCAGCTCCTGCAGGTATTCATCCAGTGCCTGCAAATTATCCGCGTCGAAATAGGCCTGTACCAGCTGTACCGCAATCTCACTGCGCAGCTTCGGCTCCACGGCATCGCTTTCCACCAGTCTTGCCATCCGCATCAGCTTTGTGGAAGATATGGTCTCTTCTGTTCTGCCGTTCTCCATGAAATACAGATCCAGTTCTGCCGTATCCGGCACATAATGTTCCAGAAGTCTGAGATATTTCCCCGGTACCAGCAGTTTTTCCAGGGTATATTCCACATTTTTAAGGAACCTGTTACCATATGCATCCTCAAAAGCAATGGTATAATCATTCCCGTAGACTGCCACCCAGGCCGTGCCGTTTTGCAGAGGCGTCTCGGACAGTATCAGATTCCCCGGCTGGCTGACGATCACCTTACGCATTCTGCTGTCATCCACTCTTACCATATGGGCAAACAACAGACGGGACAGAGGCTTCGCCATAGCTTCCGTTACAATGGCCGGAGACAGGAATTCCTGATACAGTATTGCCAGATGTCTGTTAATATGCTGCTTCTGGATCTGGTCAATGACGAACCGCTCCATTCTCGGCTCGTAATGTTCGTACAGTTCCTCATAATCTTTCCGGTGTTTTAACAGATACGCATACAGGAACGCACTATGTTCATAATCCAGATTGCTCTGGAAAGAAAAATACATCAAAATCACTTTCGGAAGCTCCAGCACAGAATCCAGATCTACCGATGCCATATAATATTCATAGAGATTCGTGATCCTCAGATGGCTTTCCACACCCATCTGATACCACGTGAAGGCATCCGGTCCCGTCTTACTTCCCTTGATCAGAAGGCTGCACACCTCCTGCAGGATCCGCACATCCTTCTTTTTCTCATACAGTCTTCGTAAAATTCTGCCCAGTAGTGGAGAATACTCTCTGACTCTTCCCGACAGATACAACAGCTGTTCGATCAGGCTGTCGTTTACCGCATCCTGACGGACACCGAAGTTCAACACCTGCAGTTCAAAACTGTTCAATTTACGTAGCAGCGCCGGATTGCCGTTCAAAAGGGCCAGTGCTTCCAGGTAGATCACCGGACTGGTGCAGCCGTACTGGTACTGTTTTTCTAAGAACATCCATTTCCCGGAGGTTGAACGATTGTATTCCTCCGACAGATACAACAGCAGCCATGCCACACGCCAGCGGGTCCTGTCATAGCGGTAGATCTGTTCCACCTGCTCCGCCATTTGCAGTGTATACTGGGGATCCCTGTGGATCAGTGTGGTCAGATACAGATAGTAAGCCCACTGTTCTCCGCCGGTAGCTCCCTGGGCTTCCAACATGTCCGCCGCGTGATCCAGGATCCATCCGGCTTCATTGTAGCGTTCCTCTGTGATCAGAAGCTGTGCCTGGAACAGTCTCGCCGGCACATCCTTCTCATCCATGGTCACCATGCGCTCCACCAGTTTGCCGGTCTCCGCGAGCCAGGTTCCCGTACCGATCTTTTTCAGTCTCGATTCTTCATAATATTTCATGATCTGGGTGATGCACTGCATATGACTGTGATCCGCATGCCGGGCCACTACACCGTCTCCCAGCTGTACCATGACCGGGATTTCCAGTGAAGTATAAGCATTATATATGTAGACTTTACCGAAATTTTTGCCAGGTCTGCACAGGCTGCTGTCGATGTAGACCGGCAGGCGGCAACGGTTTCCCAGGAAATCATCGTCTGTAATGTTTTCCTTTTCCGTAAAGACAAATTCACCCTCACACTCGATCTGGAGATTCGTATATCCCCAGCCGTTCCTCACGATGGTCAGATTGTTCTCCGTGACGCCGTAATTATCTGCGCTGCGAGGCAGTTTTTTCACCAGTTCTTTCTCTTCCGTCAGGAATTCCAGCTGTTGCTTTTTGTTGATACAGATCAGGAATTCCTCCACATTTTGTTCGTTGCCCTCATAAGTGGACAGGATCCGGTAACTGTCATAGAAATGGGCATCGTTCCCCTGGAACAGCCGCAGAAATTCCGGATCATAGAACAGCCGCACAGCTTCCTTCCAGTTGCTCTTCGCCAGGTTGGCAAAATGGAACAGATTCCGGATAGCCCCGATGGAAGAATTCAACATCCCATGCTCCACCGTCACCACAAAAGGAAGATTGTATTCTCCTCTGTTGCTGACTACGGAAAAAGAGCCCTTGATCACATCCCCTTCCTCCAGATCTTCTCCGTGGAAGCAGTAAAAAATTTCTGCATCGGAGCCGGTAAACTGATCCGTCATACATTCCATCCGAAGATGGTCCGAGATCACGGATCCCTTTACATAGCCTTCCGACGCAGAAAGAATGTGAAAAGAGCCCTCATATATTGTCCCCTGTGACAGGGAAATCTCTATTTTAGCGCAGGAGAATTCCAAAGAACCGTTCTCATAATCGAAGTTTCCTCCTAAAATTCTATCAATAATCTCCTGCATGTACCTTCACCCGTTCCCTGTTGTCATTTGGATTTATTATACCAAATTTACCAGTTGAGGGCAAGGTGTAGACCCGGTTAGTCCAGGTTTAATTTTCGGTTCATGATGTAATAAGATACGCCGTACATGATGGCCGCAATGAGCAGGCTGGTGATCACGTTAATGTCATAGGCCATATTGGTCGTTACCGAAAATCCGCCGGAGCTGCTCATGACATTTGTGCCAAACATGAAGGCACTCTGTACAGTACTTCCGATGATGGAAGACAGGATCGTCACTCCCGCATAGGTCAGAATTCCCATAAACCCTTTGTGTTTGGAAGACAGCTGACCGATCGTCAGAGCTCCGAACAGGGTGACCATAGTAATGAAAGGTCCTGCCACATAGGTTAAGAGTAGTGTAATCCCATAATGCAGCAGATTGATTCCCATCTCTTCTTCGTATGTTCTGCCAAGTTCATAAAAAGCATCTGCCAGGAATTCCCAGATATTGCCATTATATTGTGTCAGTACACTACTCAGTTCACCAATATTTAAAAGTCCTGTCATCAAAGAGACGACCAGTGCCACCACTGAAATACCAATGCCTATCGAAATGAACAAATACCAGACACCGGAGACCAGTATCTTGCTTAAGAACAACTGGTTGGCTGTCACCGGCAGAGTATGGGACAAATATCCCTCATCGGTATACATACTGCGGTAGAAACGGATACCCAGGAATATCAGCATACCCCAGGTGGATGCCAACAGCATGATCACATACAGGATCAGTGTTGCCACAAAGGATGAGAGTACAAACCAGCTCTGTGTCGCATTTATATCATTGTTGTCCAGAAGTCCTGTTACCACTCCTCCCGGCATGCGTAATACCACGCAGCCAATCACGGTGACCACAAGCATTCCCAGAAGCATCAGTGTACCGGCTTTCCAGATATTTTTCCATTCATATTTCATTAACTTTCCTAACATGCGAACACCTCCCTGAAGTAAGCATCTACAGACTTACCTTTCTCTTCTCTGATATTGTCAACGGATGTATATAACACCAGCTGACCATAGCGCATGAAGATCACTTCATCCAGCACCTGCTCCACATCTTCGATCAGATGAGTGGAGATCAGCACGGTGGCTTCCGGATTGTAGTTGTTGATGATGGTGCGCAGGATGTAATCTCTCGCTGCCGGATCCACACCGGCAATCGGCTCATCCAGAATATACAGGCTGGCATTCCGGCTCATGACAAGAATCAGCTGTACCTTCTCCTTCGTACCTTTGGATAAGGTCCGCATCTTCACTGCAGGATCGATCCCCAGACTCTTTAACATCTCTTCCGCACGTTCCCTGGAAAAGTCTGTATAAAAGTCCTGAAAGAAATCCAGGATCTCCCGGATCGTCTGATTCATGGTCAGATACGTGCGGTCCGGCAGATAAGCTACCTTGCTCTTGGTCGCCGGTCCTACATAATTTCCGTCGATCATAATAGTGCCTTCCGTCGGTGTCAGCAGACCGTTCAGCATTTTGATCAGTGTCGTCTTACCGCTGCCGTTGGGTCCCAACAGGCCAATGATCTTCCCCTTGGGGAGACTTACGGTCAGATTGTTCACAGCCACATTGGCACCATATTTCTTGGTCAGATTTACAATTTCTACCAGATTATTCATTTCTATTTCCGCCTCTCTTTATTTTCATCATAAATTTGCCCCCCTGTCAGGCCTGTACCTTATCGAAGAGATTCCGGATCTCCTCTCTCTGATATCCCAGTTCCTGCATGTTGTTGATAAAATTCCGGACATGCCCGGCTGCCAGCTGTTCTCTGGTATTCCCGATCAGCTCAGTGTCCTCCGTCACGGTTCTGCCGCTGGTGCGCTGTGTCACGATCAGGCCGCTCCGCTCCAGTTCCGCAAAAGCTTTCTGCATCGTATTCGGGTTCACCGCCGCCACGGCCGCAAGATCTCTGACACTCGGCAGCTTCTCTCCCGGCTGATATTTGCCGGACACGATCTCTTTCTGGATCCGCTCCACCAGCTGCGCATATATGGGTCTGTCAGCATCCAATTCCCACGCCATTCCTATCATCCTTTCTTGTTTCTTATTATCTGTCACGCATCGTTTCTATCGATGCCTCCCCGGGTCCCTCATTGTCTTGTTGTTTTACTGTATTATTCATTTAATACAATAATACGTTATTTATTTTTATCTGTCAAGCGGTTTTTTTGCTTGTCCGGGAAAATTGTTGGAATTACACTTGTTACAACATGGTAAATGGGAAGTTACGCGGCTCATTGCTCGCGTAACTTCCCATTTACTACGCATCCGGCTCCGAAATACGTGTCACTCCCACATAAATATCCGAGATTTCAAACCATGTAGGATAATCCACGATTCCGGTCTGAGGAAGATTAAATATCTTCTGGAACGTCCGGACAGCCTCCGCAGTACCGGAGCCATAGATTCCGTCGGGTGTCAACGTAGGAATCGCCGGATAATTTCTGGCGATCCGGTTCAACTGCTGTTGCAGCTGACGGACTTTTTCCCCGGAAGAACCGATAGTCAGATCATACCCCGGCCAGGAAGAAGGCACTCCCGAAATAATATCTGCGGAATTGATATACATATCATTGCCGTAATAATAATGAATGATATCAATAGCAGAATATCCCTGATCCGCCAATGACTTGGAGCCCCACTGGCTCAGCCCCCGGCAGGTAGTCCGATTACCGTCACAATACGATGTGAAAATGGGCTGTCGTACACCGGGCCTTGACAAATAGTTGGTAAAAATGGAATCTACCAGATAGTCGATCTCTTCGAACACATTTCTGCCATAGATCCATTTTTGATCATACGCCGTAGAAGAAGTTATCGTAAAATCGTATCCACGTCCCCTGTACCACTCCGTATATATACGGTTTAACGTAAATGATTGAATGACAAGAATATTAGCATAAATTGCACTCTCCGGCCAGGTGGAATAAATCTCGCTGGATGCCACATTTTTAATGTAATCCTTATAGCGCACCCAGTAATTCCGGGCAGTGGGATCCTCCGGGACACCGTCATGTACGATCACATATTCCGGAATCACCACACGGCTCAGTACGATCTCCCCGGTCTCGTTCATAGGTTTGATTTCTTCTTCCGGAATCTTCGGAGGATACTCTCCGAAAAGCGTATGTGCAGGTATTACTACTACTTTTTCTTCCTCCTCTGTTACATTCAGCGGATTCATGCGGATCGGTTGTAGGGAAAATTCGCCTGCCAGAATTTCGGAACCAGATACCAGTACCGGTTCAAAGCCTTCTGCAGTCACCTGAATGTTGTACTCCGAATAGGGCTGTGCCGTAATATCCGGAGATAAAGAAAGCTCTCTCGGCGGCGCATCCAGTGTTATCGTAGGGGTTTGCCCGGATTCGTCAGTAGTCATCGTCTCCAGCGGGGAATCCGGATCCCCGGTATAGGAGACAGTGACGGTCGCGCCGGGTATCGGTGTCATCCCCAGAGCGGAGACAACGCTGATCTGAAGTGTTCCTGTATAAGTAGTGTCCATGGACAGAGGTCCTTTCTGCCTATGCCGTTTTGTCTGTCTTGATCCGGTCAGGCAACAAATGTTCCTTACAGAATATGCAAAGTCAGAAAAATATGTGCATGTTCCCATATACTAAGTAGACTAACTTCTATCCGTTTTGTCTTCATCATACATCTACTTGATTAACAGACGGGTGATATGCATTCACTAAATACTAATTCCGGTACCGGTCTGCATCTGTCCCCGAGTCGCCGTGTAGCCCAAAAAAGGAACCACAAACCGTTCCCAGATTGTGATTCCCTTTGTTTTTAATCCGTCATTTTTATTTGGTCAACAGCATCATAATGTCATTGCTTCTTGCCACGAACTTGGTCATGGCATCGGCGGACAAGGGTGCATGCTGGAGCTTTGCCAGATCGTACAGCTGCTCGCAGATCATTTCTGCGTTCTCGCCGTCCTGGTGCTCGGTGATGTACTGTACCAGAGGATGGTTGGCATTCAGAATCAGGGTCTCGCCCTCACCGCCGAAAGCACTCATATCCATGCCGGGCATGGAGTACATCTTCATCATATCCTGCATACGTCTGCTCTCTTCGGACAGCGTGATCATGGAAGAGATCTTCTTGTTCTTCAGCTTCTCTACCTTGACAGTGATCTTGTCGTTCTTCAGAGCTTTCTTCATCAGCTTGCTGATGCTCTCTGCCTGCTCTTCCATCTCTTTTTCAGCCTTCTTGGAAGTCTTGGACTTCAGGGCATCGGTCACATCCGCATCGATACGTTGGAACTTGATTCCCTCATTCTTCTGCTCTAACTGGGAGATAAAGGGCTGATCGATATTATGGGTCAGGATCACAGCATCCATCTTGGCAGCCTTGAACATATTGATGTACTGGCTCTGCTGCTGTTCATCCGTTACATAGTAGATGGTCTTTTCCTTCTTCTCTTCCTCAGCATTCTCCTCAGAAGCCTCATCTTCAGATTTATCCCCTACGACCTCAGCTTCTACCTTGTTGCCGTTCTCATCTACAGCATTTTCCTTATTCTCTTCCTCGTCCTGAGGCTTGATCTCCAGACACTCGGGCAGAGTCAGATATTTGCCGTCCAGATTCTTGAAGAGGATATAATCATTCATCTTCTCACAGAACTTGTCATCCTTCAGGCAGCCGAACTTGATGAAGGGACTGATGTCATCCCAGTATTTGTCATACTCTTCCTTATCCGTCTTGCACATACCGGCCAGCTTGTCCGCTACCTTCTTGGTAATGTACTCGGCGATCTTCTTGACAAATCCATCATTCTGCAATGCACTTCTGGATACGTTCAGAGGCAGATCCGGGCAGTCGATGACACCCTTTAACAGCAGCAGGAACTCAGGAATGACTTCCTTGATGTTATCTGCGATAAATACCTGATTGTTGTACAGCTTGATGGTACCTTCGATGGACTCATACTCCATGTTGATCTTCGGGAAGTACAGGATACCTTTCAGATTAAAAGGATAATCCATATTCAGGTGGATCCAGAACAGAGGCTCCTTATAATCCTGAAATACCTTGCGGTAGAAGTCCAGATACTCTTCCTTCGTGCACTCATTGGGATGCTTGGTCCACAGAGGCTGTGTCTCGTTGATCAATTCAGGACGCTTTCTGATCTTCAGCTTCTTAGGCTCTTCTGTTCCCTCAGCAGCTTCAGCGTTTTCACCTTCTGCCGCTTCCTTCTTCTCCGGCTCGATCTCTTCCAGGACTTCATCATCAGGAAGCTTTTCCTCTTCCTTGATGATCTGGGTCTCCTTGGTGTTCGCCTTGGACAGATAGATCTCGGTAGGCATGAAGGAACAATACTTCTTCACGACCTCACGAGCCTTGTACTCATTACAGAACTCCAGACAATCTTCATTTAAAAACAGGGTAATGGTCGTACCGACATCCGTCTTGTCTCCGTCTTCCATGGAGAACTCGGTGCCGCCGTCGCACTCCCAATGCACTGCCTTGGCGCCGTCCTTGTAGGACAAGGTATCAATGTGTACTTCATCCGCTACCATGAATGCAGAATAGAAGCCCAGTCCAAAATGACCGATGATCTGGTCGGAATTGCTCTTGTCCTTATATTTCTCAATGAAATCCGTTGCGCCGGAAAATGCGATCTGGTTGATGTACTCTTCCACTTCGTCGTCAGTCATGCCCAGACCGTTATCCTTGAAGGTCAGTGTCTTCTTTTCAGGATCCACGATGACATCCACACGTCCCTTATAGCCTTCAGGCAGGGCATATTCTCCCATCATGTCCAGCTTTTTCAGCTTGGTCACGGCATCGCAGCCGTTAGAGATCAACTCTCTGTAGAAAATATCGTGATCGGAATACAACCACTTTTTAATGATCGGAAATATGTTTTCACTGTTAATTGACAAACTACCGTTTTTTGCTGCCATTATTACCACATCCTTTTCTAAAATTGCACAGCCATGGCTGACTGTTTCCTAACTGATTCTAAGTGTAGGACTGTAAAATTGAAAAGTCAAGACAAATTTAGCACTCATTATAAATGAGTGCTAACAATCAGTCAAAAATCCAGTATTTATCAATATTTCCGTAATTCTAAAATTTTAATAAAGCGTGTAAAAAACCAGAAATTACTCCTCAGGAAAGTACTTTGCATACACATCAAAAAAGTTGTCCGTAGTCACCTGTTCGTCCATGATCAGCGTGATCTCGTCCCACAGCTTGTCATTGAGCTGACGCACCAGTGTATTCACAAAGCTGTCATACTCCTGCCCGAAGACTTCCCGTTTCCGCTCTTCTACAATCTTTAATTTATTAGCGTCCGTCTCTTCCCGATCCAGCGTATTGATGCATTTGATAATGTAATAGCCTCGTTCACATTTCACAACCTGGCTCACCTCGTCTGTTGCCAAATTGAAAGCCGCTTCCTCATAAGCGCTCTCCGCTTCTCCTTTGCCAAAGGAATAGGTGATCTCGGAATCGTCGCTGTATTTGGATGCCAGTTCCGTGAAATCGTGTTCTCCGTCCACCGCCAGGTCTCTTACCTCGCAGGCTTTCTCATAGGCACTCTGAATGGAGCTTTCCGAATAAGGCTTCAGGTTTCCGTCCATATCCGTGGATGCTGTTGCAAAAAAGATCTGCTGCACCGTAATTTTGCGGGCCTCGTCATCACTGATCTCCGGATTGATGTCCTGTATAATCAACTGATAGACCTTGTCTGCCATGGCATATTCCCGATACAGATTCTCCACAATCTCCTCCGTGGCACCCATAGCCTCGATCTCCGTATCATTTAAGGAAGAATAATACTCCTGTGCCGCCTGGACGACCTTTGCCTCCTCGGCTTCATCCAACGTGACCTCTTTCTCTTTTGCCAGCAGGTACATGGTCTTGATCTGAGCAATTCTTGCCAGCACTGTCTCCTTGACATTATCCTCCAGCGTCACTCCGTTCAGGGAAGTATTCCAGATCTCCGTCCCGTAGACATTCTCATATTGATTCTGGGTCGTGGTCAGGTAGATCATGATCTCCGCCTTAGAGCAGGACTCGTCCCCGATCCGAAATACCTCATTTTTCCCAAATCCTGTGGTAAATACCACTTTTGTGCCGTCACTGCTGCCGCAGGCGGTCAGTCCCGTCACCATACTTATTCCCAGCACTCCCGCCACCAATACCGCGGTGATATGACATCTATTTTTAAAAAACATAACATTTCCTACTTTCTCAAAGTCTCTAAATTCTGATTATACCCTATTTTTTTCTTCTGTGCCACGGTTTCTTGGAAGTTCAGAAAAATCTAAGAATTCTACAGACAAAAAAATGCGTGCGGATATTCTCCACACGCATTTTAATATTATTCAATTTTGATACCAGATTACTCGATTACATGGATCCAGCCCTTAGGAGCTTCGATCCTGCCCATCTGGATACCGGTCAGAGTCTCATACAGCTTCTTGGTGACAGGTCCCATCTCAGTCATGCCACTGGGCAGGCAGATTTCTTTGCCGTGGTCAACGATCTTGCCAACAGGGGAGATTACTGCTGCGGTACCGCACAGACCAGCCTCTGCGAAGTCTTTTACTTCATCCAGGTATACTTCTCTCTCTTCTACTTCCAGTCCCAGATATTCCTTGGCAACATATACCAGAGAACGACGGGTGATGGACGGAAGGATACTGTCGGACTTGGGAGTTACGACCTTGTTGTCCTTGGTAACGAACAGGAAGTTCGCACCGCCGGTCTCCTCTACCTTGGTACGGGTAGCAGCATCCAGATACATATTCTCATCGTAGCCTTCCTTGTGAGCGGATACGATAGCATGTAAGCTCATAGCATAGTTCAGACCAGCTTTGATATGACCGGTTCCGTGAGGTGCCGCGCGGTCGAAGTCGGTGACACGGATGGTCAGGGGCTTAGCGCCACCCTTGAAGTAAGGTCCTACAGGAGTGCACAGGATACGGAACTGATATTCGTCCGCAGGCTTTACACCGATGACAGGATTGCTGCCGAACATATAAGGACGAATGTACAGAGTTGCACCGCTGCCGTAAGGAGGTACGAAAGCATCGTTGGCCTTAACCGTCTCGGTAACAGCCTCCACGAAACGCTCCTTGGGGAAAATGGGCATCTCCAGTCTTGCTGCGGAAGACTCCAGACGCTCACCGTTCAAGTCAGGACGAAAAGTAACGATATGTCCATCTTCTGTGGTGTAAGCCTTCAGGCCCTCGAATACGGTCTGTGCATATTGCAGTACGCCTGCACACTCATTCAGTACAATGTTAGGATCCTGGGTCAGCTGACCGTCATCCCATTTACCGTCCTTATAATTGGACACATATCTGTAATCTGTAGGGATATAACCGAAACCGATATTACCCCAGTCAATGTTTTTCTTTTCCATTTTTGTATTCCTTCTTTCCTCGGTTTACCACTCTGCCTGTTGATTTCTCTTAACAGAATTTATTGATTTTCATTATTATACCATTTGTAATAAAAGTCAATATACACATTTATGCTTTCCAGTGCTTTTTTCAGCGAAAATGTGGCTCATTTCTCCTTTTAACTGAAAACTCAAATTAAATTCACTACAATTATTTTTCTCCGGTAGCTTCCTGATATGCACTGTTCGCTACCACTGACCATCCGGTCTTATCCCCCGCAATGACCTGCAGATCTTCACTGCGGACCGCATAAAACTCCACGATCTGTGCTGCCTCTGTGGACAGATTCTCTTCCGGATTCCGGTACAGCACGAAAATCTCACATTTTCCGTTCTGCGAGGTACGATTGTAGACCAGCGTGTATGCATAGGTCTTTCCCGCCTGCTCCTGTTCTCCCAGCTGCAGATAGAAATTGCCTTTGGCATTGTAGCAGACTTCGAAGGAAAAGCCCTGTTGTTGCAGCACAGCATCATATACTGCCTGTGCGTAAGGCTCTAAGGGATCCTGTACATCTTCCGCGGTTTCCGTCTCCGACGCATGGTATTCCGCAAGCCACTGTTCTTCCATCGCCTGCTTTGCTACCGTTTCTGCATCCTCCGGGTGGGTATTTTCTTCCTTGTCCATCAATTCCGTCAGATAAGTAATGTAATCCTCACCGGCAAGCTCCGTCTCTCTCCGAAACAGCACGCCCTCTGGACGCCAGTAGGAATACCAGTGCCTGTCCGGGAACTCCATCTCTTCCACACTGATCAGATTCTCTGTGAGCCGCGTCTCCGAAGGGATGTCATTTTCAAACCAAATCCAGGCAATTCCGGCAAACGTGACGATCAGGCACAGCACTGCCCACAAAGCAATGCCGATATCCTCCAGCCACTCCCATTTCCCGGGAGTTCCCCACTTGTCCCGTATTTTCCGGTGCAGCCTGATGGGTACTCTCAGATATACATAAAACAGGAGAAGCAGCAGACACAGCAGATCCCCCAGTAACAACACATAACTGCGAAAACTTACGGGACCACCCCACAGAATCATTCTGGCTGCCACATATATTCCTGCCAGAGTAAGCAGTAAAACCGTAACTGCCAAATATATCTTCTTTTTCATCGTTTTCCGCACTCAGGCTTTCTTGCGCTCGTACTTTAAGAACTGATAGGTAATGTCAAAATAGACCTGCTCATCGCTGTCCGCGGTGATCTCCCACTCGGGATCACTGTCCAGATCCGGGAAATAGGCATCCGCCTCGTAGGCATGATCGATCTTCGTCACATGGGCCACGTCACAGTAAGGCAGCATCTGGCGGTAAATACTCTCTCCGCCGATGATATAGATATTCTCTTCGTCATATTTCTTCAGTTCTTCCAGCAATTCTTCAATAGAGTGTACCACGATCGCATCCTTGACCTGATAATTCGGATCTTTGGACAAAATAATGTTGATGCGGTTCTTTAAAGGCATGCCCTGTGGGAAAGTCTCCAAAGTCTTGCGTCCCAGAACCACTACCTTACCTGTCGTCTCTTCGCGGAAATGCTTGTGATCGTTGGGGATGCGGATCAGCAGTTCGTTCTTGCTGCCGATGGCCCAGTTGTTGTCTACTGCTACAATTAAATTCATGGTGTACCTCGTTTCTGTTTGTTTCTATGATAATAACCGGTTTCTCCGTGCTTCGCACTCACGAAACCGTACTGATATTCGTATTCCGGGCTACCGCCCTACTTACTCATGTCAGATTGCAATCGGAATATCCCTGATCTGCTCCCCTGTCTGGTAACCCTCCAGCTTCACGTCATCCGGTGTAAACTGGTAAAAATCCTTAATCTCCGGGTTCAGCCAGAACTTCGGTGCCGGGAAAGGCTCTCTGCTTATCAGTTCCTTAATGGCATCCACATGTCGGTCATAGATATGGGCATCCGCAATGACATGCACCAGCTCACCCACGTTCATATCGCAGACCTGTGCCAGCATATGCACCAACACCGCATACTGTACCACATTCCAGTTGTTGGCTGCCAGCACGTCCTGGGAACGCTGATTCAGAATGGCATTCAGGGTCAGCCTGTCCTCTCCCTTTTTCTGAGTCACATTAAAGGTCATGCTGTAGGCACAGGGATACAGATTCATCTCATGCAAGTCCTGATGCACGTAAATATTGGTCATGATGCGGCGGCTGAAGGGATTGTTCTTCAGATCGTAGATCACACGATCCACCTGATCCATCATGCCCTCTTTATACTGATGTTTCACACCCATCTGGTAACCGTAGGCCTTACCGATGGAACCATCCGCATCCGCCCATTCATCCCAGACATGGCTTTTTAAGTCATGAATGTTGTTGGACTTGCGCTGCCAGATCCACAACATCTCATCCGTGGCGGATTTCAGCGCCGTCTTTCGTAAGGTGAGGATTGGGAACTCCTTCGACAGGTCGTACCGGTTCACTACTCCGAATTTCTTAATAGTGTAGGCAGGGGTACCATCCGGCCAGTGGGGGCGCACTTTCTCGCCCTCCGTGCTGGTACCGTTGGTTAAAATGTCATTGCACATATCGATAAAAATATGATCCGCTAAACTCATGTTGTCTCCTTATTCTGATTCCAATATAATATATAAACGATTTCTCCGTGCTTCGCACTCTCGAAATCGTCCCCCCTTCGTATTCCGGACTATCGTCCTACATACTCAGGGTTGTTTGTGCCTATGGATGCACTTATATCTCCCACTTGTCACATAGGGAATTGATCTGGTCCGCGAACTTCGCCATATCCTTGTTGGTCATGACGCCCTCGCTCTTCGTAACCAGTGCCAGTAAGCGTCTCGCAGAGGCAAGCAGTCGTTCGAAGACTCCGGTAGCAGGCTTCGTCTTTTTCTGCACGGCAACAGGTGCTGCCTCATAGGTGAACTTATTGCCTGCCAGATCGAACTCCGTACCGCTGTAAGGAGCGTAGGCTCTCTGCCCGTACTCGATCTTCAGGCACTCAGCAAATCCGGTACATACGCTGTCCTCTCCATGTACCACGAACACCTTCTTCGGTTTTTCTTCAAAGGCCCGGATCCAGTCGATCAGGCCTTCCTTATCCGCATGACCGCTCAGTCCCGTCATTTTCCGGATCTCGGCGCGCACTGAAACCGTCTCACCGAACAGCTTCACCTCATCAGCACCCTCTACCAGTGCCCGGCCCAGTGTTCCCACCGACTGATAGCCGACGAACAGGATCGTACACTCCGGTCTCCACAGATTATGCTTCAGATGATGCCGGATACGTCCTGCGTCACACATACCGGATGCGGAGATAATGACCTTGGGTGTCTCGTCGAAGTTGATGGCTTTGGATTCCTCACTGGTGATGGACAGCTTTAATCCCGAAAAAGCAATGGGATTAATGCCTTCTTTTACGAATTCCATGGCCTCATCATCGAAGCATTCCCACCTGTTCTCCTGGAATACGCCGGTAGCCTCTACCGCCATGGGACTGTCCACATACACCGGGAAATCTTCATGACCCTTTACCAGGCGCCCTACCTTGATCTTCCGCAGGAAATACAGGATCTCCTGGGTACGGCCCACAGCAAAAGACGGGATCACCACGTTACCACCCCGGTCTAAGGTCTCCTGCAGCACCTTGGTCAGTTCTGCCACATAATCCAGCTTATCCTTCGGATGCAGTCTGTCACCGTAGGTAGACTCCATCACGACATAATCCGCTTCCTTCGTAGGTGTCGGATCCTTAAGTAACGGCTGGTGCTTGTTGCCGATATCGCCGGAAAATACGATTTTTTTCGTATTGCCGTCCTCCGTCAGCCAGACTTCGATGCTGGCAGAGCCCAGCAGATGTCCGATATCCGTAAAACGGATTTTTACTCCCTCGCATACTTCCACGATCGTATTGTAATGACAGGGAACGAACCGGCGGATCACACCATCTGCATCCTCCATGGTATACAGCGGCTCCACCACTGCATTATTCGCAGAACGTTTTGCCTTACGATTCTTCCATTCCGCTTCGGCACTCTGGATATGTGCACAGTCACGCAGCATAATGCTACACAGATCCGCTGTAGCATCCGTGGAATAGATCTGTCCTCTGAAGCCTCTGGCATACAGAAGCGGCAGAAGACCCGAATGATCCACATGAGCATGAGTCAGGAATACATAATCAATCATGGATTCCGCCACCGGCAGCGGCACATTTTCAAATACATTGACACCCTGCTCCATACCGTAGTCCACTAAAATATGTTTCCCGGCAACCTCCAGATAATGACAGCTTCCGGTTACTTCATGGTCTGCCCCCACAAACACAAGTTTCATAGCTCTACCTCCGTTTTTGTAATGTTATTTCAAAGCATTGGCTGTTTCATAGAACTGATAATAGATCCCTTTTTGTTCCATGAGCTGGTCGTGATTGCCTTCCTCCACAATGCCGTCATCCGTCAGCACCAGGATCCTGTCGGAATTGCGGATACTGGAAAGTCTGTGGGCGATAGTCAGAGTAGTACGCCCCTCCGACAATTCTCCCAGAGATTTTGCCACGGCGAACTCACTCTCATTGTCCAGTGCGGAAGTGGCCTCATCCAGAATGATGATGGGCGGATTTTTCAGAAATACTCTGGCAATACTGATCCGCTGTTTCTGTCCGCCGGACAGCTTTACACCCCGTTCTCCCACATAAGTATCATAACCGTCCTTCAGTCCCATGATGAATTCATGAGCCCCGGCACGCTTTGCCGCATTGATCACATCTTCTTTCGAAGCCCCGGGACGTCCATAAGCGATATTTTCATAGATCGTACCGGAGAAAAGATACACATCCTGCTGTACGATACCGATATTGCCCCGCAGACTCTTTAACGTAAAATGCTTAATGTCCTGGCCGTCCAACAGGATCCTGCCTTCTGAGACATCATAAAATCTCGGGATCAGATTGCACAGCGTTGTCTTACCACCACCGGAAGGACCGACGATGGCCACCTTTTCTCCCGCGTGGATCTGCAGGTTCAGATCAGTGAATACCTTGTTATGGTCATCCGGATATTCAAAGCTTACTTTTTCAAAAGAGATTTCTCCCTTCGGGTCCTTCAGTTCTATGGCATCTGGCTCATCGAAGATCTCGATATCCGCATCCACGATCTGTAAAAAGCGCTCGATACCGGTCATGCCCCGCTGGAACTGTTCGGCAAATTCGATGATACGCCGGATTGTTGCGATCAGGGTGGATACATACAGCATATATGCCACCAGGTCACCAGCGGCAATCCGTCCGTTTACCATAAAAATACCGCCTGCCACCAATACCACCAGATACATCAATCCGTCAAACAGCTTCACTGTGGTATTGAATGCCGCCATGTAACGGTAGGTCAGCTTCTTAATATCCAGAAAAGTGCCGTTATCTTTCTCAAACTTGACATTTTCCACCTCTTCATTGGTAAATGCCTTGACCACCTTATGGCCCAGCAGACTGTCCTCGATCCGGGCGTTCAGCTCTCCGATCTGGTTACGCTGCTTGCGAAAGGCACTTCGCATCCGGAAATTCAGGATCATGCACACACCGCACATCAGCGGCACGCACAGAAAGATCATCAATGTCAGCGGCAGATTGATATTTGCCAGAATGATAAAAGAGATTACGGTCTTGATTCCGGCGATGAAAAATTCTTCTGGGCAATGATGGGCGAATTCCGTCACATCAAACAGATCATTGGTGATCCGCCCCATGATCTGACCGACTTTGGTATTGTTATAATAAGTATTGGACAGCTTCTGCAAATGGTTGTATGCATCTCTGCGCATGTCCGTCTCGATCTTCGCGCCCATGACGTGTCCCATATCGGACATATAGTAACTGGCGATGCAATCCACGATACGAAGTCCGAAATACAGAACTCCCAGTGAAAGTATGGTCTTCACCGACAGGGACGCAAGATCCCGCAGCCCTTCATTGGTAATGTAGCGCATAATTAACGGCAACACCAGTTCACAGACCGTGGTCAGTGCTGCACAGAACAGATCCATCCACAAGGTAAAACGGTATTTTTTAAAATAAGATGCAAACCTGCGAAACAATTCGCGGGTGGAATATTGCTTGTTATCCATTGTTGTGTTCCTTTTATTTTGGTTGCAGAGCTATAGGTATTGTCCTTCTCCCACATAGAAGCGTACTTTTCCTTTTTGCTCATTTTTCTGGTCATAAAGTGTTTTGTCCGCAGCCGACAGGAAATCCCACACTCGGTTTGGTTCCTTCGGAATAGCACAGACACCACCCACGGAAATCGTAAGCCAGGGTTCCACAGAAGAGTCTTCATTGGGAATCTCACATTCCCGGATGCCCATACATAGCTGTCTTGCATGTTCCTCTGCATACTCCCTGTCACGTCCCGTCATGACCACCAGGAATTCATCTCCGCCGTAACGCGCCACATAGTCCTCCGGAAAACATTTTTTCAGAGTATCCGCTACCGCGCAGATTCCTTCATCTCCCCTTCCATGTCCATAGCGATCATTCAACTGTTTGAAATGGTCAATATCCAGGAACAGAATGCCCAGTTCCTTCTCATTCAGAAGACAGTCTTCAAACACATCCTCCAGATAACGATTCAGGCTTCTCTTATTATAGAGTCCTGTCAGCTCGTCATGGTCTGCCTGATACAACAGCCGGTTTCTCTTACGTTCCTGTTCCTTCTGCTCCTCTTCTGCCGCCTGTAATCGCTTTCTAAGCTCCATCATATACATGACCTGACTGTTTTCTGTCAGTTCCCAGCTGTCCTTTAGATGGAAAAAGGTATCCGCGCTCTGTTTGAATTCTTCCGGAGTCATCCTGGAACTGCAATAACGCATCCGCAGAGACAAAAGCTGCAATAGCAGACTCTTGTTCTGTTCAATGGCAGCCTTTGGTTCCAGACAGTTCAATACTTCCTCTATCTGTTCCGGTTTGCCTATCTTTTCCACATATTGCAGCAGATTCTGAATACTGTCGTATTCGGAAGAGACCTGTGTCATATCCTCTAATGCCATTACCGCTGTACGTACATGCTCTTCTGCCTTCTTCCGGTCTCCGTTTCGCTCCGCCAGATGAGCCAGAAATACATTGACACCCAGCCTTGTCTCACGTATGACCTCCTCGCTCTGCCCGGTCTCTTCCAGTTTACACAGTACCTTTTCCGCCTCGTCATCCATATGCAGATGCAGCAGGCAGCATCCGTACTCTGCCAGCATTTTCCGGAAATTGATCCTGCTGTATGTACTGTTGTCATCCGCCTGTTCAAATTCGCGGATACATTCCGCATGGCACTGCACAGCTCTTTCATAAGCTCCTATGAGATAATACGCATCCGACATATTGCTCAGTACAATGCTGTGCACCATCTTATCATCGTATTTTTCCGTATAATCCAATGCTTTATCGTACTGTTCCATGGCCAGCGACAGGTTGTTCTGCATATGTGCCACAATACCGATCATATTGTACACTCTGGCTACATGATGCTCCTGATCCGTTCCCAGAAGACACCTGACGCTCTCATCCAGATAATGCAGGCAGTCCTCCTGATTCCCTGTTGTCAGTTGATAAAAGGCAGCAAAATAGCAGATCCATCCGTGGATTCCCTTATCATCCTGTTCTGTCACAGAGGCAAGTGCCTGTTCCAGAGTCTCCCAGGTAAAAGGAATTCCGTCTGTCATCTGCTGATTCAGGTGTTCTGCTGTCTCTAACATCTGCTGTCTCGTTGCGCTCATATCTATATCCATACCGTCCTGTTATTCTCTGCCAGTTCCGCAAATTGCGGTTCGCCGGTTCCAATCCCCAACCCGGTGGGCATAATCTATATTCACTTATTATTGTATTATTTTATATCGCAGTACGCAAGTTCTTTTCCTGAATAAAATATTTCCCAATCTCCCGCAAAAATGTTAAAATGGAGTTATATTTCGTAAGCTAGTACAAAAAGGCATGGTTATTTCTATGGAAAATATAACAGTTAATAAAGAGTTTCATGAACTGCATTTTGACAGCATCCAGGCTTTACGCGGTCTGGCTGCTCTTTTTGTGGTATTTCAGCATGTCCGTTTTCTGAACTTCGGAGCTTTCGGTGTGGACATCTTTTTTTGTATCAGCGGGTTCATGATCATGTTTACCACGGAAAAAAGTACCAAATATTTCTTCCGCAAACGCCTGGTCCGGATTCTTCCGCTCTACTACCTGATGACACTGGGAACCTATTTGTTGCTGTTGTTGTTTCCTTCCATGTTCCAACAGACCAGACACGATTTTTCCTATCTGGTCAAAAGTCTGCTGTTTATTCCTTTTGATATCGGCAGCGGAGCGATCCAGCCTTTGGTACGGATCGGCTGGACCATTAACTGTGAAATGTTGTTCTATCTGCTGTTTTTCATTGCCTTTCACATCAGCATGAAATACCGCGGTCTGATCTGCAGCGCATTTCTGGTGATTCTGGTGGGAATGGTACAGATATTTGCTCCGGCGATCTCGTCCTGGCATTCTCCGATAGGTAATGTACTTTCTCCTTTCCTCATTTTTTACGGAGATCCTGTCATGCTGGAATTTCTCTTCGGAATTCTGGCTTACTATCTGCTGCGGTATTTGTATCGCAGGCATACCCTTCATCCGGTTTCGCGGACAGTAAGCCTCGTATCCGCGGTATGTATCCCGGTAATCTTTTGTCTGCTTGCTTACTTTACGCCCCGGATCAATGTGATTGGGTTCCTCAGGCTTCCCCAGTGGGGGCTCCCGGCTCTGCTATTGTTAATCCTTGCCTTTCTCGCAGGCCTGCAGCTTTCCATGCCCCGCTTTTTTGTGCAGTTGGGAAATATCAGCTATTCCCTGTATCTGGTACACTACTATCCGGTTATGTTTCTGGACCGTGTGGTATTTGACTTTTCCACCCTATCCGTATTGTCTGTTGTCGGACTGATCGTAAGCGTTGTAATAAGCATCGTTCTGGCTTATCTGTGCTGGATCCTGATAGAGCGGAAATTCACCGGATGGCTGCGTAGAATACTGCTGCGTTAATTGTATATGCAATTTACAAAAAAGATGCACACTTTTTTTATTGACATTTCCGGAGCCCTATAGTATATTATAACTTGTCCGTAAGATATGCGCGAGTGGCTCAGCGGTGGAGCACCTCCTTGCCAAGGAGGGGGTCGCGGGTTCGATCCCCGTCTCGCGCTCTCATGAAAAAAAGAACGATACCAAATCGGTATCGTTCTTTTTTTCGAGCCCTGCCAGGGCTCGAAAGTTCGATGTCTACGCTCCGCTCCGGTCTGCGCAGTCCGAGGTCCCCCGGACCTCGTGCGCCGTCTCGCGCTTCTTTTATTTGCAGCGGAAGCCTTGATTTTACAGGGTTTCCGCTCTTTTTGTGTCTGCATGAAATTGTAGACAGCTGTAGACAGCCGATTGTTATACCACGAAAGACAATATAACGTTTGGTTAATAATTGCATCTGCCAATCTGTCTATATGTACGAATTTTATCTCTATTGCGTACCGACCTACATCTATCCGCCCATTACACGTAGCCACCTACTGTTCCTTGCTTCATTTCAAAATCTTCACCACGGTCGCTAGGATCCACAGTAAACCCTTCACTTGAGGAAGAGCTACCGCCTCCGGCGGTACTGTCACTGTTGCCAGTGGTTCCACCAGTGATTAACTTGTCTACTAAATCCGTCATATCTCAATGATAAAATGATTTTTCTTTTCATAAATACTCCAATCTGCTACAATGTTTATGAGTTTAGACATTATAACACAAAAATAATAAAATTGAATATCGGGTTAATAATGATGTCGGAAGGTTAGAAATGCGTTGTAGACAGCTGGTTCTACAACGAATGTGGTTAAAACTAAAAAAGCCACCACAAAATGGTGACTCAATAACATAAGCAAGAAACCATCCGGCAGGCGTCGCCTCTCCTGCATCTCTTTTGACCCATAGGGTGCGTGGTTGCAACGAAATTTACCACCTCGGATAGTTCCTCTCTTATTGTATATAGATTATACCCTGTTTATTCCCTACTGTAAAGAATTTCTTTATTTCGCAAGTAATTCTGCAATCTTCTCTCACTAATTTTCCAGCATGAAATCACAGAATTTTTATATCCATGTTCATCCCCCGAAGTACATAATCTTAATACAATCTGTAAAAATCCTTCTTCCGTTTGTATTCTTTTAATAATCAGTCCCGTATATGCATGCTTATCCCTAATAATATAATCCGGGGTACTTATTGCCTCCTGTATATTTTTCAATACTTTATTATATGCCTCTGGATGTCTGTCCTTAATATGTTGAATCTGATTGTCTGTGATAATAACCTCTTCGGTAATAATATCCTCTGTTATACATTTATATATTTTTTGATTTATTTTTCCTATGCTATACACTTCACTCTTTTCACCACCTTCATTTTAACTTCATGTTTCTTTCTTCCATTCACGTCTCTGGGAAAACGACTATAGATCGCTAGTCAACGATATGAGAATTTGTAAGAGAAATATTGCTCTTATTGCTAAGATAACATGAACGGCCATTTTTTACAAGAAAAAAGACGACTGCACTCACATGCAATCGTCTTCTATCTTCTTTACTGTTCCAGTTTATCCGCATATTTGATACGGTAGATTCTCCGCAGGGAATCATTGATGCGTTCCTCGGAAATGGTGCCGTTCTGTACAGCCTCCAATACTCCGTTGTATGCCGTCTCAAAATTCTCCGGTGCATAGATCATATCACAGCCTGCGCGAAGTGCCAGTACCGCAGCTTCATCTGCTCCATAGTAATTGGAGATTGCAGCCTCATTCATGGCTCCGGACACGATCACACCGCGGAAATTCAGTTCATTTCTTAAAATATTCGTTACCACTGCGCTGGAGAACGTGCAGGGGGTATTGTCTCCGGTCAGGGAAGATGACGCCATATTACTGATGCGGATCATTTTGGTCATGCCATTGTCGATACAAGTCTGGAAAACCACAAATTCATTGGCTCTGAAATCTTCCGCACTTCTGTCTGTAGATGCCATGCCGTCCTTCGTGCTCTGGGTACTGCTGCCGATACCAGGGAACTGTCCGATACATGCGGTCACCTTCTGCTCCTGTAATCCTGCCTGCATATATCCTACAAAGGATGCCACATTGTCCGCTTCCGATCCGTAAGAACTGCTGCCTGCCGCATTTCCATCCACTACACTGAGATCTGCAGAAGGTGCGAAATCAAGATTAAAGCCCAACTCTGCCAGATAAGTTCCCACCGTGGTTCCCGCTAGGTACGCATTGTTGGTATCTCCGGTAGCCCCGATGCTCTGGGGTGTGTCCACTTTAGTGCCAAGGCCTGCCGCAGCTACCGCATCTGTATCGCTTCCCTCTCCGTCAATGGCAATAAACAGGGGATAGCTGGTATATAATTTGGTATTATCGATCATCTGCTTCAGCTGATCTGCAGACTGGATGTTTTTCGCAGCGTATACGATTCCACCTACCGGGTATTGGGATAACGCATCCTTGGTACCGTCTCCCGCCTGTACTGCCGCAGACACACCGGTGATCGATTCCGGCGTCGTAATGAATAATCCTGCTACCTTATCTTCCAGAGGCATGTTCTGGATGATTGCCTCATTAATAATGGTATCCAGCTTCTGCTCATCCGTGAGTTCCACCACTGTCTCCTGGCTTTCCGTCGGCGCCTGGATTGTCTCCTCATCCGAAAGGATCTCATCCACCTTGTTCTGCTGTTCTTCCTGATTACGACTCATGCTGGTAATCTTGCTTACAGCAAAAGCAATTCCCACCGCCAGCAACAGGATCATAATACCTACGGCCGTATATGCAATGATCTGATTTCTCTGTCTTCTCTTATGTCTGAGTTCTCTTTTGTCCTGCTGATTCTGTTCGTTTGTGTCCATTTTCATAACTCCTCTATCTGTACTATTCTTCTATTGTACATGATATCGGTAGGTTTTTCCACTGGAAAATTGTACAACTATTCAGAACCTCATTCGCAAAATAAAAAATCCAATATGGACTTACAAATGCAAGCATTTGACGACCATCTTGATTTTTTACTTGGCTCTGAATAGTTATACGACATTAAGAGAGCGTACCGATCATTCTTTCAATCAGTACGCCCTCTCAGACTACAGGCTCCAATGGCTTGCCCTCTCTTTCTTAAATTTGATCTTCCATTTTGTCTTTTGTTCTCTTTCCACTTTTCTTTTGTACGTATGTACTGTAATGTGAGATAATTCTTATCTTCTGTTGTTCATTACTTTTTCTTCTGTGTACTTGATGTTCTCTATGTAAATTGGTTCTCTTTGGTAGTTCTATTCAGTTGTACATCATGGAAGATTGTGGTAGGACTTTACTTGTTAGGTGGACTGTACCTCTCTTTCTATAGATTCTTTTGTACTTCTCTCCCAACCTTCTTTGTTGGGCTGTTCCGTTTCTCTTTTGTTAAGTCTAATATAATACATGCTTGTACATTTGTCAACACATTTCTCGAAATATTTTTATTTATTTTCAATATTTTTATTGTGCTGGTATATTTTTACATTTTTCGACAATTTTCTATATATTTTCTGTCTTTTTTGAAAGAGATTGGCAAGGGCAAAGGGCGTGCCGCTACCGGGGAAAGTGTAACGAGCCATGCCTGCATCCGCCAAAAGCCCTGGCGGGCTTTCGTCGGATGACGGCTGTCGCCGTATAAAGTCAAAAAAACTACCACTCCCTGGTGAGCAAGCTCCCCAGGGAGTGGTAGTTTCCTTGCCTTTGCATGGCTCGTTACACGGCAAACTGGCTGTTATACAGATTCGCGTAGAAACCGCCCTTTGCCAGCAGGGTCTCATGGTTGCCCTGTTCGATGATGTTTCCGTCTTTCATTACCAGGATGACATCAGCGCTCTGGATGGTGGAAAGTCTGTGGGCTACGATGAAGCTGGTGCGGCCTTCCATCATTTTGGCGAATGCGTTCTGGATCTTGATCTCGGTACGGGTATCGATGGAGGAGGTTGCCTCATCGAGGATCAGCATGGGAGGCAGGCACAGCATGACTCTGGTGATACACAGAAGCTGTTTCTGTCCCTGGGACAGGCTGCCGCCGTCTTCGGTGATCACGGTGTCATACCCTTGGGGCAGTCGCTTGATAAAGCTATGGGCATGGGATGCCTTGGCTGCTGCGATGATCTCTTCCTCGGTAGCGTCCGGTTTACCCATGCAGATGTTGTCACGGATAGTGCCGGAACGTAACCAGGTCTCCTGCAGCACCATACCGTAATTGGTACGGAGGCTTCCTCTGGTGATGTCCCGGATATCTGTGCCGTCCACTTTAATGGAGCCGGAGTTCACATCGTAGAAACGCATCAGCAGATTGATGACGGTAGTCTTACCGCATCCGGTAGGGCCTACGATAGCAACTCTCTGCCCGGGTTTTACCTGCAGGTTAAAGTTCTGGATCAGCTTCTTCTCCGGTACATACTGGAAATATACATCCTTCAGATCTACGTTGCCCTGAGCCTCTTCTAATACTCTTGCATCCGCATCATGGGGCACCTGAGGCTCCTCGTCGATCAGTTCGAAGATACGTCCGGCACAGACAAAAGCATTCTGCAATTCTGTTACCACGCCGGAGATCTCGTTGAAGGGCTTGGTGTACTGGTTCGCATAGCTTAAAAAGCAGGACAGACGGCCTACGCTGATACCGCCCTTGATCGCTACGAGCGCACCGAACACACCGACACCGGCATATACCAGACTGTTAACGAAACGGGTCGCCGGGTTCGTAATGGAGGAGAAAAAGATAGCTTTCAGAGAGCATTTCTGCAATCTGCCGTTGATCTCTCCAAACTTGCTCTTCACCGCTTCTCCTCTGGAAAAGGTATTTACAATCTTCTGGTTGTCGATCATTTCCTCAATCAGGGAGGTCTGCTCGCCTCTGGTCTCGGACTGCTCCCTGAACATGGAGTAGGTCTTGGTTGCAATGAATTTTGCCACCAGGAAGGATACCGGAGTGATACATACTACTACCAGTGTGATGGGCACATTGGTCACCAGCATGAAGCCCAGCGTACACAGGATCGTCAGTACACCGGTGAACAGCTGGGTAAATCCCATCAGCAGACCGTCTGCGAAAGTATCCACGTCCGCAATAACACGGCTCACGATATCACCGTAAGCATGGGCATCCAGATATTTTAAGGGCAGGATCTCCAGCTTCGCAAAAGCATCCGTACGGATATCCCGGATCACATGATAGGTAATATAGTTGTTGCAGGTGTTCATAACCCACTGGCCTACTGCCGTGATGATCATGACGATAGCGATTTTTTTCATAATGGCAAAGATGTCGGGCATATCCACCTGTCCCTCGCCGATGATCAGATCCACCGCATTACCGGTGAGGATAGGGATATATAAGGTCAGTAACACGGTCAGGCCTGCTAACAGTAGGGAGAGTACCAGTGCCGGTGTATATTTCCGGATATATTTCAATACCCGCTTCATCGTCTCTTTGTTATTTTTCTTCTGCATTACCGAACACCTCCTCTCTGTTCAGGGTACTGGGAATAATAAATCTCCTGATATACGGTGCAGTCCTTTAACAACTCATCATGGGTTCCCATACCTGCGATCTCTCCATCATCCAGAACGATGATCTTGTCCGCATGGCGGATCGTGGAGGCGCGCTGGGATACGATAAAGGTTGTGGTCTTATCTTCCAAAGTCCGGATTGCTGCACGGAGTTTTGCATCCGTTGCGTAGTCCAGTGCGGAGGCACTGTCATCCAGGATCAGAATCTCGGGATTTCTGACCAAGGCTCTTGCGATCGTCAGACGCTGTCTCTGTCCACCGGAGAAGTTCTTACCGTTCTGTGCCACAGTTGCATCTAACTTTCCGGGCTTACCGTCTACCACTTCCGATGCCTGTGCCAGTTCCAGTGCTTTCCACATCTCCTCTTCGGTAGCGTCTGGCTTGCCCCACTGGAGGTTGCTGCGGATCGTTCCCTTGAACAGGACTGCCTTCTGCGGTACGACGCCGATACGTCCGCGCAGTTCCTCATCACTCATGGTCCGGATATCTCTGCCTTCCAACAGGATCTCACCTTCTGTCGCCGGGTAGAAACCAGGGATCAGGTTCACCAGGGAGGTCTTACCGGAACCGGTACCTCCGATGATACCTACGGTATCGCCACGGTTTACGGTGAAGTTCATATCCTGCAAAGTAGGTGCTCCGGCTCCCTGATAAGTCAGGGATACATGTTTGAAGTCTAAGAAAGGTGCGCTCTTATCTACCTTATCCGCCAGTTTCTGATCCTGTACTCCCACATATACAGCATCTGCGCCAATATCGAAAACGGAAGCTACACGTTCTGCACAGGCCAACGCCTTGGTCATGGTCACGATCAGGTTCGCCAGCTTCACCAGCTCTACCAGGATCTGGTTCATATAGTTGATGATCGCTACTACCTCACCCTGGCTTAAGTTACCGATATTGACCTGTACTGCGCCGGTATAGATCAGAGCAATGATGGCTCCGTTTACAATGATATAGGTCACAGGATTCATGCAGGCACTGATCTTACCTACGAAGATCTGCATGGCGGACAATGCCTCATTGTTCTCCCGGAATCGCTCTTCTTCCTTCGCTTCCTGATGGAATGCACGAATGACACGGACACCGGTCAGATTCTCTCTGGTGATGCCCAATACCTGATCCAGCCTGGACTGCACCTTTTTGTACATAGGGATTGTGGATAAAATAATACCGAATACCACAATGGACAACAAAGGAATCGCCACTACAAAGATCAGGGCACATTTCACATCAATGGTGAATGCCATGATCATGGCACCAAAGACAATGATCGGGGAACGTAAGAACAGACGTAAGGTCATATTGATACCGGACTGCACCTGGTTCACATCACTGGTCATACGGGTGATCATGGTGGAGGTTCCCGCCTTATCAATATCCGTAAAGCTCAAATCCTCAATATGGTCAAACAATGCCTGCCGCAGTTTGGTGGATACCCCCACTGCCGCCTTGGCTGCGAAAAACTGTGCAGTAATGGACGATGCCAGTCCCACTACACCAAGGAGTAACAGGAGCAGTCCCATTTTCCCGATATAACCCATATTCCGGTTGGAAATACCATAGTCAATAATATTTGCCATTACCAGAGGAACCATCAGTTCGAAAAATGCTTCCAGCAGTTTGAACAATGGTGCCAGTATGGACTCTTTCTTATAATCTTTCAGATACATCATTAATCTTTTCATAAAGTCCTCATTTCTTCGCGCTTTCCATGTAATGCGCATCCGCTTTTCATGCTTCCTATCCCTTTACAGCTTTCCCGTTCCTTTCTTTTTACGCTTCTGCTGTTCCGTAACAGACCGCCAGCGAATAGCTATCCTCCAGAACCCGTTCCCGGAAACATATCTGCTTTTCCTGCCAGTTCTGTTCGTCGGAGAAATCTTCTCCCACTGCACTGCCGATCCCCTGGCCGGTGTATTTGCCGTAGGCTTCTTTTCTGCTCCACAATCGGTAAAACAGTTCCGTGCGCTGTGACGCAGGCAGTTCCTGCAGCAGTTTCCATTCCGTTGGCGCAAAAAAACGCTCTGCCGTCCGTTCCTTATAGGGAACCCATTTCTGAATGTCCGCTCCCACTTCTCCGTCTCCTACCGCGCAGACCACATAGTCTCCGGAATGAGACAGATTGAATTTTTTCGGGATATTCACGATCTGTGGCTTCCCCAGTTCTCCATATTCGTAGGAAAAGGATAACGCCCCCGCCTTGTCCCGGTGCATCCGCTCCTGTAACACCGCAAGCAGCTCATCCTCTTCCAGAAACAGGATTCCGGTATTCTCCGTACCGTCTATCAGATCCAGAGCCATCTTCTGCAACAGCATTCCCGCGCCGAGACTGGCTGCCTTTGCTCCGGTGCTTTTCAGCCGTTGTACCTTCTTACACCGCACCGGATCCACACATTCTGCAGCTTCCCGCAGGAATGTCCGCCTGATTTCTTCCTCACCTGGGTGCAGATGCAATACATAAATTCCTACAGCCATATTCTTCTCCTGACAAATTGCCATATATACCCAACATAAAGGCTGTCACACAGAAATCGTGCGACAGCCTCATTATTATTCTTCCGGCTTGGCGGTGATGGCCAGATGCAGTTCATCCAACTGCTTCTGCTCTACCGTGCCCGGTGCTCCCATCATAATGTCCATGGCATTCTTGTTCATGGGGAAAGGAATGATCTCACGGATGCTTTCCTCACCACAGATCAACATGATCATACGGTCTACGCCGGGAGCGATTCCTGCATGAGGAGGTGCTCCGTAACAGAATGCATTGTACATGGCAGGGAACTTAGCCTTCACGTCGGCTTCACCCAAACCTACCAGCTCAAATGCCTTGATCATAATCTCAGGATCATGGTTTCTCACTGCGCCGGAGGACAGCTCTACGCCGTTGCAGACCAGATCGTACTGGTATGCCAGAATCTCCAGAGGATCCTGATTGTTCAGCGCATCCATACCGCCCTGGGGCATGGAGAACGGATTATGACAGAATTCCAGTTCGCCGGACTCTTCACCGATCTCATACATCGGGAAATCCACAATCCAGCAGAACTCGTAGCAATCCTTCTTCATATGTTTCTCGCTGGCTGCACCCAGCAGCTTTCTGTATACACCTGCTGTCTTCTGCGCTTCCAGCTTCTTGCCTGCGGCAAGCCCTACAAAGTCACCGTTCTTAAGGCCGAGAGCCTTGATGACTTCTTCCTTGCGATCCTGCAAGAACTTGGAGATACCGCCTACGAACTCTCCGTTCTCGTCTACACGGAACCAGAATCCCTTGCGTGCGGTCTGTACTTCTACCTCTGCGCAGATAGCATCGATCTGCTTACGGGTAGCGGTGAAGCCATCCACCACGATGGCCTTTACCGTCTGACCTTCGAAAGCAGCAAAGCCACAGCCCTGCATTACCTCGGTGGCATCGGTCAGTACCAGATCGATACGCAGATCCGGCTTGTCGGAACCATACTTGTCCATAGCCTCCAGATAAGGGATCCGTACAAACGGAGCCTTGGAAGCATTTTTATAAATACCGTACTTTTCAAATACGGGAGGAAGTACCTGCTCTACGATGGAGAATACATCTTCCTGAGAAGCGAAGGCCATCTCCATATCCAGCTGATAAAACTCTCCGGGAGAACGGTCTGCTCTCGCATCCTCATCACGGAAGCAGGGAGCGATCTGGAAATAACGGTCAAAACCGGAAGCCATCAGGATCTGCTTGAACTGCTGGGGTGCCTGGGGCAAAGCGTAAAACTTGCCGGGATGATTTCTGGCAGGAACCAGATAATCTCTCGCACCTTCCGGGGAAGAACAGGTCAGAATAGGGGTGGTGATCTCCATGAAGTTCAGAGCATACATTCTCTGACGCAGCTCTGCCACGATCTGACTTCTCATCACGATATTCTTCTTCATGTTCGGATTTCTCAGATCCAGATAACGGTATTTCAGACGGGCATTCTCGTCTGCATCCTTGGACTGATTGATTTCAAAAGGAAGTGCATTGTAGATACACTTACCTAAAATCTCGATCTTGTCGGGCACAACTTCGATCTCTCCGGTAGGCAGATTGGCATTCTTGCTGGAACGCTCTCTTACCACACCTTCCACGGAGATGGTGGACTCCTTGTTGATGCCATCCATCACGTTCATCATCTCTTCGGTCTCTACTACCAGCTGAGTGGTTCCGTAGAAATCACGCAAAATGACAAATCCGAGATTCTTGCTGACTTTTCTCATGTTCTCGAACCAGCCGACCAGTGTGACTCTCTCGCCAACGTTGCCGATCCGAAGTTCATTACAATTATGGGTTCTGGACTGAATCATTGCTTTTGCTCCTTCGTCTGTTGCTTTTTATCTCTTTAATTCTTCTTTATAGAATTCCACGAATTCTTCGTAGCCTTCCTTGTTCAGCTGTTCTTTCTGGAATTTCTTATTCTTGTTCATGCGGGCTACCAGTACCTGCGTACCGTCCTTACGGGCTTCCTGGGCCTGTGCGATCACCTCACACAGTCTTTCACCACTGACGCCCTTTTCGATCAGGTATGCTACCTGCTTCGGTCTCGTAGGAACTTTGAATCCTCTCTCCATGAGCAGCATGATGATACGCTCGAAACCGATGGAGAATCCACAGGCGGGTACATCATTACCGGTGAACTTGCCTACCATCTTGTCATAACGTCCACCACCGCCGCAGCTGCCGCCGAATTCCGGCATGGCGATCTCAAAAATAGTTCCGGTGTAATAGGACATACCTCTTACCAGAGTGGCATCGAAGACAATCTCGAAATCAGAAGCCTTGGTGGCTTTGACGCTGTCCATGATCTCTCTGAGGCTCTGGGCGATCTCCGGCTCCAGGAATCCTTCCAGGGTATCCGCCAGATAAGCCACACCATCCTCTGCACTCTCCAGACCCTTGAACAGTTCCAGATACTTGTCTACACATGTCTTATCAAAACCGTTCTCCAAAAGCTCAGCTTCCACGCCTTCCAGACCGATCTTGTCCATCTTGTCCAGAGTGATAAATACGCTGTCATAGGACTCTTCGGGGAATCCGCTATAAGCAGCCATTGCCTTGAGGATACGGCGCTCATTGATACGGATCTGGAAATTCTTGAATCCCAGCTTACCCAATGTGGTGGTCGTTGCAAGGATCAGTTCGATCTCCGCCAGATTCGAAGGTTCTCCCAGAATATCGATATCACACTGCATAAACTGACGATATCTTCCTCTCTGAGGTCTGTCCGCTCTCCATACATTGCCCATCTGCAATGCCTTAAAAGGAGAAGGCAGGGATGCCGCATTATTGGAATAATAACGTACCAGCGGTACTGTCAGGTCATAACGCAGCCCACTGTCGACTACCTCTTCCTCGGTGGTCGCAGCTGCTACATTCAGTTTCTCACCGCGCTTTAAGATTTTGAAGATCAGCTTCTCATTGTCACCGCCCTGCTTACTGCTTAAGTTCGCAATATTTTCCACACAAGGAGTCTCAATGGAAGTAAAACCGAATTTGCCGTAGGTATCCTTGATGACGCTGATCACATAATCGCGGATCTGCATCTCCTCCGGCAGGATATCTTTCATGCCCGTTGTGGGCTTCTTGCTAAGTGCCATGGTTTTCTACCCTTCCGCTCGTATATTTTATATCTGCAAATTGCCTTTCCCGCAATTTTAGCTCAATATCTTATATATGATACTTTTTTTCCCGATAACTGTCAACCCTCCCGGGCCCCGCTTCTGCCAGAAATTCAAGCATTTTTCTATAGAAAAACAGGACAGTGATCTCTCACTGTCCCGCCTTCTCTTTCATCTTCTTCAAATAGGCATCTTTCAATGCACATTTTTCCTCTAACTGACGAATCTGCTTCTTCAGATCCTCCAGATATTCCGCGGTGACTTTCACGCCTCCGCGGACCGCTACATCTTCATGTCTGCTCATATCCTCCAGCCATTGTCTGATGGAGTTTTCCCGCAGATCATTATACGTATTGTCTTCCTGTGGCTGCCACATAATTTCCCTCCAAACTTACTCAGACACGGAACTGCCGCATATTCTGCTGAAGTTTGCCGATGCTCTGTAATACGCCCTTGGTCTCTGTAGACATATTTTCACTGGAATAGGTGATCTCCTGAAGGTTCTTATTCACTCCGGCCACCGCATCCGCCAGTTCCGTCTGCATCGTAATTTACCTTTTGATCGTTTTCCCCATAGTGCACCATCCCTTTTATCCTTATTTTGTTTTGCGTACCGTAGAGTACTTTTCTCTTAATTGTACTTTTTCTCATACAATGTGTCAAGAAATCACCGCGTCAAATCGCCAAAGTTTTTAGTTGCAGAAAAGCTGCTACCCACGATCGGATAACAGCTTTCTGACTGCCTGTTATGATTTTCAGACTATTTTTTAATATTTGATCTCTTTGCCTTCCAGTCTCCACTGTCTGAACTCTGCGGATGCGGACAGTAACAGGTCGGAGGAAGAATTCAGTGCGGTCTCCACAGAATCCTGGATGACACCGATGATGAAGCCGACACCTACGATCTGCATGGCAATGTCGTTGGAAATTCCAAACAACGAACATGCCATAGGGATCAGTAACAGGGATCCTCCTGCCACGCCGGATGCACCGCAGGCTGCCAGGGTTGCCAGAATACTCAGCACGATACCGCTTAAGAAGTCTACGTGAATCCCCAGAGTATTTGCCGCTGCCAGTGTCATTACGGTAATGGTGATGGCTGCACCGTCCATGTTAATGGTAGCTCCCAGCGGGATGGTTACGGAATAGGTATCCTTATCCATTCCCCACTCTTCACAGGCCTTCATATTCACAGGAATATTGGCTGCGGAGCTTCTGGTGAAGAACGCAGTAATGGCACTCTTCTTCAGGCACTTGAAGATCAGCGGGTACGGGTTCTTGCGGATACACCAGAACACGATGATCGGGTTGGTCACAAAGTAGATAAACAGCATGGAACCTACCAGTACTAACAGAAGTTTTCCGTATTCGGAGAATATCTCCAGTCCGTTGGAAGAAATGGAGCTGAATACCAGACCTAAGATTCCGAAGGGAGCCATACTGATGATCCAGCTGACTACCTGGGACAGACCGTTGGAAATATCATCCAGTACTTTCTTGGTGGTATCATTGGCTGCTCTCATACCGACACCGATGATCACACCCCAGGTCAGAACACCAATATAGTTGGCATTTAACAGAGAGGATACCGGATTGGCTACCATATTCATTAACAGAGTCTTCAGTACTTCCACGATACCGTCCGGCGCTGCCATATCGGTGGCTGCGTCTGCCAGTGTCAGTGTCACGGGGAATAACCGGCTGGCGATCACGGCTACCAGCGCTGCCAGAAAGGTACTGAACATGTACATAATAATAACGGTCTTAATGATGCCGCCATGGCTCTTCCCTGCATGACACAAGGCACTGATCAGCAGGAAGAATACCAACAAAGGCGCAATGGCCTTCAGGGCACCTACAAAAACATCTCCCAGAATGGCAATACCGGTTGCCTGCGGCACGACCAGTCCCAGGATCACACCAATGACCAGACCACATACGATACGCAGGATCAGGCTGATGCTGTTCCACTTTTCAAATAGTTTTTTCATACTTACACTCTTCTTTCCCTTTTTTCTGATGTATACATGTACTTCATTGTACACACTATGTGCTATTATATAGTATTTCTCATATAGAGACAAGTGTATTTTCTTTGCGGACATTTTGAGGCTATTTGTTTTTCGATTTTTAGAACAGAAAAAAACGGATCCGCAAAAAGCAGATCCGCTTTCCTCATTTTCCTATTACATTACAAAACATTTGTCATTGCGGAGATTCCCACCTTCATGACACCCGCCAGTACCATGACCCAGATGGGATTCAGTTTCGTTTTCCGAAGCAGCAACACACAGATTCCGAAGATCGCCACCATGCTCCACTCCGTACCCGTCAGGGAAATCGTCCCTCCGCTTCCCCAGAACGCATTTTTCAGGATCAGGATCCCTGCCGATGCGATCATTGCCACCACTGCAGGCCGCAGAGATTTCAGCACTCCCTGCAGCAGATCCAGATTACGATACTTCAGGTATAGTCTTGCCAGGATCGTCACAATAATGCAGGACGGCAAAATACACCCGACCGTTGCCACCACAGCTCCGGGAATCCCGGCAATCTTCAGTCCCACGAAGGTGGCGGAATTCACTGCAATGGGGCCCGGTGTTATCTGTGATATCGTGATCAGATCCGTGAATTCCGACATGGTCAGCCATCCGTGAGTCGTGACTACTTGTCCCTGGATCAGAGGCATGGCCGCATAACCGCCGCCGAAGCTGAACATTCCTATTTGCAGAAAACTTAAAAATAATTGCAGATAGATCATTTTCCAGACCTCCTTTTGGAAAGAAGTGTCCGGACCAAACCAATCAGTCCGCAGACGATCACAATGTAGACCACATTGATCTCCAGAATACATGCTGCCAAAAAAGCTCCCAGCATAATGACAAGTGACATAGGATCTTTTTCTTTTACGATAGGTGCACCCATATCATACGTCACGGAAGCGATCACCGCTCCCACTCCTGCCTGCATCCCAGACAGCATCTGCGCCACGAAGAAGTTACTGCGGAACACATTGTAGCAGACAGATATTGCCGCTATAATCACAAAGGGAGGCAGGATCGTTCCAAGGATCGCCACCAGTGCCCCCGGGATCCCGGCCAGCTTGTACCCCACCACGATGGCTCCGTTGACTGCGATCGCACCGGGCGAGGACTGGGCAATGGCCACCAGATCCAGCATTTCGTCTTCTCCGATCCAATGGTATTCATCCACGAATTTCTTCTTCATCAGCGTAACGATGACATAACCGCCCCCGAACGTGAATGCACTCAGATACAGTGTGGACAGGAATATTTTCCACAATATTTTTCCCTGGGATTCTTTTTCTTCCCTACTTTCCATGCTACTTTTCTCCATTCTTTTTGACAGTGTCTTCCCGCATCCTTGTTGTTCTGTCTGTCAACTGTAAAACTGCACCGCATTTTTCAATGCTCCACACACACAACAGTATCTGGGCGTAACCGAAAAACACCGCTGGAGTCCCGATCAGCGTTACCAGCCCCAGTGCCCAGCTTCCCATTCTCTGTACAAAATCCCACGGGAAATACCGCAGAGACATTACAGTGAGCAATGCCGCCGCTCCCAGCCAGATATGATCATTTTTGGCGCATATCTTTTTTCCTTTTACAAAGCTTTGATAGAGCAAAAACAACAGACAGCCAAGCAACAGAATTCCCATTCCGGGGTGTCCGTTCCTATAAAAATAAGTACTGAACAGACCGCCGATACTGTATCCCTGCTCCATGATGCTGGTATATTCCAATCCGCTCTCCGCAAAGGACCCGTCGAACAGCCAGTGTTTCCACGTCATATAGGTGGGGTATGCCATGGCAACTCCCAGAATTCCGATCACCGGATATTGCCATTGTCTCCGGCAGATACCACCCACGCAGATCAGGAACAAAAGCGTCAACGCGGCTACGCCATCCAGTCTTCCGATAATCCCCAGGGCCAGTACTGCGGTCAATCCGTAGCCTGTCTTCCAGAACATTTTCTCCGTATCCGACATTTTTACCAGAGACGCTGCCAGGATCGGCACCACCATCCATATCAGAATCTGTGACCGATCCACACTTTCCGTTACCACATATACATGATAAGGCAGCAACAGATACCCCAATGCCCCCACCAGTGAAAACCAGTCTTTCTTTTTTCTCTTTAAAACGCAATGGAACATACTCCATGCGGTTCCAAAGGTAATAATCTGGGTCAATATGATAAAAGTACTTTCCATCTGTTATTCTCCTGTCATGAAAGGTTCTTCATTGTACCAGTACTGAACATCCGATTGCAGTATAATGGTATTTTCATAATATACCACCTGTAAAACAAGTATTAACAGTACCGCAAACACGATCCAAGGGGAAATTTTGTTCTGGCTTTTTCTTTTTTGAAGAAGTATCCATACCACACTGCCCAGTACTGCATATCCCAACACACAGGCAACAAACTTTCCGGGATTTCCCATTACATATAAAGTCTTCACCGCCAGAGGATTCCATATACCAAAAGCTGCTGCCGCCAACACCAGTCGCGCATCCTTTCCCCATTTGGAAAACAGGAAATAAAGCAATGCAAGTGCAGCTCCGGATAAAAATGCTATCATGATCTTATATGATGTTGCGACCGGAAATCCAATCCACCGCATTCCTGCCGGAATCCATAAATATAGTAAATGGGCTGCCGGAATCCTTCCCCATTCTCCCTGAAGCATATACTCTGTTTCTCTCAGACACTGTACACTGTCAGTCCCCAGAACAAGATAATCCACCAGCAAGGGGATACAGGCTATCATCCAGATTCCCACCATTGCACAGTTGATCCATTTTTTCTGTCCGCTCACTTCTTTACACAATACTTTTCTGCGGAATATCGCAATTCCATCCAGACAGGCAAAAAGAACCAGCACTATTACAAAAAGGATCCTTCTTCCGGCGGTTGTCTTCTCTACTTTCAACTCATAGGAAACATTTCCTCCCTCCGAAAATGGCTGTATCTGCAGATGTGCTGCATCAACCGTATCTGCCACATAATAGGTAATCCTTTTATGCTCTGTATCTGCAGACAAAGTTGCCCGGTTGCCCCTGATCGCACGAAAAGTGGTCTCCTCCGCTTCCAGACTGATCTCCATTCCGCTTCCGATTCCGCCATTTGCAATATCCGACTCTACTATGATGCGATATACTCCCGGGTTCAATGCAAAATCTTTGCTGACGATCCCCCCTGTTTCTTCCACCCGATACAATTGCTGATGATCTGCCTCGAATACAATATCCGATCCCCCAAAAGACAGCACGAACAGAACCGCTAAGAGAAGCCCTTCCGCTAATAAAATCCATTTCTTTTTCATCTCTGTCTCCTCTTCCGAATCCCGAAAAACACAATACCCGCTACTGTGATCAAAGTAACCAGTTCCGCCGTTCTCCAATACCACGGTTCCACGAATCGCACACTGACTGTTCCGGCATATCCACCAGGAATGCACACTTGCAAAATATGTTCACCGTCGTCTGTGATCTCCAATACTTCTCCTTTGTCATCCCTGGCTGCATATCCCTTATACATGAGAACCGGAAGTGTTACTATTTCCTCCCGGGCCGAATCATTCCTGCAGAAAAAGCTTATATTTAAACCTCTCTTTTCATAGTCTGCGATCTGAATATTCTCATTGGCTTCCGGTCTTGCAAAAGTCAGCTTTGTGCTGTCCGTTCCATAGATCAGATACTCTTCTCCGGAGATGTAACCAAATCCCATACTTTCCTGATTATATAATGTAACGTCCCTCTCCTGTACTCCCGAATCCATCATAAACAGATAGGATGCAGACAAAGACACTACTGCCGTGATCAGACTCATCTGATAGAAGATTTTCCGGTTGTTCTGAAAATATCGAATCACATATCCCGTTACCGTCACCAACAGAACCGTACCCCATCCCAGAAAACGATTGGGGAACTGCAGACTGCTCACCAGTGTCGCTGCAATGCCGGAAATTTTCTGAATGTTATCCCAGGGAAAGGAATTTGTGGACATCCATAATGCAAGGCATCCGAATCCTGCTGCCTTTATCGCAAAGCTCTTCTCAGCCTCTTTTTGTTTTTGCAAATCTCCCAAAAATAACAGCAGCCAGAAAATCATCATTCCTATTACCAGAAACAATCCTACCCCAATAGGATTCAGTAAATCCCCTGCCTTGCCTTCCATGGATTCCGGAATTCTGCTGAACCAGAACTGCTGTAATATTTGCGCAAAAATGGTTCCTCTGTCCTGGATAGTTCTCGCCGATGCATGGCGTATCCTGACATCCTGTGTCAAATAATAGTCAACAAACGGTACCAGATACCACAAGCTTAATCCCAGCGCAAAAAATGCTCCACATGCAAGCTGCCGAAATCTTTGCCATGCAAATACTCTGCGGATATAAATCAGACAGAACAGCACTGTGAACAATGCCGTAATCTCACAGGTCAGTACATGGGTCTGGATCAATCCGGCATATCCCAGTCCCAAAATGATCCAGCTTTTATGAAACTCTCTGTCTTCCACATCTTTTTCAAAGACAAGATAAATTCCGTATACCACCAGCGGCAGAAACGTATAGGCGCTTCCCTCTCCTACAGCTCCTACCATTACCAGCTTAAAAAATCTGAATATCGATAAAGTATACAATGCGCTGCAGACCAGGCCTATGATCCGGTCTTTGAATATTCCGCTAAAGCAGTACCAGGCTATCGCTGCCGTAGCAATATTAAGTCCTATGCAATAGAAAGCATAGCTTTCTGTCATCGTAAAGCCTGCCATGCGCAGAAGTGCCGGAAAATACAATAACAGATTGCAATAGAAAATACCATTGGCGTATCCGTGGTCAAATACCCATCTGGGTTCCAGCCGTACCGGGAACTGTCCGGTCAGAAGTCCATCCTTTACACCTTCAATACGGTGCAAATGATAGGTCAGATCCGCTCCGGACACCATGCCGTCATAAAAATAGGGGATGGAGGCAAAAAAGGCGATCACACCGATTCCAAACAGGATCTGACGTCTCTGCTCATTTCTGCCTTTTACCGCCTCCCGACGCTCCAGCCACGTGGTCGCAAGAACCAACAGTGCTGCTGCCGCAAGGATCACAAGATATCTTGTCCACAGAAGATTCGTCTCCACGATCCGCAGATTCCCGGTGGTCAGCTTTTCCTGTCCGGAATAATCGATTGTCACCGTCAGTTCTTCTGTGGGCTCATAAAGCCAGAAATCATAGGAAGTATGCCCCAGTGCACTGTACAGATGCTCGCCGTTGCACAACAGGCCTCCCTGATACACAGTGCCGTCTTTCACATTGCAGACCGCGATGGCATCCCCGGTGCATTCGTAGGACAGCTCCACCCGGTATACTCCTGTCCCCAGCGAAATATGCTCAAATACCGGCTCTTCTGTATAAGATTCCCCTTCCGCAAAAGTATAGCTTCCGGTATAGTTCCATTCCCGGTTGGGCATGGCAATACGGATGATACAACCCACCATCAATGTAGCCAGAATCCCCAGAATCATATATCTGATATAAGGTTTTTTCTTCACCTTTCCCATTCTCCTTTGGTCACATGTTGTAAATCATTTGAAATAAAACGCAAAAATCCATAATGAGTATAGCACAAAAAAAAGATAATGAAAACTCTCTTCATTATCTTTTTCCTGTATTTATGCGATTCCTATGCCTGTTTTGTATGATGTTCCACATGTTCGAAGGTGAATACATTCAGGAACTGTTTTGCCCTCTCTGTCTCCGGATGTTCGAAAAATTTATCGGGAGCGGCCTCCTCCACGATCTTACCCTGGTCGATGAAAATAACTTTGTCCGCTACCGCCTTTGCAAACTGCATCTCATGGGTGACAATGAGCATGGTCTTGCCCTGTTTTGCCAGATCCAGCATAACATCCAGCACTTCTCTTACCATCTCCGGATCCAGTGCCGCGGTCACTTCATCGAACAGCAGGATCTCCGGATGCATGCACAATGCCCGGACGATGGCTACACGCTGCTTCTGTCCACCGGACAACTGTCTGGGATAACTCTTTGCCTTATCTGCCAGTCCCACGCGCGCCAGAAGCTCCATGGCCTCCTTCTGTGCCTCCGCCTTATCGCGCTTCTGTACCTTGACCGGTGCCAGCGTAATATTGTCCAGTACCGTCAGATGCGGGAACAGTTCATAGCTCTGGAATACCATACCGATCTTCTGACGCAGGGTGGTGATATTTTTACTGCCCTTGCGGATATCCATGCCCTGCAGCTTTATCGTACCGCCCTGAATAGGTTCCAGTGCATTAATACACCGAAGCAGCGTACTCTTACCACAGCCGCTGGGACCTACCACTACCAGAACATCTCCCTGTTTTACTTCCAGATTGATGCCGTCCAGGATCTTCTGGCCTTCATATTCTTTTGTCAGATTTTCTATCTTCAACAATGTCTCTGCCATGTTTTCACTCCATTCTCATTCCGACTCCGTTTCCATTTCTAATTCCACTTTTTCTCCAGCACTCTGGCCAGAACACTGAAGGGCCAGCAGGCGAAGAAATACAGAACAAATACCACAAGGAATACTCCGAACGCAGCATTGGGACTACTCATACGATTGGCCTCAATGATCTGCTGTGCCACCTTCAGCATTTCCACCACGCCGATCATGAGCACCAGGCTGGTGGTCTTGATCATACGGGTGATCAGGTTGATGGACAGCGGAATCAGTCTCCGCACAGTCTGCGGAATAATGATATACAGATACGTCTGTATTTTACTGAATCCCAGTGCTTCACTGCTTTCGTACTGATGCTTCGGAATACTGATCAGCGCTCCACGCACCAGATCTCCCATCTCTGCGGTGCCCCACAGGACGAAGACGATGACGGATGCCACCTCTCCGGACAGATTCCAGCCCAGTGCTCTGGTAGATCCGAAATATACGATAAATAAAAGCACCATCTGCGGCATGATACGGATGAATTCCAGATAGACCCGGAAGATAGCTTTGACGAACCGGTTCTTCACCGTCATCAACGCTCCCACCAGAATACCTAACGGCATACTGATCAGAATAGATACGATACTGATCTTCATGGCTACCCATAATCCCTGCAGCAGACGGAGCATGTTCGTGCCTTTGAATAATACATCAATCCCCAAATCCGGCATAACGCATCCTCCTCTCCACCAGAGATCCCACGATCGATACCGGCAGCAGGATCAACAGATAAAATACCACCAGAAGAAAAAGGCTCTCGGTAGTCTTATAATACAGGCCGATCAGATCCTTTGCCGTAAACATCAGATCCATCAGACTGATGGCACTGAATACACTGGTCTCCTTCAACAGGAAAATAATATTCGCCACAAATGCCGGGATACTGGTAGACATGGCCTGTGGCAGGATCACATATCTTAGTACCTGTCCGGAGTTCATTCCCAGGCTGATGGCACTTTCATTCTGGATCGGTTCCACGGCCTCCAGACCGCTGCGGAATGCCTCCGCCATATAACTGCCACCTAAAAATGCCAGTCCTACCACACCGCAGACCTCTGCTGACATCCGGATCCCAATCTTCGGAAATCCGTAATAAATAAAAAACAGCTGTACCAGAAGCGGTGTATTACGGCTCAGTTCCACGTAGACCGCTACGATCCACCGAAGCACCGGTACTTTATAATATTGTATCGCCGCACATACCAGTCCCAGCAGAATTGAAAACAGGATTCCGATGACACCGATCTTCACGGTGAGCAACGCTGCCTTTTCATACATAGGCAGATATTTTCCTATAAATTCCCAGTTCATGTATTTCTTTCCTTTCAGGAAGTTTTTCAACAATCGTAACTATTCAGAATAGTTACACACAATTTTTTAGATTATAACAAAAGAAGTAGCCAGATGCAATCATAACCACCGGCTGAGCCGGTGGTTTGTTCTGCCCCTATAAGGGGCTGTTA
>OCAA01000044.1_pt1 | contig 159354 bp, 171 predicted proteins | sample 1538241 | NCBI WGS metagenome assembly OCAA01 (sample SAMEA2580241, study PRJEB22360) | human gut metagenome | biome: human gut; feature: human-associated habitat; material: faeces | place: Denmark | collected 2008/2010
TATAGCAGAACTGTAAAATATAAAAGAGGTTGTGCCAACGTTTTGACACAACCTCATTATTTATATCCCTGAATATGTAAATCTCCGGACTTCCGGTTGGCAATTCGGATGGCTCATTACCAAAACATAGGTACCCTGTTGAGGGATTTCCATAGTCAATAAAGGCAAAGCAAATTTATGTTTGCCTTTTAATTCTCCCTGTGAATCGTAAAGGAATACCATTGTACCTGCCAACAAACCTGTTAGGCATAATGTCCCTTTTTCATTGTCCAAACGGACGTTTACTTCTTTATTTGTTATTGTCTCCATACCCTACATCAAAAACCATCTGCTCCCCTAGAAGGCTATTAAAAATAAAAAGCGTGGGAACTTACTACAATTATCCCCCCTTGACGCTTTAGACATCTACTAGCTAAATCATGCAAAACAACTAATGTTCAACCACATATTTACATACATGGCAGAACACGAGCGTTTAAACATTATTCCTAAGTAGTTCAATATTGTCCAGATCTCAAGTCTTGAATAATATCTTTATAACGCTTTTGTTCTCTATTGTTATTCACCGTTCACTACTGCTATTCCCAAGAATAGTGAACAGCGACAAAGATACATAAAAAAGCATCATTATTTACAATATAAGTAGAAGATATTTATTTTAGTAAAAGATTACCCAAATAATACTAATTTTTTTCTGAACATACAAGTGTTTATACGAAAAAACATGATAAGCATTTAAAATGCTTATCATGTTCTCTATTTTTGATTAAATAAACGGTACAGATTATTCTGCAGCTGCTTCTTCCTTAACTTCACCTTCCGGTTTAAATTCTGTGATTCCATTAGAAATCAAGATGTTATACCAAGCTACCAATTTCTTGATATCTGCTACATATACGCGTTCACGATCAAAGTTTGGTAATACTTCAGCCAAGTATTCACGCAATTGTTCAGGAGTAGCCTTTTTCGGGTCGATAGAAGCCTGCGCTGATTTCTCTTTCTCTTTTATAGCTTCCAGCACATCATACAAAGGCACTTCTGCATCGTCCGTATACATTGCTATATCGGCCAAAGAAATAATTTTTTCATTACCATAAGCGGGGAAACGTTTCTTCTCAGCATTGACTGATTCAACAATCAACATATTTTTTCCTTGCGAAATAAGTTTGTATAATCCCGGTTTACCTGAGATAGACAAGATAGTCTTCAACATAGTATATATCCTTTTATTTATTAATTATTTTTTGCGGAGCAAAGGTAATGATTATTTTTAGATAGCAAAGAAATAAGCTCCAAAACCTGCGGAATTAACGGTGTTTCATCATCATTGACTATCACGAAATCAGCATGACTTCTCTTAACTTCATCACTCATTTGTGCCTCAATACGCTTCATCACCTGTTCTCTCGATGAACAATCCCGTTTTATGGCGCGCTCCACTCTCACTTCCAGCGGCGCATACACCATAACCAGAAAATCAACTTCACTCCTAAAACCGGCTTCCACAAGTATGGCAGACTCCATACCTACCAATTGTTCACCACCAAACCGGGCAGCCCACCGACGAAAATCTTCTTTCACCTGTGGATGAATAATTTCATTCACTTTCTGCACACGATTCGGATGACCGAACATATAGGATGCCAGCAAAGAACGATTCAACACACCATTTTGAAACACATCCTGACCGACCAGCGCACAAAGTTCCTGACAAATCACCGGATCTGTCTGCGTGATACGCTTTGCTTCTATATCTGAAATATAAACAGGAATTCCCATTATTCCAAATAATCTGGAAACCACACTTTTCCCGCTACCGATACCACCGGTTATACCAATCTTAATCGACATTAGAAGTAATTTGTTCTATCAAGAAGTCTACTTGCTCAGGAACAATACGGATTTGATTGATTCCACTTGGGAACGACTTCAATTTAACCGTATATTTATCAGAACCCAGCTTCAACAACTCTTCATAAGAAATATTGATGATAAAATCGCTTGCTTTTATGCTGCGAAACCGCTTCAACCCCACCTGAAAAGTAATCTGAACTTTGGAAGGGAAGGTACGCAATGCCTTATCGGCTGGGAAATTAACTCCGTGTAATGGCACCTCTACTGTTTTCTCCGTATAAATATCTACCGGAAATATCATTTCTACCGAAGCCGGAACAAACTTCACTCCTCTTTCAGAATTCAGCGGAATTCGTCGCCGGGTTGTATCTGAAATATTCTCCAGATTTATCTTTTGAGTATATGCGGTGGTGATAGTATCCAGAATTCCTTCCGGAGCATAAACTAATACAGAATCCGGATTACAAATCGTATCTGATACATAATATTGAAGTCCGGCTGTCACTTTCCCCTGAAAGCGGACAGGTACTAACTTAGACTTTCCTTCAGAATAGATATACTCTAATGTATCCGGCTTGATTGAAAGAATTTTGGAAGACACATTCAATTGACTCAATATCTTTTTCTCAAAATCAGATGCGTAAATCTTCACATGATTATCTTTTCCTTTATAATCAAGAAAACCTAGATTTACCGGGAAAAAACTTTTCCCCAGCATATAATTGAGCAGCACCGTACCTTTATCTTTCACTCTGACGCGAAGTTCGGAAGGCGGTTCCGAAGTCAGCACTACATTATTGGGAACATCTTTTATTCGTACCGGAATGGAGAACTCGGCTTCATAGTCACTATTCAGAGTCTGAAGCAGCCAAAATCCACCGGCTATCAAGAAGAAAAATAAAAAAATTAAGAACTCTCTGCTCTTATCACTGAGCAGAAAATCCTTAATTTTCTTTGATAGTTTTAAATATGTATATTCTATTTTCCTACGATCAAACATAGGCACTTATTTATCAACTATTATTTAGATTGATTGCTAGCAGCTGAAGCATCAGCGAAAATAGAATTCTTGTCTATTTTAATCTTTACATTAGAAGCAATCTCAAGTACTATGTAATCGTCAGTAATTTCCTTGATTGTTCCGTGGATACCACCTGCAGTAATCACATTCTGATTTACCTGAAGAGATTTACGGAAATTTGCTATTTCTTTTTGCTTCTTATTCTGAGGACGGATCATAAAGAAATACATGATAACAAACATAGCTATCAGCATGATCCACATCATACTTCCACCTCCGGCAGCACCGGCAGGAGCTTGCAATAATACAGTCAATACGTTCATAAATAATCTGTTTTAGTTTCTACTATATGGACAAAGGTATCAGTTTTTAGTCAACTTACCTTCTTTTTTTAATTGATTAACTATTCCATCCAGCGTACCGTTGATAAAGCTACCGCTTTTAGCTGTGCTATACAACTTCGCTATCTCTACATATTCATTTAACGAAACACTGACCGGAATGTTCGGGAAACTAAGAATTTCTGCTAATGCAGTCTGCATAATGATAACGTCCATAAATGCAATACGGTCCAGATCCCAATTTTTTGTATTCTCACTAACCAAATGACGGTAATAGTCGGAATTCAAAATAGTACGACGGAACAGACGACGTGCAAACTCTTGATCTTCGTCATCCTTAAATTCCGGAAGCAGTTCCTGGTTGGCACCCTTCTTTTCATCAAAACGTTTGATCGTTTTCAGGACGAATGTATCTACAATTTCTTTGTCATCATTCCAATACAGACTCTGATCTTCCAATACCTGATCGAGAGAATCATTATTAAAGATGTATGTTTTATAGAGTTTTCTCCATAATTCACGATCGGCCTCGTATGAGTGGTCGTCAGAAGCCATATAATCTTTATAGATATCGGTTTCTACAATTTTCTCATAAAGTTCCTTGATGAAGTCCTGGTCGTTTGCCCAGGTTCTTTTTTGATTGGCTATAAACTCTACCAATTGCTTATTGACTTCCAATTGAGCAATAAACTTGTTATCTACGAACTTCCTGTTGGGATACAACTCCTCTTTCGTAGGTGCCAATTTAGCTTTTGCCGCATCAATACGTTTTTGTGCATACTCTGTCAATGCTATCATCAGCATTAGCAAATAATTATAAAGGTCATACGCCTTTGAAAGACTAAAGAATAACTCTTTCTCCGCTGAGTCTAGATTTTTGCTGCCATTTTGATAATAGGCATATACTATCTGTATAATCTTAAGACGAATAAGAACTCTGTTGATCATAATTCAAATTAATACTGTTGTTATCGAACTGCAAAAGTAGATATTTTTAATGAGTTTCCACTAATAAATCACATTTTTTAATGCAGTATTTGATTCTCTGCGCTTTTTCTTTTGACAGTTTAAAAAAAATATCCAATTTTGAGGCCGATTATAAACGGACCGAAAGATATGGAAGATTTAAAAAAGAAAATGAGCGCAGACATGAATGATAAGGAGATTGTATTCTCCAAGTCCATTAAAGCAGGTAAACGCATCTATTACCTTGACGTAAAGAAGAATCGTAAAGATGAAATGTTCCTGGCTATTACAGAGAGTAAGAAAGTGATAACGGGAGAAGGTGACGATTCTCAGGTTAGTTTCGAAAAACACAAAATCTTCCTATATAGGGAGGACTTTCAGAAGTTTATGGCAGGACTCGAAGAAGCAGTCAACTTCATTGAGTGCAGTGATGCGAACGAATACATCGCCCGCCTGAACACCGAAGCGGATGAAGAAAGTGAACAGAAAGCAATCGAAGAAGCCCGGGAAAACAAGTTAGAGAGCGAAATTAAGATCGATATTGACTTTTAAGAAAGTAACTCTTTGATATTTCAAAAAAAAGACGTACTTTTGCACCGCTTTTTTGCAACATCGTGTGATAATCCACATCGTGTGATGGTGAATTAAGCAAGCTAACTTAATTTAGAGTAACACAAATTTTTAAAGAAATGAAATCAATTGAAGTAAAAGGAACTGCAAGAACAATTGCAGAACGCTCTTCTGAACAAGCTAGAGCTTTGAAAGAAATTCGTAAGAACGGTGGTGTACCTTGTGTACTTTACGGAGGTAATGAAGTAGTTCACTTCACAGTGACTAACGAAGGACTTCGTAACTTAGTTTATACTCCGCACATCTACGTTGTAGACTTGGTTATCGATGGCAAAAAAGTAAACGCTATCCTGAAAGATATTCAGTTCCATCCGGTAAAAGATACTATCCTGCACGTTGACTTCTATCAGATTGACGAAGCTAAACCTATCGTAATGGAAGTACCTGTACAGTTGGAAGGTCTTGCAGAAGGTGTGAAAGCCGGTGGTAAACTTGCACTGCAGATGCGTAAGATCAAAGTGAAAGCTTTGTACAATGTAATTCCTGAGAAACTGATCGTTAACGTTTCTCACCTGGGATTGGGCAAGACTGTTAAAGTTGGCGAATTGAGCTTCGAAGGCCTTGAACTGATTAGTGCTAAAGAAGCCGTTGTATGTGCTGTTAAGTTGACTCGTGCAGCAAGAGGTGCAGCAGCAGCCGCTGGCAAGTAATTGAGATTATCCCTGTAAAGAGATATACTTCAAACGCAGATTAATGCAGATTAAAGCAGATGTTCAGTCTGCATTAATTTGTATTAATCTGCGTTTCTCTTTCTATATTAATGAACTGTTTTACGGAAAAACGATGATAAAATATTTAGTTGTCGGACTGGGAAACATTGGTCCCGAGTATCATGAAACCCGACATAATATCGGATTCATGACAGTAGAAGCATTGGCCAGAATTAACAATGCTCCTCCTTTTATGGATGGACGCTATGGATTCACCACCAGCTTTTCCATCAAAGGACGTCAGTTGATCCTGCTCAAGCCATCGACTTTTATGAACCTGAGTGGATTGGCCGTTCGCTATTGGATGCAGAAAGAAAATATTCCATTGGAAAATGTGCTGATCGTAGTAGATGATCTGGCTCTTCCTTTCGGAACGTTACGCCTAAAAGGAAAAGGAAGTGATGCAGGCCATAACGGATTAAAGCATATTGCCGCCACTCTGGGCACTCAAAACTATGCCCGTCTGCGTTTTGGAATCGGGAGTGATTTTCCACGTGGCGGACAAATCGATTACGTACTCGGTCACTTCACTGATGAAGACTGGAAGACAATGGATGAAAGACTGGAGATGGCAGGGGAAATTATCAAAAGTTTCTGTCTTGCCGGTATCGATATCACAATGAACCAGTTCAACAAGAAATAATGAACCTGTTCTATAAAAAATAAAGATAACAATGAACGGTTAGCGATCAATGATAACGTCCACTAACCGACTAATTATTTATCACTAAATAACTAACTAAAATGGCTGAAGCAAGAATAGATAAATGGATGTGGGCTGTCCGCATCTTCAAGACACGTACGATTGCAGCAGAAGCCTGCAAAAAAGGACGTATTACCATCAACGGTTCGCTGGTCAAAGCTGCCCGTATGATAAAACCGGGTGATGTTATTCAAGTGAAGAAACCACCTATCACATACTCATTCAAAGTATTACAACCGATTGAGAAACGTGTAGGAGCCAAACTGGTATCGGAAATGATGGAAAATGTAACGACTCCCGATCAATATGAATTACTTGAAATGAGCAAAATCAGCGGATTCGTAGACCGGGCACGTGGAACCGGACGCCCGACCAAGAAAGATCGCCGGGAACTGGAAGAATTTACAACTCCAGAGTTTATGGATGATTTTGACTTTGATTTCGATTTTGAAGAATAGGATAAATAGAAAAACGATGAATCGTAAACAATGAACGGTGAACAGACTGCGTTATATCCACAGGCTTGCTCACCGTTCATTGTTTACGATTTGTATAGCTTACCACTTATAGAGTTGCAGTTCGCCCTTTCTTTTTACAGATTCGCTTTAACAGCATCAATCAGTTCCTGATATTCTGCGTCAGTCAGATAAACCTTTCCCGGGTTCATTTGGAATATACCTCCATAATCAGGTCCATCCACATATTTAGGTGCTAAATGAAAATGCAAATGAGACAATTTATCCGAGTAAGCACCATAATTAATCTTTTCCGGCTGGAAAGCTTTTTGCATGGCACGAGTGACACGCGCTACATCTGCCATAAAAGCATTACGGTCTTCATCATTCAATTCATTCAAATCGTTCACATGGTCTTTATAAGAAACAAGACAACGTCCACGGTAGGTTTGTTCCTTAAACAAAAACACACGTGACACACTCAATTGCGCAATCTCAATCATCAGATTATGCAGCGTTTCATTGTTCTGGCAATACAGACATTCTTTCGGATCACTCTTCATGATATTATTATTTTAAGTTTTTATCGTTGCAAAAATAACTATTCCATCCTTATCCGGCTTGTACTTTTTCGTTTTTTTGATCGACTAATTGGTACACATCCTCTTTTTCGCCTACCACCCAAACAACATCGCCTTCTTCGAGCGGAGCATTTACATCAGGAACCATCAGTGTACCGTCTTCACTTTCAACACCGGCTATCATACAATGATATTTGTCGCGGATACCCGATTCACGAATCGTTTTACCCAGAAAAACAGAATCACTGTCAATGATAAACTGCTTCAAAGCCATCTCGCTCTTTTCATAGACCTCCCAGTCTATCTTCGCTCCGTTTTGCATCGCCTCATTAAACACACTTAATTGTTCATCCGTCCCTATCACCTGTATCTTATCCATCGGAAACAGGCGGACAGAACCACCGGGGATATTAATCCTCCTCTTTCCACGAAGAATAGAAGCAACATGAACTCCAAACTTCTTCCCCAGATTCAGCTCCATCAATGTCTTTCCCGCCCAACTGGATTCACCCGGAATTTCCATATCGGCAAGATGCAAATCATGCGACAACAAACGACCGGCATACTCCGGCTTTTTCTCTCCCAAATACTCTGCACGTACATCTCTGGAACGGAGATTCTGGAAGAAACGACGTTCAATCAATATCGATTGCTTTTTCAAACGGCGAGACCATACCATCAACAATACAATAAGTACAGCCACTCCAATAATCAATCCGATAGACGCCTTAAATAATCCGGAAATAACAAAGATGACAAAAAGTGCCGCTATCATAATACGAATCACGATTGTCGATACCAGCGGCGCGCGGTTGGCACGGCTATCATGCCATAAGGTCATAAACTCAACCGAATGATTTTTCTTCACCATAATGGCACGCAAGAAAGGAGCAATACACAGAATCATAAATACCGCTCCCAACAACGATGCCCAGAAATGAGGCAGATTCTCTTTAAAGAATGGCACAACAAAACGAAAAGAAAGTGCAATAATCGACATACTGACAATTGAATAAACAACTGTTATACGTACCATTGACAAGATTAGCTTCTTCCACAAATTCTCGTGATTCAGAGCTGTTTGCGAACCGGAAGAATAACGCATCATTATTTTTTTCCATGATTCCGGAAGATGAGCATCCACAAAAGTAGAAGCCGGCTCGGCAAAACGAATCATATAAGGAGTCAGGAAAGTAGTAATCACAGAAACCGCTACCACTATCGGATACAGAAAATCACTCGTTACATGCAAAGAGACTCCCAAAGAAGCAATAATAAACGCAAATTCGCCGATCTGCGTTAAACTAAAGCCGCATTGCATAGCCGTCTTTAAAGGCTTTCCGGAGAGAATAACACCGAATGTACCAAAAACGGCCTGTCCCAAGATAACAGCCAAAGTAATAACTATAATAGGTACGGCATATTCTACAATCATTGCAGGATCCACCATCATACCGACCGATACGAAAAAGATAGCTCCAAAAAGATCCTTTACCGGTTTCACCAGTCGGTCTATAGATTCCGCCTCAATTGTTTCCGCCAGAATAGATCCCATTATAAATGCACCAAATGCAGCAGAAAATCCTGTATGAGCCGCCACCACTACCATACCGAAACAAAGTGCCAACGACACAATAAGCAGAGTCTCCTCTCCCATCAATTTCCGGCAGCGTTTCAAGAATTCAGGAATCAGATAGATACCGACAACAAACCACAGAATAAGGAAAAACAATAATTTCCCGATACTCTCCAACATCTCGGTACCTTCAAAATGTTGGCTTACCGCCATAGTGGAAAGCATCACCATTAATACAATAGCCAAAATATCTTCCAAAATCAAGATACTCAACACAAGTCCGGTGAACTGCTTCTTCCTTAATCCTAAATCATCAAAAGCTTTATAAATAATAGTAGTAGACGACATCGCAATCATACCGCCCAAGAACAGACTGTCCATCCTGTGCCAGCCGAAACCCATGCCGACTCCTATTCCCAACAAAATCATACAAAAGATGATGGTACAGGCAGCAATGATGGCAGAACCACCCACCTTGACAATCTTCTTAAAACTAAATTCCAAACCAAGAGCAAACAGCAAGAAAATAACACCAATATCCGCCCAAGTCTTAATATTGGCAGTATCCATCACTGAAGGAGTATACGGCATATGCGGACTTGCCAGAAATCCGGCAACTACATATCCCAAGACCAGAGGTTGTTTCAACTTCTTAAACAACAAAGTCATAACACCGGCACAAATCAATATAAGTGCGAGGTCAGCTATAAGAGTAGGTAATTGAGACATTATTTTATCGTATTTGATGACAAAATTATATTATTTCTATGGGATAAACAACATATTTACGGATATGTTTTGCAATAACCATCATAAAATAAGTTAGCCCCGGATAGAGTCGTAACTTATCCGGGGCTATACACAATAACAAGCTTATTTTTTACTTTCTAAAAGGCGGTTTCACTACCACAGCTTTCAATTTCCGACCACGCATATCGATACAGATTTCCGTACCCACCTTACTATATTCCGGTTTCACATATCCCATACCGATACCAATCTTACGGGTAGGCGACATCGTACCGGAGGTCACCACTCCCACTTTCTCGCCTTCATCATTCACCAGTTCATAGCCATGACGGGGAATTCCGCGATCAACCATTTCAAAGCCAACCAGTTTACGGGTAACACCTTCCGCTTTCTGTTTTTCCAGCATCGGACGGTTGACAAAATCCTTGCCCTCCACAAACTTAGTGATCCATCCCAATCCGGCTTCTATCGGAGAAGTCGTATCATCCAGATCATTGCCATACAGACAGAAGCCCATTTCCAACCGGAGCGTATCACGGGCACCCAAACCGATAGGTTTAATGCCATACTCTTCACCAGCTTCAAAAATAGCCTTCCATATAGAATCAGCCGCAGACGGATAGAAATAAAGCTCAAAACCTCCCGCACCGGTATAACCCGTATTGGAGATAATCACATTCTCTTCACTTGCAAACGTTCCAACCTTAAATGTATAATAAGGAATAGTAGCAAGATCAATATCCGTCAACTTTTGCAGAACCGAAATAGCCTTCGGACCCTGTATAGCAAGTTGAGCTATGTTATCCGACGAATTTTCCAACTCGGCTCCCTCCGTATTGTGAGAAACACACCAGTTCCAGTCTTTTTCCATATTGGAAGCATTCACCACCAACATGTATTTTTCCGGTTCATACTGATAAACCAGCAAATCATCTACAATCCCCCCATCCTCATTCGGAAAACAAGTATATTGTATTTTACCCGGAGCCAGTGCCGCCACATTGTTAGATGTTATTTTCTGCAGAAAGGCCAACGCTTGCGGTCCTTTCACCCAAAATTCTCCCATGTGCGATACATCAAATACACCGACACCTTGACAAACAGTTATGTGTTCATCAATGATACCGGAGTATTCAATAGGCATATTATAACCTGCAAACTCGTGCATTTTAGCACCAAGTGCTATATGTTTCTCTGTAAACGGAGTGGTTTTCATTATTTTAAAGTATTAAGTTTTAAGTATCAGGTATTAAGTATTACCGGAGCTTACCGTCTTTTTATTTGGAAGCCACCAGTTCTGCTATTTTTACGATCACTTTCATTGCTTTCTCCATATTCTGGATAGACACAAATTCGTAACGACCGTGGAAATTCAGACCACCGGCAAAGATATTCGGACAAGGCAATCCCTTAAAAGAAAGCTGCGCACCATCCGTACCTCCACGAATCGGTTTTACATTCGGTTTCACACCCACGGCTTCCATAGCTGCAAAAGCAGTATCGATGATGTGCATTACCGGTTCTATTTTCTCACGCATATTATAATACTGGTCGCGCAGTTCGAGTGTCGCAGTACCAGCTCCATATTCAGCGTTCATTTGAGCTACCAGACGTTCTATCTCTTTTTTACGGTTCTCAAATTTTGCACGGTCATGATCGCGGATGATATAAGACACAGTGCTTTGCTCCACATCCCCCTGAATACCAATCAAATGATAGAATCCTTCATAGCCGGTCGTATGTTCCGGTCTTTCCTGTGAGGGAAGCATCGTAATAAACTGATTGGCAAGATAGATAGAGTTAATCATCTTATCCTTGGCATATCCCGGATGCACATTACGTCCTTTAAAGGTTATTTTTGCGGCAGCAGCATTAAAGTTCTCAAACTCCAACTCCCCTACTTCACCTCCATCCATCGTATATCCCCATTCACAACCGAATTTCTCTACATCGAATTTATGAGCACCTTCACCGATTTCTTCGTCAGGATTGAAGCCGATACGGATTTTACCGTGTTTGATTTCGGGATGTTCCTTCAGATAAACCATCGCTGATACAATTTCCGCGATACCGGCTTTGTCGTCGGCACCGAGCAACGTTTTTCCGTTGGTTACAATCAAGTCTTCTCCCTTATGATCCAGCAATTCCGGGAATTGTGATGGAGAAAGGACTACATTCTCTTCAGCACAAAGCACAATATCCGAACCGTCATACTTTTCCACAATGCGCGGAGTGACATCTTTACCCGTCATATCAGGACTTGTATCCATGTGGGCAATAAACCCGATAGTGGGTACTTCTTTATTTATATTGGCAGGAAGTGTAGCAAAAAGATAGCCATGCTCATCCAAAGTAATATCTTCCAATCCCAAAGATTCCAACTCTTTTTTCAAGTATTCAGCAAAAATCATCTGCTTCGGAGTACTTGGAGTAAGCCCTGTCGATTCATCAGATTGTGTATCGAAGCTTACATACTTTAAAAATCTGTCTACTAAAGTCATATTGTTTTAATTACAAGTTACTAATTACAATTTACAAATTGATAGTTTATAGTGCCGTAAAGGTAAAAAAAGAGCCGTGAATTACAAAGCAATTCACGGCTCTTTTTATTGTATACTTTTATCCGGATACTTAAATATCCTATTTGACTACTTTAAAAATGGCTGCTACCATCAAAGCAATGTGTACAAACCTTGCATTTAGGTAATCCGATAGCCTCAATCAGCGTTTCCAGTGTATTAAACTTCAATGAACTGAGACCGAAACGCTCTGCAATAATACTAACCATCTTATCGTATTCCGGAGAACCGGTAGTAGCATATTTCTCCAGGTTCTTATTCTCATCCCCTTCCAGTTCCTTGATAATACGACGGGTAATCAACTCCAATGCATTTTTAGAAGCCGAAAAACCAACAAACGGACAAGCATAAATCAATGGCGGACAAGCGATACGCATGTGCACCTCCTTTGCTCCGTAATCATACAGAATCTTCACATTGTCACGTAATTGAGTTCCCCGCACGATTGAATCGTCACAGAACAACAAACGTTTATTTTGCAGCATGGCACGGTTGGGAATCAACTTCATCTTAGCAACAAGCGAACGCATCTCCTGATTGCTCGGAGTGAAGCTACGAGGCCATGTCGGTGTATATTTTGAAATAGCACGATGGTAAGGAACCCCCTTTCCTTCAGCATATCCTAAAGCCATACCCACTCCCGAATCAGGAATACCGCAAGCACAATCCACTTCCGATTCATCTGTCTGTCCCATTTTCAATCCGCTGGTGAAACGCACTTCCTCTACATTCTTTCCTTCATAACAAGAAGTCGGGAAACCGTAGTACACCCACAAAAACGAGCAAATCTGCATATCCTCATTGGGCTTGCGAAGCTGGTCAACATGATCGTCATACATACGGACAATCTCACCGGGACCTAAATATCTCTCAATCTCATAATCCAGATTCGGAAAACTGGACGATTCGCTCGTTGCAGCATAAGCACCGTCTTTCCTTCCAATCACCACCGGAGTACGTCCCCATCGGTCACGGGCAGCGATGATACTACCATCTTCCGTCAGAAGCAACATCGAACAAGAACCCTTAATGTGCTTAAACACATTTTCGATACCTTCCACAAAAGTTCTGCCTTGTATAATAAGTAATGCGATAAGTTCCGTCTGGTTGGTGTTGCTCGAACTAAGTTCGGCGAAGTGCATGTTTTGACTGAGAAGTTCTTCTTCCAATTCCTGGATATTGACTATTTTAGCGACTGTGACAATGGCGAAGCGCCCGAGGTGAGAATTGATGATGATAGGTTGTGCGTCTGTGTCGCTAATGATGCCGATGCCGGCGTTTCCTTTGAATTTGTCCAGTTCTCCTTCAAACTTGGTTCGGAAATAAGTACTTTCCAAATTGTGAATGGAGCGTATAAAACCTTTTTCCTCACTGTATGTTGCGAGTCCTCCTCGCTTGGTACCCAGATGTGAGTTATAATCTGTGCCGTAGAATAAATCAGTCACGCAGCTAGTTTTCGAGACTGTTCCGAAAAAACCTCCCATGTTGTTCTCTTTATTGATGATGTTTTAAAAAAGATGGCGCAAAAGTACAAAAAAGAATTCGTCCTATAAAAAAAGCGCTCCGCAAAGTTTTAGTTTTCTTTGCGAAGCACAACTAATATTTATTAAAAAGCGGGGAATCCGGAAACAATCTTTTTACCGGAATCTTATTTCCATTTCTTGATCGTTTTCAAGTCAGCGGAAGTTGCTTCAATCAAACTTACTGCAAATCCTCCGCTACGTGCCAGCTTCACAGACATCTTATTCTTGTTTGTAACAAGTCCTTTTTTTATCTGGTAAGAAGTAGGATTCTTTTCAAAATCCGCCTCCTTTCCGTCAGCATAAAGAGTAGCTACATATTGTTTTCCCGGTTCGAGAAAATCAAGTGTAAAAGCAGAAGTACGGGGATTCTCATCGGTGATACCACCTACAAACCAGTTATCAGTACCTTTTGCCTTACGTGCTACGGTAATATAATCTCCCGGTTCCGCTTCCAGATACTTGCTGTCATCCCAATCAACGGCTACATCCTTGATAAATTGAAATGCATCCATGTGACGTTCGTAACCCTCCGGAAGGTCGGCTGCCATTTGCAAAGGACTGTACATCGTTACATAAAGTGCCAACTGTTTTGCCAAAGTTGTACGTACAAAACTGTGGTCGCCTGACAGGAAAGAAAGTTTTGTATCAAAGATACCCGGTGTATAATCCATCGGTCCACCAATCTGACGGGTGAAAGGAAGCAAGGTGGTATGGAACGGCTTATTCCCTGCAAAGGCTTCATATTCCGTGCCACGAGCCGATTCATTACCGATCAGATTCGGATATGTGCGACATAATCCTGTCGGACGGGTTGCTTCGTGAGCATTTACACAGATCTTATATTCGGCCGCTTTTTCCACCGCATATAAATAATGATTGTTCATCCACTGTCCGTAATGATGTTCTCCACGCGGAATAATATTACCTACATACCCGCTCTTCACAGCATTGTATCCGTTATCTATCATAAACTGATAGGCTTTATCAAGATGACGCTCGTAGTTACGTACAGAAGCGGAAGTCTCGTGATGCATCATCAGCTTCACTCCTTTTTCCTTTGCATACGCATTGAGCATCTTCACGTCAAAATCAGGATACGGAGTTACGAAATCAAAGACATAATCCTTCGAATTTCCGAACCAGTCTTCCCATCCTTCATTCCAGCCTTCCACTAAGATCTGGTCGAATCCATGCTCTGAAGCAAAGTCAATGTAACGCTTCACTTTGTCATTATTGGCTGCATGACGCCCGCTCGGTTTTGTTTGGGAATAATCCGTCTGTCCCAGTTTCACAGAATAAACATCATCCGTGTACGACCAGGAACTTTTTCCGGTAATCATTTCCCACCACACACCGATGTATTTCATCGGCTTAATCCAGGAAACATCTTCGTAGGCACAAGGTTCATTCAAGTTCAAAGTCAATTTGGAAGCCAGAATATCACGAGCATCATCACTGACAATCACCGTGCGCCAGGGTGAACGGCAAGGCGTTTGCATATAACCTTTATCCCCTTTTGCATCAGGAGTCAGCCATGATTCAAAAATCAGGTTCTGATCGTCAAGGTTCAGATGCATACAAGAATAATCAACCAAAGCCGCTTCATGCAGATTGATATACAACCCGTCGGCTGTCTTCATTTGCAAAGATGTCTGCACACCTGTTGGTGAAAAAGGAGTTTGAGAAGCATTTGGAGTAATTGCCCCTTGCAACAATCCGCGAATCTCTGAAAGCTTGGATTCGGTATAGTCATATTCCTGCGTATCATAATCGCCTGGAATCCAGAATGCCGTATGATCGCCGGCCATAGCAAACTGCGAATGTTCTTCTTTTATAACGAAGTAATTCAGATTCTTTTGCTGCGGGAACTCATAGCGGAACCCCAAGCCATCATTATAAAGACGAAAACAAATAATCAGATTACGATCTTGCGCCTTTTGATTCAGGGTAACAGCCATTTCATTATAATGGTTGCGGATCGATTTCACCTCTCCCCACACCGGTTCCCATGTTTCATCAAAAGCAGAAGTTTTAATATCGGCCAGAGTGAATCCTTTCATCAGTCCGGGATCATTTTTCAATTCCAGTCCCAGTTTCGAAGGTTTAATCACCTCTTTTCCTTTATAAGAGAGTTCATACACCGGTTCTCCTTGCATGTTGACAGAGAAATTAAGTTTTAATTGTCCGTCAGGAGAAGTGATACTTTCGGCCTTTGCTGATGTGCCGAAGAAAAAAGAGAGCAACAGGCAGACCCATATTGCAGTTCCTATTTTCATGTTCTTCATGATATAAATGAGTTAGTTAATAATCGTATGGCAAAGATAGACAGGAAACAATAGAGGTGTTTTTCTTTATAAAGAAAATATAGAAGGATATAGAAGTTGAAACGGGATAAACATTTAAATATAAAGCAGATAACAAATCCAGAAGCTAGAAAAAATATAGTGTCTATGGTGAAGAAATTAAAAGGATTAAAGACGCATATTACATAATCTTTCTATATTTGCAACGTATTATCCCAACTATATCAATAAACACTTTACTATTTAGAATATGGCACAGCACCTTAAATTGATCGCTCTATTGATTTTCACATTGTCCGCCAGCTACACTTCCGCGCAGTCTTTACGTAAACTGCTGGAACGTCCATACGGTATCATCGAGTCAAAATGGGAAAAAGATGCTCAGGGAACTACCGAACTCAATTACTACAATGAAGACTATTGCGACTATTATCTGTATCGTGCCAACGACCGTTCCTACAATTTAAGTAACGGAAAAAACACTATATTTAAAATAGAAAAGAACGCACAGGTAGACAATCCGTTTAAAAGTGCCTCTTCTTATACGTTCTGCCGGGGCAAATTTCCTAAAGATTTCAATATTCAGACTCCTTATGCCTTACCCGTAAAGAACAATCAAAAGACAGCCTGGAAAACCGATCCGCGTGAACCATTCAAGACCTTGAATTTTCACATCAAACAAGGTGATACAATCTACGCCACCCGCAGCGGAATAGCCTGTAAAACCACCAACCCGCAACAGCTGCTCATCTATCATCCCGATCAGACTTTTGCAGCCTATCTGGTGATGAACGAGAATTTTATCGAACCGGGCGAAGAAGTACAAGTTGGACAAGCCATAGGAAAGGCAGGCCCCACAGGTGCTGCCATCTCTTTCTTTTTTCTGGATGAAAATAAGTTCAAAGGAGGATTATCATCCGGATACCCTTACTCCCACTTTATTCCTGTATTCCGCACAACTGAAGGAGATGTGAAACCGGAAGAGAAAACCATCTATCAGGCTATGACCGACCATGACCTTATCATGCAGGACATGAGTAAACGTGATAAAAAGAAATATATGAAGCTACACAACCTGAAATAATAGATGTATCATGCGCATATTTTTACTTTTCTTCCCGGTCTTCTTTTTCTGCGGTTTGCTTCATGCCCAAACCGTAAAAGTGGAATATGGCGGTGACCCGCTTCCCGACAAAGACCGGAAGAAGATAGAACAGTTTCTTCAACATGAGGTTGATTTCTATTCACAATTCGGACTGCCCGATACGCTGAGCCTCCAACTATATGTATTTGAAAATAGAAGAGAAGCAATCGATTACTTAGAAAGTATCAATGTGTCTCTGCCTATCAAGGCAAGTGGTGCATACTCACCTAAGCTACAAAAGGCAGTCATCTTAGGACGGGAGAATGGACGGGAGAGAAGTCTTGCCATTATCTATCACGAACTGAGTCATCATTTCGTTTCGCAGATTCTCGGCAAGCGTCCTCCAAGCTGGCTTAACGAAGGACTGTCGGAGTACTTCGAACATTGCACCATTCACAAAAAAGCAGTCCGCCACACATTTACCGAATACGAACAAGGGAGAGTTCGGACGATGTATATGCTGGGAGAAGTAAACCTTCCTACATTTTTAAATAGCAGCCAGGGCAAATTTATGAAACAGCAAATGACGGACGAGCAATACTCTTATATCCTTTCGCATGCGCTTGTCACTTTCTGGATAGAGAGCGTTCCTCGCGAGATATTCAAAAAGTTCATATCCGTTCTGCAAAACAAAAATGATCCGTCAACCGTTTCAGAACAAATCAATCTTGTTTATCCCGGAGGCTTCCAGCAATTCGAAAAAGATTTTGAAGCCGCCTACAAATAATATCAATCTTTCAATCAAATGAGTAAAGAAGTTATCTATATCTTTATCGGTGGAGGAACCGGTAGTGCACTGCGTTATTTCATCCAGTTGTTAATGCACGAACGAATCGTCCCTTATCATTTTCCATGGGCCACTTTCACGGTCAATCTTCTCGGCAGTTTTCTCATCGGCCTGTTCTATGCCCTTTCAGAGCGATTCCACCTTCCGTTCGAGTTCCGTTTGTTTCTGACAACGGGTTTATGTGGAGGTTTCACAACGTTCTCTACTTTCTCCAGTGACGGCGTAGGTCTGCTGAAAGGAGAATTTTACGGAGCATTTGTTCTATATACATTATTAAGTATAGGAATAGGATTAGCCGCAACGTTAGCCGGCGGATATGTGGGAAAACAGATTTAATAATTCGAATATAAATCCTACCTTTACGGCATGATTAAAAGAAACCCAACCAAACCCGTCCGCGTTGTTCCTCCCATGATGGAAGAGCAGGAAGTCAGTACTACTACCCTACAGGAATGGCTCGACAGAGAAGAAACCGTCTCTCATCTTTTATTCTGCAAAGGAAAAGAAGAAGGCATCGACAAATCTTACAAAAGTTTCAAAAACTGCACCTTTCAGCATCAGACATTCAGCGAATGTAAATTCCGTTCCTCTCAACTGAGCGATGTCAGGTTCGAGAACTGCGACCTATCCAACATTTCTTTTGCTGAAAGTTCGCTCTACCGGGTAGAATTCATTTCCTGCAAACTATTGGGTACCAATTTATCGGAAACAACGATGAATCACGTCTTGCTGCATGACTGCAACGCAGGTTATATCAATCTGGCTATGAGTAAAATGAACCAGGTACGTTTTGCACACAGCCAGCTCCGCAACGGAAGTCTGAACGACTGCCGTTTTTCATCCGTCGCATTTGAGAGTTGCGATCTCGTAGAAGCCGATTTTTCACACGCTCCGCTTCGCGGAATAGATTTGCGCACTTCCCGTATCAGCGGAATCACGCTTAACATCAGCGATCTGAAAGGGGCTGTCATCACTTCCCTGCAAGCAATGGATTTGCTTCCACTGTTAGGGGTTATTATCAAAGATTAAAATCCTGCAAATTCACCCCGCCGCACTCAAACAAAAAGCATCGTCCCGTTGTTATAGTACAAGGTCGGACTAACGACATATAGGGAATAGGCACAAAAAGAATACCTATTTATAGTGATTTCTCACTCCCCGTCAAGTCCGTACTTTTGCAGAAATCTTATTCAAAAACAATAGAAACGATGAAAATTGAAAAAATTGTAGCTCGAGAAATTCTCGATTCAAGAGGTAACCCCACAGTAGAAGTTGACGTAGTATTGGAATCCGGCATTATGGGACGTGCATCTGTACCGTCAGGCGCTTCCACAGGTGAACACGAAGCATTGGAGCTTCGCGATGGTGACAAACAGCGCTATGGTGGAAAAGGAGTACAAAAAGCGGTTGATAATGTAAATAAAATCATCGCTCCGAAGCTGATTGGTATGTCTTCACTCAATCAGAGAGGTATCGACTACGCAATGCTGGCATTGGACGGCACTAAGACTAAATCGAATTTAGGTGCTAACGCTATTCTCGGCGTATCTCTTGCCGTAGCTAAAGCTGCTGCCAACTATCTGGACCTTCCTCTATACCGCTATATCGGTGGAACAAATACGTATGTAATGCCTGTACCGATGATGAACATCATCAACGGTGGTTCACATAGCGATGCTCCGATCGCATTCCAGGAATTTATGATCCGTCCCGTAGGTGCTCCTTCTTTCAGAGAAGGTCTGCGCATGGGTGCTGAAGTATTCCACGCTTTAAAGAAAGTCTTGAAAGACCGTGGCCTTAGCACTGCTGTAGGTGATGAAGGTGGTTTCGCACCTAACCTCGAGGGTACGGAAGATGCTTTGAACTCTATTCTAGCCGCTATCAAAGCTGCTGGATACGAACCGGGCAAAGACGTTGTGATCGGTATGGACTGTGCTTCTTCCGAATTCTACCACGATGGTATTTACGATTATACCAAGTTTGAAGGTGAAAAAGGTAAGAAACGTACTTCCGCAGAACAAGTTGACTACCTGGAAGAACTAATCAACAAATTCCCTATCGACTCTATCGAAGACGGTATGAACGAAAACGACTGGGAAGGCTGGAAAAAACTGACCGAACGCATCGGCAACCGTTGCCAGTTGGTAGGTGACGACCTGTTCGTAACCAACGTAGATTTCCTTGCAATGGGTATCGAAAAAGGCTGTGCCAACTCTATCCTGATTAAAGTAAACCAAATCGGTTCGCTGACAGAAACACTGAACGCTATCGAAATGGCTCACCGTCATGGATATACTACTGTTACTTCTCACCGTTCAGGTGAAACAGAAGATGCTACTATCGCCGATATCGCAGTAGCTACTAACAGCGGACAGATCAAGACAGGTTCTTTAAGCCGCTCCGACCGTATGGCTAAATACAATCAGTTACTCCGCATTGAAGAGGAATTGGGCGATTTGGCTGTATATGGTTACAAAAGAATTAAATAATTCAATATTCTCTTACTTGAATAATTCATCCCCGGACAATTACATTATCCGGGGATTTTTACATATTAACCATTCACTAAATCTTTTTGCATTGTAAGAAAACTAGCTTCACTAAGCACCAATAAATATCTCCAATATTTTGCGAATTGGATTAATAAGGCTACATTTGCAACGTCTAACATATTAACAGACGGTGGGGAAACCTGCCTACTATCGCTGCGAGCATTTTTATGTTCGTATGTGAACTCTTATATGGGCGGTTTCGTACCCCCATAGAGAGTGTTAATGCACCTCTAAACCTGCCGTCGGTATGTTAGACAATGGGACAGGCGAAACCGCTTTTTTATTAGCACTTCTTCCTCTCCCCATCAATCTAATTATTCATCTTTTAAATTCTAATGATTATGGAAAACAGCCAATTAAAAGACTTACAGGAAGAGGTTTCAGATGCTACGAAACAGTATATCCTGACTACATTCAATTCTGAAAATGGAATGAAAACGTATTATTTACAGATGTCAAACATAATACGCTCTGCGCACATTAACCCTCCCATTGACACCGAATACAACAGTTTAAAAAAGCTAAGCAAAAAGCTCAAGCAATATTGCACTTTCATTCAAACACTTGGCGAACATGAATGGGATAAGGGAATAGCCGATATTCAGAAAGCATTAGGCATTTATCTAATGCAAAATGACATCGAAAGTAAAGAACGCAAACAAACGAACCAAGAAATTGCCTCTCAACTGCAATTCATCGTTTTTCTCTCCGGGAATATAAATATCATCAAGCAACTTCATGGAATATTGCAACGCCATTTATCCAATGTGATGCTTTTACTCAGATCCTATCCTGAGCATAATATACAAGAATGAATAACAATGATGAATCAAAAAGAAACTGTAAATCTTTGCTTTTCTTAAAAATGGAATATTACAACAATTAGGGAACTGTGCATTTCGATAATATGCGAATATATATAAAAAAGTATCCAGACTAATACCTGAATGCTTTTTTCTTGGATTTGTTATATATCCTTTTTTGAGCCTCTTGTCGGATTCGAACCAACGACCCCGAGATTACAAATCACGTGCTCTGGCCAACTGAGCTAAAGAGGCGGGTGGGTAAGCTTACTATATCGCGCCGCTACAACCAACTACCTTTGCTGCGATCAAGCCCTGGAGGATTCGAAGGGAGCTGGCCGTATAGGACTTACCCGTTTTGCGGTTGCAAAGGTAGACATTTTTATGTATTCTGCAATAGCTGCAGACAACTTTTTTACTAACAAAAGACTAACAGACTACATTTCAGGCAATTAAAATTGCAAAAAAATATTCAGACAGCAACTTCCTCTGCTTTATTAACTTTAACAACCAGATTTCCCCTACCAACCGATATTATTTGTACCTTTGTGCGCAATTTATAAATGAAGATGACAGAGAACAGAAGCTATTTACAAAAATATGCCATGCATTTTGGCACGTATATGGGAATCTACTGGATATTGAAGTTCATATTATTTCCGCTGGGATTCCACATACCTTTCCTTTCGCTTTTATTTGTAATCCTGACATTGTCCGTACCTTTCATCGGATATCACTATGCGAAAATGTACCGGGATAAGATTTGCGGAGGAAGTATCCAATTTTCACATGCCATGCTCTTTACCATATTTATGTATATGTTTGCTTCTCTGCTGGTAGCTGTGGCTCACTACGCCTATTTCCAATTCATCGATCATGGATTTATCATCAACTCTTACATCCAGTTGTGGGACGAACTGATGACCAACACCCCGGCTCTGATAGAAAACAAAGAAGTTATAAAAGAAACGATAGATACCGCCCGTTCACTTACTTCCATCAATATCACCATGCAACTATTGTCATGGGATGTATTTTGGGGAAGCATCCTGGCCATTCCTACCGCATTGATGGTAATGAAAAAGGCCAAATCGGAAAATGACGGAGTGTCTCAATCGTAATTTGTAATTCGTAAGTAATTAGTAATAAAAAAATGGATATATCAGTTGTAATCCCATTATTCAATGAAGAAGAGTCACTACCCGAACTCTATGCTTGGATAGAACGGGTAATGCAAGCCAACGGATTCTCATTCGAAGTGATTTTCGTTAACGATGGAAGTACCGACCATTCATGGGAAGTGATCGAAAAGCTTAAAGCTCAATCGGAACATGTAAAAGGTATCAAATTCCGCCGTAACTACGGTAAATCACCTGCACTCTACTGTGGATTCGCTGAAGCGGAAGGAAACGTAGTCATAACGATGGATGCGGACCTACAAGATAGCCCGGACGAAATCCCCGAACTTTACCGGATGATTACAAAGGATGGCTACGACCTGGTATCCGGCTGGAAGCAAAAGAGATATGATCCAATTTCAAAGACACTGCCCACCAAGTTGTTTAATGCTACTGCCCGCAAAGTATCAGGCATCAAAAACCTGCACGACTTCAACTGCGGATTGAAAGCCTATCGCAAAGAGGTCGTAAAACATATCGAAGTGTACGGTGAGATGCATCGTTATATACCTTATTTGGCAAAGAACGCCGGATTCAAGAAAATCGGTGAAAAGGTGGTACACCACCAGGCGCGTAAATACGGCACAACAAAATTCGGACTGAACCGTTTCGTAAACGGGTATCTGGATTTACTCTCTCTTTGGTTCCTCTCCAGATTCGGCATCAAGCCGATGCATTTCTTCGGACTGTTGGGATCATTGATGTTTCTGATAGGAATGATTTCTGTCATCATCGTAGGTGCCAGTAAACTATATGCCATGTACAACGGTCTCCCCTACCGACTGGTGACCGACTCTCCCTATTTCTATTTGTCACTTACGGCAATGATTATAGGTACGCAATTATTCTTAGCCGGATTCCTTGGCGAACTCATCTCGCGCAATGCACCGGAACGGAATAACTATCAGATAGAAAAGAAAATTTGATTCACATTCAATAAACTGACTATGAAGAATTTAATTCGTATCTTTCTCATATTGACTATCATTGGCGGTGCAGTCAGCTTACACAGTGCCTGCTCGGATGAGAACGATTGCTCATTGGCAGGACGTCCGATGATGTACTGCACAATATATACCATTAATCCGGATAACCCTACTATTGCATTAAAAGACACGCTTGATTCATTAACAATCACAGCATTAGGCACCGACTCTATCATTCTGAACAATGAAAAGAATGTGCATACCCTGATGTTGCCACTACGATACACAAGTGACACTACTGTGTTCATATTCAGATACGATCCCAAACGTAGAGAAAAAGATTTTGACACATTATACATTGTACAACAAAATACTCCTTATTTCCAGTCCATGGAATGTGGTTATATGATGAAACAAAATATAATCAGCGCTAAATTTGGAAAACCGGGAAGACCGGGTAACCCTCCTCCCTATGGCAACGGGCAGCCGGACCAGATAGATTCTCTTCATATAAAAAATAAAGAAGCCAATACAAATGAAATCGAGAACTTGCAGATATTCTATAATTATCGGCCAGAACGCACACCTGATGAAACGACTAATTAGTCTGCTTCTGCTCTTTTGCATTGGGCTTCCGTTGCTGGCACAACAGCAACGTCCGGCGCAAACGCCCAAAAGAGATCAGAAGAAAAAAGAGGTTGCCGAGATAGATACCATTCCGCTCTACAATGGTACGTATGTCGGTGTGGATTTATATGGCATTGGAAGCAAGCTGCTGGGAGGCGACTTTATGAGTTCTGAAGTCAGCGTAGCCGTTAACCTCAAGAATAAATTCATCCCTACTATTGAGTTTGGTATGGGAGGAACAGATACCTGGAGCGAAACAGGCATACACTATAAGAGCAAAATGGCCCCATTCTTCCGAATCGGTGTGGACTACAACACCATGGCAAAGAAAAAAGAGAAGAATAGCTACTTGTATGCAGGACTTCGCTATGCATTCAGTTCATTTAAATATGATGTTTCCACAATGCCGGCAGATGATCCTATCTGGGGAGATGTAATAGGTAACCCCAGTTTGGAAGACGGTTATTGGGGAGGAAGTGTGCCATTCAGCCATCTGGGTATGAAAGGATCGGTGCAATGGCTGGAAATCGTTTTAGGCGTCAAAGTACGTATTTACAAAAACTTCAACATGGGGTGGTCGGTACGTATGAAATACAAAACCAAAGCATCTACCGGAGAATATGGAGACCCATGGTACGTGCCCGGTTACGGAAAGTTTAAATCAAATAACATGGGAATCACTTATTCCCTTATTTATAAATTGCCTCTTTAGAATACAATGACAGGACTAGAGATTTGGCTGCTTGCAATAGGTCTGGCGATGGATTGTTTCGCTGTCTCAATTGCAAGCGGTATTATTTTGAAACGTACCCGATGGAAACCCATGCTAGTCATGGCTTTTGCTTTCGGCTTTTTTCAGGCAATCATGCCATTTATCGGATGGATGTGTGCAAAGACATTCAGTCATCTTATAGAAAGTGTAGACCATTGGATTGCTTTCGCGATCCTTGCCTTCTTAGGCGGACGAATGATTTTAGAATCTTTCAAAGAAGAAGAATGTTGTAAACTGTTCAATCCGGCAAATCCGAAAGTGGTATTAACCATGGCAATAGCCACGAGTATTGATGCATTGGCAATCGGCATTTCCTTTGCCTTTCTGGGAGTTCAGGATTATACCGAAATCCTCCCTCCTATCAGCATTATCGGATTTGTTTCATTTGTCATGTCACTCATCGGTCTGATCTTTGGTATCCAATGTGGCTGCGGCATCGCCCGGAAACTGAAAGCAGAGTTATGGGGAGGTATCATTCTAGTCATTATCGGACTAAAGATATTAATTGAACATTTATTTCTTCAATAAAACGAGTTTTCTCATCAAATAGAAGAGCGTATGAAAACAAAAAAAAGTTTCCTTTGGCTGGCTTTCCTGATTTTGGCAACTATCTGGATATTAGTCAGACATAATCAACAAGGTGGCTATTACAGTGTCAAAGGTTTGGTGTTTGGGACAGTATATAAAATTACTTATCAGCATGACGGTGACTTAAAACCGGAAATAGAAGCTGAACTAAAACGCTTCGACCAATCTTTATCGCCATTCAATGACAGTTCTGTTATCAGTCGCGTCAACCGCAATGAAGAGCTGGTGACTGATAGTTTTTTCCAGAAATGCTTCCATCGCTCGATGGAAATTTCCCGCGAGACAAAGGGTGCTTTCGACATTACAGTAGCCCCTCTTGCCAATGCTTGGGGATTCGGTTTCAAAAAAGGTGCTTTTCCTGATTCATTAATGATAGACAGTCTGTTACAAATCACCGGATATAAAAAAGTGAAAATGGATAACGGCAAAGTTATCAAACAGGATCCTCGTACCATGTTAAGTTGTAGTGCCGTTGCCAAAGGGTATTCGGTAGACGTAATTGCACAACTGCTCGACCGTAAGGGAATAAAAAACTATATGGTAGATATAGGAGGCGAGGTGGTAGTGAAAGGGAAAAATCCTTCCAAAGGCTTATGGCGCATTGGAATCAATAAGCCCATCGACGATTCACTGGCCGTAAACCAAGACTTACAGACAATTCTTGAGATAACAGATTTAGGCTTGGCTACTTCCGGAAACTATCGCAATTATTATTATAAGGATGGGAAGAAATACGCCCATACGATTGACCCTAGAACTGGCTATCCGGTACAACACAATATCTTGTCCTCTACGGTAATCGCCAAAGACTGTATGACTGCCGACGCCCTTGCCACCGCCTTCATGGTGATGGGACTGGAAGAAGCGGAAGCTTTCTGCAAAGCGGATACAACGATTGACGCCTACTTTATTTATAGTGGAGAAAATGGAGAGTTCAAGACTTATTATACGGAGGGAATGAAAAAATACATAACTACTCCGTAATATATATATATATATATTATACAAACAGAGGTTCTACTTGAGTAAAACAGAACCTCTATTCAATTGGCAAATATCTATTTCATAAACACGAAATACACTGCTGCAATCAGACAAATAAATGCAGCCAGATGATTCCAATGTAAAGCCTCACCTTTAAAGAAGATGGTAGTGAACACTGTAAAAATAACAAGTGTTATTACCTCTTGAATGACTTTTAGTTGCATCAATGAAAACGGGCCTCCATTGCCTATAAAGCCAATGCGATTGGCCGGTATCTGACAGGAATATTCAAAAAAGGCGATCGCCCAGCTGAACGCAATCACACCGATCAGCGGAAGAGCTGCGAACCAACTGTACTCCTGTTTCATCTTTAAATGTCCGTACCAAGCAAATGTCATAAAGACATTAGATACAATCAGTAACAAAATGGTATAGAATCCTTTCATAACAATCTATTCAAATTAATCTATTTTATCTGGTAATAATTCCTCCTGTACATTAGTCATACTGCTCCAAAGGCTATAACGAGCTTCCGGGTTCATCGCTTCCAACTGCCGTAAAATTCCTTTCATATCACTCCGGCTGGACTGCGATTCATAAGGACAATTCTTCACTTGCTTCTGATAATGACGCAAAGCTGCCAATTCTACCAAATCAGCTTCATGGACCAGACACATCGGACGAATAATTGTCATATCAAACTTCTTCATCATCAACCGGGGCGGCATTGTACTGAAAGCTCCCTGATAAGTGATATTCATCAATAAAGTTTCCAAAATATCATCCATATGGTGACCGAGAGCGATTTTATTGCATCCGTGTTCCTTGGCAACTGTGAACAGGGCTTTCCGACGGTTCCATGAACAGAGGAAGCAGGGAGATTTACGTGTGTCGGTAGCAGGATCAAAAGCTGTCTCATACTGCACAAAGGGAACTCCATACGTCTCACAGTACGCTTTCAAATATTCCGTATCACTCTGATAAGGAATATTCTTCATCACTACATGGACGGCAACGACAGAAAAGCGAGGTTTATAGATACGTGCGCGTCTCCCCAACAGTTCCACAAGCGCCAACGAATCTTTTCCTCCCGATAGTCCGATAAGGATTTTGTCTCCTTCTTCTATCAATCCATATTGCACCACTCCTTTGCTAAACCGCCGTTCAATGCGGCGAATGGTTTTCTCTTCTTCCGTAAATTGTGTCATATCTTTAAAAATCGGCTGCAAAAGTAAGCGAAAAGAATGATTTAAAGAAGAATTAACATAATAGAATCACTGAAAAAGGGTTTATTTCTAATAAATTTGTACTTTTGAACAATTGATAAATGGACCGGTGCCCGAAAGCAGCAATGTTTTCAATCTACCCGTCACTCATAAACGCTCAAAACGATGAAAGGAAAATATATTCTATTTTTAATTTGCAGCCTCTTCCTTTGCGAAGTCTCTGCACAAACGTTGGAACAGGCACGCACCTTATTTACCAAAGGTGAGTACGAACAAGCCAAACCAGTTTTTAAGAAGTATACTAAATCACAACCGTCGAACGGGAATTATAATTATTGGTATGGCGTATGTTGCCTGAAAACCGGAGAGGCAGAAGAGGCGGTGAAACCTCTTGAAATAGCGGTAAAGAAACGTATCACCGGTGGACAACTCTATTTGGGACAAGCATATAATGAGACGTACCGCTTCGAAGATGCCGTGAACTGCTTTGAAGAATACATCGCAGACTTAAGTAAACGCAAGAAACCGACGGAAGAAGCGGAGAAACTTCTGGAGAAAAGCAAATCTGACCTTCGTATGTTGAAGGGGGTTGAGGAAGTATGTATCATCGACAGTTTCGTTGTGGACAAAGCAACTTTCCTGAACGCTTACAAGATCAGCGAAGAATCGGGCAAACTGTTTACTTTCAATGAATTCTTCAAGACAGAAGGAGATCATCCGGGAACTGTTTATGAAACAGAAATCGGAAATAAAATTTATTATAGCGAAAAGGGCGAGAAAGGTAATCTTGATATCTTTTCAAAGAACAAGTTGTTGAATGAATGGAGTGACGGACGTCCGTTACCGGGTAGTATCAATGCTTCCGGGAATGCGAATTATCCGTTTGTTCTATCGGATGGAGTCACCGTTTATTACGCCAGCGATGGCGAGGGATTGGGTGGCTATGATATTTTTGTCACTCGCTACAACACGAATACCGACACTTATCTTGTTCCGGAAAATGTGGGTATGCCGTTCAACTCGCCGTACAACGATTATATGTACGTCATTGATGAATACAACAACCTCGGATGGTTTGCTTCCGACCGTTTCCAACCGGAAGGAAAGGTATGTATTTATGTATTCATCCCTAACACTTCCAAACAGACTTATAATTATGAAGCAATGGAGCAGCAAGAGATCATTCGTCTGGCACAGATTCATTCGCTGAAAGAAACCTGGACGGATAAACAAGCGGTTACCGAAGCACTGCAACGATTGAAAGCTGCTATCAGTCATAAGCCCAAAGAACGCCGTGCCATGGACTTTGAGTTTGTCATTGACGACCATACGACTTACTATCTGATGAGCGACTTTAAATCCGCAAAAGCCAAGACACTTTTCCAACGCTATCAGCAGATGGAAAAAGACTATTATCAACAAGAAGAAAAGCTGAACGGCCTTCGTCAACAATATGCCGGTGCCAACCAACAGGGAAAAGCCAAAATGGCTCCTGCCATTCTCGACCTCGAAAAGCGGATACTGCAAATGTCCGAAGAACTCGATGCTCTCGAAGTGAATGTACGTAATGCAGAAAAAACAAAATAAATAATAACTCTGAACTATGGATATACTCATTATCGCCGTTCTCATTATTGCCGCAGTCATACTGTTTCTGGTAGAACTGTTCGTCATCCCGGGCATTAGTCTGGCCGGAATTTCTGCATTGGTTTGCATCCTGTATGCCAACTACTATGCATTCACCAATTTAGGTATGGCAGGAGGATTTGTCACTCTTGGCATATCAACGGTTGCCTGTATCGGATCCCTGATTTGGTTTATGCGATCGAAAATGCTGGACAAACTGGCGTTGAAAAAAGATATCGATTCAAAAGTAGACCGTAGCGCAGAAGATAGCGTCAAAGTGGGTGATATAGGAATCAGTACTACCCGCCTGGCACAAATCGGTTATGCCGAGATTAACGGAAAAATTGTAGAGGTAAAGTCAATAGACGGGTTCCTCAATGAGAAGACTCCGATAATCGTAAGCCGGATCACCGACGGTACAATCATGGTTGAGAAACACAAAGAATAATATTCACTTAATAAAAACATCAATGGAATCATCTTTCTACTTGCCTATCTTTCTGATAGCCGGAGGTATTATCTTCTTGATAATATTTTTCCATTACGTGCCGTTCTTCCTTTGGTTGTCGGCTAAAGTTTCGGGAGTTAACATCTCGCTGATACAACTATTCTTAATGCGTATACGTAACGTTCCGCCGTATATCATCGTTCCGGGAATGATCGAAGCCCACAAAGCCGGTCTGAAAAATATCACCCGCGACGAACTGGAAGCCCATTATCTGGCTGGCGGACACGTAGAAAAGGTAGTTCACGCCTTAGTATCGGCATCGAAAGCCAACATCGAATTGCCTTTCCAGATGGCTACTGCTATCGACCTGGCAGGACGTGACGTATTCGAAGCTGTACAGATGTCTGTAAACCCGAAAGTGATTGATACTCCTCCTGTAACGGCTGTTGCGAAAGACGGTATCCAGTTGATAGCTAAGGCTCGTGTTACAGTACGTGCCAATATCCGCCAGCTGGTCGGTGGTGCAGGTGAAGATACGATCCTTGCCCGTGTAGGTGAAGGTATCGTTTCGTCTATCGGTTCTTCTGAAAACCATAAATCGGTATTGGAGAATCCGGATTCTATCTCTAAACTTGTACTTCGTAAAGGTCTGGACGCAGGAACTGCTTTCGAGATTCTGTCTATTGATATTGCGGACATCGACATAGGTAAGAACATCGGTGCGGCTCTGCAAATCGATCAGGCTAATGCAGATAAGAATATTGCACAGGCAAAAGCTGAAGAGCGCCGTGCTATGGCAGTAGCTTCCGAACAGGAAATGAAAGCAAAAGCACAGGAAGCTCGTGCCAAAGTGATCGAAGCAGAAGCTGAAGTTCCTAAAGCAATGGCTGAAGCTTTCCGCAGTGGAAACTTAGGCATCATGGATTATTATCGCATGAAGAATATCGAAGCTGATACTTCCATGCGTGAGAATATCGCCAAGCCGACAACAGGCAATGCTGGCAATCAGCCATTGAGCAAATAATCGTTCACAAACGCCGGAATCCGATTTTATTTCAGTCGTAAGACGTTCTCCCCTTTCCTATGGAAAAAGAAAGAGACTTCTTCTGAACTTAAATCCGGTTCCGGCGTTTCTATTTATAGATACAATCCTATTATAAAACTAAAACCTTTCAATGACATGAAAAAGTACTTTCCATCCTCTGAATTGATAATCAATGAAGACGGTTCAGTATTCCATCTTCACGTAAAACCCGAATGGTTGGCAGATAAAGTAATCCTGGTAGGTGACCCCGGACGTGTAGCACTCGTAGCTTCTCATTTCGAAAACAAAGAATGTGAAGTGGAAAGCCGCGAATTCAAAACCATCACGGGTACTTACAAAGGTAAACGGATTACGGTAGTCTCTACAGGAATCGGTTGCGATAACATCGACATCGTAATGAATGAATTAGATGCACTCGCCAATATCGACTTTGTCACCCGTGAAGAAAAGGATCAGTTCCGCCAACTGGAATTAGTGCGTATCGGCACATGTGGCGGTCTGCAACCCAATACGCCTGTCGGAACTTTTGTCTGTTCACAAAAGTCCATCGGTTTCGACGGGTTACTGAATTTCTATGCCGGACGTAATGCCGTATGCGATTTGCCTTTCGAACGTGCTTTCCTCAATCACATGGGTTGGTCGGGAAATATGTGCGCTCCTGCTCCTTACGTCATTGATGCCAATGAAGAATTGATTGACCGGATCGCCAAAGACGACATGGTACGTGGAGTGACAATCGCTGCCGGAGGTTTCTTCGGTCCTCAAGGACGTGAACTTCGTATCCCGTTAGCAGACCCGAAACAAAATAATAAGATTGAAGCGTTCGAATATAAAGGTTACAAAATTACCAACTTCGAAATGGAAAGTTCAGCTTTGGCAGGACTTAGCCGATTGATGGGACACAAGGCTATGACCGTCTGCATGGTGATAGCCAACCGACTTATCAAAGAGGCCAACACCGGATATAAGAATACAATCGATACGCTAATTAAGACAGTACTTGACAGGATATAAATCTATATTCAGGAGAGTTAAATTGTAATCGAAAGAATAAAATTGCAATTAAAAGAATGTATAACGGCTTGAATCTTTCACTGATAATATGTGTAGATTCAAGCCATTGTTTTTTTATTAATAACCAATTGTAAATCTCTCCTGATGATGTTTCGGATATTCCAGTTCATCAATCATGGCGGCGGCATAATCTTCAACAGAGATATGGCTGTTTCCTACAATATCTACAATCATATCATCTTTTCCCAACCGATAACGTCCTGTACGTACTCCCGGACGCATATCCGCTGCCGGAGAGAAAAATACCCAGTCTATTTCCTTTTCTTTCTTTAAAAAGTTCAGATAGAACTCTCCTAGAGCTTTCACTCCCGGCAATATATTTTCAGGTACTTCACCGGAATCCATCAGACGCAAGCCCGGAGCGATAAACAAAGAACCGGCACCGCCTACCATCAAAAAGCGATTAACACCCGCTTTCTTCACTCCATCAATAATGGTCAGATAAACTTTGATTGTTTCATCGTATATATCAGGATTATTCCATCCCGGATTGAATGCACTAATAACAGCATCTGCACCCTTACAAACGGCAGCCACTTCATCAAGCGCGGAGACATCGGCTTTCACCACTTTCAGATTTTCATTCTCTATCTTTATCTTTTCCGGATGACGAACCACTGCCGTAACCTCGAAACCACGATTCAATGCTTCATTCAGAAGGGCAGAGCCCACAAAGCCGCTTGCCCCGATAAGGACTATCTTTTTCACTTTCTCCATATTCTAATATATTATAATGTTACTACTATATAATAAATAACACTACAACATTCAGAATGTTAGTTCTCTTTTAGAAAATTAATTATCCGATATAAGATTCTATTGTCTCTTTCAACCTTTCCAAAGAATAGGGCTTTGAGATAACAGCGTTGCATCCTGCCTGAATAGCCTGTTGCTGTTCAGTATAGAAAGCATACGCGGTCACTGCAATAATAGGCACAGTCAGAGAAATAGTACGGATCTTTTCAGTGGCTTGAATACCGTCCATGATCGGCATACGAATATCCATCAGAATCAAATCCGGCTTTTCGCGGATAAAACTATTGATGGCTTCCTGTCCGTTGCGTACCCATGAAATAATATATTCCTTATTCAGAAGAATATTAAGTTGGACAAAGTTCGACTCAATGTCTTCTACCACTAATATCTTTTTACGTTTATCCTCATCAACGTTCTTCTTATGTGAGAGGCTTCTTTCAGCAACTTCTTTCGGTACTTCCTGATAAGGCAAATAGAGTGCAAACGTACTCCCCTGCCCCAATTCTGAAGTTACCTCGATACGGCCGCCCAGTCGTTCTACAATGCTTTTACAAATTGAAAGCCCTAATCCGGTGCCTTGCACAAAATCATTCAGTTTCTCAAACCGGGTGAAAATTTGAGGGAGTTTCTCTTTGGATATACCGCAACCCGTATCGCTGACATACAGTTTCAGCCAGGAGCCTTCATGTTTCAAGCCTAAAGTTATACTTCCCTTTTCCGTATTTTTAATTGCGTTCGACAAGAAATTGAACAATACCTGCATCACACGGTTACGATCAGTAGAAGTCCAGTATTCTCCTTCGGGACGAATCACTTTCAATTCTACATTCGACTTCATCTTCAGCTGGTGCACTTTTTCCACTTCTTCCACTAGTCCTGCGATCTCAACCTGCTGGAAATGCATTTCCGATTTGCCGGATTCAATACGGGAAAGGTCTAAAATATCATTAATCAACTGCAGTAACAGGTTGCTATTTCTCTGAATAATTTCCAGATACTCCATTTTCTCTTCTTCACTTTCTGTCACTGCGATAATCTCCGAAAAACCGACAATAGCATTCAACGGAGTACGAATTTCATGGCTCATATTAGCTAAAAAGACCGACTTCATTTTATCAGCATCTTCCGCACGACGTTTAGCTTCGATCAATTCCTGCGAACGCTGAATCCGGTCTCCGATATCATGTATCAACGCAAGTACCCTGTTTCCTTCAAAGGGGGCGATACGTGCCTGAAAATAATGCAGACTTCCATCCACTTCAAGCGGATATTCTATTTCCTTCAACTTACCATCACGCAAACATTCCCTAATGTTACAAATGAACAAGTCGCTAACCTCCGGTGAATAAATAGATCGTCCATCTGCTCCGCGTAGCACTTCCACAGGGTGAAGCAATATCGTTCCCGGTGCCATCAGGACATCGGTAATAAAGAAATTATCATCAAAAATAAAAATGAATTCCGGCAATGCTTCAATTATTTTGCGATTATACTCTTCCAGATATTTGATATGTTGCTCCTTTTCGCATTGTGAAGTGACGTTCACCGTATATGCCAGCAGTTTACCCGGATGACTTTCGCAACTCTCTTTGTAAGACAGAAAATGATCTTCCAGCCAAATTACTTTCCCTTGTTCACTTATACAACGAACTCTAATTTGTGAGGTCTTAGAGTCTGATGAAAGCATTTCTGCAAAGGCTTGTTTATAGAATTCAATATCTTCCGGATGAATAAACCGATAGAAATCATCTATATCTTCAAAAATGATCCCGGCATCCTTTAATCCCAGTGTAAAAAAATAATCGTTTGAAAAGGAGCATTTGCCCGTAATGATATCATATTCCCACAAAGCTATTTGATGAGCTGCAAGGACAGAAAGTATTTCTTGTGAGTTCTCCCGTATGAGTTCACTCTTTTCATTGGAAGAATATAAATTAATCGCTGGTTCCATAAGCATTATTGTTTTATTTTGTTTGGTGTACCACTGCATGGCAGCAAATATAAACAAATAAAGCACAAGTTGTGCTCAATTTTCTGTTTTTTACTTAGAAACAATTATCTTTGCTCATCCAAAAAGAAAAAACAATGATTCAAGATACTATCTGTGCCATCGCTACCGCTCAAGGCGGTGCTATCGGAAGCATCCGCGTTTCCGGTCCGGAAGCTATTTCTATTACCGGCAGCATCTTCAAGCCAGCCAAAGCTGGCAAATTATTGAGCGAACAAAAACCATATACTTTGACATTCGGGCGTATTTATGACGGAGACGAGATGATTGATGAAGTGCTCGTCAGCCTTTTCCGTGCTCCTCATTCGTATACGGGAGAAGACAGTACGGAAATCACGTGTCATGGTTCCACTTATATTCTTCAACAGGTAATGCAGTTGCTTATTAAAAACGGTTGCCGCATGGCCCAGCCGGGAGAATATACGCAACGTGCTTTCCTCAATGGAAAAATGGATTTAAGTCAGGCAGAAGCTGTGGCGGACTTGATTGCTTCTTCATCTGCTGCCACTCACCGATTGGCAATGAGCCAGATGCGGGGTGGATTCAGTAAAGAGCTGACAGATCTACGCAACAAGTTGTTGAATTTCACTTCCATGATTGAATTGGAGTTGGATTTCAGCGAAGAGGATGTGGAATTTGCCGATCGTTCGGCATTAAGGAAACTGGCAGATGAAATTGAACAGGTCATTTCGCGGTTGGCTCATTCATTTAGTGTCGGGAACGCCATTAAGAATGGTGTTCCCGTAGCTATCATCGGTGAAACAAATGCCGGAAAATCGACTTTACTGAATGTATTATTGAATGAGGATAAAGCCATTGTCAGTGATATTCACGGGACAACACGTGATGTAATCGAAGATACTGTCAATATCGGAGGAATCACTTTCCGGTTCATTGATACCGCCGGAATCCGGGAAACCAATGACACGATTGAAAGTTTGGGTATTGAACGTACTTTTCAGAAGTTGGATCAGGCGGAGATTGTTCTTTGGATGGTAGATGCTGTGAATGCCGCTTCTCAAATTGAACAGTTATCGGAGAAAATAATTCCACGTTGCGAAGGAAAACATTTGATTGTTGTATTCAATAAGGCTGATTTGATTGAAGATAAACAGAAAGAGAATGTATTATCTTTATTAAAAGACTTCCCCAAAGAATCTACGGAATCTATTTTCATCTCGGCCAAACAACGGAAGAATACAAGTGAGCTACAAAAAATGCTTATTGATGCCGCACACTTGCCTACAGTGACACAGAATGATATTATTGTGACAAACGTAAGACATTACGAAGCTTTAAACAAAGCTTTGGAAGCTATTCATAGAGTACAAAACGGACTTGATTCGCAGATTTCCGGGGATTTTCTTTCGCAAGACATACGAGAGTGTATCTTCTTCATTTCGGACATAGCGGGTGAGGTTACGAATGATATGGTGCTTCAAAATATCTTTCAACATTTTTGCATCGGGAAATAACCCAGAGAAAATAAAAGCATAAAAAGAGAAAATATAAATCTGTAAAGTGCGTAAAATCAATAACTTTTAGAGAATTTATATTTTCTCTTTCTCTCCGTTTTTTCTGCCTGTTTTCATATTTTTTTTGTATTTTTGTCCCCAGATTGTCCCCCGTAAGGGACACGAGGGACAAAATTCTGTCCCTCGGAGACAATAAATCACATTTCTCATTAAATAGGAACAGGCTATGACTAAAAAAACAACAATCCAAAAAGAACCTGTAAAGCTACGGGAAAAGAAGTTGGCAAACGGTAACGTGAGCTTGTATCTCGACATCTACAGGAATGGGAAACGCCAGAAAGAGTATTTGAAACTTTATCTAATCGATGCCACTACTCCACTGGAGCGTGAGCAGAACAGACAGACATTGGCAACCGCTCAGGCTATAAAATCCAAACGCCTCATTGAAATGCAGAACGGAGAGTATTCTTTCACTCGCCAATTTAAAGAAGATACTCCTTTTTTGGAATACTATCGGAAGATGGTTGAAGAAAGACACAAGAATCCAGAATCTGAGGGAAACTGGGGTAACTGGAGAAGCTGCTTGCGTTATCTCGAAATCTATTGTGATGAGAAAACCACATTCAAAGATATTACTCCGGAGTTTATAAACGGCTTCAAGGATTTTTTGAACAACGTGGAGAAAGACACTCACAAGCGAACCGGTCCACGTAGGGAAAGAGACGTGTTCCAAGGATTATCCCAAAATTCAAAGGTCTCTTATTTCAACAAGCTCCGTGCCTGCATCAATCAGGCTTACGATGAAAGAATCATTCCTGTAAATCCTTTGCGTGGAATCGAGGGATTCAAAGCCGCAGAAGTAAAGCGTGACTATCTGACTTTGGAAGAGGTAAAACAGTTGGCTGCTACTCCTTGCCGCTATCCTATTCTAAAAAGAGCTTTCCTCTTTTCATGCCTGACCGGACTTCGTAAAAGCGATATTCAGAAACTCACATGGAGCGAAGTTCAAAAATTTGGAGACTATACGCGAATCGTATTTAAGCAGAAAAAGACAGGCGGACAAGAGTATCTTGACATCTCCTCACAGGCAGAAAAATACCTTGGCGAAAGAGGTAACCCGGAAGATCCTGTCTTTACCGGATTTACATACGGAGCTTGGACTTCATTGGAATTACAGCGTTGGAGTATGGCTGCCAATATCAATAAGAATTTAACCTTCCACTGTGGCCGCCATACCTTCGCCGTGCTTATGCTTGACTTGGGTGCAGACATCTACACCGTATCAAAACTTTTAGGACACAAAGAACTGGCCACAACACAAATTTACGCGAAGGTGCTTGACAAAAACAAGCAGAATGCTGTATCGTTGATTCCTGACATTGATTAAATCCTGTGCTTATGACAAGACAAGAAACCGTTATAAAGATAACGAAGATTACCCGAATCGTAGGCGAAATGAAAAGCCAGCTGGATCTGGATGATGAAATAGAATTTGAAGCACTTGACTCTTCGTGGATGAATATCGGGAAATGGGCGGAAGAGATTTGTCAATATATGGAACAAGCCCCCTCTCCTCTTTTGGCCGACCTTATCGCAAACAACGAATTTACTACCCCGGTGGTAAACTATGTACAAAGCCACAGACAGGAAATCGATTCTGCATACGTCAAGATAGTGGACTGTTATGCGGAAAATATGCAATCTTTGCTGTCGCTTTGCGAAAGACAAGAAGAAGAGTTGAAAGGCGAATATAAAGATTTGATAGAGCCTTTGGCCAATGAACAGGTGGCTACATTATTACAAAGAGCCATACGTGCTGGTCTCTTGGATGAACACTATCAGCCGGAACCGCAAACAAAGCCGATACAACTGAAAGTAATCGCCTATGCCGTATCTACTATATGCAGGTTTCCCAACACATACGTCTATTTTGAAAAACAATGGAAAAGGGAAAACGGAAGGCGATTCAACACTTGTCGTGTTCCAAGGTACAATACCGAACTTTACGACACTGCAAAAGTTCTTTACCCGGAAGTTGACTTTAATGAATTTGAGCCTGTACACAAGACGGAAACTTTCTATACACCGCAAGATGAAGAAGATATAAAAGAGCTGTACCGGGACTTAATAAAATATAAATACATTGCTCCAGACACTGAAATTGAAACATTTGCCGGCATCTTAGACAAGGCAAAATTCTGTAAGCCTGTAGAATGGATGAAAACGCAACGGCAGTTATCTTTTTTCGTATATCAGGCTTTTTACAAATTCAACAAGAAGGACTTGTGGGTAAAGGGAGAATGTTGTTTCAGCATAAAAGGACATACCCCTCACAAAGGATGTTTCGTATCGGGCTACAGTTGGATTAAGCGAGCAGGATGGTTGGATCGGTATGATGCCAAATTAAAAGCTATTTGCGACAAATTCAATCACATCGAAAATACACCCGATGAAGAAGCCACAGATGAACGGCTTATCCATACGAGTAAAGTTGTATTCCATACTCCAAATAGCGAAAATGAGATACTTTCAATGTTCTCTGCACTGCTTGATGGCGGATATATTGCTGCCGATACGACATTTGCCGCATTCAAAGGGATTTTTGATGAAACAGTATTTGAACAACCGATAGTATGGATAAAGACCCAATCTCGACTTATGTACTTCGCTCATTTGGCCTTTAAACCACACAATCCCTATGATGTATGGGTGAAGTGCGTGAATTGTTTCCGTTTGCAAAACGGTAAAGCACCTAACAGAGAGAGTATGGATAGCAATTTCCGCTTTATCGTAAAAAAAGGATTATTGGAAACATACGACATCCGCTTAAAAACCATTGCAGACAACTATCTTAGCAGCAAGGAAAAAGATACAGCTTCCTCCATGGAGGTTAGCGCTAGTACTTAATACATTATTTTATGACAAAGAAATTATCTTTGCACCTCTCTCTTTTTGAAAAGAGCGATGCGCGGTTTTCAAGGAACACCAGCGCAGACCGGTAAAGAAGGGCTATTCCGGTTGGTTGGACAAGCCCAAGTATCTTACAAGGAAGAAGTCGTAACACGACAAAAAAGTTACAGGCGATATGTGCTTGACTTTATCCATTCAAAGCGATTTCATGATGCAACGGACGCATGGAGCAAAAATGAACATCAAAAGAACTATCACACGGTAGTTGATCTTTTGAAAAACCACGAAAAGCTTGTCCGCAGGTATTTTGACCAAGAAACATTTGATGGCATCGGTGTCTCGATGCTTCTTGAGGATTTTTATACCGCTGACCTGCAGAATGCCATTACACCTATTGAACCCAACCAAACCAGTTCGGGTATTTCGGTATTGAGTGATTCCAATTTTTCTATAGAGCCATTGCTTGACAAACATACCCTTGACCTCATTGTGCAACTCGCCAATGAGGTCTGTTTGTTTAAGGAGGTCCTGAATGCTGACGATGTTGCCGGCCGTTATTCGAAAGACACCTTGCCGACCGTAACCTCTAAGAACAATACCAGGTTGGTATTGCTGTTGGACAAACTGGCTTCACATGATGTTATAAGCTATAATTGGCAGTCCGTAATTGCCAGGAAACGGCTTATCATCAGTTCTTCAGGAAAGAAACACCTGACCCAGCACGATATGTCGTCCACCCTCAATCGCATAAAAGACACGACCCCCAATGTCGCTGACAAGCAGTTTTTGGCAACTATAGACAAGTACATCGTTCTAATTAAAAGCAAAGAAGTGTAACAAAGGAATGACGGTTTGTTGAGAACAGTATTTAGAGTTGTGTTGACACTCAATATTCTCAACATAGTCAAGCAAATACACTTATCTACCTTTGCCCTCCGTAATCGATTACCCACGGAGGGCATACCTCCTATTGTCAAATTCAACAACATCAATCAATGAGACATCGAAGAACGGCAAATGAAAACAATATGCTCTCCAAGATGGAGAACATGATTTCCATGATGGCATCGGAGAAACCCTTTGAACGGCTCCAGACGTTGGAACAAAAGATTAACGAAGTGGATAAAATCCAAACCATCGAAAATTACATCATACAGTTGAAAGAACGTATTTGGGCTGTCAAAGAGGTGCTGACTACTGCTGAAGCTTCCGCTTATCTCGGTTTATCCGAAAGCTATATCTACAAGCTCACTTCACTCAAACAAATACCGCATTACAAACCCAACGGCAAATTGGTGTATTTCAATCGAAAAGAACTTTGCGAATGGGCAATGAGAAATCAAGTACAAACAGTCGGACAACCAGCCACTATAACAGGAGAAAAAATATGAACAGAAAAGAAATAGATTTATTACTCTCTCGCATGGAGGGACTGAAATCGCTCCTTGAAGACAATTCCTTGGAAAACTTCCAGCAAGAAATATTGAGAGTTGAAAATTTCCTGAAACGATTCGGATCTTTGGACGAACTGCTAACCCATCTTGGGAATGTGGAGAAAATCGCTTATACGGCAAAAGATTTTCTCAATATAGACGAAGTGGCAGCGTATCTACAAGTGTCCAAAGGGTACGTTTATAAGCTGACCATGCTAAAAGAGCTTACCGTATATAAACCTAATGGGAAAAATATCTTCATTCTCAGAGACGACCTGAATCAATGGATAAAACGCAACCCTTCCTTCTCCAATAGCGAGATTGAAAGGCAAGCAAATATCATTGCTTATGCCTTGAATCAGAAGAATAAGAACAAAACAACAAGAGGAGGCCGAAAATAATGCAAGCAGATATGATGCAACCCAACAATTACCGGATTGACGAAGCAAAATACAAATCTTTACTGAAATATATCAGGCTGAGTGTTACCGAAAAGTATGAGTTTCCACAGGAAATCGTACAAATAGACGGCGTTACCATTGCCACGATAGGAAATTTCAGTGCTTCCACCGGTAAACCCAAAAGCAAAAAGACATTCAATGTCAGTGCCATTGTCGCATCGGCTCTCTCCGGAAAGGAAATTCTAAAGTACAAAGCAGAACTGCCATCTTGCAAGAATAGAATCCTATACATCGACACAGAACAAAGCAAGTGTCATTGCCACAAAGTACTTCATCGAATCCTTAAACTGGCAGGACTCCCTACCGACCAAGAAAACGACAATATCCAGTTTTTGGTTCTGCGAGAATACACTCCCGACCAAAGAAGAGACATTATACGATGGGCACTCCACGAAGAACAAAACATCGGACTCGTAATCATTGACGGCATCCGTGATTTGATCCATGACATAAACAGTCCCAGTGAATCTCTTGACATAATCAACGAACTGATGAGATGGTCAAGTTATTACGAGCTGCACATCCACACCGTGTTACATCTAAACAAAGGGGATGACAATACCAGAGGGCATATCGGAACTGAACTGAACAATAAGGCCGAGACTATCCTGCAAATATCAAAAAACAATGAAAATGGGAAAATCAGTGAGGTAAGGGCCATGCACATAAGAGACCGGGAATTTACACCTTTTGCTTTTGAAATCGGAGAAGACTCCCTCCCGCACTTGGTAAAAGAACACCAATTCAAAAAGAACAAAATGGACAGACTGACTTCCTATACGGATATGACCGAGCAGCAACACCGAACCGCCCTGGAATCAACCTTCGCAGAAAGTGCGGAATATGGCTATCAGTCTCTGCTTGATGCTCTAAAAAAAGGATACGAGAGCATTGGGTATTCACGAGGAAGAAACACACTGGTAAACTTGTGTAAATTTCTATTGGAACATCATGCCATTACAAAAAACGGCCGTACCTATTCCTATAACCCTTCATTCCACCTCTAACCGGTATGGTTTAGTTTGTGGGTATATATAAGTAAACCATACTAAAATGAATATCAACGAAGCAAAACAGATACGGCTTGTGGAATATCTGCGGATAACCGGCCACCACCCTGTCAATGTCAGGGGTTATCAGTATTGGTATCTCTCGCCGCTAAGGGAGGAACGCACCCCGTCTTTCAAAGTCAATGACAATCTCAACGAATGGTACGACTTTGGACTTTCTGCCGGTGGGGACATCATAGAACTTGGGAAATACCTCTATAAAACAAGCAATGTAAGTACGGTACTGCTGCGTATCAGCGAGAATGCCATTGGTGTGCCGGGACAACAGTTACAGAGCCGAACCGTCCGACCCTGCCCTGTAGAGGATGAGATGGAGAATGTGGAAGTGGTGGATTTGAACCACTACGCCCTACTCTCTTATCTGCGTTCAAGGGGCATAAGTGAAGAAGTCGGCAGAACCTATTGTAAGGAGATACACTATGAACTGCGCAAACGGCACTATTTTGCCATAGCCTTTGAGAACATCAAGGGCGGTTACGAAGTCCGCAATCCTTATTATAAAGGATGTATCAAAGGCAAGGACATATCCGTCATCAGGTACAACAGGGATGTCATCCAAAGACACGTCTGCGTTTTTGAGGGGTTTGTGGATTTCCTCTCTTATCTAATGTTGCATAAAAAGAGAGATTACCACGTATGTGTTGACATCCCGACCGATTTTCTTGTGATGAACTCCGTAAGCAACTTGAAAAAGTGTCTTCTGGAACTGGAGCAATATATTTTCATCCATTGTTATCTGGATAACGACCTCGCCGGGCAAAAGACAGTCGAGACCATTGCCGGACTTTACGGGATAAAGGTAATCGACCACTCCAAAAACTATTACAACTACAAAGACCTGAATGACTATCTGAGGGGAAAAAGGCGTTAGTCTTTGTCTTCCCTCTGATAGCATATCACAACCCATAGAAGGCTCTCCCTAACAAGGAGGGCTTTTCGTGTTTATATACACTCGTAAAACGTCTGAAAATTCATTCAAAGTATGATATTTGAGTATGATTTTAGATTTTTGCCCAAAAATGTTTAAGATTCTGCCTGTTTTCTCAGATATTTTTCAGAGTATGAAAATATTGTATTTCCTTTGCAATCATATTTTAATCATATTCTAATTTCAGACTATAAAAAATATGAAAGCATACTTCATTTTCGTCCTTGTGCTGACCGTAGCATACATCGTATATTATGCGGTAATGATAACCAAAGACCTTCACGGAAACGGTGAAAAGAAGAAATCCGAGGAAGAAGAGTTCGACGTGAGCGAATTTGATGCGGAAGAAAGCGTCAGCGTGGTGGAGAACGACAAGGGGTTCAATGTCGGGGACAACGAGTATGAGACACACTACATTGATGAAACGCAGTCTGTGTCAGACGATAAAGAACCGGAGAGCGAAAAGCACAAGCAGGATGTGGTTGAAGCAATCAACCACAGGATTGAGGAAAGAATGGAAGATACCCATGCCACTTTCTCCAACCCTTACAATTCCGCAGAGCTATACAAATTGATGATGGGAAAAGGTCTTGGCAACTCCCCATCCAACGGAGGTGTAACCATAAAACCGGCAATAGACGAACTATGACAGGATGGAACATCAAAAAAGCAATAACTCCAATCTTCATGCTGCTGCCTTGTGCGGTCTTCGCAAAGAGCGGCAGCGTGAATTACTCCTGGGGCGCAGACGCATTGGCTTCGATGCACGACTTTGTCGTAACGATGATGATGTACGTCCAGTATATCATTTATGCGGTTGCAGGAGGTTTTGCGGTCATAGCCGCATTCCAGATATACATCAAGATGAACACGGGCGAAGACGGAATCACCAAGCATATCCTCACGCTGGTAGGAGCCTGCCTCTTCATTATCGGGGCATCCATCGTATTCCCGGCATTCTTCGGCTACCGAATTTAGAAAATCACGAGTGTAAAACAATAATTAAAGTCCAATTAAAACGAAACAAGCATGTTTGAAAAAGCAAAACGATTCGCAAAGAAGATTGCGACCTCCAAGAAAGCGCAGATGACCTGCCTGATGATGGTGTGTGGTGTAACCGCAATGATGGCACAGACCACCGCAGGAGACTATTCGGCCGGTACAGCGGCATTGACCCAAGTGAGCGAGGAAATCGCCAAGTATGTTCCCATTGTGGTAAAACTGTGCTACGCCATTGCCGGTGTGGTTGCCGTAGTGGGTGCAATCTCGGTTTACATCGCGATGAACAACGAGGAGCAGGATGTCAAGAAGAAGATCATGATGGTGGTCGGAGCCTGTATCTTCCTCATCGCGGCAGCCCAGGCACTTCCTCTGTTCTTCGGTCTCTCTTAAAGCACAGGCGGTATGGACGGCAGAGAGGAACACTATCCCGATTATCCATTGTTCAAGGGGCTTCAACGTCCCCTTGAATTTATGGGTATTCAGGGACGATACATCTATTGGGCGGCAGCTACGATAGGCATTGCCATAGTCGGCTTTATCATAGCCTACTGTCTGGCAGGATTCGTTCTCGCACTGATTGTACTGGCAGTTACCGTAACAAGCGGTGCCGGACTGATTCTGTTCAAGCAGCGCAAGGGGCTGCACAGCAAACGACAGGAACGAGGAGTGTTCATCTATGCCTATTCCAAGAAAATGTAACAGAAAACCATTTGACCATGAATGGATATATTGAATGTTGAACGTGGGTAGGCTTGTCCTTTGATTAGGTCAGCCTGCCCTTAATTGTAAATAACCGAATGATTACATACATCTTCCTGATTTTTATTGCCATTTGCGCAGGCATGGCCATTTCGGTCTATGCCTTTGGCACGGGAGGCAAACGGAAGCGGATATTCCAGGACATCTATTTCTCCGTGGAAAATGCAGACGGTATCGGTGTGATATATACCAAGACAGGCGAATATTCCGCTGTGCTGAAAGTGGAGAATCCGGTGCAGAAGTATTGTGCCAACATCGATGCCTATTACGAGTTCACCCAACTCTTTACCGCCATAGCACAGACATTGGGAGAAGGATACGCCCTACACAAGCAGGACATTTTTGTAAAAAAGAGCTTTGAGGGAATGAACGGTGAGGAACGTGAATTTCTCTCTTCATCCTATTTCCGTTACTTCAACGGCAGACCATACACCGACAGCGAATGTTATCTGACCATCACTCAGGAATCCAAGAAGAGCAGCCTGTTTTCATACGACAGCAAGAAATGGCGTGATTTCCTCGTGAAGATACGCAAGGTGCATGACCAGTTGCGTGATGCAGGTGTTCAGATAAAGTTTCTGGGCAAACAGGAAGTCAGCGACTATGCAGACCGCTACTTCGCCATGAATTTCAGAGACAAGGTAGTCTCCATGACCAATTTCAAAGTGGATGACGAATGTATCTCCATGGGCGACAGGCGTTGCAAGGTATATAGCCTTGTGGATGTGGATAGCGTAAGCCTGCCTTCCGTCATCCGTCCTTACATGAATGTGGAAGTCAACAACAGCAGTATGCCAATGGATTTGGTATCTGCGGTATCATCCATACCCAACGCCGAAGCCGTGGTGTATAACCAGATGATATTCATTCCCAACCAAAAGAGAGAGTTGGCCTTGCTTGACAAAAAGAAAAACCGCCATGCGAGTATGCCCAATCCCGGCAACCAGATGGCAGTCGAGGACATCAAGCGTGTGCAGGAAGTGGTGGCACGAGAGAGCAAGCAATTGGTATATACCCACTACAACCTTGTGGTAGCCATATCCGCAAAGACCGACATCCACAAATGCACGAACCATCTGGAGAACAGTTTTTCGAGGATGGGTATCCACATATCCAAGAGAGCCTATAACCAGTTGGAGCTGTTCGTCAATTCCTTTCCCGGCAACTGTTACGGCATGAATCCGGAGTATGACCGTTTCCTCACTTTAGGAGATGCGGCCACCTGTCTGATGTACAAGGAGCGCATCCTGCATAGCGAGAAGACACCTTTGAAAATCTATTATACGGACAGGCAGGGTGTACCTGTGGCTATCGACATCACAGGAAAAGAGGGCGCGGAAAAACTGACCGACAACAGCAATTTTTTCTGTTTGGGGCCTTCGGGAAGCGGCAAGAGTTTCCACATGAACAGCGTGGTGCGCCAGCTTCACGAGCAAGGGACTGATGTGGTCATGGTAGATACCGGTAACTCATACGAGGGATTGTGTGAATACGTGGGAGGCAAATACATCTCCTACACGGAGGAACGCCCCATTACCATGAATCCGTTCCGCATCAACCGACAGGAACTAAACGTGGAGAAGACCGGTTTTCTGAAAAACCTTGTCCTGCTGATTTGGAAAGGAAGCCAAGGGACTGTCACCAAGACAGAAGACAGACTGATAGAACAGGTCATCACAGAGTATTATGACACCTACTTCAACAAGTTTAACGGCTTTACACCGCCCCAAAGGGAGGATTTGCGCAAAAGTCTCCTGATTGACGAGCGCAACAAAGGCGGCAACCGTTCCGAAAACGAAGCGGAACTGAACGCACGGATAGAAAAGGTTATCGACGAGATAGAGCGAAGAAGAAAGGAACTGAAAGTGGAATCATTGTCATTCAACACATTCTATGAGTTCTCCGTACAACGCATCCCCGACATCTGCAACGAGAACAGCATTTTGGGGATAGACTTCTCTACCTACCGCTATATGATGAAAGACTTCTACCGGGGCGGCAATCACGAAAAGACCCTGAACGAGAATATGGACAGTTCGCTGTTTGACGAGACCTTCATCGTCTTCGAAATCGATTCCATAAAAGATGACCCGCTCCTGTTCCCCTTGGTGACGCTCATCATCATGGACGTGTTCTTGCAGAAGATGCGCATCAAGAAGAACCGCAAGGTCTTGGTCATTGAAGAGGCATGGAAAGCCATCGCTTCCCCACTTATGGCGGAATACATCAAGTTTATGTACAAGACCGCCCGAAAGTTCTGGGCAAGCGTGGGTGTGGTGACACAGGAAATCCAGGACATCATCGGCTCTGAAATCGTAAAGGAAGCCATCATCAACAACTCCGATGTGGTGATGCTGCTTGACCAAAGCAAATTCCGTGAACGCTTCGACACCATCAAGGCGATACTCGGACTGACCGATGTGGACTGCAAGAAAATATTCACCATCAACCGATTAGAAAATAAAGAAGGACGTTCATTCTTCCGTGAGGTCTTCATCCGCCGTGGCACGACCAGCGGAGTCTATGGCGTGGAAGAACCGCATGAATGCTATATGACCTACACCACGGAACGAGCGGAGAAAGAAGCGTTGAAACTCTACAAGACAGAGCTGCAATGCAGCCACAAGGAAGCTATCGAGCGGTATTGTGCCGATTGGGAGGCTTCCGGGATAGGCAAATCCCTGCCGTTCGCCCAAAAAGTAAACGCTGCCGGAAAAGTATTGAATCTTCATCAACCAAAGACAAAACAACAATGAAACGATACGCTCTCATAATAATGACAATAGCCACGATTTTCGTCCAACAAGCCCACGCCCAGTATTACAGCGTGAACTTCGATGCGAAAACCGTGGCCGCCATGGTTGCAGCCTACGGTACAGGAACTGTTGCCGAGGCATATTATGACGAGCAGGTACAAGCCATCCTGAAACATTATAAGGCTTCGGAAGTGGCAACAGCCGGTATATTCGCAAGCAAATTTCTGGAGCGCAAAGCACTCACTGATTTGGGCATCTGGAGCAGCGCCACGGAAAATTACTACTATCGGAGAATCTATCATTTAGTGGCACACAAGATTATCCCCAAGACATGGATTGTCGCCAAGCTGATGCTCCGTTCTCCTCAGGCCGCCCTTCATTGGGGCAGCTATCTGATGAAGGTGTGTGATGATACCAAAGCCCTCTGTATGCAGTTCGAGAGCATTGTCACCAACAGCACCTTGTCCTTTTCGGACATCGCCTTTTTGGAGTTCAACGAAGAGATAGCCGCTATCTTGAAACTCTCGGAAATCGGCAATGTGGATTGGGAACGCCTCTTTGACGACCTATCCAAAGTTCCAGGCAATTTCACGAAAGAGAACCTGAAAGCCGATTTGGACAAACTCTACCAAATGGGAGCCGGCCTTGCCACTTCGGGTATCACCAACATCGGTAACGCCCTTTTGCTGCAAAACTCTTTCCATGAGCTGATGAACGGCAAGGTCAGCAAGGTCATAGACATCTATGAGCATTACAGCGGTCTCTTCGAGCAGTTGGAAAACAATGCAGGACAGACCATACTCGGTATCGTGGGCGGTCCGGACAATGTGGCAGGATTGTTCAAGTTCAGTGATTACAACCTCACTTCGTGGATTACCGATTATTTAGATGAGACTTCGGGCAGCTATTATACCCAGCGGTGGTATATCGCCAGACGTGACCGTGGCAGCGTGCCGCTTTGTGACTATGTGCCTCCGACCGATGACAAGAGCATTCTTGAAGGTGGCGAATGGACCCGCTTCAAGACAAGCGATCCGAATTTCTATCCCAATGCCTCGCAACGGGAACAGGCCCTTTCCAATTCGGAGCGTTATGCAGGATGGTCAAGAAACAGGGTGCAACAGCTCAACAATGCCAATGACGGATTCAATTACGCCATCAATTATTATCAGCACAGTTACGTCATCAAAAAAGGAAAGAAGCAGACCAAGAAAGCATACGCCTACGAAATCCACGTCACGAAAAGTTGGGACAACGAGGAAGTCGTTTACGAGGATCTGTTTGACTCCTACTCCATGGACTTGAACACTTTCAAGGCACAACTAAATGCACTTTTGTCAGAGTTCAACGAGAACGAAGACGGGTATGTCTATTATATCGCATCCGACAGCCGGAAATATTATCAGGCAACCAACGAAGAGAAGCTGAAAGGCTGTGAGACGGTAACAATCAGTGTGACCTGTTCGGATGGAGCGACACTTGGGCAGGGAACGACCCAGTACAAGTGCCGTAAATGCGGAAAGTCGCTTAACGCCCATTCTAAAGAGTGTGCGATGAAGACCACAGCCGAGAGCGAAGAACTTGACTTGTCGGAACTGGACGCTCTACAACGAGAAGCGGACAACAAAGTCTATTCGCTCCAATCTCAAATATCGGCATTGGAGAAAGAAAATGAATCCCTTATCAAACAGATAGCAAATGCCAGTGTGGAGGATGCTGTCTCACTCCGTCAGAAATACAATGAGAACAAGGCGGAAATAGAGAGGCTGAAGCCGGAGCTTGCCACCTGGCAGCAAAAACAGGCTGAAATCGCACAGGCGAAAGAAGAATCAAAAAACGACAATGATGTGGCGACCGATGACTACTACCGCATCCCGGCAATCATGCAGGACTGCAAGACGGCTTACAACATCACTTGGCAGGATAACGGCTCTTGGAACGGCTACACTTTTATCAGAAAAGGGACGATACCCAATATCAACGGTATCATCACGTTCAGGGCAACACTGAAAATCGCACGCAAACCGAAATATTTTCTAGGTATCAAGATACACAGAGCCATCCTGCAAATCTCGTGGGACTTGACCACGGAATATTCCGATACCCACGTGGTGGAAGTAATGACACTCGATCCCGGCATGAACGAAAAGGAGAAGGCGAAGTTAGTCAACGACAGTATAGCCGAGATTGCGAAAGAATATCCGAAATGCAAGATAACTACGGAATATGCACGGACAGCCCCACAGGATGACACGAAAACCAACGACATGTACCATCTACTTTGGTCGAGCGACCGTCTTGAGATTGCCCGTGAAGTGGATTCCCGGCTTACGAAGATTTATGCGGACTTGGTATCGTTGGAAAAGATGATGCACTACAAGCGCAGTATCATCGACGTGCTGAAGGATGTGCTGCCACCAATCAATGACGAAGAGGGGCGCAGGCTGTCCCTTGTGGAAGAGTGCCACGACCGATGGATGGAGAACGCAAGAAACAAAAAGAACAAGGAGGGCAAGCGATGAACACAGGCAAGACATACATATTAGGACTGATACTCATGCAGCTTGTCCCTTTGTCCGCAAAGGCACAATGGAGCTTTGACATAGGTACGGTGGAAGCCTACATCAACGACCATAAGCAACAGCGCAGCCTTTTGCTGGCCCGCTCCACATTGGAACACAGCAACAAACTCCTGCACGAATACAGCCGTAAGGAGACTGTCGGTTACAAGGAGTTGAACGTGGATTTGGATAAATACACCAGAGCCTTCGATGTGATTGACGTGATGTACCAGTCGCTACGCACGGCGTTGAATGTCCATTCCACCTATCAGGGAGTCAGTGACAGAATCTCGGACTACAAGGCAATGCTTGAAGATTTCAACGAAAAAGTCATCAAACGAAAGCACATCGAGCTGGCAGATACGCTGATACTCTCCATCAATGCCAGAGCCATACGGATGATAGCCCAGGAAGGCGAATACCTCTACAAGTCCGTGAGCGATTTGGTATTGTACGCCACAGGAGCGGCAGTCTGTTCCACTTCGGACTTGCTGATGGTGCTGAACAGCATCAACCATTCTTTAGACACTATCGAAAGACATCTGAACAGGGCCTACTTCGAGACGTGGCGGTACATACAAGTCCGTATCGGCTATTGGAAAGAGAAAGTCTATCGCACCAAAAGCAAACGGGAACTTATAGACGATGCTTTCGGCAGGTGGAGGCAATCAGGAAAACTGGATTATTGACAACGAAAAAACAGAGAAATATATGAAATGGATATTGACAACAGTAATGATGATGGCTGTGACAATCGGAGCGAAAGCCCAATATGTCACTTACAACCACGATTCTCCCAAGATGAATCAGATTACAGTGGGAGAAACCGGAGTCGGTGCTCTCAAACCTGAACTTTATTACACGTTGCTGCACAACAAATACAAGAAAACGGCAGCAGTAAAGAACAAGCTCGCATTCCGCACGACGGCAGGGGTGGCGTCCTATCAACAGGTGGACGAGGCAGAAGCCATTGACTCCGCACTGACCAGCCGGGCCAAGATTGAAGCCTTGAATGTGGCAGACCGACAGGTGGATCTTGCCTGGCTTGCGGAAAAGGACAAGGTAGAATCCCAGATGCGGCAGTTTCAGAAGAACATAGACCGCATATTGCTGACAGGCGGCTTACCAAAAGAGAAAGAACGTTGGAGCGACTACTACCAGGTATATCAATGCGCCATCAAAGCGACAAAGGATGCCTATATGCCCAATGCAGAGCGAAAGCGACAATATCTGCAAATCTATGCCGATGTCTCCAAGCAGAATGATGTGCTGGTCAAATACCTCGTCCAGTTGAGCAACCGCAATGCCACGAAAAATCTCCTTTCGGCAAGCAACAACCGCTCGATAGACAAGAGAAGCATCATCAGCAATGCCATGAGCCGCTGGAATGAATCCCGGTCGGCAGTACGAGGGTCGCAAGGCGATGGCGGAAGCGATGACGGAAACGGTAATGAGAATGTAAACAGATAATAATAGTATGATAAACAAACAGACAAATGGCAAGCGGAGATATACTTTCAGACTTCGGCATCAATCTGCTTGAAGAAGAGATAGATGACGTGATTTTTCAGACCAACGAGTTCCTGACGGATGCCACGTTTACAGGTTCACAGGGGCCGTTTTGGTGGATATTGCAGATGTGTATGGCACTCGCAGCCCTGTTCGCCATTATTATGGCGGCAGGCATGGCGTATAAGATGATGGTCAAGAACGAGCCGCTGGATATTATGAAGCTGTTCAAGCCGTTGGCGATTTCCATCATTCTCTGTTGGTGGTACCCACCGGCAGACACAGGCATGGTAAACAGCGGCAGCAACTGGTGTGTGTTGGACTTTCTGTCCTATATCCCGAACTGCATCGGTTCTTATACGCACGACCTGTATCAGGCAGAAGCCACACATATTGAGGATAAATTCCAGGAGGTGCAACAACTCATTTTTGCGAGAGACACGATGTACACCAGTCTGCAAGCACAGGCAGATGTGGCGCACAGTGGCACTTCCGACCCCAACCTGATAGAAGCCACCATGGAACAGACAGGTGTGGACGAAGTGACCAATATGGAGAAAGATGCAGCCAAACTATGGTTCACCTCTCTCACATCGGGAATCATGGTAGGAATAGATAAAATCGTGATGCTCATAGCCTTAATTGTTTTTAGAATCGGTTGGTGGGCAACAATTTACTGCCAGCAAATCCTGCTCGGAATGCTGACGATATTCGGTCCGATACAGTGGGCGTTCTCGCTATTGCCCAAGTGGGAAGGAGCCTGGGCAAAGTGGCTGACAAGGTATCTGACAGTACATTTTTATGGTGCGATGCTCTACTTCGTCGGGTTTTATGTGCTGTTGCTTTTCGACATCGTGCTTTGCATACAGGTAGAGAACCTGACGGCAATCACGGTAAGTGAGCAGACAATGGCAGCTTACCTGCAAAACTCCTTTTTCTCGGCAGGCTACCTTATGGCAGCAAGTATCGTGGCATTGAAATGCCTGAACCTTGTTCCGGACTTGGCCGCCTGGATGATACCGGAGGGCGATACCGCATTCTCAACCCGAAACTTCGGTGAGGGTGTGGCGCAGCAGGCAAAGATGACAGCGACAGGTGCAATCGGCACATTGGCAAGATAAGATTAACAAACAATTAAACAGAATAAAGAAATGGAATTACAAAAGAAATTTGACAAATGGCTGGAGGACGAAAAGTTTGTGACCTTTGCCAACAAGCGTTTGAAAGACGAGATTTTACACGTACCAGAAAACCATCTTCTTGACCCTAAACATGAAGAGTTGGAAGAGGGCTTTGAGAATTACGACTGTTATGCAGCTCCTTTGGCGACATACCTGACCTACTGTTTGCAACTGGCCAAATGCAGCAGGAATGCCAAGAAACGCAAACGAGGCATTTGGTGGGTGTATGTACAAGTCCATATACTGGGATTCTACACCAAAGTATTCGCTTGTGAGTTTGAAAATCTGGTCAGGATGGTTAATGAAGAGATTATGCTCATACTCCACAGTGAATATACCCAAAGTTTAAGAATACAAAGACAGTAAGGTATGGTTATCAAGAATCTGGAAAATAAAATCAAACTGGTCGGCATCATCTGTTCGCTCTTCCTTGCCGGCTGCATCATCATCAGCATGGGCAGTATCTGGACGGCAAGGACGATGGTTGCAGATGCACAACAGAAAGTATATGTATTGGACGGCAACGTGCCTATACTGGTCAACCGCACCACCATGGAAGAAACCCTCGATGTGGAAGCCAAGAGTCATGTAGAGATGTTCCACCACTTCTTCTTTACGCTTCCACCCGATGACAAATATATCCATTACACAATGAACAAGGCGATGTATTTAGTGGATGAGACCGGATTGGCACAGTACAATACGCTCAAAGAGAAAGGCTTTTACTCCAACATCTTAGGAACGAGTGCCGTCTTTTCAATCTATTGCGACAGCATTGCCTTTGACAAGGGGAAAATGGAGTTCACCTACTATGGCCGTCAGCGTATCGAGCGCAGGAGCAATATCCTGATGCGTGAATTAGTGACGGCAGGACAGCTCAAACGAGTGCCCCGAACAGAGAACAATCCGCATGGGTTGTTGATCGTGAACTGGCGCACCCTTCTCAATAAAGACATCGAACAGAAAACGAAAACAACTTATTAAAACGTACAGTTATGAACATCAAAGGATTCCGCAGGATGCTGGTCGGCGAGAAAATACCAGACAAGAACGATCCTCAATATAAAGAGCGGTATGAACGCGATGTGAATGCAGGGCGCAAGTTCGCCAAGGCGACACGCATAGACAAAATGGCGGCAAAGATACAGGAGTTTGCCAACAGGAACAAGATCCTGTTCTTGGTCATGGTATTCGGCTTTGTCATCGGCACATTCACATTCAACATCTACCGTTTGGCAAAAGCCTACCACCACGGACAGGAAACGAGAAGTGCCACGGAAGTACAGGACAGCCTGCTCAGGAAACGGCACAAGGATTTGGTAACACCCATAGTTGAACCCCGACAATCAGAACAGCGATGAAGAATATATTTGAGAAAATCAATTTCAAGCAGCCGAAGTATATGCTTCCTGCCATTCTGTACATACCGTTGCTGGCCGCCTCGTATTTCATTTTCGACCTGTTCAATACGGGAAAAGCGGAGATACCCGACAAAAGCCTCCAGACAACGGAGTTCCTGAATCCCGACCTGCCCGATGCCACGATTAAGGGCGGAGACGGAATCGGAAGCAAATATGAGAATATGGCAAAATCGTGGGGAAAGATAGCCGATTACACGGCGGTTGACAATATAGAACGAGAAGAACCCGATGATGACAAAGAAAAATACGAATCGCAGTACAGCCAGGACGAAGTCGCCCTCTTGGGCGAACTGGAACAGCAGAAAGCGTTGGCCGCAGAAGCAGCCGAAGCCGGAACGAGAGAACAGGAAGCCCTCAAAGAGTTGGAACGTGCCCTTGCCGAAGCAAGGCTGAAAGCGCAGGAGCAGGTTGCTCCGATTATGGAAGACAGCCTTGAAGAGCAAACCGACACCCCTGTTGCCGTCAGCGGAACCATCGAGGAAGACAGCCGTGCCGTAAGTGCGCCATCCGATACCGAGAAGCCGGGTGAAATGATCAAGAAGGTCAAAGTACCTTCCGATTATTTCAACACCATTGCCCACAACGAACACGAGCCGAACCTTATCAAGGCAATCATTGACGAAAATGTCAAAGCCGTGGAAGGCAGCCGTGTAAGACTTCGTCTGTTGGATGATGTGGAGATAAACGAGACGGTGGTCAAAAGCGGTTCCTACCTCTATGCCATCATGAGCGGTTTTTCCTCGCAAAGGGTAAAAGGGACTATCAGCAGTGTGCTTGTGAACGATGAAATCATCAAGGTCAGCCTTTCCCTTTACGACACCGACGGACTGGAGGGATTGTATGTGCCGTCCAGTTCCTTCCGGGAGACCGCAAAGGATGTGGCCAGCGGAGCGTTCAACAGCAATATGAGCATGAACACCGGTGGTAACGGGAACAGTCTGACCCAATGGGGTATGCAGGCTATTCAGGATGCCTACCAGAAGACCAGCAACGCCATCAGCAAGAACATCAAGAAAAACAAGGTCAATCTGAAATACGGCACGTTTGTCTATATCATCAACAGCCAGGAGAAAAAATAATACAGAGTAAATAATCCATTCAAAGATTCAGAGATATGAAAATCATCAAAACTATCTGTACCGGAATTGCGGCAGTGTTCTCGATTCTGCCGACTTTCGCCCAGCAGACCTACGAGGAATTGGAGCAGCTGACCGTCAACGAGCAGGTGACGACCGTCATCACCGCTTCCGAGCCCATCCGTTTCGTGGATATTTCCACGGACAAGGTGGTTGGAGACCAGCCTATAAACAACACCATTCGTCTGAAGCCCAAAGAGACCGGACATGAAGACGGAGAAGTGCTTGCCATCGTCACCATTGTCACGGAACGCTACCGCACCCAGTATGCGTTGCTTTATACCACAAGAATGCAGGAAGCCGTAACGGACAAGGAGATAGAGTTCCGGGAACGGAATGCCTACAACAATCCGGCAGTCAGCATGTCGGTATCGGACATGAGCCGTTATGCCAGACGGATATGGAACTCTCCTGCAAAATACCGGAATGTGAGCAACAGGGAACACCGCATGAATATGAGACTAAACAACATCTATGCGGTCGGAGATTACTTTTTTATTGACTTCTCCATTGAGAACAAGACAAACATCCGTTTTGACATTGACGAGATCCGGTTAAAACTCGCTGACAAGAAAGTTACCAAAGCGACAAATGCCCAAATCATAGAATTGACTCCGGCATTGGTTCTTGAACAGGCGAAATCATTCCGTCACGGCTATCGCAATGTGATTGTGGTCAAGAAGATGACCTTCCCCAACGACAAGGTACTTACCATTGAGATGACAGAGAAACAGATAAGCGGCAGGAACATACGTCTGAATATCGACTATGAGGATGTGCTTTCAGCCGATTCGTTTAATGCCGTATTGTTAGAGGAGGAATGAGCATGAGAAGAATTGTATTGGCATTGGTGGCAATCGTTGCATTTGCCATCACCGGCAAGGCACAGAGTAACAGCGACCGGCTTTCTTTAGGTGTAGGTTGCCTGTATCAAAATGGTCTGGATCTTACCCTCTCTTACGAACATGAAGGCAAATACCACCATGCTTGGGAGTTTTTTGCCAACGGTTACATCAAGTGGGCTGAATGCGCCTCCTGCAAGCATATCTGTCCCGAATCATTCTGGAAGAATTACCGAAGCTATGGGTTCGGTGTCGCCTACAAGCCTTGTGTGGTACGTGGGCGCAATCATTACGGCAATGTCCGTATCGGTGCGTCGGCAGGAAGTGATACCCGTCGTTTCTTGGGAGGCATCCACCTCGGATATGAGCACAATTATGTATTGCGTGGTGGCTGGCAGTTGTTCTGCCAGGTCAAGACCGATTTGATGATAAAAGGCGAAGACCTGTTCCGCACAGGTATTGTCTTAGGTGTAAAATTACCATTAAATTAAGGGAAAGATGAAAAAGAAGATATACAACAAGATAGGCAGACTGGTCGGGATGTTGGCCATTACCGTTTTATTCGTGGCTTGTGACGAACACCGGGATTTTCCGGACACGGCAATGAAGCCCTGTCATATCCTATGCACGGACGGAAAAGTATTGTCGGTATCGGACTTCAGGGAATCCGAAAAACAACCCATTGCCGTGGTGTTCCATATCAATCACGATGAGAACACCGAGGGTAACGGCTATGCCGTCTATCTGTGGGATTTGGAGCCATTGGCTTTTGCCGACAGCATAGGCGTGAAGCAAAACACCTCCGCCGACATCGCCGCACTGGACGGATTTGAAAATACTTTCGCCCTATTGGATGCGAGAGAAACATCCTCGCCACTGGCAGAGAAAGTTTTTGATATGTGGAGATACGGCCAATCCGCCTATGTCCCATCGGTAGCACAGATGCGCTTGCTTTATCATGCCAAGGAGCAAATCAATCCTGTTATCAAGATGTGCGGTGGCGACACGCTGTCCATTGAAGCCGATGATTGCTGGTACTGGACAAGTACGGAGGTCAATGAACAACAGACCGCCAAGGCATGGCTCTATTCTATGGGAAGCGGAACGATTCACGATACGCCCAAAATACAGGCTCATAAATCAAGGGCAATCATCACATTGAGAGATTGAAAACCAGATTATTAAAGGAATTAGCGAATAACAGCTATGGAAGAAAGTAAAGAATTACAAGGCTTTTACAAGATATTCCGCTCGGTCATCTATATCTCCATCCTGATGGAGTTCTTCGAGTATGCCATCGACCCTGCCATGCTTGACCATTGGGGAGGTATCCTCTGCGACATACACGGACGCATCAAACGGTGGGTGATATACAATGACGGAAATCTTGCGTACAGCAAACTTGCCACGTTCCTGCTTATCTGCATCACCTGTATAGGCACGAGGAACAAGAAAAAACTGGAGTTCAATGGCCGCAAGCAAGTCCTCTATCCTATCATAGCAGGTATAGGGCTGATTGTACTGTCCGTATGGCTGTACGGTTATCCGATGGAAACAAGGCTTTATTCCTTGCGCCTGAACATCTGGCTCTATATGATTGCCTCCGTGGTCGGCGTGATACTGGTTCACATCGCCCTTGACAATATCTCCAAATTCCTCAAAGAGGGTTTGCTCAAAGACCGCTTCAACTTTGAAAATGAAAGTTTCGAGCAATGCCGGGAGTTACAGGAAAACAAATACTCGGTCAATATCCCCATGCGCTATTATTACAAAGGCAAGTTCCGTAAAGGTTGGGTGAACATCAACAACCCTTTCCGAGGCACTTGGGTAGTCGGCACACCGGGCAGTGGTAAGACTTTTTCCATCATCGAGCCGTTTATCCGGCAGCACTCCGCAAAGGGCTTTGCCTTAGTAGTTTACGACTACAAATTTCCGACATTGGCTACCAAATTGTACTATCATTACAAGAAGAACCAGAAGCTCGGAAAGCTGCCCAAGGGGTGCAAATTCAACATCATCAACTTCGTGGATGTGGAATACAGCCGCAGGGTAAATCCTATCCAGTTGAAATACATCAACAACCTTGCTGCCGCATCCGAAACCGCAGAAACCCTGCTTGAGTCCTTGCAGAAAGGCAAGAAAGAAGGAGGCGGAGGCAGCGACCAGTTCTTCCAGACCTCCGCTGTCAACTTCCTGGCAGCCTGTATCTATTTCTTCTGCAACTGGGGGAAAGAACCCTACGACAAGGACGGTAATATGCTCACGGCGGAAAAGGTACAGGACAAACAGACCAAACGGATGATCACCACCGGGCGTGTATTCAATTCCGCTGGCGAGGAAGTAGAGCCGGCCTACTGGCTCGGAAAGTATTCCGATATGCCTCATATCCTTTCGTTCCTTAACGAGAGCTATCAGACCATCTTTGAGGTGTTGGAGACCGACAACGAGGTGACGCCGTTGCTCGGTCCGTTCCAGACCGCCTTGAAGAACAAGGCAATGGAACAGTTGGAAGGTATGATCGGTACGTTGCGTGTCTATACCTCGCGTTTGGCGACCAAAGAGAGTTATTGGATATTCCACAAGGACGGTGATGACTTCGACTTGAAAGTTTCTGACCCCAAGAATCCCTCATACCTGCTTATTGCCAATGACCCGGAAATGGAGAGCATCATCGGTGCGCTGAACGCCCTTATCCTCAATCGTCTTGTTACAAGAGTAAACACCGGACAGGGCAAGAATATCCCGGTAAGCATCATCGTGGATGAGTTGCCTACTCTGTATTTCCACAAGATTGACCGCCTTATCGGTACGGCACGAAGCAACAAGGTGTCGGTAGCGTTGGGATTTCAGGAGTTGCCGCAGCTCGAAGCGGACTATGGAAAGGTAGGTATGCAGAAGATTATCACCACTGTCGGCAATGTGGTCAGCGGTTCTGCCCGTTCCAAAGAGACCTTGGAATGGTTATCATCCGACATCTTCGGTAAGGTAGTACAACTCAAAAAGGGTGTAACTATCGACCGGGACAAAACCTCCATCAACCTCAATGAGAATATGGATAGCCTTGTTCCGGCATCCAAAATCTCCGATATGCCTACCGGCTGGATATGCGGTCAGACTGCACGTGACTTTGTGCAGACAAAAACAGGAAGCGGTGGAAGCATGAACATTCAGGAAAGCGAGGAGTTCAAGACCTCCAAGTTCTACTGCAAGACGGATTTCGACATGAAGGAGATAAAAAAGGAAGAAGCCGGCTATGTACCGCTTCCTAAGTTCTATACCTTCAAATCAAGGGATGAACGGGAACGCATCCTTTACAAGAACTTCGTACAGGTTGGAGAGGATGTAAAAGAAATGATACAAGAGATTCAGAAATATAAAGTCAAATAAATATGTAATCACATGGCATCAATAAAATTAAAGTTTAGAGTGTCCTCTCTCCCAGAGAAAGAGGGCACTTTGTATTTTCAAGTTATCCACGAAAGAGTGGTAAAACAAATAGGAACATCTTATAGGATATATGAATCCGAGTGGGATGAACATCGTTGTGATATTGTCATGCAATCGCTTATTGCTCCGAACCGACTGAAAGCTATCAAATCTGTTCGAGAGAAAATTGCATGGGAGAAAAACAGATTGAATAAAATCATTGAGCAATTTAAGAATAAAGGAAGATGTTTTTCGGTAGATGAAATCATACGAGAATATAATGCCCAATCTTCTAATAAAACGACAGTTTTTGAATATCTCAAAATTCAAATAGAGAAATTAAAAAGTACAGGAAAAGAACGGACAAGTGAGACATACAAGCAGATGCTTCTTAGCTTTATGAAGTTTAGGAATGGAGAAGATTTGTTTTTTGACATAATTGACGAGGCTTTGATTTGTCAATATGAAAGTCATATGCGCATATTCGGTTTATGCCGAAATACGACCTCTTTCTATTTAAGGGTTTTCCGCAGTGTCTATAATCGTGCGGTAGATGATGGACTTACAGAACAGACCAATCCTTTCAAACGGGTTTATACCGGAGTAGACAAGACTTCAAAACGTGCTATTAGTTTGAAAGAAATAAAAAAGATTAAAGATTTGGATTTGAGCAGTACCCCTACCCTTGATTTTGCAAGGGATATGTTTCTGTTTTCTTTCTATATGCGCGGAATGTCATTCATTGATATTGCATACCTGAAAAAGAAGAACCTTTCAAATGGATTTGTCGTGTATAATCGTCGAAAAACAGGGCAACAGTTAGTTGTAAAATGGGAAAAACAAATGGAAGCGATAGCCAATAAGCATCTTGATTCAAATAATCCTTTTCTTTTCCCTATTATCACAAAAGAAGATGGAACTGAACGTAAGCAGTATTTGAATAAAATGATGCTAATCAACAGGTATTTAAAGAAGATTGCAGAACTTGCGAAAATTCCTATTCCACTAACCATGTACGTGGCCCGGCATTCTTGGGCAAGTATAGCCCAATCGAAAAATGTGCCTATGCAGGCCATCAGTCTTGGTATGGGACATGATAATGAGGAGACGACACGCATCTATCTTGCATCTATTCAGACTAATGTCATTGATAATGCTAATAATAAGATTTTGAATCTTTTGGAGAAAAACAAATAATATAACAATTTAGTTGTAGTAGATTTCAACTGTATCCAATATGGAAAATATTGAATGCTAACTACTTGTATCGTAATATCTCGTGGTAAAATGTGGTTGTTTGATAAAAGTTCTCACTCTTACATAGAGTACATCAACCATTTGCAAAGTTACAAATTTATTTGCAGATAATATGCTTTTCTTTTCAAAAGTTTCATCACAAAAGGTAAATGTTTGACGAAATACTTCAAACATATTATTTAAATGCCACGGATTCAGTGATATGAGAATGCGTACTAACTCTATGTAAGAGTACATACAGAAATATAGTTTCAAACATCAATATTAAATAAATTAGAGCATTATGATTAACCTGCAAAAAGGACAGCGCATTGAAATTGGCTTGTCAAAAGTCGGTGTTGGTTTAGGATGGGATCCTAATGAGAGTACTGGATTTGATTTTGATTTAGATGCTTCAGCATTTATGTTAGGTAGTAATAAAAAACTTCCACAAGACGAGTTTTTTGTTTTCTATAATAATCAAAAATCACCAGATGGAGCTGTCGAATCTTCAGGCGATGATTTGACGGGAGGTAATAGTGATGGTGGTGATGACGAAACTCTAACCGTAGATTTGACCAAAGTTGATCCACGTATTGAGGAAATAATCTTCACAGTAACAATCCATGAAGCAATTGCAAGAAAACAAAACTTTGGACAGGTACATAATTCATATATCCGAATTTACAATGCAGTAACTAATGAAGATATTGCCCGTTACGACTTAGATGAGGATTTCTCTATTGAAACAGCAGTAGAATTTGGTCGTTTATATAAACGTGGTTCTGAGTGGAAATTTGAAGCAATGGGTATTGGCTATAAAGGTGGACTGCAATACTTTGTAGATAAATATGCCTACTAATGCGGTTTGTAAACAAAATAAAGTTTCAATGCCTTTGACAATAAATTCATCAATGACACAAAAAACGATATAATATGATCAATCTTGAAAAAGGACAACGAGTAAATGTAGATTTGCCCAAATTCACAATCGGTTTGGGTTGGGATACCAACTCATCAAGTACTGGCGAAGATTTCGATTTGGACGCATCAGTATTCATTCTTGGAGAGGATAAGAAATTAATTTCTGATGACTATTTTGTCTTCTATAATCAGCTCGTATCTCCAGATGGCGCAGTTGAACACACTGGAGATAATCTCACAGGCGAAGGAGATGGCGATGATGAAAGTATCAAAATAGATTTAACATCTATTACACCGAAAGCGTCAGAAATTGTAATTGTAGTTACAATCCACAAAGCAGCTGAACGTAAACAAAACTTCGGTCAAGTCCACAATTCTTTCATCCGTATTTTCAATACAGATACACAGGAAGAAATCTTAAAATATGAGCTTGAAGAGGATTTTTCTGTTGAGACAGCCGTTGAATTTGGTCGTATCTATAAAAGAAACGGCCAGTGGAAGTTTGAAGCTATCGGTATGGGACAAAAAGGTGGCTTACAAGAATACCTTAATAAATACCAATAAAATATCATGGCTATACGATTAGAGAAAGGACAGCGCATTAATCTTGAAAAGAATAATGGCTCTAAATTGACCTCATTTTGTGTAGGGTGCAACTGGGGTGCAATCGAGAAAAAGACATTTTTTGGTCTAAGCAAAGAAACTATAGATGTTGATTTGGACTTGAGTTGCGTAATGTTCAATGAACAAGGAGAAATCTGTGATCACATTTATTCTCCACTATATAAACCAGATTTGCTTTCAAAATTTGGCCTTCCTCCTGGAAAGGTAGATTCTTTAGATAGAGCATTGCATCATTCCGGAGATGATTTGGAAGGTGACAAGGGTGGAGACGATGGACTTGACAACGAAATCATAACTGTCGATTTGAATAGATTAAATCCATCTATACATCAGATATACTTCTTTTTGAATAATTGCGGTCAAGAAGATTTTTCTCAAATTCCTTATGCTGCAATTAGAATGTATGAGGGAACTCCTACAAGAGTAAAGGAAGTATTTGCGCAGTATGATGTCGCTGCCGAATCAAAATATCAAGGCAAAACTGCATTGATAATGGGCAAATTGTACAAGCGTAATGGCGAGTGGAAATTTGCTGCTATCGGTGATGCCTATGATGATAAATTCTTAGGATTTACCATTCATCGCATTATTAAAGATTACGTAAAAAAATAACACTTATGGCAATACGATTAGAGAAAGGACAAAGAATCAACCTTGAAAAAAGTAATGGTTCTAAATTGGAGAACATTTGCGTAGGTGTCAATTGGGGTGCTATCAAGAAAAAAAATTGGCTTGGATTTACTACGACCGAAGCCGTTGATTTGGATGCAAGTTGCGCTCAATTCGATGCAAATGGAAATGTTATTGACAAAGTTTGGTTCAGACATCTGAAATCAAACGATGGTGCCATCAAACATAGCGGAGACGATTTGACTGGAGATACAGATGGTGATGATGGATTGGATAATGAAGTAATCACAGTGAATCTTAATCAATTGAATCCTAAAACAGAAAAAATAGCTTTTGTGCTAAACAGTTTTAGAGGACATGACTTTAAGACGATACCTTTTGCTTCAATTAGAATCTATGAAGGTACTCCAACTAAAGTAAAAGAAATCTTTGCAACTTATGATATTGCAAACGACCCGACTTTTGCCGGGAATGTCTCAATGGTAATGGGAGTTTTCTACAAGAGGAATGGAGAATGGAAGTTCAATGCCATTGGAGAACCTACCAAGGACAGAGATTTTGAAAGTACATTACAAACTGTTAAACAACGATATTTATGAGAAGATTACCCGTTTATCTCTTGTTAGATACTTCTGGTTCGATGTATGGCGAACCAATTGAAGCAGTCAAAAATGGCGTACAGGTACTCGTATCAACATTGAGACAAGACCCATACGCTCTGGAAACTGCATACTTGAGCATTATTACATTCAACAGTAGTGCGCAGCAAGTAACCCCTTTGACAGAACTATCTTCTTTCCAACAACCCAACATCGATGCTGGTGGTTGTACAGCTTTGGGTGAAGCACTGTCATTGCTTGCATCAAAAGTTGACAGTGAAGTTACCAAAACAACAGCAGAAGTAAAAGGTGACTGGAAACCATTGGTTTTTATTATGACTGATGGAGAGCCAACAGATGATTTGAACAAAGGGCTGGCTGAATTCAAAAAACGCAAATTTGGAATGGTTGTAGCCTGCGCAGCTGGTCAAGGTGCGAATACAGACACCTTGAAAAAGATAACAGAGTGTGTAGTGCAACTAGATACAGCAGATAGTGCTACAATCAAATCGTTTTTCAAATGGGTTTCTGCTTCAGTAAGTGCAGGCAGTATGAAAGTCGAAGAAACTTGTCAGGAAGTTGGTGGTCTGAGTGAACTTCCACCTCCACCTCCAGAAGTTAATATTGTTGTATAACTCAAACAGATAAAAATGAAAACTTTACAGGAATATAAAGCAGAACTTTTGGCCGATGGTATCATTGATGCCAATGAAGTTAAAGAATTGGAACAGTTGCTTTTTACTGACGGGAAAATAGATTCAGAAGAAGCTGATTTCCTTTTTGAACTTAATGACGCTGTTTCCGGCAAAGACAATGACTGTTCATGGAACAAATTGTTTATCCGAGCAATCGTTTCTTATTTATTGGAGGATAAACTTTCTCCAGGGGAAATAGATGACGAAGAAGCCGATTGGTTGTATAATAAAATCAAAGGTGATGGGCAAATTGACATTCTCGAAAGAGAATTGCTTTTGCAACTGAAGTCTCAGGCTAAAAACTTCCCTGCTAAATTAGAGGAACTATTGTAATACGGTTTCACATAATAATGGGGTATTTCAGTTGTGAAGCATATCGCTTTACTATTGAAATACCCATTCTGTAATATTCAATATCAGCATAAAAAGAAATAGTAATGATTAGATAAAATGAGACGACTACCTGTATACTTACTTATAGATACATCTGGTTCAATGAAAGGAGAACCTATTGAATCGGTAAAAGTTGGCATTGAATCTATGATTGCAACATTGCGTCAAGATCCATACGCATTGGAAACTGTAAACATTAGTATTATAACATACGATAGAGATGTTAAGGTTATTCTGCCATTAACACCTTTGGAAGACTTACAGTTACCCAATATAACAACTCCGGATTCTGGTCCGACTCATACTGGTGCCGCCTTGGAACAACTTTGTCATCAGGTTGAACAGGAAGTAACATTAAGTACTACCGAGAGAAAGGGAGACTGGATGCCATTATTGTTCATTATGACAGACGGACATCCATCCGACATAATGGTATATAACAAGGTTGTACCTGAGGTCAAGAAAAAGAAATTTGCAAGCATCATAGCTTGTGCAGCAGGAATGAAAGCAAAGATTGAACCGTTAAAACTATTGACGGATCAAGTGTATTCCTTAGACACAATGGATAGTTCCAGCTTCAAGACCTTTTTCAAATGGGTTTCTGATTTAATTGAGGTTGGCAACAAAAGTGTCGGAGCTACCGATGATTTAATCTTACCTCCTCCACCGGAAGAAGTTAACGTCGTAATCTAACAGCAATATGAATGTAAAGTTAGTTGGAAATTTCATACAGCATATAGAAGCCGAGCTTATGTACGGCGAAGAATTTTATGCACAAAAAGGCACTCTTATATACTTAGAACAAGGTATAGAGAAGGATGTTGTGCTGAATGGCGGCGGAAATGGAACTCTTGGTACTATTGGCAATTTATTAGGTGCAAAACTTACAGGAGAATCTATCTTCCTCGTCCGTTACGTTAATAAGTGCAATAAACCTCGTAAAGTCGCTTTCGGTGGAAGTTTTGGGCTGCATCCAGTTAAGATACAAAACGAATCCCTGATTTGTAATAGAGGTGTGTATGTGGCTTCCAACAACTTAGTTCAAGTATCTGCCAAAATTTCAATTGCAGGTATAGTTGGCGGTATGGGTGGACTTTTACAGAAAATATCAGGAACATCGACTGTGTTTCTGGACTGCAAGGGACAACCTATAACAAAGGAGTTATGCGCAGGAGAAACTATTGAAGTTGATGAAGATCACATTATTGCCATGCAAGGAATTTCAGAGCATCAACTTTCTTCAGCTTGGTCACTAAAAAATGTATTCGGGGGTGAAGGACTTAGTATGCTTCGCATAACAGGCCCCGGTAAAGTACACTTAAGTCCTGGTAGTATCATACCTCAAACAACAACGAGGTAATACCCACATATAGATTAAGAAAGGCATTAATATCAGAAAATACTAATTATATGAGACGATTACCTATATACTTCCTCATTGATGTATCGGAATCAATGGTAGGCGAACCAATAGAAGAGGTTCAAAACGGCATACGGACAATCATACAAGAGCTACGCTTTGACCCATACGCTTTGGAAACTGTATATGTATCCATAATTGCTTTTGCAGGAAAAGCAAAAACAATTTCGGAATTGACAGAGTTGTTCAAATTTTATCCACCTAAGTTCCCAATAGGCGGAGGTACATCATTGGGAGTCGGGTTGAATCATCTTATGGATAGTATAGATCGTGATGTTCAAAAAACAACATTGGAGGCAAAAGGCGATTGGAAACCGATAGTCTTTCTATTCACTGATGGTACCCCTACCGATAACCCAGACAGAGCCATTCAACGTTGGAACACCAAATACAGAAAAGGCTGTAACTTAATAGCTATTTCCATTGGAGATAATGTTGATACCAAAATGCTTGGTAGCATTACAGACAATGTTTTAAGATTGAAGGACACAGATGCAAATTCATTTACTGCTTTCTTTAAATGGATAACCGCATCTATCAAAACATCAAGTGTATCTGTTTCTGAAACAGCTAATGATGAACTAAAATTGGCTCCAATAGATGGTATTAATCTGGAGAAGATTGATACAAATAAACCATGTCGCATTGATGAAAATTTTGCTGTTGTCATGGGAAAGTGCCAAACAACCAAACGTCCTTACCTAATCAAATACGCAAAAAGAATCAGACCATTGGATGTAGAAGGATTGAAGCATTTTAACGTCACAGATTTTAAATTAGTCGGGGCATTCCCTGTAGAGGAAGAGTCATACAATATACTGGCTGATAAATCGCATACAAAAAGAAATATCAACACAATAGAACTACTTGGAGCACCTACCTGCCCATGCTGCGGAAATCAATTTGGATTTGTAGTCTGTGAATGCGGTAATATATTTTGCGTCGGTGATGCTGAATACAACAAATGTCCTTGGTGTGGGTTAGAAGGTACATTGGGAGAAGGGAAAGCTGAGGGTATGAATGTAAACAGAGCAAGAGGATAATAATATGACTAGTATAATTGATCAATTAATTGAGACGTACTTTCCTCAAGGAGTATCTTCAGAAAAGCGTTCTGACATACAAAAATTCTTTCTGGAAAAAATATATAACGAATACAACGAGTACTATATGGATAGAGAATTGGTTATAAAAAATCGGATTGATGCCTTAAATTTGACGTTACCCAATGCTAAGGTCAGAGAGGAATACTCTCAACTGATAAAAATAGATGATCCTGATGTCTGTGAATACTGGTTGGAAGGATTAGAAGATACCGGCTTGCAAGCAGAATTGGAAATCATCTTGAATCCGGCAGAAGAAAAGACGATTCCAAATGATTGTGCTTCTGAATCAGCTATGCCGTCTAATGAAGACAATGTACCAATCGAAGTCACCGATTCTACAAACCTCAATGAAGTAGCAGAAGTAGAAAAAACAGATGCGCAAGTACTTTCCGACACAAGAATTGTTGGTACTAAAGAGCGTGGAATCGTGGTTAAAGGAATCCCGACGAAAGCTGGTGATTATGAGATTACCCTAAAATATAAATATCAGAACTGGAGCGAAGGATATAGTATTTTGGAACGAAAATTCAAAGTCGCAGTAAATCCAGACCCACGCTCGCTTTGGAAAGACATTCCGACAGACAAGAACATCAAATTTTTCAAGGAGGACTATTCACACGAATACATAACAGTCGTGGAAAATGAAAAAGGTCCTCAAAAGGATATAGTTGCAGCAAGTAAACGTGGACGTTCACACGCCCATGAAGGGAAAGCACGTGATGATGACTTTAATATCTATCATAATGATAGTAATGGCTGGTACATTATAGCTGTTGCAGACGGTGCCGGTTCTGCTAAATATTCACGGAAAGGCTCTGCGGTGGCTTGTGAAACCTGTGTTGAGTTCTGCAAAACGGCATTGGAGAATCCTATTGAATTGGAAAAAGAGATCATTGCATTAAATAGCACAACAGAAGGTCAATCAAACAGAGCTATCAGCACACTCATTTACAACATAGTAGGAGGTGCAGCCCATAAAGCACACAGAGCCATACTTGAAACCGCCAGTGCTAACGAAGATCAACCACGTGATTATTCAACAACGCTATTACTTGCCATCTGTAAGAAGTTTGATTTCGGCTGGTTTGTTGCTTCTTTTTGGGTTGGTGATGGGGCTATGTGCATTTACGACAAGGAACGCCAATATATTAAATTATTGGGAACTCCTGACGGAGGCGAATATGCAGGTCAGACACGCTTCCTGACAATGAAAGAAATTTTCACTCCGGAATCAATTATGTCTCGATTGAAGTATTCTATCGAGGAGGATTTTTCTGCTCTATTATTGATGACAGATGGTATTTCAGATCCATTCTTTGAAACAGATGCCAATCTTAACAAAGTAGAAAAATGGAATGAATTGTGGGTCAATATTAACTCAGAGGTTGATTTAACTGATGATAATACAGAGTCTCAATATCAATTATTGAAATGGTTGGATTTCTGGTCGCCGGGGAATCATGATGATAGAACCATAGCTATTCTATATTAAAAAAGGGAAGATATGAGCAAGACTATTACATTGACAGCGACCGATGGTACGAAAGTCGAATTTATAGATGATGTTATTGGGTCTGGAGCCATGAAAGATGTGTATTTCAGCCCGGACAAGAGCTACGTTGTTGGATTTTTTAGAGAACCGCAAGATGCAAATTCTAAAGACCGGCTAACAAATATAACAGGAACATACCGGGAGAGAATATTCAATCAAGTTGGAGGTGAGTATTGGAAGAATCTCTTTTGCTGGCCAACTAAAATGGTTGAATGGAATGGCAAAATAGGAATCGTATGCCCTACTTATCATAAACACTTTTTCTTCGGCTCTGGGAATTTCAAAGGAAAAGAAAAAGAAGGAAAATGGTTCGCTTCTGCTAAATTGAGAAATCGTTTTCTTCCAGCAGAAGAAAAAGGAACTTGGCTTACACATTATCATATGTGTATTCAAATAGCTCGTGCCGTAAAGAGATTACATGCCGCTGGTTTGGCGCATTCAGATTTGTCGTATAAAAATGTACTTGTTGACCCAGTGACAGGTAAAGCCTCAATCATTGATATTGATGGATTAGTGGTCCCTGGTAAATATCCACCAGATGTTGTTGGTACACCTGATTTCATCGCACCGGAAGTGCTTGAAACAAGAAGTTTGAAAATTGGAGACCCAAATAAAAAACTACCAAGTATTCAAACGGACAGACATGCTTTAGCTGTACTCATATACATGTATTTGCTATACCGTCACCCGCTTAGAGGAGGTAAGGTAAATGATCTGGATGCTGCTAAAGACGAAGAATTGTCTATGGGTTCCAAGGCATTGTTCATTGAACATCCGTCAGACAAGAGTAATCGTCCTAAAGTCGATCAGTTATCAAAAAGTGAACTACCCCAAGGTGATGTCACCAAACTTCCATATAGCATATGTGGCCCATATATGAAAGAACTGTTTAATAGAGCTTTTATAGATGGTCTGCACAATCCTACTTTACGACCTACTGCTGATGAATGGGAACAGGCATTGATTAAGACAACTGATTTAATGCAGCCTTGTCAAAACCCTAATTGTGAAGCAAAATGGTTTGTGTTCGATAACTCTACAAAACCGAGATGTCCATTTTGTGGGCAGGAATATCATGGTCAACTGCCTGTGCTGAACTTGTATTATTCCCCTAAAAAAGGAGTATTCAAGCCTGAAAATTATCGTCTTATGGTCTATAACAAACAGACATTATACAAATGGCATGTAAACCGTTTTGTTACTCCAAATGAAAAGACAAGCGATGAAGATAAAAAGCCTGTTGGTGATTTCCATTTTTTCAATGGCAAATGGATTCTTATTAATCGTCGTTTGGATAGTCTGTACGATAAAGACTTAGATAAGAAAATAGAAATTGGTCAATATGTAGAATTAACCGAAGGCAAAAAAATTCTCTTGTCTACAGAGGATGGCGGACGGCTGATTATTGTTCAACTGGTTAATAATTAATTGTCACTATGATAAAAGAACAATGTGAACAATGCAAGAGGAATAACACCGATTGTCAAGAGAATATAGAATTTAACGGTTTATCATGTGAGCAATATGCTAAACGTATAAATCTGGAGAAATCTGAGAAGAATGAAACTCCAGATGATAGTAACGTTATACAGCAAAATCAAGAGACATCTGCTACCATAGAATATCCAGACCCCAACTATAGTATTCATGGCTGGGTTACTTTCTTCTTGTTCTCGATAGGACTTGGCGGATTAATAAGTGCGCTTTACCCTATTTTCACATATAACATTGCAGAATACGATGGAAACCATTTTCTGGCCATATCAGATGTGGTTTTAGGAGTAATGTTGCTCATTTTAGCCTGTTACACAATATATTCCTTTTGCAAGAGGAAACCCAATGCGGTATTCTTAGCGAAGATGTATGTTGTGGTAACATTTATAACTAATATATTAGCATTAATAAGCGGAGAGTTTGAAGAAACGGGACTCGGTAGTTTGCCACGTATTGTCAGAAGTCTTGTTTGGGGTGTTATCTGGTTCTCATATCTGACTTATTCTGAACAGGTAAAAGATATAATACCCAAGTCATACCGTAAGGTCTTTAGCCGGGATTATTATTTGATGACGGCATTTATCATTATTCCAATATTATGCCTTGCCATAGGTGTTGGAAATATATTTTCTCAAAGAGAAGAGCAGGAACAAAACTTTATATCAACCACGGATCTTGATTACAATGAATATACAGATGGTCGTATAATATTCACTAAACCAGACGGTTTTACTTGCGAAAAGCAAGAATTAGACGATCCAAAAATCACTGTTTTTGATTTAGAATCAGAATATAGCTATTTACGCATTGTTAGCGACTATGATTCAGACGTTTCTGTACAGAATTTCAATACTTATTGGAATGGCTGGAAGGATGATGATTTAAAGGATTATTCGTATAAGGAAATCACAAACGAAAAAAGAGAAATTAATGGTAATCCATACTTCATAAAATCAGTGAAATACGATACAGAAACGCCTATTATATGGCATTTCATTTTGTTGTTTAGTCCTAAAACAGGTAAAGTTTGTGTCATTCATTCCATACAAATACAGGATGAAACGCTAGATATTATCGACTTTATCAGAACTATTCGTTTTTGAGATATGATATACGTAAAAAGGAATAATCAAGAGTTTGGCCCCTATGATGAATCGACCCTTTTGACGTATGTCAATTCCGGACAGATTCTCAGAAGTGATTCTGCTAGAAACGATGCAACGAATGAAGAAAATACGGTAAAGTATTTTCTGAAAAAGGCAGGATTAAAACCCAAAGTACCTCATAAAGGACATCTATTTCACCAGTTAGCGATGATTGGTGGCGAATTAATATTACCAAAATCCACCATTATCAGCAAACAATGGCTTTCAGATAAAAGGCTGTTACTTTTAGCTTTAATAGGTCTATTCCCTACCATTTTCATGGCAATACCCTTCCCTGCAATGGGAATATTTTATGCTATTGCACTGTATTTTTCATGTATATGGGGAATATTCTTTTACTATTTTTTTAGAACCAAGCAAGTGTCGTTGAAATATACATTAATTGTATTTTTTATGACGCAACTCTGTATATTCTTCCTATGGGATATCGTAGGTTGGACAAAACTTAATCCATTTTACAACCTTGTAAATCTACCATTCCCATTTAATTTCATCGGATACACTTTAGGAGTTGGAACAACAGAAGAATTTGCAAAAGCGATACCTCTTTATATTCTTATTGCCCGAGCAAAAGAGCCATTAATACCACAAACATTAGTGTTTTATGGTTTAATGGCTGGTATTGCATTTGGTGTATATGAGGGAGTTGGATATCAAACTTCAGTTAATACTCAGCTTGATTATACCGGAGCATTTTTCATGAACATTGCACGATTGACCAGTTTGCCGTTCCTTCATGCAATATGGTGCGGTATCGGAGGATATTTTATTGCTTTCGCCAATTTATATCCGAAATATCGTATATCATTGTACTTCCTATCATTAGCTATTCCAGCTTTGTTGCATGGGCTATATGATACGTTGTGTGGTTATAGCGTATTGATATTTATCGCTGTTGGCATATGCTTTATCGCTGTATTGTTGCTCATGACTTACTTAAAGCAAGGAGTAAATTATCAGTCAAAACTTAGAAACTAATATACTATGGGAAAATGTCTATACTGCGGTCAGGATGCTGGTTTCTTTCGTAACAAACACAATGAATGCGAAGCAAAACATCTTAAAGGTTTGTCTTTTATTAAACAAATTATAATAGATTGTTTTACACATAAGGAGGATTTTTATCTGAAAGATTCAGAAATAAGGAAAATCGTTCAAGATTCGCATATCAACAAAACGTCTTTAGACAATATGTTTTGTTCTGCATTTGATGAAGCTATTGACGGCTATCTTAATGATGGGATAGTTGATTCAGCAGAAGAGAAAACTGTTGCCAGATTCATTCAATATTCCGGGCTTTCACAATCATTCCTCAATGCCAATAAATCTCTTGAAAAGGTCTTGCAGTCAAAAGTCCTTCGTGATATTTTATCAGGAAATATTCCAACACCTCAAATAACCATTGCAGGTGATTTTCCTTTTCTGCTGAACAAATCAGAGCATTTAGTATGGCTATTCCGCAATATCACACTTTACCAACAAAAGATTCAACGAGAATATGTAGGACGAAGTAGAGGTGTTAGCGTTAGAGTAATGAAAGGCGTTTATTATCGCACGGGTGGTTTCAAGGGGCATCCTGTTGAAACAACCGTTATGCAAAAAATTGGTTCTGGAAGTGTTTGCCTCACCGATAAACATATCTATTTTGCTTCTCCTGAAAAAAGTCTGAAAATACCATACTCAAAGATTTTGAGTATTGAATCATATTCAAATGGGATAGGATTGCAAAAGGATGGGGCTAATGACAAGCCTATATTCCTTGAAGGAATTAACAGCTGGTTCGCTTATAATGTTGTTGCAAATTACAAATAATCGTTATGTATAATTTAGAACAGATTAAACAAACTATCATAGCAAACGGAAGCATCACTTCAAGTGATATTCCAGACTTGCGCAAGATTGTATATAAAGATGGTCGAGTAAGCCGAGAAGAGGCTGATTTTTTATTTGACTTACGAAAAGAGATACTAAATTTTGGCAATCTAAAAGAATGGGATAATTTTTTCATTCAGGCCATTTGTGACCATCTATTAGAAGAATCACATGACACAATAACTGACGATGATGTATCTTGGCTCATAGACAAAATCGGTGCGGATAAATATATTGACCATATAGAACAAGAGCTACTTTGCAAGTTGAGTTCTAAAGTGAAGTATTTCCCATCAAACCTAAAGGCAATTCAAGAACATACAAACATTGCATATGATCTTGGGTGCAAAATACTGTCATTATTGTGCAGAAATTCAAAAACAGGTCGTAGTCTTCAATTCGGTATAAATAAAGTCGGTTGTAGAAAAAACAAAATAGTAGTCTAAACATCTATATGCGATACATATGATTAGTTGAATTTGTAGTGTCGTTATCATCGCAGTATTACGCATAAGTCACATTTGAAAAATATTATTAAATAGAATCATTATATGGAACAAAAGAAAAATTACATTGGCTTAACTGATGCCCAAGTGCTAGAAAGCCGGAAGAAGTATGGAGCAAACATTCTTACTCCACCAGAAAAAGATCCGTGGTGGAAAGAATTTCTTGAAAAATTCTCAGACCCGTTAATCATCATTCTCCTTGTTGCCGGAGTGCTTTCAATCGGAATTTCATTCTATGAGTTCTTTGGCTTAGGGCAAAATTGGAAAGTTTTTTTTGAGCCAATAGGTATCTTCGTTGCCATAGGATTGGCAACAACTCTTGCTTTCATCTTTGAACAAAGGGCAAACAAGGCTTTCCAAATACTCAATCAGGTCAACGATGATGAATTGGTTGAAGTTATGAGAAACGGTACGACTACTACAATTCCTCGAAAAGATGTAGTTGTAGGTGATATTGTCATCATTAACACAGGTGATGAAATACCTGCCGATGGTGAACTTCTTGATTCTGTTACTCTCAGTGTAGATGAGTCAACGCTTACAGGTGAGCCTCTTTGCGCCAAAACCATCGACCCAGCGCATTTCGACAAAGAAGCAACCTATCCGTCCAATCATGTCATGCGTGGTACAAAAGTAATGGAAGGTCACGGCGTGATGCGTGTGCTGAAAGTCGGTGATGCAACAGAGATGGGTAAAGTATTTGAGGAAGCGCAAATTGACGATTCTGTAAAGACACCGCTCAATGAACAACTTGACGGACTCGCAGATTGGATTACGAATGTCAGCTATGGTTTTGCTGGATTGATAATTGTTGGTCAGTTGATTCATTTCCTCGGATGGAGTAACTGGCAAGCATGGACGCTTATTGTTCCTGTTGCTTTATTCTTTTGGCTTGTCATCAAAAAATTTGAAGATTGGTCAAAGGCTAAGTGCATATTTACTATCATCGGATTTTTCGTACTGTTCTTCGCTATGGTAATTGGAGCGTTCTCAATGATACACGCTGGCGCAGATAGTACCACTTGGTCGTTGCTCCTTGCTCATACACTTAAAACCCTCATGGTGGCTGTAACCTTAATTGTGGTTGCCGTACCGGAAGGATTACCTATGGCTGTAACCCTTTCACTTGCATATAGCATGAGCCGTATGCTTAAAACCAACAATCTTGTCCGCAAGATGCACGCTTGTGAAACAATGGGTGCTACAACCATAATTTGCACAGACAAGACAGGTACACTGACGCAGAACCAGATGCAGGTCTATAAAACTAATTTCTTTGGAGAGCCTTCAGATGAAATTCTTTATGAGGGTATAGCTGTAAACTCAACGGCTCAACTTGATTTGACCGGAGATAAGCCACAGGTTCTTGGCAATCCGACCGAAGGAGCGTTGCTTCTTTGGCTGAAGGAACACAATACAGATTACAAGGCTTTGCGTATGAATGCCACGCGTATTGAAGAACTGCCATTTACTACTGAACGTAAATATATGGCTACCGTGGTGAAATCTGCGACAGGCAAGAACATTCTTTATATAAAAGGTGCGCCGGAAATTATTTTCGCCATGTGTAAGAATACTTGCGGCGTTTCCAAACAAGAGATAGACGCTCAGCTGCTTGCATATCAAAATCAAGCGATGCGTACTCTCGGTTTTGCATATCAGGAACTTGGAGATAAGGATGCTACTATTGAAAATGGCAAGATCGTAGCCGATAAACTCACATTCCTCGGAATTGTTGCTATCTCTGACCCTGTACGTTTAGATGTACCTGATGCCGTTAATGAAGTGATTGCAGCCGGAATCAAAGTTAAAATCGTAACTGGTGACACACCTGGAACGGCAAAGGAAATCGGTAGACAGATCGGGCTTTGGAATGATGCGACGGACACAGACCGCAACATTATTACTGGAGTTGAGTTTTCAGAACTGTCAGATGCGCAGTTGCGCGATCGTGTAGGCGACTTGAAAATCATAGCCCGTGCCCGTCCTATGGATAAGAAGCGTCTTGTAGAAGCACTGCAAACGAACAATGAAGTTGTTGCTGTTACCGGTGATGGAACGAATGATGCCCCGGCTCTGAAGACAGCTCATGTGGGCTTGTCTATGGGAGATGGAACATCTGTTGCTAAAGAAGCATCTGATATTACGATTATAGACAACTCTTTCTCGTCAATCGGCCGTGCTGTAATGTGGGGACGTTCACTTTATAAGAACATTCAACGCTTCCTATTATTCCAGCTTACGGTTAATGTGGCAGCTTGCTTCCTTGTACTGTTTGGCTCATTTATGGGTACCGAATCTCCATTGACTGTTACTCAGATGCTTTGGGTAAACCTTATTATGGATACATTCGGAGCAATGGCACTCGCTTCGCTACCCCCTTCTGCAAGTGTGATGAATGATAAACCGCGTCGTCGTGAGGCTTCAATCTTGACTCGTCCAATGATGACAGAACTACTTGGTGTGGGTTTGTTCTTCTTTGCCTTGACATTGGGCTTCTACTGGTTGTTCAACCATGCTGAAGTAACCTCGATTACACAGATGTTCTCAGCAGTTGTAGGTGGTGAAAATCCAATGACAGCATACGAAGCTACACTTCTCTTCTCCATTTTTGTATGGACACACTTCTGGTATATGTTTGATGCCCGTGTATTTGAAACAGGAGAAAGTATTTTCAAAGTAAAAATGAGTCGCGGATTTTGGACTATAGTCGGAATTATCATTATTGGTCAGCTATTTATCACTGAGATTGCATACGAATTCTTTAATGTAGAACCGATGCTTCACACCCTTGATTGGCACTTCAATCCCACAGGTGCCATTGACTTGTTGATAATTGTTAGTGCATCTTCACTCGTTCTTTGGGTTCGAGAAATTTGTCGATTGTTTACAAAAAAATAATACGTAATTCTATGGGTGAATGAGATTCAAATTCACCCATAGAATTATCTCACTTATTGTGTATGAAAAGAATAATTATCACATTGTTTGTTGTTATAGGAATGACTTGTTCGATTTCCGCCCAAAACATCAAACGTCCGGATTCTTACAACTACAATCGTGGCGTTGAAGCTATTCAAAACAACAATGCAGAAGAGGCTCTTGAATACCTTAACAAGGAGCTGGAAGATAATCCAAACAACGGATATGCTTTGGCTTGGATTGCGACTGTACGAAACTATCAAGAGGAGTATGGTCGCGCATTAACCGCTGTAGATTTGGCAATAAAGCATATTCCTAAAAAGGACAAACAATATAGAGCCTTTGCATATATTGTTCGTGCAGAAGTTTATGTGGGACTTGGTGAAAATGAAAAAGCACTTGTCGATTTCACATCCGCCATAAAAGAAACTCCTGATGCTGCTGATGTCTATGAAAAGCGAGCCAATCTATATTATTATATGGATAAATATGACTTGGCAGATAAGGATTACCAGAAAATCATATCAATAGATCCTGGTAGTGTAATGGGCTACATGGGAATTGGTCGAAATGCCAATGCGGAAAAAAGATATAATGACGCAATCGAGCAATTCAATTATGTGACACGGTTGGCATCAGACTATTCTTCAGGGTATTCTTTTAGGGCTGAAAGTTATTTTGGGCTACAACAATACGACAAAGCTATTGATGATGTTATCAAAGCGTTAGATATTGACGGTGACAATAAAGCATTTCATTTAATGCAGCAAGTCGCAGATTCCGCTATGATTCCGTTAGTAGCAAAATTAAAGGTGCAATCCGCAAAAAATCCCAATAATGAATATTGGCTCTATTGTTTGGGAATTGTACACGAACGTACTGATGCTTATAAAAAGGCCATTGAATATTATACAAGTTGCTATAATAAAGATGCTTCCGATGTAGTCGCCTATCGCATATCACAATGCCATAGCGAAATGGGGAACTTTTCCTTGGCCTTGGATCATATTGATAATGCGATTGCCTTGGATTCTACAGACTTTGATTATGTGATGGAAAAAGCAGATCTTTTGTATGAATCCGGGAATACGAAAGACGCTATCGTTGAGTCGGGTAAATATATCAACCATTATCCTGATTATTTTGGAGGGTACTATCGTCGTGGCTGGTTCAAGGACAATAGCAACGACACAGACGGAGCCATTGAGGATTATACAATGGCTATAGTTTTGCAGCCAGATTATGCATATGCATATTTGGGACGAGGTGATATGTACATCCTGAAAGGAGATAAAAAATCCGCAGAAGCAGACTATAGAAAAGTTATAGAACTCGATACTATTCCAAGTAATAGTTCTTGCGCTCAATACGCATATTGGGGATTAGGCCAAAAAGAAAAAGCCATTGAATTTATGGACAAGGTGATTGCCAATGATTCGGATAATGCCGGTAACTATTATGATGCAGCTTGTTTGCATTCAAGAATGGGCGAATTAGAAAAGGCTATTGAATTTATGCGAACGGCATTGGAAAAAGGTTATCGCCGTTTTGCTCATCTTGAAATGGATGACGACCTAAATCCGATAAGAGAATTGCCAGAGTTCAAGGAAATGATAGCGCAATATAAGAAACGGTTTGAATCAGAAATAGAAGGCAAGACACAAGATACATCCCTATATGAGGAAAAGACTGTTGAAATACCTTTTACCAAAGAAGACGGTGTCTGTAAGGTAAAATGTGCAATAAACAATCTGTCTTTATACTTTGTTTTTGATACAGGGGCGTCAGATGTATCTCTCTCCTCTGTCGAGGCTACATTCATGATGAAAAATGGCTATTTGAAACCAACGGACGTAATAGGCAAACAGAATTATATGATGGCCAACGGAGAAGTAAGTGCCGGTACGGTTGTCAATCTCCGTAATGTGAATTTCGGTGGTTTAGATTTGGATAATGTCCGTGCCTCAGTCGTGCATAACCAGAAAGCCCCTCTTCTGTTAGGGCAGTCCATTCTCAACCGTTTGGGAAATATTGAGATTGATAATGCAAATAGAGTGTTGAAGATAACGTATAAAAAGAAAGTAGAGGAAAACAAATGAAGCGAGAAATCAATAGGTTAAAAGTAGTTTTGGCTGAGAAAAAGCGAACCAATCGTTGGCTTGCGGCTCAATTAGGAAAGAATGAAGCCACCATATCCAAATGGTGTACTAATAAGAGTCAGCCAAGTTTGGATGATTTAGTCGCCATCGCAAGGTGTTTGGAAGTCGATACAAAAGATTTACTCCATTCGATAACTGAGTAATTAACGTAGATACCACCTATTTGGGGGTGGTATTTTACTTTAGTACCAAAATAACTTCCAAAGAATGAAGTGTTTGGATTTTAAAAATCACTATTTTTGTATAAAGATTTAATACACTACCGATATGAACTCAGCAAAATACGAAGAATATATTTCAAAATACAATTTAAGGCGGTTCGTTGATGCGCATCGCCAGATATACGGCTCTGCCTTGACGGAAATTCGTTCTGGCAAGAAACAATCGCATTGGATGTGGTATATATTTCCACAACTTCGAGGTCTTGGGCATAGTCGCAATGCTGAATATTATGGTATTATAGACCGCGATGAAGCAATTATGTTTTTACTTCATCCTCTGTTAGGCAGAAACCTCTACGAAATCACAATGGCAATGCTTACCATTGACGGAAAATCCGCCGAGGAAATTTTAGGTGGAATAGATGCCTTGAAATTCCGCTCATCAATGACGCTTTTCGATAACATATGTCCTAACGATATTTTCTCTGATGCCTTACAGAAGTATTACGATGGTAAATCTGATGAACGCACATTGGAAATGTTGCAAACAAGTAAAGTCAAGGACGAACAGCTTATTTCAGGGGGAATTATTGGTGCTATAATCGGAGATATTGTCGGCTCATTTTATGAGTTTTGCAATCACAAGTCAACCAATATCGCTTTATTTACGAGGGGAACTCAGTTTACAGACGATACAGTAATGACCATTGCTGTAGCTGACTGGCTTTTGAGTGGAGTTCCATTGCGGGAAGCTATGCTCGATTGGGGTAAAGAATATCCTAACAGAGGATATGGCGGAATGTTCTATGAGTGGTTGTTTTATAGTGAGACCAAAGAACCATACAATAGTTTTGGAAATGGTGCCGGTATGCGTGTAAGTCCTTGTGGATATTATGCCACATCGCTTGACAAAGCACTTGAACTTGCCAAACAATCAGCAGAGGTTACACACAATCATCCTGAAGGAATCAAGGGCGCACAGGCTATTGCTTCAGCAATCTTCTTGGCTCGCCAGCATAAATCCAAAGATGAAATTCGGGATTATATCGAACAGACCTTTGGCTATAATATGCATCGATCTTGCGATGAGATTCGCCCGACATATCAGTTTGACGTAACTTGTCAAGGCTCCTGTCCGGAAGCGATAATTGCATTCCTGGATAGTCACGATTACGAATCTGCTATCCGGCTTGCAGTATCCTTGGGTGGTGACAGTGATACAATCGCCTGCATGACAGGCGGCATTGCCGCTGCCTATTATGGCATCCCCTCATGGCTTGTTAAGTATGTTACGGTTGAGTTTCTGCCTCAGTATATCCGGGATATAATAGCGAAATTTGATAAAGTGTGTGCAGAACGCATTGCTATACAATCGAAATTTGACAATAAAGAAACGAATAGATAACACAAATCGAACTCTTTTGAAAAAGTATTATTGTTTATGCAGGATGATATCATAGTCAAATTGATTGTAATAACATGGAGGATTTGTAGATGGTTCTTTTTACAAATCATTCTCATGTTCTTGATGCCATATTTGTGGGCTGACCACTATAATGGCGAGACAATTTGTTTAATGCTACTTTACACAGCTTTATATGCAATATACTGGGAAACCGTACCGAAAGATAAAAGATTATGTTGGCTGTTTTTACCATATTTCATGTATTCCGGCATAGCCATTTTGTTTTGTGGCTTGATTAAAACTTGGAATGTATCTGTATGGTATTCCTTTTTATTGCCCATATATGGCGCAACTTGTGTAATTCTTGCGAAAATTTGTGGAAAGCAGATTAGAAGAATTCGGAAGAAATACAAATTTGGCAAAATAATAACATATACTGCAGTTCTCTTGTTTTTTGTCGCGCTGAAATCCATCTCCGTTTCATGGGAATGTTCAAAACGAAATTCTTTTGAAAAGGAAGACATTTTGGCGAGGAAAGATTACTTACTGGGTAAATTGATGGTAAATCCACAGGTAGTCCTGAACGAAATGCCTGCTGCAATAGGAACACAATTTCAGGGAGAGTGGGCATTGTATTCTTGTTCCATGTTGTCTGCGGCATTGGTAAACATATCCCAATTATATCCAGAGACAAAAACCGGGAACATTCAACTCATTGACAGTCTCATCAATATTGTAATGTCTCCCGAACTTCGCTATTATGATACAATGCGATGGAATGAAGATCCATTGGAATCTTTGGACGGCGATGAAAGCCATATATCCTATCTCAGTCACTTAGCTTGGATGATTTGCGGCTACAAACAAATCGGAGGTAATTCAAAGTACGATAAGTTATTGTTTTCTTTGTGTAGTACAATGAATAGAAGGCTTCTTAATCGAAGTTCCTTGAATTTGCCCACTTACCCCGGAGAGTCAATCTACATTCCGGATATGCTTGTTGCCATTGTCGCTCTAAATCAATATGCAGACATGAATAATGGTAAATACCGTAGCACTGTCAAAAAATGGATAAAACGAGCACAAAAAGAATGGATTGATGACAAAACCGGTTTGTTGGTTTCATTCCTTCAGGAGAATGGAAACCAGTACGAAGAAGTTCCAGTTAAAGGTTCATATTCAGCTTTAAACTGCTACTATCTGACTTTTATAGATGAAACTTTTGCCAAGCAACAATATGAAACGCTCAAATCATTGTTTTGGAAAGACGGTGTTATTTCCGGACTAAAAGAATACTATGACAGAACCTGCTATTTGGGGTTGGATATAGATGCCGGACCAATTTTATTTGAATTAAGTCCATCAGGCACTGCATTCATGACTGGAGCTGCGACCTATTTTAATGATTTAAAAACGAGAAATGATATTTTGACAACAGCTGAGATTGCAGGTCATACCGTTAGGCTAAATTGTAAACGTCATTATCTTTTGGCTAATGTAGCTTTAGTTGGTGAAGCTATTATGTTGGCTATGCGAACACATTTCAAATAATATTTTTGACAAACTCCATCACACAAGACTCTTTAACAGAGTTGATATAATCAAGGAAAATCCTGGGATTGACATATTCTCCTTTTTGACGTATGGTAATGTGCAAATGCTCCCCAGTGCTGCGCCCTGTGTTACCGGTGATTCCAACAACATCACCCGACAGAACGTCCTGCCCCTGTGATACGAAAATTTGAGACAGGTGGCAATAGCTGACGGTGAAGCTGCCGTGTTGCAACGTGACATATTTTCCGGATACTTTGTCCTGTCCTACCTTCAACACTCTCCCCTGCATCATGGCAAATACCTTGGAACTCCGGGCATGGAGGTCAATGCCGTTGTGAAACTTCCTCTTCCCTGTAAAAGGGTCTTTCCGATAGCCGTAGGGCGAATTGATTTTGACAGACGAGAGCGGATAGCATACGCTGAGATAGCATGCTACCTGCTCTTTCTTTTTGATGTCCGTACTTGACAAAGCAACCTTGTCGGGTACGGACTTTTCGTTTTCAGAGGTGATGCTTTCGGGTGTCGCCTCTGTTTCGTTTGTCGTTTGAGATGGATTTTCCACAACGACTTTATAGCGATTGCCCGGACAGGAAATCGTGTTGAACTGCGCTTTCATATGTTTCCCGGACAATAGCAAAAGAAGGGTTATAAGGATTCGTGTTTTACTCATAGATGCAAATGTAGGAACAGTTTTCCGTCCACGCCAAAAGATGTTTTGATTTACGATTAAAATATAACATTAAATAAGTTCAGAGTATGATTATCATACTATAATCATACTTAAAACATAAATAAACACAAATAATCCGGCTATTTGAAGCAATAAAAATTGAAGTATGAATAATAGTATATACCTTTGCCAAAGTATAATTAAAATATCATATCAAAATATGAAACAAGTACGATTTGAATTTGAGGAACTGCCATACGACACCCTGTCGCAGTTCGGACTTACCCAAGAAATGATTGAAGACCTGCCCATGCAGACCTTGGAGGCAATCAGTCACGGCAAACACTCTCCCGTACTGCCCATCAAAGTAAACGATGAGAACGGAAACACCGTTACCGATCGAAGCCGTTTCGCTTTCGTGCGCAAGGAAAACGGAGAAGCCGATGTGATATTCTTCCCGGTATTGAAGAAATCGCCTTTGGAGAAATACAACGAGGAGCAGAAAAAGCAGCTCCAATCCGGAAAGACCATCCTTGCAGACTCCGTAACGGCGGACGGCCGCAAGACCAAGGTATTCGTGCAGATCGACACCGAGACCAACCAGGTCATGTCCGTTCCCACACAGGTCATCGCCCGCAACCTTCAGGTATTGGCAGAGGAACTGAAACTCAGCAATGCCGAAATCAAGGTGATGCAGCAAGGAGAACCTTTGACCTTCGTGATGGAAGACGAACCGGTTACGGTCGGCATAGACCTGAACGAGAAGAACGGCATCCGCTTCTGCCAGGGGGACTGCCAGAAATGGAGCGAGCACACCAAAAGAGAATGGGACAAATACACTTTCGGCTGTTACGGCTGTTGGGTCATGGACGATGACGGATGTCTTGACTATGTACCCGAAGAACAGTACACGGAAGAACTCTGGAACGAACAGAAAAAGAGTGCCCAGCGCAATATGGGCGCAGGACTTCACAAATAACCTTCAATCCTTATGATTATGGCACAAAACGCATTTTACCCCGAAGACGTTCTCATCGAGAAGATGGAGAGCGGAGAATACGGCTGGCTGGATTATGTCAACCACTTTTCTGCCGAATGGCAGGATGAACTGGCGGAATACTGCACGGAACGCGCATTGGAAATCAACGATGCCTCTGCCGAGCAGTTCGTCCATTACAAAAGCGAACAATTAGAAGCCGCCATGGAGAGCGGTGAAGCATAGAAATTATGGCTATACGAACCCATACAAATCCAAGGATAGCGGACTTGCAACCTGAAATGCGTGACCTGTTGATGCGCAACGGTATGCAAGCCCACATCGTGCCTGCCGGAGAGGGCTACCAGTTGGTAGTACAAGGGCACGACTCTCCGCTCTTACGATACCCCATCAGCAAGCAGCAGTTTTCAGCTCTTACCGACTGGGGTACGAACCATGCCAACAAAAAGGCATACAACACCTTTACGGAGATAGTAAAGGATGACTTTGACCTGCCACGCAACTTCGTCCATGCCCGTAATGCCAACGGCAGGGTGGCTATGGGACTGCACGGCTACCGTATCGGCATCGGGGAATACGGCAGGGTCGGCAGATATGGGATGCCGCCTCCATTCTTGGGATGGACACCCCGACAGCAGGAAGGTTACCACCTCCGCAGAGTGGGCGGCCGGCTTTTCTATGCTGGAACGCCCATGGTGGCAGAACGTCCCGACGGACGCATGAAACCCGGAGAACTCCAGTCGGGCGGTTACGGATTCTATTACAAAGGCCATCCACAACAACCGGCACAACCCGTCCGCCAAGACGTGTTGCAGGAGCTGCAAGCCGTCATCACCCCGATGGTAGGCAAGCCCAGAAGCGAAGAACCTGCAAAGCCCTACAAGGAGCTGATTACCTCCCCTGTCTATTTCTCTAATGAGAAGTGGCAGGAATGCCTGTCCTCACACGGCATACTCGTAGACAAAGAAGAAAAGACCCTGACCATACAATCGGAACAAATCCATGCCGATATGGTCTATGACATCACAGATGCGGAATTATCCGCACTGACCTCCAATTCCATCGAAGAGCACCCGATAGAGCGACGATTGGAGCTGTTGAACACGGTTATTCAGGAAGACTTCGCCGATAAGATCACGATGGATTCCCTGAATCATACCGAGCGCATCGGTATCACCTTGCATCCCGAAGTAGAGCAAGATTTGGCGGCACGCCAACAGCAGGAACAGGAAATACTCCTGCCCTTGGAAGCTGATAACGGACTTGCACCATATTCAAACGAACAGGCCATATTGCAAGAAGATGAATCCATTATCAGAGAGCCACAGGAAGGGGCTTTGATTGACGGACGAGACTTGCCGTATCTCCATGAAAGCAAGGGATGGTATCGGGAAGGAGAACACGGACGGGAGGTGGAAGTGGAAGCGATTGCCGTACAGCCGGCAGAAGCGGAAGGCAAATACAGGATGACCGCCATTATCAATGGAGAAGCCATCACCCAAGAAATCAGCCAAAAGCAGTACGACAAGTTCCTGGCAGTGGATGACTACCACCGCATGAAGCTCTTCTCAAAAGTGTTCAACGAGGTAGATATGAAGACACGCCCGGAGATGCGGAGCAACTTGGGTGCAAAGATATTCGCAGCCCTTGCCGCAGGAACAGTCGTGGCTTCCGACCTTGTCCACGGCATTCACCACCACCCCTGCCCGGAATTATACGGCGAGCATTTCTGTCATGCGCCCCGTCCCTATTTCAAGCCCGGAGTGGATTCACCGAGGGATGTAGCCGCGCGGAACTTCGAGGCACAGATGAACCAAGAAATAGCGGAGATACGAAGAGGATTTTAACTAATATGATACACAGATGGCAAACGGAGAACTGACATACGATGACTTCCTGCAACGCTTGGACATACAGGACGTACTGGTGGATGCAGGCTATCACCTGAACAAGCGTGACGGCCTGCGTTATCCGTCCTATATCCGCACGGACAGCAATGGCACACGCATCCGTGGAGACAAGTTTATCGTGACCGGAGGTGGCAAATGTTGCTTCCAGCCCCCACAGCAAAAGCTCTACAACATCATCTCCTTTATCAAGTCGTTCCCCGAAAAGTTTGCGGAACACAGAAACGGCGTGTCTCCCGACAGGTTGGTCAACCTTGTCTGTAACCGACTGTTGAACCACCCCATCGAAAACAGACCAATCTGTATCATCCAACCCAAGCAGCACAGCCGCCCGTTCAGTCTCCAAGATTACGACATACACCATTTTGACGTAAACGACCGGGAGACCCACAAGCGTTTCTATCCCTACTTCAAGAACCGTGGCATTGACATCTTCACGCAACGTGCTTTTGCCGGCCATTTTTTCTTAGCCACCAAACACAGGACAGACGGTCTGTCATACGCCAACCTCGCCTTCCCGTTGGTATTGCCCAAAGAACCAGACAAAGTTGTCGGTTTAGAAGAACGTAGACGTCCCAAGATGGACGGCAGCGGCAGCTACAAGGGCAAAGCCGAGGGCAGCAACAGCAGCGAAGGCTTGTGGATAGCCAATTTCAGCGGAGAACCTTTGCATCAAGCCGGAGGTGTCGCCTGGTTTGAAAGCGGCTACGATGCGATGGCATTCCACCAACTGCACCGTGACACCTTCCGTGACAATCCCGAACTTTCCAAGAAAAGCGTGTTTGTCTCCACCGGCGGCACGCCCACCGATATGCAGATACGGGGAATGCTCTCCGCCACCCCGAATGTGAACCACTACCTGTGTTTCGACAACGACAGTGCCGGGCGCGAGTTTGTAAATAAATTCCGGCTCATCGCAAAATCCATGCACATCAATCCGGAACAGATAAGAGAAATCCCCTTGATGCCCTGTTACAAGGACTGGAACGATGCCCTGCTTGGCAAGACGAGCGAGGAATACCTTGACAGCATCAAAGATGCGGTTATTCCTTTGAGTGCGCCACTCGGTACAAAAGGAAGCACAGCCGGCGAAGAAGAAGTAAACGAACAATCCACCATCCACAGATAAGAGCCATGCAGAACAGACAGCTATACAGAGACATTTCGCTTCGTCCGAAAACCACGCAGTTCTTCATTGATGAGCTGCCTTTGTTGTTTGTGGCTATAACAGGCTTGGTCTATGGCGGTATGGATGACGCGCCCCTTGGCTCTATCGCCACCCTCTTTGCCGTGCTTCTTTCCCTCTACTTGGCCTACCGGCTCATCTATCTGAAACGGATACGCTACCACATCGGGAGCGAACAACTGACGGCAGCGCATGGCGTGTTCCAACGCAGCACAGGTTATATCGAACTGTACCGAGTAGTGGATTTTCACGAACACCAGACCCTGTTACAACAGATTTTCGGACTGAAAACGGTAACGGTACTCTCTATGGACAGGACCACACCCAAGCTGGCTCTGATTGGCTTGCCCAAACAGACAGCCATCGTGGAACTTATCAGGGAACGTGTTGAGTTTAACAAAAAAAGAAAAGGCATCTATGAGATCACCAATCATTAAAATACTGGTTCTGCCACTCGTCCTGTTGCTGACCCACACGGCAAAGGCGCAGATTGTAACTGCCAACCCTTTGGAGTACGTGGCATTGGCAGAAGGCAACGAGCTGATTCTCGCCAAGGTCAGAGACCAGATTGACGGTCAGAAAAAGACCGCCCTTTTGCAGAACACCATTGCCGCAGAGTTCGAGCAGATGCGCCAGTGGGAAAAGAAATACAACAGCTATCTCAAAACAGCAAGCGGATTCGCCTCTTCCATCAAAGCCTGCACCCATCTGTACAATGACGGCGTGAGGATTTTCATCACACTGGGCAAGTTGAAGAATGCCGTAAGCGACAATCCGCAAGGCATTGTGGCTTCCATTAGCATGAACAATCTCTATATAGAGACAGCGACCGAACTTGTAACCGTATTCTCCCTGCTCCGTGATGCCGTGGCCAAGGGCGGCAAGGAGAATATGCTCACGGGAGCGGAACGTAGCCAGACCTTATGGGCATTGAACGACCAGCTTTCCGCATTTCAGAAAAAGCTCAATCTGCTCTACCTGAGCATCCGCACCTACACGATGACCTATGTATGGAACAATGCCACCGCAGGGATGCTGGACCGGAACAACGGAGAAATCGCACAGATAGCGATGCGAAGATGGCGCAGGGCGGCTACAATCAGATAAAAACAGAGAGAATACAATGAGACGGACAATCTTCATAACAATCCTCCTGATGTGTATGGGCATAAAAGTCCACGCACAGTTAGACCCTACCCTTACCGGAATGGTTCTCATATACACCGAAAAGGCAAAGAAGACCTTGAAGAACCAGGAGAAAGTCATGCTGCTCCAAACCACCGGCCACATCTGGACAAAGGAAGAGGTGGAAGCCGTCACCGACTTGCAGAGGGAGTTCAACGACTATCTGGATTCGTTCCGTTCGGTTGTCAGCTATGCCGCCCAGATATACGGCTTCTACCACGAGATAACGCACTTGACGGAGAATATGGGCGAGTTCACCGGGCAACTCAAAAACTCTCCGACAAACGCCTTGGCGGTTGCATTGTCCACAAACCGGAATAAAATATACCGAGAATTGATATACAATTCCATAGAGATAATCAACGATATACGGACGGTTTGCCTGTCGGACAACAAGATGACGGAGAAAGAACGGATGGAAATCGTGTTCGGCATCCGCCCCAAGCTGCAACTGATGAACAAGAAACTGCAACGGCTGTCGATTGCGGTCAAGTACACCTCCATGGGCGATATATGGGCAGAAATCAGCGAAGAGGCACGCCCGAAAGCCAACAAGGTGGAAATCGCCCGTTCTGCCATAAGACGGTGGAAACGGAGCGGCAAAGCCGGAGCTTATTAGAATAACGAATAAAACATAAGAATATGGGATTTTGGAGTTCATTATTAAAAACCGGCGGTAAAGCCATATCATACGGTGGCAAGGCAACTGTCGCTACCGGGAAAAGTGTAGGCAACGCTGTGCTGCACCCCTCACAGACACTGCGTGGAGCAGGAAGTGCGTTGAAGACAGCCACCGTCGGAGGTGCTGTCGGTTATGTCGGTTGGGAGAAACTGACCACGGACAAGAGCGTGGTGCGTATCGTGAGCGATGCCGTCATAGGCGAGGAAGCCACCAATGCCATCAGCGGTACAGCCAAGTCAGCCGGGGACAAAGTAAGCCAGCTTACCGACAAGGCAGAGCAGACCATGGCCAATGTAAACCAGGCGACAAGCAACCTCTCATCCACTCTCAACGGAGCATCCAACTTCTTGGGTAATGTTTCCAATGGGAACGGCGGCAATATGTTGGGTAACTTCTTCAGCAACCTTGCAAACGGCAAGGTATCGGGAATGAGCATTGCCGGACTGATTGCCGGAGCGTTTTTGGTATTCGGCCGTTTCGGATGGCTCGGCAAGATTGCCGGTGCCTTCCTGATGATGATGACCATCGGCAATCACGCCAACCTGCTGCAAGAAACCAGAGTCGCCAACGCACCCCGACAGACACCCTCCCAACAGGAAGAACAGACCCATAGCGGAGGAATGAGAAGATAACATCCACGAAAACAATATTGCAACAACAATGAAATATACGGAAGAAATGATTTTACATTCCCCAAGCGGCTACTGTATGCCCTTCGAGGAAGATAAGAACAAAGAAGTAACCTTGTCAAAGGGCTATGGCGAACAGAAAGATGCCGTAACCGGAGAAACTTTCTTTAATCACGGCATAGACTTTAATGCCAGCCACCGCCCTTTGGCGGCAGTGGCAAGCGGTGTCGTATCGAGCATCGGTACGGACAAGGAACGTGGCGTGTATATTGTCATACGCTACGGTAAATACGAAGTGACCTATGCACATCTTGCCAATATATTCATACGTTTCGGTCAAAAGGTAAAGGCCGGTCAGACGGTAGCCATCAGTGGAAGCGACCTTCACATGGAAGTGGCGTTTGACGGAGAAGAACTGAATCCGATAGAGTTCCTGACCATGCTCTACGGCAATATCCAGGCATTACGCAAAGCCGGGCACGAAGCCACCCACGAATTTATCCAATTTGACGGTGAGATGAAGACAAGATACGACCGTGACAAGGAAGAAATCGAGGAACTGATGATCCGTTTCCTGCCGGTCTATATGGAAGACCTGTTCCGTGGAGCGTACACCGTACCCGAATACACCGAGCAATCGCTGCGGAACGTGTTTGCAGTGGGTGCCACCAAAAATTATTTCTTTGAGACTATGCCGAGCATGGCAAATCCTCTTGGTATCGGTAGCCGTGCCCTGCCGTTGGCAAGCAAGGTACAGAATCTCCTGATAGCCGATTTCCTGAATTACCTCGCACTCAGGCACAATGTCTATCTCTCCACCATGGATGAAGAATTAAAAAAAAACTTCAATCCGAGGCCATAGCGAGCAGTGGAATCATTGACCCTTTGGAAGAATTGGAGATTGATGTGCAGAGTTTTGACATTCCGAGAGTCGTGTCCGTCTATCCCGACCGTGCCGGAGTCCGATGGTGGACAAAGGCCTGGTTCAACAACCGGGAGGAAGGCGAACTTTCAGTAGAGATAGACCGGAACAATGCCATCCGTTTCATTCAGGACAGGATAGAAAAGGATGAATGGTTAGAGGAGTTCTTTCCCAAACAGATGGAGATATACCATAACGCCATAGAGCAGACCAAAGAACAGCTTTTGAACCAATTGAATTATTAGGATATGGGCGAAATCAGACATACAGAGCGTTTTGCAGAGATAGAAAGGATATTCGGTGACTACTTCAATTGCCACCTTGCCCCTGTCATGCGTGACACGCAAAGCTATCTCAACCGCAAGCAGGTGGAAGAAATGGCGGAATACTCTACCAGTGCAGCCGGTATTCTCAGTTCGATGGCAGCCGCCAACAATCCGATGATCGATCCGTACCAGACACTGAAAATAACAGGCGAATGGAACTCCAAGACTACGGAAGACTATTTGGCGATGGTCAAGGACAAAATTTCCGGCAACAAGGATATGCAGACCGACCTGGCGATGATGGCCGGCGAATGGCGTTCCGCTGTAATCGGAGAAATCGGCAGGGATCGTTATGACACATTATCCGGACAATTAGGATGCGACCTTGCCTACGCCTACACGGATTACCGTATGGAACAACTGATGATAGACAGGTTGGTCAAGGAACGTATGCCCAAGTCATCGGCAGACTACATCATCCGCAAAGCCGCACAGAATACGCTGTTAGGCTTGTCAGCGACACTGGGCCAATCACCGCTTGCCGCCGAGATCGAGCAACGTGGCGAAGCGGCCTACAAGCCTTCCAAATTAGAAAAAGGGACAAGCCGTGTCATCGGTGCAGGGATTGACGCCCTCTCTTTAGGCGGTGTGGGCAGTTGGACGAGCTTCGCAAAGTTTGTCGGAGTGGATCTGGCTTTTTCCGCATTGACACCTTCCCAAGACAATAAAGGAAACGGGCAATCGGTGGAGGATTGTATCAGTAAAGGCGTGTTTGGAAGCGAAGCCAACGTCTTTGCGGATTTCCGCAAACAAGCCAGGAGCATACAGAAGGACGAGAATCCGTACATCATCGCTACCAACGAGCGACTGGCCAAGAAGATTCCCATTGAAACTTTTGATTTTACGAAATGGATGAGTGAGCATACGATAACAAGCAAACCCATGTGGAGTTTGGCTGACGAAAAGAAAAACGAGGAACGGTATAAGAATGTACCTTTGGTGATTATGCCGGAATACCGGGAAGCCTATCTAAATAGTTTAGAACAGAAGCAAAATAAGGGAAGTGAAGAATCTGCATCTACCGAAATAGCAAAACAGGAAGTTCAAAACACTACCGAGCAAGCTGTTACTCAACAAATAGAGGAAAGTGAAATGTCGGGACAATCGCATTCGGAGGCAATTACGCAAGAAGAACAAGGACAACAAACGGTACAATCCGACACCCGTACCAACGAAAACGGCTGGAACGGACTGTTCTCCTCCTTGGGATTGAACGGCATGGGTGATATAGGCAGAAACTTAGGCTATGTACTCTCCATGCTGCCCGACATCCTGGTAGGGATGTTTACAGGCAAGACGAAATCTTTGGATATAGGAGACAACATCGTACCTATGGCAAGCGTCTTAGCCGGCTTGTTTGTCAAGAACCCCGTCCTAAAAATGCTGATGATTGGATTGGGCGGTGCCAACCTGTTGAACAAGGCAGGACATGAAGCCATTGACTGGAAACGGAATGAGGGTAACAGCAGGCCTGTATCGGAAAACAGACCTGTACAATACCGAAGCTATCCGGATGAACCGCTCAATCCGCGCATCTCCAATCCGATATTGAAAGGCAACAACCTGATAGCGACAATAGACCGTGTACCCTGTACCATCCAGCTACCCGAAAAGGTAACAGCCGCGTACCACGCAGGAGCCTTGCCTCTCAACACCCTTGCCAACGCCATTCTCGCCAAGAGCGACCAGACCAGGGCGATGATGGAGCGCAACTTTGAGAATGGAGAACGGGAGACCATTATAAGAACCAGAGGAATACAATAAAAGACAAACATATATGAAAGAGAAATCACAGTTTGAGAAAAACGCTGCGGACAAGCAGGTCGAATTGCTTTCCGAAGCATTGAACGGTGCGGTCAGTGCCGGCGGTCATTGGCTCAACGCCACGGGCAAGGGATATCCGAAGTTTTATCCGAAAGGAGTTGCGGTCAGTCCGTTCAACGCCCTGTTCATGGCATTGCATTCAGACAAGACCGGAAGCAAGACCAACCTCTTCACCTTATACAGCGAAGCCAAGGCACGGGGAGAGTCTGTCCGTGAACACGAGAAAGGTGTGCCCTTCCTGTTCTACAATTGGAACAAGTATGTAAACCGGAACAATCCCAACGACATCATTTCAAGAAACGACTACCAACAACTGCCTCCTGAAGAGAGGAACCGGTACAAGGGCATACACAACAGGGAGATTCGCACACTGTTCACCATAGACCAGACCCTGCTGCCCCTTGTTGACAAGAATGTATATGAGACCCTTGTGCAGAAGCACGGCAACAGCGTGGAGCAGGGATTCGGCGAAAAGGAGCTGCGTGAATTGCGCCCCCGCTTCAATGCCTTTGTGCAAGCCATTTCCAAAAACATGGTGCCCGTCCGCACGGACGGAAGCGGCGTGGCACATTACGACAGTCAAAAGGATGCGGTTTACATTCCCCGTCAAAAGGATTTTGAACATTATACCGACTATGCACAAGAGACCTTGCGGCAAATCATAGCGGCTACCGGACACCAGCAACGCCTTGCCCGTGAAGGCATGGTGATGAAAAACGGAGTGCCACCCACCGAGGATGCCGTCAAGCAGGAACATCTTATCTCCGAAATCGCTTCGGGTATCAAGATGCTGGAAATGGGACTGCCTGCACGCCTGTCGGATGAGAATATCAAGATGGTGGACTACTGGAACCGGGAACTCAAAGAGAATCCCAACCTGATTGATGCCATCGAGAGCGATGTGAACAATGCCTTGGAGGTCATACGCAAGGCGGAACGAGGCGAGAAAATCGAATATGCCACCTTTCGTAACCACCGGCAGACCGAGCGGATGCAGGAGCAGATGCCCAAGCATTTCTTTGTGGCTGACGAGATAAAGAAACACCCCGACAAGGATAACAAGACCATCGTGTTGGTCATAGACCGACAGGGAAAGAGTGCCGATGTCATCTTGCCTGCCGGCGCATCCCTGGAGGTAAACAACGAGATAAAGGGTATGAACAAACAGCGCATACAGTCTGCCCTGCAGAAAAGCGGCATAGAGCATGTCCGCTTCTACAATCCAGACGGAGCATTGGGGTATCGTCCCGACGACCGCTATTTTGCCGAGAAGCAGATTGAGGTGGCAAGATTGAAGAGCTGGACTTTGGAAACGCTCTCCACCATCGACGCCCATCCTGCGGTAAAGCAAGCCTATGACCTTGGCTTTGAGCAAATCCAGATGGTGCAGGACGACAAGAACCGTTGGGCATTGTATATAAAACCCGAAGGCAAGTCTGGTTACAGCATCTATCCCGACAAGGATGACCTGAACCGTTTCTTCACCACTCTCAAGCAGTCGTTGGATAACATCGACAAGGTACGTGGCGAACTGGCGAAGAAATACTATGCCTTGGCGGAGAGCAAACCCGAACTGAAGGTGGATCTGTTCCACACATCGGACGAGCGCATCGACCTGAACCGCATCCAGCGTGTGGCCGTGTTCAAGACCAAGAACGGTGCGATACTCTGCGCTCCCACCATAGACAATCAGAAGCCACAGCCCCGAAGTGTCACGCCACAACAATGGCAACGGATGTGGCTTGCCGAAGACCGGAACAGCTTCAAGCAGCATTTGGCTGCAACACTCTTTGCGGATCTGCTGAACAAGAGCCAATCACAGGAGCAGACCTCTTCCGAGAAACAGGAAGAAGAGGTGGAGGCAAAAGTCGGCCGGAAAGAGGAAATCAAGCCTGAACAGCCTAAAGAGGAAGTCGAGGAACAGGAAGAGGTATCACGAGGTATGCACCGATAAACGAAACGGAATATGAGCAAGAACCAACAATACGCAGAACAATATGCCGATTTTGCGATGGAGCAGATGCGCAAGTACGGCATACCTGCCTCTGTGACCTTGGCGCAAGGCATATTGGAGAGCAGCAACGGACAAAGCCGTCTGGCCCTGAACGAGAACAACCATTTCGGCATCAAAGCCACTCCAAGATGGATTGCGCAGGGTGGCAAGTACGGATTATACACCGATGACAAGCCCAACGAAAAGTTTTGCAGTTATGACAGTGTGGGTGATTCTTACGAACACCACTCCAGATTTCTGGTAGAGAACAAGCGGTATGACAGATGTTTCGCCTTGGCTCCCGATGACTATAAGGGTTGGACGGAAGGGCTTGCCAAGGCAGGATATGCCAGCGGCAGCAATTATGCAGGAAGCCTGCAAAAAATCATCGAGGTCAACGGATTGCAGAAGTACGACCGGATGGTGATGGCGGAAACGAAAACGCAGAGATTAGAGATTGGACAAGAAATGAATGTCGATGCAAACAAGGAAGCGTATTCATTCCCTGTGGAGCGTGCGGAATTTATGTTTGTCACCTCTCCATTCGGTATGCGCACCGACCCGATGGATGCCGGCAAACAACAGATGCACAAGGGTATCGACATCCGCTGCAAGGGAGATGCGGTACTGGCGACTGAGAACAACGGCAAGGTGGTGGCCGTCAACCAAAATGCAAATACCGCCGGAGGGAAGTCCATCACCATCGAATACCCAAGGAGCGACGGGAGCAAGGTGCAGAACACCTATATGCACCTGTCTTCTGTCGATGTCAAGGTGGGCGATACCGTCCAAGCCAGGCAGAAAGTCGGTGTTTCAGGGAATACCGGGACACGGACTACCGGCGAGCACCTGCATTTCGGGGTGACATTAGTTTCAGCGGATGGGCAGAAGCGGGATATGGACCCGGCTGTTTATCTGGCTGAGATTGCCGAAAAAGGCAATATCAAGTTACAAGCTCTGCATAACGGGAATGACCTGCTGGCAAAATACAAGACGGAGGCAGTGGCCACTCCACAAGAAAGCAAGGCTCAAAGTCCTGAAGACTGGATGAAAAAGCTGCTCTCTTCGGAGGACAGCGGTGTCGGCTTATCGGGAACCAACGACCCGATTATGGATATGGTGGTCAAAGCCTTTTCTTCGCTGATGATGCTGGCAGTAGTCATTGACAGCAAGGATGAAGAGGAACAGATAAGTGCCGTTTCCAAAATGGCCGATGAACGGAAAGTGGATTTGACCCCACTTTTACCACACATGAAAACCTGCGCTCTCGTGGTTGGAGAGAACAACAAAGCCGTATTGCAGGCAGACAACGGCTCCATCCAATTCTCACGGGAGTTGAGTGCCAATGAGCTGAGCCGCCTGTCTGCCACGCTGAACAGTCCGGGACTCTCGGAAGAAAGCAAGCGTATGCGTGTGGCCGGGATGGTCAATGCCCTGGTGCTGTCGCAACAGGCTTCGCAGAACTTCGAGCAGGGAATGTCGGAACAACAGAGCCGGGAGGAACAAATCAAGAGATAATGAAACGCGTGATGATGGAAATAGGATTGTTGTTTGTCGGGTTGTCCATGGCAGCACTGCACACCCTCGTATGCTACAAACTGTTCGGCTTGGTGGCGACACTCGTGATCATAGGGGTGCAGGTCGTCATCGCCATCGGGATAGTCTGGATTAAAATCCGTGCGCCCGACTAAGACGGTTGCACAGGCAAGTGGTTCACATTTAACAGGATATTCCGGTCAAATGGTCTTGGTAAAATAAAACTACAAGCAATATGATAAAGTGTAATGTAACAATGTGCGGTACAATCAGCCGTGTGGCTACCGTCCGCACCAACAGCGAGAATAAAGTGTTCACGGCTTTTGCCATAAATTGTGTGGTTCCTGCCAAAAGCGGTATCAACAAGACCGTGGAAATCTCCGTCGCCAAAGATGGAGAGGATAACGAACTGAAGAATTGTGCCTTGGGACAACGGGTAAATGTGTCGGGCACGCTGACTTTCAAGAAACGTGGGGACAACCTCTATTTCAATCTGTCAGCTTCGGAGGTCACTCTTTCGGCTTCCAATGAAGATTCCATCAAGGGGGAAATGCACTTCCGGGGAAAGACTGGAAAAATCATTGAAGAGAAAACCGACAAGAAAGGCAAGGACTTTTTACAGTTCTCAGGCTTTTCCGCAGAGAAAGTCAATGACGGCTTCGAATACCTGTGGGTACGGTTCTTTGGCTTTGACTGCAAACGTGAAGAGTGGCTGCAACCCCAGACAGGCATCGAGGTCAAAGGCGACATGGAGCTGTCCGTCTATAACGACAAGCTGAACCTTTCCTGCAAGATTGCCGAGATGTCGGCGTATGTCAAGCCTCCGTATACCCCCAATAACTGACAGGTATGGCCGGTTACAAGAAATATAACAACGATGGCCCTTCCGCAGAAGACAAGGCTCTTGACCTTTTTGCGGAAATGATGATCGAGCGCATCGAGACCATCAGCAAGGACTGGTCGAAGCCGTGGATTACCGAGGGAAGTTTAGGGTGGCCGAAGAACTTATCCGGGCGTGAGTACAATGGGATGAACGCGCTGATGTTGCTTCTCCACTGCGAGAAGAACGGATATAAGATTCCTCGTTTCTGCACCTTTGACTGTGTGCAACGGTTGAACAAGCCGACTGAAAAGCAGGCTAAAGAGGGTGTGGAACTGCCGAGGGTTGCCGTCAACCGTGGTGAAAAATCGTTCCCGGTCATGCTTACCACCTTTACCTGCATCCATAAGGAGACCAAGGAGAAAATCAAGTATGACGATTACAAAAGGCTCTCCGACGAAGAGAAGAAGATGTACAACGTATATCCGAAGATGCAGGTCTTTCGGGTATTTAACGTGTCCCAGACCAATCTTCAGGAAGCCCGTCCGGAACTTTGGAACAAGCTGGCGAATGGGGATGCCGTAAAATTGGACGAGAGCGAGAAGATGTCTTTTGAACCGATGGATGTGATGATCCGTGATAACCGTTGGATTTGTCCCATCAAGCCGATGCACCAGGACAAAGCCTACTTCTCCATTACCAAAAACGAGATTGTGGTTCCTGAAAAGGCACAGTTCAAGGACGGGGAATCGTACTACGGCACGCTTTGGCATGAAATGACCCACAGCACAGGTATCGAGGGGCAGCTTGACCGCATCAAGCCCACCGCTTTCGGTTCGGACGAATATGCCCGTGAGGAATTAGTGGCTGAATTAGGCAGCGCATTGGTGGCACAGCGTTACGGTATGAGCAAGGCTCTGAAAGAAGAGAGCTGCGCCTATCTGAAATCGTGGCTGGAGCAACTGAAAGAGTCTCCGCAATTTATCAAGACCACGCTCTTGGATGTGAAAAAGGCGACTTCGTTGGTTACGCAAAACGTGGATAAGATTGCGGAAGAATTGGAAAAGGGGAAAAAGGAAGAGCAGGACAACAAGCAGGGAATGAAAGTGGAACAACCTGCATCCGGCGAAAAGATTTTCTATTCTTCCGTTGCCTACCTGCAATCAACCGATGACACTTCCCGGCTGGACGAATTTCGGGACAAGGGTGATTATGAAGGATTGCTCCAAGCTGCCAAAGAGTATTATGACGGAAACGGTATCAATGAGCAATATACCTTTGCCTCTCCTCTCCAGAACAAGGGTGATGACCTGTTGATTGAAGACAAGGATTTTGCCGTGGTCTATAACAACAGCGTGGGTGGCACATACGAGGTGATGCTGAAATATTCGGAACAGGAAATCCGTGACCATATTACCAGATATGGAACCCGTCTGGCAAGCGATGACATCAAAGAGGTGGCAAAGGATATGGTGGCAGAACAGTTCCAGGCTATAACGAAACAGCGAATACCTGTCTTTGAAATGCCGAGCGGAGATATTCTCTATGCCGGATATAACAGGGAGACCGACACGCTTGATGTCGGTACGGTGGTCAATGCCGGTCTTGTTCCCAACCATCAGTTCCCCTACGACCACGACAATTCTCTCGAATCCAACCTGCAATCCGTCCATTCGGAATTAAGTCATATGGAACAGTATCAGGAGGAAGAGGTGGAATATAGCGGTGGTATGCACCGATAACTATAATGGGGCGTTTGCGTATTCAATCCAACCGTTGGGAGTTTGTTCTCCTTGCGGTTGGATTGTTGTAGCTATACAGTCAGTCAATATCATAGCCTATCACATAATCGTCATTGATAAGCAGATAGTAGTAGCCGTTGCCACAATTCCGATATTCCTTGCTGAAGCCTGCCGCCATATCGCCATTGTCTCGTGGCTCACACCAAAGCGTTCCGTCATAACCGCAAAAATCAAAGCGGCAAGTGGAAAATTTCTCTTTGTTTTTCAGTGCCTCACGGAAGAGACGCATTGCTGTCGTTCCACAGTATTTTTCAATGGTGGCAAGTCCGATACATTTGCCGTCGATGCGCGTGCCTGTTGTGATGTGGTTCTCGTAAAGGTTTTTATCCAAATCCGCATTGGCGATTTCACGAAGCCAGGAATTTGTATGTGTGGCAAGTCGGGCAAGTTTCTGATATTTCAGGATAAGTTTTCTGTCCGTATTCTCGTCCTGTTCTTGCGAGGGATAGTATATTTGCTCGATGCTTGCCCAGTCTGTAAACACATAGCCTTTTGTCCGCTTGCCGAGAGCGATAATGCCAATAATACCTCTGTCTCGGTTGATGAACAAGCGTCTGCGTTTTCCTGCAATCCGCACGTATAAAGACGGAGGATTGGTTTCGTTGCGAAGATAGCTCTCCGCCGGATGAATAGTTGTCATTTCCATATCTGTATCTATTTTTCAATGTTTATTTTACCTGTCCTTACCAGTGTACCATTGCGGTAAAGCATGATTCCTCCGGGCTTGAACCCCATTTCTCCGAAGGCTATGTATTTGATATAATCCCGGTACTTCTCGCCTGAAAAGTTTTTACCGCACAAGTTGTTGAAAAACATGGGTATTGAAAACCCATCCTCTCCTGACAACACTGTTTTTCCGTTTTGTCTGATTTCGTCTAACATACCAATTTCCAATTTTCATCATCAATCGTAAGTTTGTTCATTTCCCAATCATACTCCACTTCCGGTGCATTGGTATAGGGAAAATTGATGGTGTAGCCGATTTGTCCGTAGGAACAATGAAGCGGTGTTACACATATTTCCCTGCCAAAATAAAGGCTCGGTGTGCAGTATTTCCGCCAATTAAAGCGGTCTGCAAGGATATTCCTGCAAAGTCTTCTGTAATATGATTTGTTCGATAAAGTCATAATTATGTGTATTAAAGAAATTCCATTTCAAATGCTTGTAGCAATTCGTATATCTGTTCTTCGGCATCTTCCATATCCGCTACAATATCCTTGATGTGATAAGGTGCGCCATTCTTGCCGTGTCCGTCATCGCCTATCCACAAATAGGCTTCATAATCGGGGTCAAAACCCTCGTAATACTCTTTTACATTGGCTATGAGGGAATCAATATCCTCGCCCTGCATATCGGCATTGAAGAGAAAATCCTGTCCGTACTTGGTATAGCGTTGAAACTCAAACAATACTCTTGTCTCGTTTTTGTCTTCAACGTTCACGCTCCAGCCTTTTTCTTGGGCAATGTCGGTTATTCTCTGTATCTGTTCTTCGGTAATCATCTTGTGAGGGGTTTGAAGTGGGGAAACTTTTTACATTTCCCCACACGTGGCTTAATCCGTTACTTGAAAATAATACTCCTGCTTCTCGTCCGACCATTCAGAGGTCATTTCGTCCGCTTCTCTCCATAGCTTGTCATAGAGAATGGCTCTTTGATTGTCTCTCTCGTGCCACTGCCATATCTTGTGATTAAGTACAAGGCAGAGTTCCGTCCAATACTTGTAGTTGTCTTTCCATTCGGACTTGGCTCGCCTGTATGTGTCGGCTATGGCTTTGTCTCCGAATTTATCGGCAATGGAGAAGTCCTGCCAAAAGGTGGTTATCGGCTCGTAACCGTTCAACTCTGTTATGTTCCATCTTGGGATGGCGATTTGAAGTGCTTTCATAATCGTTATTGTTTATGGTTTTCGTAATACTCTTCGGGTAAATGATAGAGGTCGTTCTCTGCCAAATGGTCTATGGCTTCCGCTGCCAGACGGCACGCCCATTCGTTACGCTGGTCATATCTTCCCTTGTGCCAGTTCTCCGCCAACTGCTCCATAAAGTAGAACATCAGCTTGGCTTTTTCGTTTACCAAATAGCGGTGGTCATCCGCCAATGCCTTGCCCACCTTTCGGGGTGAAGCCATTTTTCCGTTTACATAGTTTGAGAACTCGTCCGCAAAGCGTTTGTCGTTCTCTGATAATTGATTGTTGTACTCCATTTCTAATGAATTTTGATGTTGAACATTTTTTCTTTTCCCTCTGGTCGGTTCTTTCCCGTCTGAACCGCCTTGGAATTTTATGGATGCGGTAAACGGCTGTCGGTACTGCTTCATGCGACGGCTTTCCCGGCCAATTACTCTTTCACGGAAAGGAAGAATTTGCAGGGAATGCACTTCAAGCCGGAGAATCAAGCGCGACAGCAGACCTTTGCATCTGATAAAACCAAGAGCGGTGTGGACGGAAGATGAGCCACGGCAGTTATACCTATAAAAGGAAGATGGCTTGGGCAAAATATAAAGGTTGAGATACAAAAGGAAGCTGCCAACGCAGTTTAGGCAACTCATAAAAACGGGTATCGTGCTTTTGTGAAACCACGTAAGCACGACACTCATTGATAAGAGCTAAAAAGATGAAGGCAGTAAATCACTCATCCTCTGTTCCGGCAAACCGCAAAAGCCCCGAATGATAGTATCTCCGTTTACGCCATCAAGTTTGCTGAACATCTGCAAGGAGTCAAATCCTCTGTCGAATTGCTCCTTGCTGACAGCAGGGGCAAAATGAATAACTCCACGTGGATAGCTTTTTGATACACCTATCCACCCACGCAAATAATCATCGAAATGTCCGTCCGCTTTTGACACATAGAACTCTTGCGAATGAGAACTGCAAATGTTCTTTCCGTACATCTCGTCTCCTAAAATCAGGATTCCGATTTTAGGATTGTACATAAAACGTCTGTTGGCTATTTGAAGAATATCTATGATTTCTTGTTTGATATTGATAACCATCAGGGGAGTCCCAATCTCTCTTTTTGTACGTTTGCCTATGCCGTAACCTTTCTTTTCCATACTCCTGTCTTTTATGCTCTCCGATTATGCCGATATTTGATATTCGTGAATAGAGCAGTATGCGTCTTCATTTTCTTCTTTCCATTGCTTGACAATCGCATTGACATCCTGACGGGATTTGACTTGTACTTCGCAAATATCCTCCAGCCAGTCATATACGCTTTCCAAGTCTTGAAAATACTCGGAATAGTATTCTTCCTCCGAAGTGCATACATCAACATAGTATCTGTCAGGAAAGTATTTGCCCTCATCATCATTCGTCCAATACTCACACATACCAGGTTCTTCCGACTGATAGAAATATCGCAGCGTGGGATATTTCTCACATACCATATCAAACATTTCATTGCAGGGAGACCACGCTGTTTCTGTATTGAATGTAAGCACCTCACCGTTGAATTTGAGGTTATCCCACGTTCCACGGCAATATATCTTTTCCCAACTTTCTCCGAGGGCTTCTACAAGACACCCTAACCACGTAGTTCCAAAACCATTTTGAACGGACGGCTTTTGTCGTTTTTCTAAATCTTTCATTAACTCATAGAGTTTTTTCAATTCTGTTGCGTTGCCCTCTATCGCATACGCAGTGCTGCACCAATTCGGCATAATCGTAAATTTTTATTGTTAGACTTGTTTTTGTTTCCCTCTGCTTGGAAGCCTTCCGACTTCGCCACCGGGATATGTTTTATGTGCGTTAAAGACTGCGTTACAAGGGAGATAAGACAAGTAAACAAACAGGGAGTTAATGAAATACCCAATTTCTGCCTGCCGGAAATTGAGGAAAGTTGTCGTTAAGTCCGGTGATTTGTTAGACGAAGCGATACTTGGCGTTCTCCCACAGCAGTACCTTTGCACCATAAAACAATCCGCGCGGCGTGGTGGTCGGCTCAAAGGAGAATACTCAAAAAACTATAATGGGTTGTTAGTAGGTAAAACAGATTTGACCTTTGAGTGGTGCTATAAACGGCACAAGTGGTTGTATAAATGGAAGAATTGCGTACATACTATATTTTAGCAGGTTACATCTACCACTTTGCGGTAGAATTAAAACAGTACATCGCTACGGCAATCAACGAGCAGCCGTAGCCGGATACATAAAAGCCACCTGCTACATTGTATATCGTAACAAGTGGCTGACGAAAAGAACAAAACAGATTATGCAGTCATACGCTTACGGATTTGCCGTGCGTTTTTCTGTACAAGTTGTATGATGCGGTCGTGGTATTCTGTGTTTTGGTTGCAAAGCCCTCTTGATTGCAGGACTTTGAAATTTTCAAGCGACAGTTCAACAGTCTCAATGCGTTTGTCATTTATCCGTGCAGAGAAAACCAAAGACTTGGGTTTGAGGTAGTATTCGCATTGTCCCACACAATGATGTAAAGCATTTCCCTCTTTGTAATAATCATCCACGCTCTCCAACACGCTGACCACAATCTGTCCGTCAGTGAATGACAATCCAAAGAATTTGCCTTTCAACTCTCTGAACTTCTCCTCATTCTCCTGCGCCTTTTTCTGCTCGGCTTCACGTTTCTCTCGCTCTTGGATAACCCTTACCCTCTCTTGATAGCGGTCGTGCTCGGCTTTCAAATCCAATGGGCAGACATAATGGGCATTGCGAATATCCTTGCCACACCTTTCAAGCAAGCGGATGTAATCCACCCAAAGGGAAATGTCGGATATGTGATAATTGTTACGCATCACTATCTTATAAGTGTTCCAATACAAATCAAAATACATAGGGTGTTGCAGAAAATAGTTCAAATCCACCTTTCTCCCTGCCTTGAACATCGTTTCGGCTCTACTGTCCTGCAACAAGGCTTCAATCAGCTTCGTTGGCTCAATCTCCGACAAAGAACCTCTTAGTCCGTTGCGTCTTAACTTGGTTGTGGCAGAATAATAAGGATAAACCTTGCAGTCGGCAATCCGCCTGTAAACATTATTGTCGTTCCGCAGTTCTATATGATTGTCAAAGACAAAGCTGTCTATATAGTAGCCGAGTGTACGCCTTAATGCCGTTACTTCTGTCTTGCCATTATCATCAATCCAATAACGGACTACCTCCATTGAGTAAAAATCGGCTTTCTTGCCCTTGCGATAATGAGCCGTCAAAAGGAACACCCTCTGCACCTGTAAGCCGTCTTGGGTTGTCAGTATGGAGTAATAGGATTTGTCTTTATACTTACGCTGTAAGGTGTTGCGTATCTCCAACTTTGTATCGCAGCGAGGGCAACGGCAGGTCTTTTCTCTGGTCTCGCTCCATTGGTGTCCGCAATCCATACAGGTGGTCATACCGCTTTTGGTACGGAACGCATAATGATTTAAGCAATGGCGAAATGCCCATAACTCTTGCTTCTCGGTCAGTGGCAGTAACCGCTCATTGGCGGTTACTACCTTGTGCTGTAATCTCGTCTTGGCTCTCATAGTCCTAAATCAAATAGTGATGGTTGGGTAACTTCCTGTTTCGTTGCTTTCTGGGTTGGCTTGGGTCTGCTGTTACGTTGTTGTATCTTCCGCAGTTCCTCATCTTGATAGGCTTTGAGTGCCTTTTCCCTCGCTTCGGCTTGCTCTTCGGGAGTAAGTTCTACCCTATGATTGACTATCACACCGCAGTTGACGGCTTTACCCACCTCTATATTGTCTTCATCATAATAGTGGGTACAGAGAGAATAAACCTCATTGTCGGTCATTCCACAACCGCCCTCTTTGCATATAGCCATTGCTTGGTTGAGTACAAATGTGATGCAATCGTCCAAATTCTTGTTCTCTTTGGCATACGACACGGCAAAGAGTTCATCCGTCTTGGCTCTCTCGTCCAAATATGCCTTTATGGTCTGCTTGAATTGTTCTGTTCCTTTCATATCGTCTGTTATTTTGCTTGATAATAAATACTTGGCTCACTTGAAACATTGTAGATGTATGCTCCGCACCTTACCAACAATGCCTGTTTACCATAATACAATCGCTTCATTCCTTTGACACTGCCTGTGTTATGGAAGGTGGGAAATCGGCTGATATTACAGCGTTCTCCCTGCTCTTTGGTCATTCTTCGTGTTCTCATAGCATTAGAAATGATAGTCAATCACTCCACCGATATACAGCAATGTTCCTGGCTCTAATTGGCTTACCACTCGCAGAAACTCGTAAGATTGTTCGGCAGCTCCGTTGATACACTGCTCGTCCATATAGAACTGATAGGCGGTATCAAGCGGATTTTTGAGGTACTTTTCAAGTTGGTACACCTCGCCAATCCAAAGAGTGCAGTTTTCTGTGGTAACGGCTTTCGCCTTTTCTTGCAAGGTTGCCACAAATTCCTCTTTCCATTTGTCCGCACCGCCATTGTAACAGATTGTATCATCTGAAACAAGCTCAAACATACCTTTGGGCAGAATGTTGTTTATCAGATTATCAATGTGTGATTTACGCTCTTCCTCGTCAATCTCCGAGCAATAGTCATAATAGTGTCCGTCTCCTTGTTCAAGGGTGCAGTCGTTCAGGATGTTGTCTTTTAGAGGTCTCTCTTCTGTGATTTGAAAAATCTTGCTGTGCATAATCTGTCTGTTTTAATCGTTGAACTTTTGTTTTTTCTTTTCCCTTATTTTGAAGCCTTTATCGCTTTCTTGTCGGGATCTGAATTTTACGTGCATTCAGAGACTGTGGACTACAGAGGGATAAGACAAGTAAATGCCAGAGGAGTTGATGAAATACCCAATTTCAGCCTGCCGGAAATTGTGGAAAGTTGTCGTCAAGTCCACAAGGCATTAGTGGAGCCAATCGGAGAATCGGTACTTGGCGTTCCCTCGCCGCAGTACCTTTGCAAAGGAAAATGGAGCCGACAAGAATAGCCGGAGAAGCTCACAGTATTGTGATAATAGAAACAGGTATAATGGTCTGGTAGTAGGAATTATAAAACAGGATAAAATATAACAAAACGGCAAATTTGATGTATATTTGCCAAAATTGTTATAACATTCACAGCATTATCTTACTACAGTATAACAAAAATGGCAAACTACATTGTTATATGCCAAATTTGTTATAACTTTGCAGTATAATTAAAAAAGCAATAATGACTGCTGTAAATCAAATAATAGATATTGCTAAGAAACAGGATGGCATATTCACAAGAAAAGACTTGTTGAATGTGGTACGATCTGGTATGAAAAACATATCAGAAGGGTCTCTTGTTGTGCTTTTGAATAGGATGATTGCAGAAAACAAAATCATTAGGGTTTCATACGGGAAATATAAATTAAATGAAGATTTGAAGCATGAATTTTTGTATGAACCAAACGAATTTATGCTTTCACTCAACAAGCATATAAAAGAAAAATTTCCTTTCATCGACTATTGTATATGGCAACCGTCTGTATTTGCATCAATGATGCTACATGTACCTGCGGTAAGAACCACATTAGTAGATGTTGAAAGGGAAGCGATGGAATCTGTTTTTATGTCATTACAAAACGTCGAATCAGAAATCCCTATTTTCTTGAATCCGTCCCAAGAAGATGTGGACAGATACATTACAAATAGAGACTTAATTATTGTCCGCCCTCTTGTTAAAGAGGCTCCATTAGATGTTATAAATGGCTGTCCCGTTCCCACATTGGAGAAAATGCTTGTTGATGCCATATCTGACAAAGAACTACAACATCTTCAAGGCAATGAATTATATACTATATATTCAAACGCATTCTCTGACTATGCAATCAAAAAAACAAGGTTATTGAGATATGCGGCACGTCGCAACCGAAAACAAAAAGTTGAACAAATTATCAATACAATCAATATATGATACATCCCGATAGCAGGACTTTGTCTTGGATAGAACAAGTCGCCAAAGACAATAAGATAAAAGATATAACCCTCGTTGAGAAAACAATCCGTGCATTCTCATTGTTGGAAGCATTGGCTCGATCGGGTTGCCCATTTTTGTTCAAGGGAGGTTCGTCCTTAATGCTTCATCTTGATACAGGCAAACGACTTTCTATCGATATTGATATAATATGTCCTCCTGGAACAAGAATTGAAGATTATCTTGAAAAGTATTCCGAAGAATATGGCTTTGGAGAGGTCAAATTGGTAGAGCGTATCTCTCGTACCGATATTCCGAAACAACACGCCAAATTCTTTTACCAAGTGGCATATCCGGCAGGAGGACGTCAGGATAAGATTTTGTTGGATGTATTATTCGAGGAAATTCATTATGCAAATGTAGTGGAACTTCCTATTCAAAGCCGGTTGTTAAAAACAGAGGGAGACCCCATAATTGTAAAGTTACCAAGTAAAGAGGATTTGCTTGGCGATAAATTAACTGCATTTGCTCCTCACACGACCGGGATTCCTTTTTTCAAAGGAGAAAAGAATTGCTCAATGGAAATATGCAAACAACTATTTGACATTGCATCTCTTTTCGATATTGTCAATGACTTGTCCATTACAACAGAGACATTCAATAAGTTTGCGATGGTTGAACTTCAATACAGAGGTGAGAGTCCTGATGCAATTCAAAAAGTTTTGGATGATATTTATGATACGGCTAAATGTATCGTAATGCGTGGACAAGATAATCAAGAAGAGTTTGACATGATTCAAGATGGAATAAAAAAAGTGCGTGGCTTTATTCATAGTGAAGTCTATACTTTGGAAAGTGCTATCACAAATGCTTCAAAAGCCGCCTATCTCGCTAAACTTATCGGCAAAGGAATACACGAGGTAAAACATTATAATCCGTCCGAAGCGAATTTATTAATCAACACAACGATACAACCTCCATTATCAACTAAGTTGAACAAATTTAAGAAGACAAATGCAGAAGCGTTCTTCTATTGGAGTGAAATACAAAAGTTAGGATAATGCACTTTATAATGCAGGAGAGCCGATCCATCACGGACAGGCTCTCCCAATTCAAATCATGAAGCAAAAAGTATCTTTTGTGTTCTATTTCATATAAAGCAATACTTTGGTATGTCGATTGGCTTCGGTAGGATTGTAATCTGAGATTCCTCCCTTGCCGACCTTGGTAATCACATCAACTGCCAGTCCTCGCTTAACCAATTCTGTGGTAATATAATCGGCTCTCGATATGCTTAACCTGTCGTTTACATCGGCAGCCCCTGTGGCTGCATCAGCCGCACCTACAACAGTAACCGACAATCCGTATTTCTTTGCGACACGTGCCAGTTCATCAAGATTGACCGACTGTGACTTGTCTGTCAACTTCGCTGTGCCGAGTTCAAAGAAGAAATAAACGGGAGAACCGATGCACTCGTTGCCGGAGTTTATAAAGGACAGATAATCCGAGTGGTTATAGGTGGCAATGCTGTCTCCGCCCATATTTGTCAATTCCTGAGCTTTGGCAAGATTGTCCGATTGGACTTCATTTGAATTTCCACTATCATCTACATTCACATTGGCAATTCCGGAACAAACCGCAAGGCTGTCATTGGACAAAGGCGACTTGCCATCCCAACGCCTGTTCTTCAACCTTGCCCTGAGCGAGTTCAGTCCGCTGTAATCATTTTTAGGATAACCACTGCTTAAATTTTCATGGTCTTCAAACAGCCGGCTGTACTTTTCAAGCAATCCTTCAATATCCAAAATTTTCTTCAGTTCATTCAAGGTACGCATATCCCTGTCGTGTTGACCAATGTACCTGCGGTTGCTTTCCGACAACTCCGAAGCATATTCCACTAACCACTCGTTTTGCCGAATATAAGGAGTCGCATCAACGGTTCGTTTCCACCCGACCTTTCCAATCGTGAAAGACAGTCCGGCAGAAACGGAGAGCATATTGTCCCCGAAGCGGTTGGCTTCCCCATATCCGTCAAAGTTTTGGAAAGTGGAAGCATTGCCAATCTCCAGCAATGCTGCCAGCCGTTTGCAGATGCGGTATTGCCCTTGTATGCCATAAGAAATGGCAAATGGTTTCTGACCGTTCTGAGGATTATACATCATTCCAAGGCCAACGTATGGAACAATGCCCCAACGTGGATTTTCTTTCTTTGCATACAGTCCGCCAAGGACATTATACATCAGGTCGGCGTGGAAATGATGATAGTCATTGGCAGTAAGGTTGCAGTCCTTGAACCGCCAACCTCCATACCCGATTCTTGCCCCGATCTGTGGAGTGAACCATTTGCCGACTGATGCGGATAACGATGGTTGTACCCGGTCAAACAAATCAGCACAGCCAATCGGTCTGCCGATGAAAGCACTTGCACCACCTTGCAGACTGACAAACCAGTTGCCGTTCCATGGTGAAGTTACCAGCACTCCCTTGTGATAAGTCGGCTCTGCGGTTTGAAACATCAGTTCCTTCTCCATATAGGATTCATAGTGTACACTATCCTGTGGGACAGGTTGTACATTCGCCTTCGCTTGCAGTGTGCAGCACATTCCTGCCATTGCCATTACAAATACTATTTTATTTCTCATACGTTTTCTGTTATTATAGATTTCACATCCGATGCAGGAAACTACCTCCTGCCGATTATCGTTTCTGCTTTTTGCCGGAAGCCGGACGCATCATCTTGCTTGCCATCATCATACACCGTCTTGCCCAGGCCCGGTTGTCCTCGTCATCGTCCCGTCCCCATTTAAGGTCACTGGAGCTTCCACCACCGCCATGCGTTTCGGCAAAAGTAGTGGCATCATTGACCATTCCGAGAAACAGAAGCGTGGCGCAGTGCATCACTTCCGATCCTTGTTCCGTCAGGCTTTGCAGTAATGAACCGTCAAATCGGGACTGTTCGGAAAGTCCCATTTCTCCCAATCGTGCCGAGTGCTCCCTGACCAATGTTTCCAACATTACATCTTTGAGCAGCACATCCACGTTGGAATGGATTTCACGGATGTACTTATAGGCTTCGCCTTTCAACTCCTCCGTGCGCTCGCCAATGGCATCCATGTCCCTTTTAAGGGCTTCAAGTTGTTGGTCAGCCGTCCGTAGCTTATCCTGCTTGTCTTCCAGTTTCGTTTGGATAGAAGCCAGTTCCTTTTCCAACCGATCCCTCTCTGCTATAATGGCAGCCGTATCTCCCTGATGGGATTGAAGGGTGCGCTCCAATGCCGACAACTGGTATTCCTTTTCCGCTTTCGCCTTTCTGAGGTTGTCCACCATTGAGGTCAAGCCTTTTACCCTGCGTTCTGCCAGACTGATTTCCACTTTTAAGTCGGACAGTGCTTTTTTATGTTGGACAACCTGTTCTTCGATATTAGTACATTCTTCCGAAAGGTGTCGGCGGTACTCTTCGGTGGTGCGGTGTTTTGCGCCGGTCTCGGATATACTGCTACCACGTGACATTCCCCAACGCTTGTTCACTTCTGAGAAGTCGCTATGTAACTGCTTCATCCGTGCGCTGAACTCGTACTTGTCCTTTCCTGCAAAAATCTGCTTGTATGCAAACTTGCCGTCACGGATTGGCAACAAGGTACAATGCGCATGGGGATTCAGTTCATCCATGTGTACGATAAAAGCTGCAATGTTCTCCTCTCCATATTTGCCACAAACGAATGAATAGACGTCCTTGGCCCATTCTTCAATATCCTTGCACCTCTCGACATGGGAATTGTCCGCTCCCTTATCAAAATTTACAATCTGACTGCCGAAAGCTATTTCGTGCATACGTTCACGTGAACCTCCGAAAATAAAATTGACCACCGTGCGGAAACGTGGCTCTGCCAAACCTGCATTTGGGTCTTTGATTCCTCTCGCCAACAAATTATCGGACATTCTTTCCGGGATGCTCCGTGTCTTATCTATAGGGCAGACCTTACCTGCCCTTATCTCAAAATTCAAATGTTCTCTTGTCGGATCATAGTTCCCGACCGACACGGCACGCTCCCAGCCTTTTTCCGTCCACCTGCGTTGGTGTTCGTTGCTTTGTGCTGTGGTTATGCCTTTTGATGGTCGGAAATCCATCACCTGCTTTGCATTTGCCATATTCTCTTTTCTGTTTTTCGGACATCCTGTTTGCCCCAGCTTGCTGCTTGTCCGGGCACCTCTCCCGATAGCTTTATGCTATTGGGGTATTAGGCTACCCTTACTTCCCTCTGTTTGGTCACCGTGCAAGCACTGCTGCACGCTTGGAATGGCAAGCCTATAAGCGTAGGGTATCACGGCTTGTCCGTGGTTATACAATCTGGTAGAAACTTACAACAACTGTTGTAAAGCCTATAAAAGGTCCGAATCGTCTTCCCGGCACTTCGCCCATAGAGCCTTGAACGGTTCTTTGAGCGTGGCAAGGATCTCTATCTCATCGGAACTTGCGCCCGTTACCTCACTTTCACCGTCGAGGATTATCTTGGCGGTCATCTTGGATGCTGCCAAAAGAGAAGACCAGTCATCCCCCAGCTCGAAGTGGAAGAAATCGATAAAAGCGGTCGGGTTGTCGAAGCGTGAGTTTCGTATGGTTCGCTTCAGTCCGGCAACGGCTATGCGCTGAACCAATGTCCGGGTAAGTTCATCTGCTGATTTGTCCTTTGAAGACGTTTGGCTTCCAGAGCCACCAACAGGAGAATTGTCGGCAATCTCTTTCAACCGACTTACGTAGTATTGTTCACATATATCACCCATCTGTGAGTCTGTCAAATTGCCGGTTATCCATTTGGATAGAGCGGCATCAAACTCATCGGCAGGTCGAATCTCCGCTTGACCATTATAAGTGGTAGTAGAATTGCCAATGCCGGTTTTGTTGAACACCATTGTAATGACCACACTCTTGGCAAAGCGTGTACGATATATATGCCCCATATCCTCCAACTTGTCGAGGAATGTCCTGACGGTAGCCCTGTGCCAATGCCATTCCGATGCAAGGTCGGAAATGGTCACATGGCATTGGTCAGCCTGCAACACGTATTCGTGATTCTTGAGGAAAGGGACTACGAATCCTGCCACACACTTTTCCAACAGGTCGTGGTAGGCACCGGTCTTCGTCTTTCTTTCTCCGACTTTCTCTTTGAGGAAGTCGAAGAGTTCCATATCCGCCAATATCTGATTGGCACATCTATTCTTGTCTTTCGTCATTTCGGTCGTTTTTTAATTTGACTATCTGTGGATTCGAGTCCACTGCCACTATCCACTTATTCATGGCAGCATTGCGTGATGATGTCAATAGTAGTATTCGGACAATGTTCTGGGATTCTTACACCATTGTTTCTTGGTTTCTTCATCTTCCCATTTTGACAGCACGTTACAAGAGGGATAGAACATGGCAGCCAAAAGAAGAAAGCCAAGCGTAACGGCTGTGGTGTGCAGATGCGGTACTGCACAAATTGCCAATGCGAGCAGTGCCGCCAGAAAGAAACGCTTCTGTTCCTCGTGAAGTCCGGCCAACCATTTGTCCGCACGTTTGAACGGGAACAGAATGGCACACAGGATGGTAGATACCAGGATGCCCCATTCTCCGAAATGTCCGCCTGCATAGATATAGTGATACAGGAGAATAAGTATGAGCATACAGCGCACATAGAGTTTGCGTGCGTTCCCGCTTGCCGTCATCCTTAAATAGAACTTTGCCATAAAAAGGCGGTTGCTTCTGTACAATGACAAGGGCAATGCAATGAGCAATGCCGGGAAAATAAATTCAATGATAATCCAAATCATAATAAATGGGTATTGTATAATCAACGTTGTTTGTATAATGGAAATTCTGACAGTTCCAGTTTGAGCAAACCGTATGTGGCAAGCTCCACAATGGCATTGACATCTTTGGCTTCCATATAGAACGCTCCCTTTTTCAGGCGGGCCTTGACTTCGGGATTCCGCTTGCGATACACTGCCAGTGCCCTGTCCAGTTCGTATTCGGATATGCTCCATTTCGTGCCGCGCTCATAGCCATTGTGTTTATAGATTGCCCGAAGACGAATGGTGCGGAATGTACATAGAAGTGCCCCGCTACGCTTGAAGATGATACGTGGCGCATAACTGCGACTGCCATCCAAGGCAATCCAACTCTTGTGCATATCTATAAGATAAAGCATTTGCAGGTATATCGTCCGTCTCATATAAACTCCGCGAGCAATTCTTCCTTATTTTTGCGATATTTGAAGTAACCGCCCTGTTCGTGGAGTTTCAGGTCAAGACAGATGTCTGAACACATGAACTCTAAGGAATCATAGATGGTCACATCAATGCGGTCAACCTTGCCGGTATCTGTTACTCTTGCATTCATCTTGAACATCTGCCCGAAAGTAGGATTGGAGTAGGCACAAGTACTGCTGCCGAAGTTGGTAGCCCCTGTCTGAATATGGTGGTAAAGGATTATCAGCTCCATGTCATCTTCCAACATATCCATTACTTCTTCCAGATCGTATTGTTCCGCAAGCGGAAAAGAGAGCAGGACATAATCGTCATAGAACTGCGGTTGCTCCATCGTGGTAACATCCAATAGTTGCGGAAGCTGGAGCGGCACGAAGGAGAGAAAGTCATTGTAAAAGAGTTGTAGCATATCGTTGTAGTTTTTATTTGTTTCTGTTTTTAAATGGAAGTGATCATGGTTTTGATAAACAATTCCGGCAAAGTTTCCCATTGGTCATTGTCAGTACCGATAATCTTGTTTAGTCTGGCTATCATAGAGGGCATCTGTTCTGCCACACCATGCAATGACACCCTTTCCTTATCGGACAGCACAGCCATACTGAAATCGTCCAATGCTATGTAGGGTTGCAACAGCATCCACACATACGCACGTGCCTGTGCATCCGTCTTGACCTTGTCTTGGTTGATGTCATTCCTGCAAACCAACGCATTGAAGACGATTCTTCGGTCGGTACGTTTGGCGAAATATATCAGGGCATCCCGGTAAGAGAACTTGCCGTCCTCTGCCGACTGGAACACCGAAAGGCAACATTGCTCCGTGTCGCCTGTAATGGCAGAAAGGTCGGCATCTGCAAGTTCCGGAAGATGGGCAAGGAATGAACGGAACAGCCTGTCTTCTTCTCTTATAAAGTCAAGCATCTCATCTTTGCTGTTTATTCCGGATTTTAGAGTTTGGGCAAGAAAGGTCTTATAAACAGATACGATATTCTTTGTCGTTTTTCGGTAAAGCGGTATCGAATTCAACGAGTCGAAGAACGGTTCTGCTGTCGCAACCGCTTGTGCCAGTTCCGCATCTTGCCTGTATGGGGAAGTCCGTTCCTTGATGAGCAATACATCCTTGAATGTTTTTGGGGTTGAATTAGCCAGGCGTATGAACTCCGTTTGTAAGGAATCGTGCAACATTTGTATGGTGGTTTCATACTTTGCGTGGATATGGTCTGCCGTGTCTTTGGCGATACGGACAAAGACTGAATCCCGAAGTGCCTGCCAACCGTTGACAGCCTCTATCAAATGTTCGGTCGAAAGGGTTTCCATACTACGCATATCGGACAAATAGGTTCTGTAAGCATTGACAGCACTTTCACTTGTCTGAAACATACTGTCATCCGTATTTTTTCCGCACGATGCCAATATAAAGATGGCAAAACATACGGCAATACCTTTGGCAAGAACGGATTGCTTTTTTAAGTATGATATAACATCAACACCTTTGATTTTTCTCTCTGATTTCACTTTGAATAAGCCTTTGCACATACGATTATTATTGATTTATGGCTGCAAAGGTAAGTATAAAAGTTTGTATAATAATACTTAATAATCAAACTTTAATATACTTTCCTTTTCATACTTACGAGTATGATGGGCAAAACAAACAAGAGCAAAACAAATGAAAATACAGAGTATAATTATTGCAAATTATTTTCGTAAGTATGATTTTATTCAGATTAAACTTTGTACCTTTGCAGTTGGTATCATTTAGCATTGAACATCAGTATGGCAAAAGTAGGTTACATATTCAAGGCAGCCGGTTATGACGGCTTCGACACTGACAAGGAGTGGATGGAGCAATACGGCTGTGTACAAGTGATAGAGGAAGAGAACGGACACGAGAAACTGCGCCCTCAATGGAAACAGCTGATGGCAAGTCTGGAGCGTGGGGACGAGTTGGTTGTCTCAAAATTCAGTAATGCCCTGCGTGGCTCCCGTGAGCTGGCGACATTCATCGAGTTCTGCCGGGTAAAGGTGGTTCGGATTGTCTCCATTCACGACAAGATTGACAGCCGTGGGGATTTGTTTCCGGAAACAAAAGCCTCCGATGTACTGGAGATGTTCGGTTCTTTGCCGGAGGAATGTGCCATGCTACGCAAGGCTTCAGCCCACATCATCCATCTGAAACAGAATATCAACCAGCCGACCAAAGAGAAAAGTCTTAGCAGGGCGGAGCGTGAAAAGACAATAGTGGCGATGTACAATAACGGGCATTCCATTGATGACATCTGGAAAGTGAGCGGATTCAACAGTCGCAGTTCGGTGTTCCGCATTCTCAATAAATATGGTGTTTCACTCAATCGAGGCAAGTTCAGCGGGCCGCTTGGAAAACGTAAACCGAAAGAGGAATAAGTTATATTAATGAGAATTATGGAGTATTTAAAAATTACTGATAGCTTAAAAAAGGAAATTGAGCCCAAGCTAAAGGATTACTTTCTTGGAAGATACTACAAGACTGAAACAAATCATTATCACGACAATCGTTTCATCCAATTGGAGACCATCCTCCACGATATCGATATACATTACGAATACTATCAAGGATACGTTGAATTACACCTCGAAGGAAAATTCAGCGGTTATGAATATAATACTATTTGGAGAGAGTTAGTTGAAGAATCTTATCAGCATCAAGAGCTAAGTTGGCATAGATGGGGAAATCGTAATAGAGGCCGGTGTAGAATCAATATTTCTATTCAGTCTGCAGACGATATCATCAAATGCTTTGAGAAAATATCTAAAATATTCGACCCTGTGTTATCTCCTTTATCAGCAGAGCATGGAGACGCAGAAGTCATAATGCAGCAAATGGAAAATTTAGAGATTCTTCCACCTGCCGATAGCATGCAAGTAGAAAAGCTTACTTACGGCATTCTAAAAATTAAAGAATTACCTTTCAATAACTTCATAATTCCAGAATATCAACGTCCATATAAATGGGGTGTAAAGAATGTCAATCAATTAATCAATGATCTTTTGTATTTCAAGGATAGCGAAGAATATAGACTTGGTACTCTTGTTCTTCATGAGAACAATATAGTGGATGGTCAACAACGTATAGTCACTCTTTCTTTGATTTTGTACGAACTTTTCAACAAAAAAGAAATAAGGATCAAGAATCCTTATCAAGAAGTACAAGATAGAATTAAAACATTTTGGAAACGTACTGAATTTACAAACGAGCATTCAATTGGACATGTGAGAGAAAACCTTATAGCTATTGAAGATAGATTGGATGATTTGGATGATAATTTTTTAGATTTTCTTTTAAGCAAATGTCAGTTTGTTGTAGTTCGCCTACCAGAAATATCTGAAGCTTTCCAATTTTTTGATTCTCAAAATGCAAGAGGAAAAGACTTGGAGCCACATGATCTATTGAAAGCTTTTCATCTTAGAGAAATCAAAAGACTCTCCGAGAAAGACAGTGATAACATCACAAAATGGCAGGATCTTGATCCACAAAGATTAGTCGAATTGTTCTTGACTTTATATAGAGTCAAAAGATGGGCCAAAAATAACAGTGGAAAGGAATTTACAAAAGACAATATTGACGCTTTTAAGGGTATATCTTTAGAAGATAAACGATATCCTTTTTATATGCAGCAAATTATATGTCATTTTTTCTCATCGTTTTATGCCAATGAACCATCTAGAAATATCGACCAGTCAAAAATGGAGTTTCCTTTCCAGATAGATCAAATATGTATTAACGGGAGCCGGTTTTTTGATATGATTCGTTACTACGATGCCATGTATAATAAAATCATAGACGAAAATGAATACAAAAATTATGACTCAACAGAAGATGAAAAATCAGCATATAAAATCGTTCGAATGTTAAACAATTATTCTAACAGGAATCGTACTGGTGATATTTATGTCCGGCAGTTATTTAATTGCCTGTTGATTTATTATGTTGATAGATTTGGTTTCGCTGAAATAAATAAGGTAGTGAGAAAAATCTTTAGATATGTGTATCAAATTCGCCTAATACACTACAGTGTTCAGCTCCCAACTATAGACAATAGTGCCACTAACGGCATTATGTTCAAAACTATTCGTGATGCTCAATCCCCATATGAAATTATAAATCTCATGACCCCGCAAATCGAATCATTAGCTTCAAATGCAGATTCTCAAATCAAACAACTCTATTTCTGATTATTATGAACGATATACAAGAACTCACCATAAAAGAATTGCTGAGCAGCAATGAATATCGCATACCTATTTATCAAAGGAACTATGCCTGGGGGGTAGGCGAAACAACTCAACTTATTCAGGATATAGCAGATTATGCGAAAGATTCACCAGCTAATAACTATTACATAGGAAACCTTATTGTATTCCCAAGGCATAAGGACAATAGTTTGTATTTCGAGACAATTGATGGACAACAGAGAACGACAACCATAACAATACTCTTATGTGCACTAAAACACAATTATTCAAAATATGACTTAGCATGGTATTCTAAGGTAAATCTCTCTTTTGACCATAGAGAAAAATCCAACCTCACGTTATTTGCATTGCACAGTAACCCCGAAGCTATCAATTATAGCGTTGTTAATGCAAATATTATGGCAGTGTATAACAAAGCGTGGAGCATTGTTTACAAAATTTGTCAGGACAAAGAAATTTCCGTTTCAAGTTTTATTGATTATCTACTTAATAAGGTAATCATTCTTCGTATAAGTGTTCCAAAAGACACAAACCTTAATCATTATTTCGAGATAATGAACTCCAGGGGAGAGCAGCTTGAACAACACGAAATTGTGAAAGCACAACTTATGGCTCCAATTAAAGAAGATCAGTCTGCTATGGCCGCTTTTAATCTGATTTGGGAAGCCTGTTCAAATATGGATAGATATGTTCAGCTGAATTTCTCCAAAACCACAAGAGAGCAAATATTTGACAATAATGGCACTGAAAGCATTAAAATCACATTCAAAGATTTAGCTGCATTATACAGTAAAAATTCTGTGCTTGGTAATGAAAAGAATCATTCTTTAATGCGGTTATTCGTAGATGCTGCTAACAACACACCTTATAGTAAGCCATGGGAAGACGGCACCGACAAAGACCAATCAGAAGCTTACCATTCATTGATTACTTTTTCCAACTTTCTTCTCCATGCCCTAAAAATAATCCGTCCAGACAATAAAGAAGTTGTGTTGGATGACAAAAGATTGACGAAGATTTTCAAAAGCGTGGTTAAAAGCGAAAGAGACGCTGCTAGTTTCAGCATAGAGTTTATTATGAAACTCCTTGATATACGTTTTCTCTTTGACAGATACATCATTAAAAGAAAACAAGATAAATGGAGTCTGAAGAAATTGTCGCCACAAAAAGCAGATAAAGATAAATACTATTACAAAGATACCTTCTCACAAACTGAATCCGAAGATGATAGGTCTGGACAAAACCGTAATATAGTTACACTCCTATCCATGTTTCATGTGTCAGCACCGACTCAGATATATAAGCACTGGATGAATGCCAGCTTATACTATGTCTATAATCATAGGAATACAAACGCTTCTGAATATGCTGAATATCTATGGAATTTGTCAAAAGCATATATGTTAGATAGATATTTAGCAGTCCCTGAAAAAAAGGTCCCATTTGAGACTATTATATTCAAGAATAATGGAAAGAGTGTAAACCACAGCAAAGACATTTTATGGTCAAATATCAATATAGACGAGTATCCACAAAAAGGAGAACATGTAGAGAATTTCGTATTTAACTTTTACGACTACCTATTGTTGAGAGAGACTAATGATGCAGACTTTGAGTTTTCATACAGAACTTCTGTTGAACATTTCTACCCACAACATCCAACGGATAAAGAACCAATGGATTTTAACCATCTACATAGTTTTGGAAATTTGTGTCTTGTCAGCAGGGGTATGAATTCAAAATTCACCAATAATCTTCCAGGAGCAAAATATGAAAACTTTGGTGATGCCAAAGCTATGAAGACCTATAGTCTCAAATTAAAATCTATGATGAATACTATTAAGAAAGGAGAACGGTGGGACGAAACGAAAATAGTACAAGAAGAACAAGACATAAAAGAGTTGATTAGTAAAGCTCTGTCATCAAACGAACCTTTTAATGCCTTGTAAATTCATGTATAATTAACTTTAGTCGAATTTTATAGATTTATCAATTGAGTTTGGCAAAGAAATGAGCAAAAAAGAATACATACAAGCCAATAAGGATTGGCTGGAAGCGAAAGCCAAATAAGAGGGAGTAAAGCCACTCCCGAAAGGTATCTATTACAAAGTCATCAGTGAGGGGAAGAACGATGACAAGCATCCTACACCACGCAGTATCGTCACCGCCCACTATATCGGGTGGACTATAAACGGAAAGAAATTTGACAGCAGTCGGGGCGGCACTCCGATTGCCTTCCGTCTGAACGAACTGATTGAGGGTTGGATTGTGGCCATGCAACAGATGTGCATAGGAGATAAATGGGAGATATACATTCCTGCAGAAATGGGATATGGCAAGTTCTCGCAACCAGGCATCCCGGGTGGTTCAACCTTGATATTCGAGATTGAATTGTTTGGTATTGCATAGTAGCATTAAGAGATCGAATAACTCAGCCTATCACATTGATATTTAGTTAAATACATTTGTTTTTCTTATGATTTTTTCGTACTTTTACAAGTAGCAAGAACAAAAATATAACAGCAGTATGGGAGAAACAATTATTGTATTATTGGCTTTCTGGGTATTCATTAAAATAGTAAAGGCTCTTCTCGTTGGATGGGGTAAAAGCGACTACCGAAGAGACAGATAGTAAGTTTTGGGATAGCTTTCAACCGATGCCAGTCCAACAGTGTCGGTAGCGAGAGGGGGACTGATAAGCAATTACATTTTCCCTCTTGTCATAAATCTTCCAAGCATATTCGGGTGGGCAGTAAGCGAGTTTCTTCTGTAAGCCCGATAATCAACAAAATGTTTTGACTACCGGGATAAAACGAAGTCTTGGAGCGGTTGGCAAATCTTTTTGTATCGATCGTTTCCGTCGGAGAGTCTTGCGAGAGTGGAGCAACGTGTAACATTGCACAACCGAACAAGTCTCTTCAGAAAGAATAGAAGAAGCCGCTTACGGGAAGGGTGAAAAAGTATAAGGGCGCAACCATTAGAATATAACAGGCAAATCTACGAAGCAAAAACAAAAGCGACCGAAGCCGCTTTGTTCTTTAAGGCGAGGCAGGAATTACTTCTTGCCTTTTTTAGTTTTCTTCTCAGGCTCTGCCGGAGCTTCCTCCTTGTCAGGCGTTGGATAGAACTTGTTGGCGACCATGACGATGCGATTATGTTTTACGCCGTCTTTGTCGGTCCACTCTTCGGGTTTGAAATAGCCCTCCACGGTCAGCAGAACGCCCTTGATTATCTGGGTGAGCGAATCGGTGCTGGTGTTGTTACGCCAGGCTTCCACGTTGATGAAAGCGGAAACACGCTTTGTTTCCTCTCCATTCTTCTCCTGACGACTTACTGCCAATGAGAAGCGTGCCACGCTTGCATTTGCAAACTGACGGATTTCTGCGTCCTTACCTACGAATCCTGATACTGCGAAATTGTTCTCAATCTGTTTCATATTACAATGCTTTAAGTTGTTATTAAAATTATTTTTACGCTGCCAACATAAGTGAGTGCAGTATAGGGTTGCGACAAGGATAGCAATCAAATACGCTTTATTTTTGTCAGCGCAAGCCGCCAAAACCACAGGCTCGATAAAGGAAGATTTGTGAAGCTACGCCATTGACCAAGGCTCTTTAGCCGTGCCCGGCTACATACTAACTTTGCAACGGAAAAATGTATGATAACACGACCAAAAGCGGTTGTGAAACGGGTTGATGAAAACAAATGGGCAAGGCTTCGTGAGTGGACAGCATCCGTCCGTAAATGCAAGTTTGAATAAACGCTCCGGCTGTAAGTCCAAAAGAAAAAGAAGAAGTATGATCGGAGAGGAACGAGTATTGCCACCAAAAGTGGATGCTGGACAATGCCTGCATTTATGTCGTAAGCCAACCAAGAGCATTCTGCCGTGGAGTGTGCCGCCCCGAAGAACAGACCGACTTGACGAACAGTCGAAAACCGCATCAGAATAGTCGCCTTCTATTTCAACGACCGACAAGACAAGGATGCCCAAAAGGGAAAGAAAAGCAGAAGTCCCGCTATCGCCGGACAAAGCTGCCTTGGTCGCCATTGGCGAAGTATGAACTGTCGTATCTATAAAAGGTGTATTGCCGGCTTCATCGGAATAATGCTAATTTACAAAAGGTAGTCAGGCTTGTTTCTACAAGCCCGGATTATAAAAGTCGATAGCCATTTATGGCATATTGGTCAATAACAGAAATGGCAACATAGAGAAACATTCTCCGTGCTGCCATTCGCCTGAAGCCTGTCATCATTCCAGATATGACCAGTCGGCTATCTCCAGTTCCTGTCCACAAGGAAAATTGTCGATGGGGTCGCAAATGAACGTACCGCAGAAATTGACCACCACGCAACCGTTCTTCAATGAGGCAGGTTCCGTCCAATCATCGTCCGTATGCCGAATGTGATACCATAGTTTACCTTTGGGCAATGTGTTGGTATCTATCCGTAGGTCTATAAATTCGCCCTCAATGGTCTTGCCATTAGCCAAAGTCAGAAGCATTGGTGTTTTACTTTCTTGTCTATAATCGTACAGCATAATATTTTTATTTTAATCGGTTATTTCAATGATTTCATCAATCCTGCCACAAAGGAATGCCCTCAATGAGGTTTTATCAACGGCATAGTATTCTGCAATATGCCCATATTGCTTGACAAAGAAACGTTTCAGCACATCCGAAAAGTCAAAGCGGTAGCCCATAAGTGGAACTGACCTTTTGAAATAGGTATTGCTGTTCACGCTGTTTGTCAGCCAATTCTTCTGCTGTCGGCACATAGGAACACCATCATTTAGTTGTTGTCTCAACTGATAGACCTTGCTGTCTTGCAGGGTTGAAAGTTCGGGAATATCCCAATCCACAAACCTTGTCGCTATCGGTGTCATCATAAAGCAATCCTCCATTAGTCATAGATTAACACTTCATCCCGGTATTCCACCACCTCCTTGCCGTTGGTAAGCCTTACCACTATCTCGTTGCCGTAGTCTCCCATGACTTCACCCTCTGTATGCCCCTTGTAAGGAGTCAGTAACGTGCATAAGCACCCGATAATGTCCGTATCTTGTTCGTCCTCGTAATACATAATCAGTGAGTTTTTAAGGGTTATCGGTATGACCATTCTCCATTAGAGAACACTTGGAAGTTCACATACTCGTTACATAGTTCGTGTGTCAGCACTCGAATGTAGATTTTGTCTTTGTCCTCCAAAAGAGAAATCATCTTGTTTATCTCTTTTTCGGGATAGTCCCATTTTGACGAAAACTCGCCCTCGATACTGTCTTCCGACCTGTCGAGGTAACAGTCACAAAATGTGTCTTCCAAAAAATTCTCCACCTTATCAAGGTCTTTCTCATTCTCCGTACTTGCGTAGAAGATGTTAGTCGCATAATTTGCCATAATCGCTTTTGATTTGATTTATTACTTTTCCCTCTGTTAGCATCAGCTACTTTCGGGTTTGATTAAAATTATGTCGCTTTGCAAGGTGTCCCGGCTCTTCCAGCAAGGCTTCATTGGCAAAATACTACCTCAGTTAAAAACCGAGTGTGGAGATTTTGGCAAGAACCGACAGGCTTGACCTTGCGAAGAAGAAAGACAGGACATATACCTTCGCGACACAATTCTTATTCAACCAGCCCGAAAGTGATGTGGAAAAGAGAATTTACTTTCTTTACAACAGTTCAATTGGAACGATATAACAGTCCCATAAATACATTCTTACAAAAGGGGAAATTATAAAAGGAAGTGCAGCGTGCAACCTAAAAAATATAAGAGGAAGCTGTCACTCAAAACAGCTTTACACAGCATATTGCGAGAACACACTGTGTAAAAACCATTCAAAAATCATCTTAACTGATACTTCTGTCGTATCTCCATTGCAAGTTGTTTGTTTCGGCTTTTAACATCTGAATCCACAACTGTGGTTCTTATACGTGTATCTCCGACATTTGATTGTTGCTTACGCCTCATGCAAAAAGCTGTTGCCTCTGCTTCAATCTGTTGTTTGGATTTATATGGATATTTCTTTATCCAATCCACTAAATCTTGGCGGTGAATGTATATCATCTTGCCGGCTGGCTTGTAAAATGGTATCTGACGAGAGGAGGTCATCTTATACACACTGCCCTTACTTATTTGCAGATACTCTGCCGCTTCGCTAATAGTCAGCATTTCTTTTTCATCCTCTATTTTGTTCTTAATTACATTGACCGCATCTTGAACAAGTGCTTCAACATCTGACTTCAAAACAAAATTACACGATATGCTGTTCCAAAAATGAGAAAGGATATTTTGTATATCATTTGCCAATGTTACACCCTCACTCCTATTGTTACCCTCTCTATTAACTAAAATGTCTGAAACTGATGTATATTCCATAACTCTGCTGTTTTTGAATGTTTTTTTATTCCCTCCGTTTGAAGTATTTAGCTTCGCCGGACTATTCATTGATTTTATGTGCAATCCATCACTGCAAATAGCAGCAATAATGCAAGAAAAACAGACTGTAAATCAATGAAATACCAAAATCTATGATTTGTGGAAAGCTGTTATTGATTTACAGTCTGTTTAGGATACGATTCTTGCCATTTGCGAAGGCAGTAACTTTGCACAGGAAAATCAGACATAGTCCGGCGACAATACATTGTCGTTGTGGCATAAATCTGTGGAAATACGCAAAAATGTTCTGTAAAGTACACTTCTAAGAAAAAGTTTATTGCTGGCGAAAAGAAAAAATCCATTTTATTTTGGTATGCCGAAAAAGTGGTTTAGTTTAGAACTTGATTAGATATACAAAAACCAAACTAAACTTATTTATGAAGGCTTTTCAGAAATAATACAGGACTCAGTCATGAAAACGAGGGACAGCAAGGGACAAAACGAAAGATGGCGAGGGACAAATTGTGTCCCCCTAATTTCAGACAGCTTCTAAAATAATATTATTGCTTTTCTTTTGGTATGCAAGAATTGATACAGGATTGCTGATTTTAAAATTAGGTGCATGTGATTACTTTTAGAGTTTCAGAAATTATACTAAACCTAACCTCACGACCGAGAGACAATGAGGGACAAACAAAACAATAGCGAGGGACAAATTGTGTCCCCCACATTTCAGTGTCATTTTCTGAAAGGGTTTTATTGTTTTTCTTTCTTTTGGTATGCGAAATTTTGTCCCCCGTTTGTCCCCCGAAAATATCATTCAAAAATTTCCCCATTGATACACAGTGATTTACACAATACAAATATCGTTTGCGTGGGCAAATAAACATTCTGCATCGGCAAGTAAATCATGATAAACGCTGATAAACGGTAACAATAAATAGCAATATACATCTGATTATCTGATACTTAAATAATGTCAACGCTAAGCGTTGACATTACCTATTTTCCACTATTTTTCATAATTTTGTACCTTATTTGTACCTCACACTCTTTTTTTTCCCTCTTAAAAAAATAAGCGGGAATTAGGATAGGTTTTTGCACATTGGTGCACATTAGTGCACATTAATGCACATAAAAAATGGAGAATTATGAGTAGTAATATTAATGTAGAAAGAATATGCGAATGCTGTGGCAAGAAGTTTATTGCCCATGCATTCAGGACTAGATTTTGCAGTAAGAAATGCACTAAACAAGTATATGTAGCAAAAATCAGAACTCAAAAAACAGAACAGGTAGTTAAAGAGGTTAAAGAGATAGAAACCAAAAATAATATACAATATATTAATGAAATACAGGTAATCCAAGCCAAAGAATATATCAATATAAATGAAACAGCTAAACTGCTCAATATTTGTCGCAGAAGTGTATATAACATTCTTACTAAAGAGCAAATATCTGTTATACATATAGGCAGAAGAATTCTTATTGAAAGAAAGGACATTGAAAACTATATTGCTTCAAGAAAAAGTATAATTGAGAAGAAAATTTCCCAATGCTTAAATCATACAGGAGCACAAGCCATCACTGAATTTTATTCTATAAATGAAATTACAGAGAAATATAAGATACAATACAATCGAATCTATGTAATTGTAACAAAATACAACATTCCTTTTGCGGAAATATCAGGTCATAAATATTATAGCAAAAAACATATAGACAATTATTTTAAAAAGAGAGGTTACAAAGAGGCAGAAGAAATCACAGAGTGGTACACTTCAGATGATATAATGCGGATTTATGATATGACACCTGGCGCAGTAGCAAATTTCATCTCCAGACATAAAATACCCAAAAAGAAAGAAGGAAGTAAAGTATATTATTCAAAAGAACATTTTGACAAAATCAAACAAGGGAAATTTAATTTAGAAGACTTTATTAGCGTTCCCGATGCATGTAAACTGTTTCATACTAACAGAGAAACAATCTACAGTAGAACTAGAGTATATGGAATAGAGAAGAAAAAGATAGGTAAAATTGTACTTTTACGCCTAAGTGCTCTAAAAGAACTATTTGGAAAGGTAATTGAATAATATAAAATATATTAATTCAATTTTCTGAACTTATCAACATCGAATCATAGGAAAATAGCAACAAATAAAAATAATTAATTAATCAATATGAATACCAAAGTAACATTACGCAAAAAGAAAATCACTGGGGAACGCTATTCCCTGTATCTCGATTTTTATCCCGCAATTAGAATTCCTGATACAAATAAGTCTACCCGAAGATATTTTTTAAACATTTATATCTATGCAAAACCAAAAAACTTTATTGAACGTCAGCATAATAAAGAAATTCTCTACAAAGCAGAAGGAATTCGTTGTAAAGTAACAGAACAGCTTATAAATGAAAAATACACATTTTATGACAAACAAATAGAAAAAGCGGATTTTTTGAAATACTTCAGAGAGGAATCTAATAAACATAATCAAAAATGGTATTATGTATATCAGCACTTTGCTGCATTTATGAATAACAAATGTACCTTTGCTGACGTAAACGTTACAACATGCGAAAATTTCAGAGTATATCTTCTGAAAGCTAAAAATTTGAACGATCCGACCAAACCTTTAAGTAAAAATTCAGCGGCCGGCTATTATTCAACATTCAGAGGTATTCTCAAGATAGCATACAAAAAACGACTTTTAAAAGAAAACATAAATGATTTTCTTGAAAAGATTGATGATGAAGAAACAGATATTGTTTATCTGACTGATTCTGAACTGAAGCTATTAGCAAATAGCAAATGTGATTTTCCTGTATTAAAGAAAGCAGCTTTGTGTTCATGCATGACCGGATTACGAATTAGTGATATTCTAGATCTCCAATGGAAGCATGTTGTAAAATTACCAGATGAAGGTTATTGTATTTGTAAAACACTAATAAAAACTAAAGCCAATTCAGTGATACCAATAAGTGAAGAAACTTATGAATTATTAGGCCCCCGAAAAACAGGATTTGTTTTCAAAGGATTGACCAGAAGTATGACTAACCGACCACTTAAAGATTGGATCAATAGTGTCGGAATTAAAAAGAACATTCATTTTCATTGCTTCCGCCATACCTTTGCTACACTATCTTTAGCGCATGGAACAGACATATATACCGTTTCAAAAATGCTCGGGCACAAAAATGTCTCTACCACCCAACGTTATGCTAAAGTAGTTAACGCACTTAAACGAGAAGCTGCATACAAAATATCACTAAAAGAAAAATAACGATTATGCTTAACATATCTAATAAATCATTTTTTATTACACAATTCCTGTGCATAATACTAATAGTTTTTTCAATGCTACTGGACATTCCATGGTATTTAAAATATTATATTTTCCCTACTGTACCAGTATTATTTATGCTCTTTTTAGCTATACAAAAAATCAATGAGACCAATGACAAGAACTTACATAAATACACAGACCTTGTACATAGCCACAGAGATAACAAAGAATGGCTAGAAAAGGAATATCTATTGATGTCTCAAAAAAGTTGCCATATTCTATTCAATAAAATATATAAAAGCAAATTGAATATTCTAATCAAATATCGGGAAGCTCTGCCTACAGTGAATATGAGAGCACACGATATAGTTTCAACAAACATAGAATCTACATTAAATGAATGTATCACACCCAATATTGATCCATCCAGGAATACCGCTATTGAAAATTACAATAAAGAACTTTATAATAAAATATGGCTTTTCTTGGAAAGCTATATAACAACAACATTATCTGTTTACTTCTCTGAGAATGATATTGCTACAATCAAACAGAGCGTCTTTGAATACTTCATCAATGAACGAAGAAAAATAGAAGTAACGAACAAAGTAAATATTCCTCAATATCTCTCGATGCAAGACATTGCCCATTTTTTCCATAACATATCAGAATTGATGAGCTATTATAAAAAACTCAAACAATCAGATTTCTTCAAATATTTACCATATTTCATTGAAATGGGAGATTATGATCCCCAATCGTTATACAGGAATTCAACCCGTACTTCAAACACAGCAAGGATTCAGTTATACCGGATTTCAGCAAAGAATAATATTATATCAGACTTCGTGGAAAGTTTGAAAAAAGAGCTGCCATATAATCAAAGAATCATCTCTTAAAACCACTTATATCCTTGAACAGACAAGCCTTCTTATTCTCCATGTATGAATAAGAAGGCTTATTTTTGTACAACGATTAACGCACCTTAATTAATTGAAGATTCATTGATGATGAATTATCTTCATTATCTCTTTGCTTTTCTTTGCTGCATCAAACCTAAAAAAGTAATAAAATGGCAAATATTGAAAAATTCGGCAAAGTTACACATGATAACTTACCAGAAGCAGTGGAGCATCTAATTAATCTGATGTCCGTCCAAGTGGAAAATCAATCAAAAGAGAAAGAACTATTAAGTGTAATGAGCAATGAAGACGAAATTGATATTGAACAAGCTAGCACATTACTAAAAAAGAGTAAGAGTACCATCTACCGCTATACATGCAATAATATCATACCATTCTACAAAGTTGGAAACAGTTTGAGGTTTCGGAAAACCGAACTAATAGAATGGATTAAGTCCCACAAAATTAAGACAGAAGAGGAAATTAACTCCGAAATAGCTCCATTAATACGCTTCTGAACAATAGATATACAGAAAAATGAGAAATAGCAAAAAAACAGAAAACACTTCTGTTACACCTCAAGACGTAATTGCGGACGCAAAACACTTATTAGAAAATTCAGAACCTGGAGAGTTTCCTATTGAAGCTTTTTCAAACCGTACAAGGCAATTCATATTATCTATTTACGAACACCTTCGGTTCAAAAAAGATTATCTCGGTATTAATATATTGTGTGCCATTGGCGTAGCCATGGGGAAGCGATTCAGGATCGAAATAAACAACACTTTCCACGATTATCCCGGACTTTTCTATGTAATGGTAGGATATCCAAGCATTGGTAAAACTCCTCCCACCCGTCTTATCCTCAAACCCCTGCTAGTACGTAACCGGGAACTTGCTTTGCAATATAATAGAGAGCTGGAATCTTTTTACCAGAAACTAGAGAAATATGAAAACACTAAAGATAAAGAAGGAGTAAATAAACCTAAACCACCACGTAAAACCTACTTTATCACACAAGATTACACCTTGGAATGGCTAGTTTATGCTCTTGAATGCTCAAAAAACGGAATGCTTTTATATCAGGATGAAATAAGCCGGTGGACCAAAAACTCTATGAGATATACAAAGGGTATGGACGAAAGCACATTCTGGAATGAAAGATATAACCATAGTGACCTTATATACAACCGTAAGAGTGAAGACTATAATATCGTCGTAACAGAGCCATTAATTTCTGTTATCGGAGGAACTCAAATCGAGCAATTGAAACACTTGATTGATGGTGATAAAACAGAGAATGGATTCATGTCTCGTTTATTATTCGCATATCCACTCGATCAAAAAATAGAATTAGCAGAAGATGATAATGTCCCGGAGCATGAATTAACTTGGTGGAATTCTCTTATTGAAGACATTCTCAATCTGAAAGTTATTTACGATGAAAAGGAAACAAACGTAATTCCTCAAAATTTAAAGCTCTCGCAATCAGCAAAAGTTCGATACATGGAATGGAAGAGAGACAATATTCAAATGATTAATGAAATGAATGAAAGCGGTAACATTATTCTTGGCAGTTACTTTGGAAAATTGAGCACTGCTTTAGGACGCCTATGTCTCATTATTCAAGCAGAACGCTGGAGTTGCGGAGAAGCTAAATTAGAAGAGATTGACTTATCAACAGTAGAACGAGCTATCCTACTAATCGAGTATTTCAGAAAAGTCTTCTATCGAATCTACTTTTATTTCTTTGTCGAAAATGATATCCATCTGTCAGAACTTGAAAGAAAAGTCTATTCAGCTTTACCGGAAGAGTTTGAAACTAAGACAGGGAAAGACATTGCCGTAAAATTGGGTATGCCTGCCCGTACCTTCGATAGATTCGTAAGTGACAGTCAAAGGTCAGACAAACTATTTAGTAAGTTAAAACATGGCATCTACAAAAAGATATATAATTTATAAAAGGTGTGGCGAATCCGGCAATTTTGGCGATTTGATAATCCTAAGAAAAAAAACAAACGGATGAACATTACTGGCGAATCCGGCAATTTTGGCAATTTAAGTTTATCTTTCATAAAACAAAGACACTATGGGCTATAGATTTACACTGGAAAAATACGACCGATACAAAAGGAACAGGTACACCTGTCCATCCTGCGGTCACAAAAGAGAATTCACACGATACATTGATACCATGGGAGAATTTGTATTTCCCGAATATGTAGGAAAATGTAACCGGATCAATAATTGCGGTTATCACTATACCCCATCAGATTTTTTCAAAGAAAATCCTGATGCCTTGAAAAAGGTATCAGAAGAAAATCCCAACAACCAACCAACAACTGTAGTATTCAACAAACAAAGCCCTACCCTTTCACAAAAAATCGATCAAATCAGCAAATGTGTCATGCATAAATCCTGCAATGAACGTTGGTTCAGTCAGAACAACCTATTCCTATTCCTCCTTTCTAAAATTGGCATCAAAGAAACCACAAGATTATTTAAAGAATATAATGTAGGAACAGCCAAAAAATGGAATGGAGCTGCCACAGTTTTTTGGTATGTCACTATTGATAGGGAAATACGCACTGGAAAAATTATGCTTTATCATAAAAATGGGCATAGAGTTAAGGAAGGATATTCCAGGATCAGCTGGGCACATACAGAATTAAATCTCAAAAATTTCAATTTACAATTATGCTTCTTCGGAGAACATCTCCTTAATTTAGATCCGGACAAACCAGTTGGTATTGTAGAAAGTGAGAAGTCGGCAATTATTTGTTCTGCATACATGAAAGAATTTATATGGATAGCAGCTGGTGGTAAAAATGGTTGTTTAAACTCAAGATATCCGATATTATGGAACAGAAAAATATGCCTTTTTCCCGATTCCAAAGCATACGATACATGGCACAAATTCTACATGAAGCTCAAATCTGAAAACTATTCAATTACAATATCCAATCTATTAGAGTATAAGACAACCGAGGAACAATGGAATGCCGGAATCGACATAGCTGACATCTTACTCCAACAGCCACTTCAGGAAGTGACATTAAACTATTTCCTACATAATAATCCTCACCTACAATTACTTATAGACACCTTCAGCTTAGAACTGGTAAATAATATTCAATAAATATTTAATAAACAAGTATAAATAACGCACTTACACAAACAAGCAATTGCACATCTACCCACTCCATTATTATACAGATAATCAAAACAATAATATACGATATATTAAATTAAATGTATTTATTATACTTATATCAAGCAAGTTTTGATATGTCATTTATTTTTGTTATATTTGTATATAAAAGCAATAATACACTATGGATTTTAAGAAGTTAAATAAAGAACAAGAAAAAGCTGTCAAATTTGACAACAAACACTTATTACTACTTGCAGGAGCTGGTACTGGAAAGACAGCAACCATCGTTTCAAGAGCCGTATGGCTAATTAATCACGGGATAGATCCAGCACGGATAAAAATAATATCTTTTACAAAAAAATCAGCAAATGAAATTGCTGCAAGAACTGCAAGCCTATTAACAAGCATTGGAGTTAAGAGCCCTTCTCAAGGTGCAACCTTCCACGGATGGTGTCTTGAGATTATACGGTCTAACCCGGCAGCCTTTAATATGAATAAATGGACTGTCATTGACACTGATGACCAAGAAGTAATCATGAAACATGTCCTTGATAACAAGGCTCTTTCCATACCTAAAGAGATCAGAGCCTCAGACATGTTAGCCATACGTTCCTATCAGATTAACACCGATTGCGAATTAAAAGAAGCTATATGTAAAACAGCAAGAAAAAACGGTCAACTTAACATTGAATCACTAATAGAAGACTCAGATAATATCAAAGATACTATCAAACTTTACGAGCAATACAAAAGTACACATCAATATTTAGATTATGATGATATCTTAGCCATATCCGTAAACACGCTATCTCAAAACAAAGAACTATGCGCTAAAGTTACATCCATGTATGACCATATATTGGTAGATGAGATGCAAGATACCAATCCTCTCCAATGGAAACTGCTCGAATTATTCATGTCATCGTGCCACCTGTTTTGCGTAGGGGACGATGCACAATCAATCTACGCTTTCCGCGGGGCCGATTTCAATTCAATCCATTCTTTCAATGAACGAGTACCTGACTCCACGATAATGAAGCTTACCCGGAACTACCGAAGCACACAAGCAATTCTGGATGTTTCAAACCAATTATTAAAACTGTCTCCATTACAGTATAATAAAGAATTAACAGCTGCAAACAAAAAAGGGAAGAAACCATTGCTTGTATTCGTTAATAACAAATATGAAGAAGCAGCCTTTATTAAACGGAATATACAAAAACATATCAAAGCAGGAGCGAAATATGCTAGCCACATGGTCCTAGCCAGAAATGCTTACCAAGCCAAGCAGGTGGAAACATCATTTCTTACCAGCCAAATACCCTATGTCTTATTTGGTGGCATATCTCTTATGAAATCCGCCCACGTAAGAGACATTATCTCAGTTCTAAGAATCATAGCCAATCCGCAAGATGAGCTGGCGTGGATGAGATACCTTGAACTGTGGCCAGGCATTGGTAAAGCAAAAATGAAGAAAGCTATAGAAAACATAGTAACCAAGAAAAACATACAGGAAATAATTGACTATCTTATAAACATCGAAATATTTACATTACCGGCTAAAGTTATAAATGGCGCCTGTATGCATGCTAATAATCCAGCTTCATGCTTAACCAACACTACAGAAGCAATGGACGACCTCCTCAAAAACAAATATGCCAAAGATTGGGAACGAAGGAAAAAAGATTTCACCGCTCTGATTGAGGTTGCCTTAAACTCCAAATCCGGAATTTCCGGCTTTATCAATGACTTTTTAGTAGACTCAAGCATTGACGGAAACAGTTTGCGGGATGATGCAGTTATTATATCTACCATCCACTCAGCCAAAGGCTTAGAGGCGGATTATTGCTACATCATAGATTTAAATGTCGGTAACTACCCATGCGATATTGCTATAAAAGACGGGATCAATGCAATTGAAGAAGAACGAAGATGCCTGTATGTAGCACTCACAAGAGCCAAAAAGCAACTTGCCATCACGACGGAATATAACACATGGATGCAGACCAAACCCATCCGTTCAAAAAACACTCCAATGAAAGTTGGAGATACATATATCGCAATTCATCCTACTCCCTCCGTTCCTCCCTTCAAAACAGCAAAAATCACTTCAATAAACGGAAATGATATTTGCTTCCACGTAGGCGGTAAGACACTATATAAATCCTTATCAGAATTCTCAAATACTTACAAGCCACAAAAAGAAGAATTTCCCGGTCTCTCTATACCCCAGTTCTTTTTTTCAAAGATATCTCCGAATCTTTTTGAATGTATATCAGGAACCCAACAATCTTCATCAGAAACAACTTCAAAAACAAACAGTAGCTCTAAATTTCATTTTTTCCAATGATGAATATTCTTAAAACATACCATAAGACTTTATTGATTACCCAAAAGCTCATCAATATGGTCATAAAAGAAACGCCGGTAGAATCAGGATGCATTCTTACCTCCTATCTGCTCTTCCTATGCACCGGAGAGAACTCATGGCTCTATTACGGTATTGTCGCTACATGTGCTTTACATTACTTAAACGGCACTAAGCATTATCACGTAGGCCCATTCATTTACCTTCTGTTCCTTTTCTGTGCTTTCTATGCCAATTTTCCCAACACACTACTTTGCACATCAACACTCACAGCCCTGCTATGTCTATCCCTGAATAACAAAAAACGCATATCGATGCGAATCAGCCAAGTCTGCAAGCATTTCCTCATTGCATTTTATTGTACCGCATATATACTATTTGCCTCAGTCGCCGTATATGTCATAGCCTCTATTATCATCAAAATGCCAGAAGAATTAAAACAGGTATTAAGCCATGCGTGCATTTTTATATTTTCAGTTATCCTGCCGACTCTTTTTCTTACAATAGACACCCACAGACAATACGAAGCACCAACTATCCCCAAGACATTTGGTTGGATACAGCTCATCTTTATAGAAACAGCTATTCAAGCAGGAATAATTTATTTAGGATTTTGTATCCTTCAAATGGCTTCACGCTCCCTTGTACCTCGCCCCTACGTCGTCTACATCATTATAGCAGCAATCATCACCATTGAAACAAGTGCCAAACTGCACGAATGGTCACCTAAAGATTGGAACAATTCATTTTTCACACACCGAAATCTCTACTACATTCCCCTTATCTTTTTAGGAATTGCAGCTCTTTACATTGAAATTTCACTAGTAGGATACCGGCCGCGCACATTAGCAGCTTCCATATTATTAGGATGGATTTCGATTATTTGTATAGCAAGATTAGTCAAATGCCGCTGCATCACAACACAGGAACGCAATATAAGCCTATACACCTCTATCATCTTAACGATAATAATAGGTATATCAACCGTCATTTTTTAGGAATTCAGTCACTGGAAGCCTTTTTAGTGACCCGACGATTTACATTAATACCATTGTTTTTCAATATTCGGTAAACCGAACTGTTACTACTAAATCCAGTTTCTTCTTTTATGCCTCTAAGTCCAACTCCATTGTTATATAATTCAACACAACGCTTTTCACGTTCCTCCCTGGTAATTTGAAACGAAGACTTCTTTTTCTTTCTGGCAGCGTTAATCCTTGAAGTAGAAATCTTCGAAGCAAGGATGTCACCTGGAAAAGAACCGATGGCATCAACTAATTGAGAAGTGGATGAAGGGAACATTTCATCAAATGTGTCAAATTTGTCTTTCAGTGAAATTACACGTATTTTCTTTATTCGGCATATTTCAAAGAAAGATGCGAGTTGGACAACCCCTCTTAGAGCATTACTAAGACGAAGAATAACAATTTCATCATTTCTACCGACTTCTCTAAGCAGTTTTTTCCACTTCGGACGCTTTCCCTCATCCTCTGCTTGTTCTACAAAAACCTTATCACACCCGGCAGCCTCCAATTTATTGATATCATCTTCATTCTTACTTTCAGGCAACATGATATAACCTAGTCTCATTTTGCAAATATTTGTTTATTAATCAATGCAAAGGTACAATTTATATTTCAAAAACAAAATATCGTACTTAAAATCGTATTTCTTTATTTACTATTAACGATTTTTACTAGTACAAATAATACAACATATTAATTTACATATAAGACTAATACAAATCATTATACATCTTATTATCTGCACATTATGTTACATATAATCAATTATTTTTCAAGACATAAAAGAAATACAACGAAATACCTTAAAAACATTTATTTCCCATTTTTTGATATTTGATTTATCATAATATACAAAATATAGTACATCAAATATTGTACATTATCTCATACAATCGAGCAATATATTTATCAGTTTATACAACTAATAAAGAAGATAATCAATAGTATATCAGCACCTTTACAATGTACGATAAATGAATTATCTCAATGTATGATACTATAAATTTCATTAAAGCATTTATGTTCGATATTATATTATAACTCATTATTCATACTTTTGTACGCAAAAGAATATAATACTAAAAGAATAAGATTTCCCCTTTAACAACAAAAATAAATATGACTAAAATCGCTTATATAATACATATAATCAATATAATAGGAGGATTTATAAAATTCCTGAATGATTGGTGCATATTTAGCATTTATGTAATATACCAAATATACAGTTATAACAAATTATTTTGTATCAAATCATACATTAATTATTGTACATCATTTATCACATGCAGAACAAACAATCAAGCCATTTTGAATTATTATTGTATAATATAAAAACGATTTCATTCTCTATGAAACACCAGCTAAAATGCTATTTATTAGTTATGCTCATTTTTATTTCTTGTAACTTGAAAAATGAAAAGTCTAAGATTTATAATAAGGAGAACGCCATAACTACCTATGAAGAATTCCAAAACAAACTCCATAATACCCAATTGGCTTCAACTAACGATTTGCTCAACAAACTTGAAGAATGGAGAATATTGGAAGATACCGTATTACACTATCTAATATCCGACAGTATTCAGGACCAAACTCGTAATGTACAAGACATGACTCGTTGTGCGGTTATCCGAAATGGAATAACAACTGAAATTATTCGACTGACAGATAGCCAGCTACGCACCTATGGAGACATTATTGATGTTCAACAATCTTTTAATGATTACAACTTAAATGACAGATATCCTGACACATTCCACAATGCAGAATGTTTCTTTAATAGATTAATAATCCAAAAGCATAAGGATAAGAACGCACACGAAATTATGACTCAATATACAAATCAATTACTCTATTGGAAATCTAAAGAATTTTCTTCAAAACATGATATGTTGGAATTTATCAAGGAAGAAGACTATCATTTCTCATACTTTCTCGACCATTTGTATGATTACGATAGTAGATCAGTAAAATCCATTATTACGATGACAGATAATATTTCAAAACTGATGTACGAGTCAGCAAAAACAGGAAAATTGGATATGAATGAACTTAAAATATATCTGGGAATCAGAACCAACAGACGTTTAATACAAAATGCCAATAAATGCGCTAGTGCCATCCGATTAAAACAGATTAAAACGCCCGAACAGGCCGAAATGACTGTTTCTATATTATTGAATCCTTATTCAAACTACAATCGGATGTGCGCAGGAATGCGTACAAAAGAGCAAACAAAAGCACTACATTCATTAGGAAAAGAAATACCTTCACTGCTTAACTATCTGAAGCAGCAAGGATTAATCCGTAAGAATATATCCGACAGCCTTCCTAATATGATGATAAAAGAACATATTCTAATAACAATGAAATAGAAATGGGAAAAATAATTGGAATCGATTTAGGAACAACTAATTCTTGCGTTGCCATATATGAAGGTAAAGACACAACAGTCATTCCCAATAGTGAAGGAAAGAAAACAACTCCTTCAATAGTCGCAATCACCCCAAATGGCTTAAAGGTTGGAGAATCAGCTAAAAGGCAATCCATTACCAATCCTAGCCGCACTATTTTCTCCATAAAGCGTTTCATTGGAGAAAAATATGCAACAATGAAAAAGAAAGCAGAAGTAATGCCCTATAAACTACAGGCATCATCTGATGGGAAATTAATGGTCTTAATTGACGAAAAACCATATACTCCACAAGAAATATCTGCTTATATTCTCCAAAAGATGAAGAAAACAGCAGAAGAATATCTAGGAATTCAAATATCCGAGGCCGTAATAACTGTACCTGCCTACTTTTCCGAAACACAGCGACAGGCGACCAAAGAAGCAGGCGTGATAGCTGGGCTGGAAGTCAAACGGATTCTTAATGAACCGACAGCAGCTGCACTTGCTTTTGGTATAAAAAATGACGTGCCTGGAAAAACCGTAGTGTTCGATTTCGGTGGCGGTACATTCGACATTTCCATTTTAGATTGCCATAATGGGTTTTATGAAGTAATGGCTACTTGTGGAAACACTCATTTGGGAGGAGATGATTTCGATTATGCAGTAATGAAATGGCTGATAGAAGAATTCAATCAGGAATATCAAATAAATTTATGGGAATTTTCCGAAGCAGTCCAAAGAATAAAAGAAGCAGCGGAACGTGCTAAGATTGAGTTATCATCCAATGAATTCACCGAAATTAATATACCCTATTTAATGCCGGTAGATAATATTCCGCGGCATCTCCTTCGTACCCTGACTCGGGTCAAGTTCGAGGAACTGATTTCTCCTCTGATGGAGCAATGCTATCAGCCATGCGCGCAGGCACTTCAAACAGCCGGAATTACCATTAGCGAAATTGACCATGTCCTGTTAGTTGGAGGCTCCACCTGCATTCCGAGCGTACAGAAAATGGTTAAGAATTATTTTGGGGTAGAACCCTTAAAGTGTTCTAATCCTGATGAAATAGTTGCTGTAGGAGCCGCTCTTGAAGGAGCTATTATCAACAAAGATTTAGATAATGTCATCCTGATGGATGTTACCCCTTTATCACTGGGTGTCGAAACTGAAGGCGGTATAATGGCACCTATTATCATCGCAAATGAAACTATACCTATTCGTAGAAAAGAAATATTTACAACATCACAGGATGGTCAAAAAACTGTTACTATTCATATTCTACAAGGAGAAGGTTACTTTGCCAGAGTAAACAAATCTATCGGATATTTCAACTTGACCGGTATCCCTCCCATGGAAGCAGGAAAACCGCAAATTGGAGTTACTTTCGATATTGATAAAGATGGTTTGCTCACCGTAACCGCGCAGGACGAAGATACGGGAAATACAAATATGCTTTGCATCGAGAGATCCGGAAATCTTTCTTCAGAAGAAATTGAACGGATGAAAGCCGAAGCCCAAGCTAACGAACGGATAGACAAGAAACGCCTTGAATGGATACAGGCATATACGCGTTCCGAACGCAATATCAACCAAATAAAAAGTTGGATGAAACAAATGAGCCATAAAATGAACGTTGAGGACATTGCAATCCTCAATTCTCTTATAGCCCAGCATACAAAAATTTGTCAAGAGGAAAATCTTCAAGCTTTGAAATGCACTGTCAAAGAATTGAACACCGCATGGGAAAACGCCCGAAGAAATCTTAATAAAGAATCAGTTTAAAAAAAGAGAATATTATGAATACCCTGAAGAGAGCTAAATTTGAGAGCATTGCAAAACTCACAATGCCGGAATTCTTCGACACGGAGAATGTCACAGAAATAGAAGTCCTGGAGGATTGGGAAAAGTATAATTACCATCTTGAAACACCATTAACCCTGAATCAGGTTATGGATATTCTAGAAGAACAGAATGATATACTTATTCTATATCATTTCATCCCCTCCAAGGCAGTTTTATGTGCACGCACTTGCTGCGGTGTATCCAATCCTGAAATGGAGTACATGATAAAAATCTCGGCTACAACTGACGACCGTGGACTGTGTGATACAATTTATTTGACTATCTTTAGTTCATTGGAAATCATGCTTGGTGAGATTTCATGTGAGAAAAAGAGAATGAAAGAACGATTTAATTTCGATTTCGAAGACACCTATTGTGTTTTTCTAGCCTTGTTATCATAAACAAAAAAATTTCACATGATCATGGTGACAGGATAGCGGACTTTTCCAGCAGGCAGGTTCACTCTTCTGTCACCAATCATTATCTGGCATAAAACAAACCCTAAAACCATTTTTACTCCACAGCATGGATATTACTATTTATAGAGAAATGATTCAGCTTATCAACAATCATTGCCAATGGGCCATTGTCGATGATAAACTATATGATAATGACGAAAATCAGTACAGTATAAATAAAGCAAAACCAACGAAAGCTTTGTTTGTCAGATTCCGGATAGGCAGCCAAACGTCCAAAAGCGAAGATGCTCTGCCAGTATGGGAATGGAATTTAGAAAAAGCATTGGTTATATTAGAGTCTGACAATAATTTCAAGCACCGGGTTAAAATGCACGCTTGTACACCTGATGACGCGGATCGTTGGCTTCAGATAGCAGTATTCGGAACAATAATATTCAAATAAGCATGAAGAAAAAGTATATTATTCTCCTTCTAATGGTCGCTTGTACTGGTACAGCAATGATTTTACAGTACATTGAGATGAATTTGACAATACGGACCATATTAGTTACCATACTTATGGCTTTTCTTTTTTCCATCCGTATGGTTCTCACAATACATGACGATAAAGCCTAGTAATAAACAAGAAAGCCCCATTTATAATACCATGCTGCCCATATTTATACAGCCCAACCTTTTTTATTACCATTCCTGCTACCCCCTTTTACGATTTTTGGAATAAAAATGTTTTTCATTTGGCATAAAGCCTCTATTGTCGGATATGATTTTCTGATGCAAATTTCAAACATATCTGTTTTTGATTACACAAATCCAAGTAAAATTTCTCTCTAAATCTTCCTTTATCTGCGGATAAAGAGTATTTAGAAAGAAAGATTTGTTTCATACACAGAATGTTTAAAGGAAAGCACAGAAAACAACAAACCGACAATAGAAGGTAAAAGCCTTCGACGATAGGGAATAAAAAATTAAACAATATGAAATTCCTTGTAACATCAACTGCATTATCAAACAAACTGTCAGCTATGGCAAAAGTTATGAGCACAAAAGCCGTACAACCCATTCTTTCCAGTTTTCTTTTTGAACTGAACGGAGAATACCTCCAAATCACTGCCTCAGACGGAGACTGTTTCCATTGTAGCACATTGGCAGTAGCAACAGCAGAAGGCAATGGAAAAATCTGCCTGCCCGCCGAAAGGCTACTGGACGCCCTCAAAAATCTGCCAGAACAACCCATAGGGTTTACTATCAATGATACGACTTTTGAAGTTACTATCAAATATAGCAATGGAAAATATGACCTCGTAGGCTGTTCAGCCGATGAATACACTGTACCTTCTCCACTTAGTGATATTGAAACACAGATAGAAATAGAAGCAACTACATTGAACACCGCAATCGCTCAATCATTGTTTGCTGTTTCATATAATGAACTACATCCGATTATTAATGGGATTTATATCACCACCCAAGAGGGAGTTCTCCAATGTGCAGCTTCTGACGGACAAAAACTGATCCGCAACACTTACAAGATTGAGCAGCCGATAGAGAAAATAAGCTTTGTATTACCGACTAAGGCAGCTAAGCTTGTAAAAAGTCTTACAAATAAGATTACAGCACCTGTCAAAATCAGTCACAATGGAAGAGAAGCCATATTCAACATTGATAACGACATATTCCGCTGCCGTCTTTTAGAAGGAAAATATCCGAACTACAACGGTATCATCCCAAGAAACAGCAACAACAACGCAACCATAGACAGAGATGAATTGCTGTCCACTCTTAAACGAGTGGGGATATTTTCAAGCGTAGCAAATGGAAGCATCGAGATGAATTTCTCCGGTGTTAGCCTTGACGTGTCCGGAAAAGACATAGATTACTCCACATCAGCAAAAGAAACACTGTTTTGTAACTATTCGGGTGAAAATTTACGTATCGGTTTTAAATGTGAACTTCTCCGGCAAATCCTCGAAAATTTCACAAGCAAAGAAATCACCTTCTCTATGGGAGATTGTTCAAGAGCAGCAATCATCAAGCCAATTAGCGAAGACGAGAAAACAGAAAATCTATCGCTGCTTATCCCAATGGTGTTAGCTTAAAGGCATCAAACCATAAATCCCCGTACACTCCAAATCCTGTGTACAAGGCAATATAATTTACACAAAGAATTCAATTTATAATATAGAAATAATGGGAAAGAAAAAGAAATGGAAAATCCAACAGAAACGTCAACATCGAGAAATGGTCAGTCTTTTAAATAAAGAATTCGTTGACATTGTCTTCCGTTGGGAAATCAATGGTAAAATTTACCGGTGCAAGAAAAGACGACTATATTCACGAGGACGACAGACAAGTGCTTTCGATTTGGAACAAGCTGCTCAAATCATATACATGTGGGATAAAATTTGTGACGGAGGTGTAACTTATGGCGATGAAGCCATACATGACTTAGTTAAAATATTACCTAATGACAGTGGCATGACAGAACAGCAACTCTTTAAAAAGTATTGGGTAGATACGGATGCGACAATAGACAAAATATTTCAGGAACAAGCAGAGCTATACATGAAACATGGTTATGTGAACACATTTGACGAATACATTGAAGACAGAGCCGGATGCTTAATGGATCAATTCTCCCACAATTCTTTAGCTGTAAAACAGGCTCTTTTGTGGTTTATCTTCAAATATGCTGAAAATCAGTCATTCGATGAATTGAAAACAGAAATAGCACAAATTCCACAGAAAATCATCAATATGGTTGATAAGCTTGTAAACGACAGCAACACACAGCAAGAAGAAAATAAAAAGAAATTCGAAGAATTCAACAAGAAATAATCAAACAATAGACACCAATCAATGAAATCATAGCAGAAATAGTTCGTTTGCCCTCAAATGAATAAAACGGTCTGATAGGGAAAGAAGCACATCTTTCCCTATACAGTCCCACCACTCCCCGCAATCTCCTTTTATAGTAATTAACCCAATTTCCTCTTTTTATGACAAACAAGTTTTATCTCCCTTTGTACATATCTCCCTCCACTTGTCACACACACATAGTTATGTCCTCCACGTAAAGCCTGACCTTTTTTTCCGCGAAGTTGATTGCGTATTTCTCATTCCGATGCAAGGTACGCCTCTGGCTTTTCCCGTTGAAAAATCTTCCTTTTTCGGATAAAAAGGTATTTTTCAGTGAAACCTTGCAGGAATAACACGCAATCAGGAAAGCCGAAAAAAACAATCAGACTTTACGGTGAATGGTAAATCGTAGGGAAAGAAAATTCAAATAAAAGATTAATTTAAAAAAGAAAGGAACCAAGAACATGGCATGGTTAGCTATTGCAAAAAACGGTACGGAATATATAACCGCAGAGAAACCGAATTATCTGATTTCTTTAGATTTATGGTGGAGTGAGTATAGCAGAATCGAACTGCCCTCCGGTTGTATTAAAAAGATATTAGGCAGAGAGATCACCGTTAATGAATCTCCGGTAGAAATTTAAATTTATATCCCGATGATTACTACAAAAGAACAAGCATACGAATTTTTCAAATTTCTGTGCAATGCCACTGGAATCGATCTTGAAGCTCTGTTGTTCGCAGAGAAGAACGAGCCTTCAACAATCAGCGTTATGCTCCAAAAACGCGAACTATTCGACATCTATTGCCTCAATATGGCAGGAGAATATGACCGTGCGGTTAATGCATCCGCCGATTTCCTCAAGATGTGTATCAGCAACCTCAAAATGAAAGAGTTTGACGCCCATTCTTTGAAAGAAATTAGCAACTTTTATCTCGAAGCCGCCCAATGGATTGAATTCTACGACCAGTTCGCGGCAAAAGACCGTACATCATGGCAACAATTCGTTAAAAGCATCCCCTTACTTACCGATGAAGAGCAGACTGCTGAAGCATTGCAGTCAGACCACCGGGATATGAACGAAGTTGAAAAGACACTAAAGTATATGTCGGTACGAAGATATACGGGAGCCGGAAATATCTCTATTGAATCCGAAGGTTTTATAGTAACCGATGCATTCGTCATGTGCGACAACTTGTCAAGCCTACTGTCCGGTTTGAAAACTCCGAATGACGACCACATTCACATCACTGTAATGCTCAAACTTGATAGACACATTTGGATGTCTTACTTCATCATAGCCGTCCAATACCGAGACAATATATGGTTGGCAGACGATGGCTACAGTTATGCCAACCCACATGCAAAGGAAGGTATAGCCGGGCGGGGTTCCGCACGCATACGCGAAGAAATAATCAACAACAGCATCCTGCCGTATGAATGGATAAATTGGATAGATGAGCAACGGACAACTCACCGGGAAATTACCCGAAATGGCACATATACAGGAGAACTCTATATCAAACAAATTACACAGGATTGGACAACCCAGGCAAAAATATTGTCCTACCTACTTTTCGGTAAACTGATAGATAAGATAATCATTGAATGCCCCACACAAGAAATCAGTACGTTCTCTGCTTTCGCAATCAAAGATAGTAAACTATTGAACGATGCCAGTCCAACACTCCTTGTCGAAAAAGACACGATAAACAAAGAGTTTCAATGCGGACACCTGCATGAACAATGCCAAGCCTACTTGGACGAACTGTACATTCCTCAAAGGGACAACACCGCTATAGTCCGCCTATCTACGTATGACATCATTCAGAGATTGGACGGTAATAACACACTCTGTACAGCCAAACAATACCATGAACTTATTGCCTGGTCCATCAAGGAGGACGAACGCATACAATTACAAGCCGGACTGGATACCCTCTCTGAGGACATTGAGAAACAGCGTATCAGCCTATGCTCCATGATTGAGAACAATCTGCCCAACATACTTCCTTACCTATATTATGGCGATAATGTATATTACATTTTAGACGACCATAATTATCAAGGCTTTGGGAGTAGTACAGGAGGCAGGACAATCTACCCTTTTACAGGCGACTATTGGAGCTATGGTATGAAGTCAATCGGCAAAGACCTCTGCCCCAACTGCAAGAACCATGCCGGCAACCCAAAGAGAATGATAGGAATCAGTGTTATACATTATCGTCAGCTCATGTGGCTGTGCGGCATAACAGATCGTGAACAACTACCGCCTTACTATCGGAATTTCATGCGGAGCGACTTAATACCATATCACGGCAATACGCTCCTTGACAATGTGAATCCGACTTATACACTCAAAGACCCATGTTCGAGCAAGCACAAAAACGGTTTTGGCATTAATATCCACTTGTGCGGATATTGCATGAACCGACTTAGAAAGCTGAATCGGAAAGGAGAAACCGTATATATCCACTTCTCGCTGAGCAATGCTAGTGTCACCTATTATGAAGTGAAGTAGCAGTATATAAGGAAAGATAAGGAAGGAACCAATATCCCTTCCCTATCTTTTTACCATTTATACAAGTTCAAACAAGTAACAAAGATCCTTGTCCTTTTAGATAGTCACTCTTATATTTAAAACCATAGACAGAATACGCCCCCAAAAAGAAAAAAGTATTGTTTAGGGTAAAAAAGGAACAACGTCATATGCTATTTTTTCTCGTTACTAACTTATTTACAAATATCAATCCAGTGAATAAACAACCAGTCCCAATAAGCGGATAAATAAAGTCGCATAAGACTCCAAGTATATTCAGTCACCGTCCATCTCCTTAAAAGCCATCCAAACTGACAACTTGCAGCAAAAGGTTTGTAATTTGCCAATCTAAAAGATTTTAGTCTAAATAGATAAAAGCGAGACACATAAAAACAGACTAACTTGCCAAAACAAACAATAACATTATAACTTGGAGTTGAATAAAATATAGCTTATAAACCCTATAAATTATCAACATATTTATAACCATAAGAAGCCTAAACCACCACAAAAAAAATGTTATCACTATCAGTAAAAGAGTGAAAGCTGTCAATGCACATTATAGATTCGACTATTTTATTCATCGTATTATTGTTAGTGATTAAAATATAAGGAACAAAACAATAAGGTATGGCATTATATTATCAACCAATTTATTTTTTATAATCTTCTGTCCGAAATATTTTTTGGCAAACCAATCAAACAAGATACTAATCAAACCAAAAAACAATAAATAACATTGTAATGATACTCTAAAAATATCAGAAAAGAAGAATAAATTCAAAGGCTGTTCTCCGGCGGTAAATGCAAAACATTTCTCGAAGTTTTCAACATTTCGACTTTTACATAAATAGAAATATACCCTGTTTGCTTGTTTTAGCTTATTTCTATGTAAAAATATTCTTCTTTGAATACCAATAACAGGAGCCCAATCATAAGTACATTCTACTTTCTTCTCAATTACCTGCCCTTTTTCAGCATCATGTACTTGTAAAAAAGTTAGTCTTCGAAGTGAGAAACCTCCTCTACCACCAGTACTTATAAGGCTTATATCCATTTTCCCACCTTCTTTTCTATCAATATAAACCAATTGTGAATTAGTAATATAATATATAGCTAAATATACACTCCAACAAGCGCCCACAGATAGCAATACCTTTAGAGTATTATTTAATATTTTCAAATTAAATAGTAGCTTCATATTCCATTATTTTACTCATTTCCGACTGTTCTGCCTTCAAACTGTCTTGATAATCTTGAATTATTTTCTTCAATATTGGACTTTTTGCCATACTTAATATATCTTCTAAGAAAGAAATTCCCAGTGCAGAAAGAATATTACTCTTTGTGAATGATTCTTTGAATCCACCAACAACTTCAGATTTATAGCTAGACGAATTATATTGCAAACCACGTGTAATTTCAGTACGTGTACCACCTTCGATATAACCGGTGCGATCACTCATTCGTATTTCTGCATCATAATTAATTGTTGTTGTTGAGCTCTTGCTAAGTAGTGCACCTTTTTGTACATCTGTTGCTGTATTAGTTCTTCCCAAAGACTCTTCATTACTACCATTAACGAATCTATATGATTCATATGTACTTGTATGCTTTGTTTCATATGTAGAAACTCCATTGTCATATCCATCATTAGGTAAATTAGGTGTATAGTCCATACATTTTTGATTATCATCTTGAATATTGGCAATATTTACATTAACTGTATTTTCATTAACCAAATCACTCCAACCAATAAAATCTTTTCCCAAATCAATTCCTAAACTAACCAATTCGCCACCCCCATAACTAGCAGCAATATAAGCACCTACTTTCCCAAGACATTTTAATCCTATCTTCCCTCCGAAATTAGTAAATCCCTCTAAAACACCTCTCCCCATTGTAACAATTCCTTTGAACATTCCCACAAAACTACAACTAAAAGCCATAACAGCAATAATACCTACATCGAACGCTGTATTTAGCCTATTAAGTTTTAAAGCTGTATCAGAAGCTGTTTTAGAATAAAATATCATAATACTACCGCCTAATTTACATGACATCACTGAATTCTCAAGGATTATGTATTTATCCTCTATTTCAACCATAGGATGGAATGGCTCCCAATCGGAGGTAAGCATTCCACATATACAAGGAACTAAAGCTCCTAAAAAACCTCCTCCTACCGCTCCAGCAGCAGAAATGCCACCAACTATAGCAGCACCAGCTAATCCGCCTGTGGCAATAGTTGCAGCAGCAATAAAGCCGGCAATTAAGGCTCCAGCAAATGCTCCAGCAATTGCTACCATTGCACAATTACAATTAGCCCCCATCCTGTCTTGTACAGTTGCAACTAACTTGCCATTTTCCATTGTTACTGATTGTTGGCTTGCTACTTTTAACTGTTGTTTAGTTAACCCTTTTGTACATAATACATAAACTTCACTTGGAACTAATAATTGCGACATATATACTATTCTCCTTCTAATTTTATATTAAACGTTTGTCTTAAATACAATCCTTTAGCTGTTTCTTCCTTCAGTTCTGCTATAACTTGGTTTAGTATTCCTCCATTCATTTTGTATTCATAATGAGCATTATAATGACAATTATAATTAAAATCTATGCCCTCCATCATTTTTTGATAGGTGTTTTTGTATTTTTTCTGAAAGTCACTATTTGAATACCCATTTGCCTCATGCAAAAATCGCATTCTAAGATTTGACATAGACAACAGTGTTTCCTTAATCGCAAAACTAATATTTTCAGTACTATAAAGTGATGAGGAAATACAGACTTTTCTTAATGGATTACTTTTTCTACTCCCATACACAGGTGGCAAAAAAAGTATATACAATATTGAAGAGCTGATTAAGTCTATTGTATTGCTATAATCTTTGTCTCCACCTTGTAATATCAACTGTATATTTTTATCATCTTTCAGTTTTACCAATTCTCCATCTCTTAAATTTATCCATTTTTGTAATATATCAACTTGGTTGAGAACCTTTATTGGAACACCATTCTCATCAAGTTTAAGATTTAATGTTGAAATGGGTATATTAAACAGACTCATAAAATCAATTAACTTCTTATATTGCTCATTATACTTAATCACCCTATGTTCTACCATAGAAATTTGGACATTATATCCTCCATCTATTGGTTTAAAGAAATCAATATTCCAAACAAAATTTGTTTCCGTATAATTAACTTTTAATTCATTGAAAACAAATTCAGTAGTTTGTTTAATATTATAAGATAACGGGAAATTTAATCCTTGTGGATCAAATTTTATATTAGATTCTGCTATCTTTTGTGAAAATAATCCCATATTTTTAGTTTAGTTTAATTTTTCCTTTGTCTATAGTTGTATTTCCACCTGTAATAGTATTTGTTCCATAAATAGTGTTATCCCCACCCTCTATTCGATTATTTCCACTCTTTATGCATATTTCACTATCTTCAGTATCAACCACTAAATTATCAGGAGTCTTACCTTTACCTATTTTTATTGATTTATTCCCATCTAATACTATATATTGAGTATCCAGCAATTTAATACTAACAGAAGATTTTATTTCAATCTCACCTTTTTTATTAACACTTAATAAATTACTTCCACATTGCAATGTTATTGAATTCATTGCTTTTATAATAATATTACCATTTCCATCAATCTCCAGGCAATCACATGTTCCACATTTATCATATATCGTTACGCTCCCCTTTTCATCATCTAATTTTAATGCATTACCACTCCGTGACACAATACTTTTCCCTTTGTTTCCTTGCCCTCCACCGGTACCGGTTCGTTCCGAAAACAAACTTCCCATCACATAAGGGCGATTAGGGTCACCATAATCAAAGCCGACCATTACTGTATCACCCTCCTCCGGGATACACACAAACCCACGATTGGATTTAACTTTACTGCTGCTACCGGCATCAGGGGTTTGTACCCGTATCCAATTAGTACTCTTTCTCAATCCTTTTTGCCACTGAAACTGCACCTGTACCCGCCCCTTGTTCTCCGGATCGGCATTGCTCAATACAGTTGCCTGTTGCGGTCCGGTTCGCGGAGGTTCAATGGGTTCCATAGGTACGGTCAGCATATCCCAAACAATGCCCCTAAATGTATTCTTATATTTTCCTATTTCATTCACATAATGTTCAATATACACCACCCTATACTTACCTAAGCTACACAAAGGCACCGAAGACGGCATCAGCACATGCACAACCTTTCCTAACTGAACCTCACATGTGCACGATGTGCCTGAAATCGTTAACATTTCGGCAGCTGCTCGGTTACGCTCCATTTCCACCATCGCATCCAGATTCAGTTTGTTCACAATCGGGGCTTCAACCGGCAAATCTCCTTCATAGGAATAAATTTCATCAGATTTCTTCAATACCATCTTCTGATAACCTCCTACATTAGGTACCTCATCCAAAGCAAGAGTCTTGATTTCCCGATCATCATGCACCAGATAAGCATATCTATTGAAATGTGCAGGAATCAGCTTGGAAGAGAATTCAAAGTCTATCAGATTCACATCATAAATCAGCCGCAAAGTATCGCCATCCGATAATTTACCTCTACCGAACCGGATTTCCCGACCGGTATCCCAGAACCATTCTCCATAAATATAACTTAGGCGGTTCAGGAACTCAAAATCACTTTCATTATATTGGCAGATATAATCAATCTTATCCTGGTAAGTCGGATCGATTTCTATTTCAGCACCGTTGCCCGAACTCTTAACAGCTTCTGCCACAACACCCCTTAGCGATTTGTTCATAAAAGAGTCCATAGCCTTTTTCCCGTCCAACCGTACAGTTCGTCCTTTGCCGATGACAACAACATTATTTTTCATACCATTTTTACCGCTGACAATAGTATTGGTCACCATTCCAAAAAACAAGTTTCTTGTACCGCTCGGCGTGTGAACCATGCTAATTATCACTTCTTCACCTACAAGAGTGATTATCTCATGCGGATTACTCATCCAGCTCTGGCCGAACGCTTCATAGTTGACAACAATGCGAAATTCATGGTGCACATTGAAAGCTTGCTTCAAATGCAGTTCTACAAAAGGCCGCTTCTTACCTGCTATTTTAACAGTCGTCTCTACTACGTCGTATTTATCAAGCATCAGTTAATTATTATATTTCAAAGTTTTGATTTGATGATTTCATAGGCAAATACAAGTCCTCTTTCTGTGTCCGAATTGAGTTGCCCTTATTTATATAGATGACAAAAAATTATTTTACTATCCGTTTTTAACAAAAAAAATAAGAAGTATTATTCACAAAACCTGATTCAATCCAAATCCTCCAGTTATAAATTCAAAAGAGCCAAGCAATATCAATAATGATGTTCGATCATCGAATTCGGCATCAGTGTGCCTATATCCTTCCTAATCTACATAACACCACCAGCCCCTTTTCTGCCTTACCTTTTGCCCTTTCTAATTCAACAAAGTCAATACTCATTATAATTATCAACATTCAATGCCATTAATATGGATAAATTTCCTTTTGTTACTTTATACTATATATCTATCCCGCAAATCCTATTCTTTTTTCAGCAAAGTTGATTGTATCTACAATATTTTGTGCAAGATCCGCTTTGGCTTTCTCTTTGGAAAATCTTCCTTTTTTTCCAAAAAGGTATTTTCCAGAGAAATCTTGCAAAAAAAAGATACAATCTGAAAAGCAGAAAAAAGAATAAGCTTTTCGACAGTAAAGATCGAAGGGAAAAACTATTAATCACACTTTAGGACAATTATTATTAAAAACAATATATGAAAAAGGAACAAATAAATTGGAAACAATATCATGAAGATTTGCTTTCTTCACTATCAAATGAACGCATTTGGACGTTAGGATGTAATGATAAGCAAAACTATCATCTACAGAATATTGCAGAGATAGAAAAGGAATTAGAAGCAATTAAGAACTCTCAATATGAACTAATATTGAACAAACATAACGATACACCGGAATACTTTGAAGATTATCTATTATAAACTATCAAAATAAAAATTATGGGACTATTTATATGCAAAAAATGCGGTTGCATTGAGAATACAGCCGTATCGAGTTATTGGAGTGTTGTTAACAATATCTTTCCGATAGAATATGATACGAGTTTGGAACAATATCAAGGTGAGCCCTTATGCTCGGAATGCGGAAAACTTACCTTTGATGAAAAAGGTGATAATCCTAAAATGATACCGGGTAAATGGCATGGCAAGTTTCCTAAATCACCAGCCACAGAAGAAGACAGAAGAAGAGCGAATAAAAACGGATTAATTCGTTAAATAAAAAAAAAATAATGAAAAATAAGAACGCCAAGAAATTCTCAAATACAAGGAATGACGAAATAAAACCATATTGGGTAATTTTGCAAGAACTTGATAAAGACCTTGACACATTAATCAACTCCCCAATTACAACAGAATATTGTAATAAAGGAACAGTTTCACGACTTCAAGGTAAAATCATAGGTTATAATATGAAACACAAAGATATTATTACATATAAATAGACACAAGAGCATACGCTACGTCACAATAGAGGAGAAATACTTATGTATGAATCTTGTCTGTACAATCTGCCATACAATAATTATGAAAACATCCGTTCCATTTTTATAAATATGTGGCAACGAATGGGATATAAGATATACTACCGTTATTAAATAATTGGGTTGGCTATACCATTAATGGAACAGCTGTTTGGTCCAAAGGTAAGAACTAATTCAAAATAAAGAAAGGAATACGTATGACTAAGTTTACAAAGACACATTCAAAACAAAAAGTAAAAAGTAAAATCAAAAAAAGAGCCTACAAAAAGGCATATAGATATCCACATAAAATATTTTTTCTGATAGACGATAATCTTTTTGGTTCATGCACTCAAAATCATGAAACTTTTCTCAGTAATCGTAAAATGCAGTACTACCTCCGAACTTTGAAAAAAGGAGGCTACATATCCCCCCAAGGATACGATGTTTTGAGCAAGCGCCGCCATTGGTTCTGGTGGGAAGAATCTACCATTTTCATAACAGGCAGGCTAAAGTTACGCAAGCATGACATACAAAGGTTGTATAATCTCTAACGAGACTCCTGGAAAGCAAAAGCTATCTTCTTGAATCAGAGATAGCTTTTTTCATATTGTATATCCCAAACCACCTTTTCTATCTGCTTCCCCCTATTCCATTTCAGTAAAACATCACTTTTATACTCCCCTTCTTCCCTATTCACGATAACTCCGACATCATTCTTTTATTCTGCAAAGGTAATTGCTATCTCTCTATTCTTCTGCAAGGTATGCCAAAGGCTTCCTTCTGAAAAATCTTCCTTTTGTCTCCTGCCAAAAGGTATTTTTCAAGGAAACCTTGCAGGAATAAGATTGCAATCAAGGAAGCAGAAAAAAGATTGATTCCCTCGCAATCGATAATAGGAGGGAAAAGTATTAATTAAATAACATGTATATGAATAAGTTAATTGACAGCTTCCCATGCAGCGAGAAGCAAGCAATGGCAGTACCAGCTACAAGCTTTTTACTATTAAACAGAGAGAAGGCAAACAAAGTATTAACTCACACAAAACAACAAAGTCTATGAGTCACTTTATAGTAATGGTTATTGGTGAAAACCCTGAAGAACAATTAGAACCGTATAACGAAAATCTCCAAGTTGAAGAATATGAAGTTGGAGAGGTATCCAAGGAAGAAAAATTAAGGATGATGAAATATTACACTGAACAGGGACACCAATTTACATCTTTCAGCAAATGCTATGCACGTTTTGGGAAAGAGTGGGATGGCAAATCTTGTCGCAAAGATAAAAATGGAATATGGCGCAAATACTCAACATACAATCCGGACTCAAAATGGGACTGGTATGTTCTTGGAGGTCGTTGGTCAGGCGACTTCATCCGATTAAAACCCAATGCAACAAGCGGAATTTTAGGAGAAGCCGGCGCATTTGAAAACGAAGTTGGGATAGACGCAGCTCTAAAAGGAGATATTGACTTTGACACTATCCGTAAAGAAAGAGAAGAGAAAGCTCGGAAATATTATCAAGAAATTGTCATTCAATGCGGAGGAAGCATCCCTAAACTCGAACTTTCTTGGGAAACAATTCGTGACGGAGAAGCGTTTGCCCAACTTTCTATTGATGAAAAGCGCATCCTATATCATTCACAAGATAGTGTAATACGCTGGAAAAATGCAGGCTTTGAAAACAGCTTCTTCGGTCCGTATCTTGAAGACTTCCAATGTACGGAAGAAGAGTTCGTCAATCGCAGCTTATTGAATACCTTCATTCCCTATGCTTTTGTTATAAACGGAGAATGGTACGGTTCCGGTGATATGGGTTGGTGCGGAATTTCATCCAACGAGATGCCCCATGAAGAATGGCGAAACAAAGTTTGGAACATGCTTACATCTCTTCCCGACGATACACTCATATCTTTCTATGATTGCCACATTTGATATTTCAAAACGATAATTAAAAAACAAATGTTATAGAGTTCAGGATACCGACTATAGAGAGTATCCTGAATTTTTATCTGCCTTTACACCAACCCTTTATATCCCAACTAAAACCTGTTATAAACTTACGGAATCCCCTTTTATACCCATTGGGGAATACAATCATTCAGTATCAATATCTGGAGCCAGACTATTTATATACAACACTATAAACTTATATAGTATATATATTATATATACATTTATAATTAAATACTGTATTTATAAATTTTAATCATCTTAGTAAGGAGCAAATTATGAAATTAGAAAAAATGGCTCAATTAAAAAAGGAATCTTTCCCTCTTATACCCTCCAGCACTCCCCGGCACACCTATTAATTATTATTACTTTGACCATTCGCCCTATTCGTGTGCAAATTTCAGCTAAAAGCCGGACATGCCAACTTGTGGAGAGACTCCACCGGTTTCCGTAGAAAATCTCCAGCCTACAGCTCGTATTTTCTGGAAAAAGCTGGCTTTATCCGTTGCTTTAGCTCATTGGAGCACTTGAAAAGTTCAGAAAACAGTCAAAGTAACAATAAGTAAAAACAGGTTGACTGAAAGGGAACTAAATATTAATTAACCCATAAATGTACAGCAATGAATACGGTAGGAATTTCAAAAAATGGAAAATACAATGTCCAGTCATTGATAAAGTTAAACCTTAACCAAAATACAGAACATTCGGTTACACAATCCGATGTCGATATGGCTAACAACTATGTCACTTTGATAGAAAAAACAAGATCCAACATTTCCCCAAAAGCCGGCGACTTATTAAGATACACTGATGCACATGGCAACTATTACCCACATGCACACATCGAGTATAACCGTAACGGAATCTGTAATATCTGTGAAAATCCTTATGTACCTTTCATCAATTCCCAAACTGACGGAATAACTTGTACAACCAATGGCGGAGCGTGGAACGATTTAGAAACCTCCAGCCTTAAATATATCGGCAAAGAACAAAAATCATTCTGTGATTGGGGACATTCGGGAGCATGCGGCAACGGTTCCGTTCATTTCGAAGCTGAAGTTAGCGTATGGGAATATATACATCCCAAACCGCTATACAAAGACTACACGACCGAAAAATGGCGTAAATTATACATCTCCCGTATTTCTGAAAATAACCGAAAAAACTTTGGAGGAAATCTGTATTATTCAATGGATAACGTAAGTTTCTGCACCGAAAATGAATATCAAAAATTCATCAGCGAGTTCAAAGGAGAAGTTTTCAATGGACATTGGGAAAATCAATTTGTAGTTTGGTGTTATAGAGAACATCAGCAACAAGTTTCCCAAGAAGAGTTTGACGCCCTGGACTTACCGGCAACCACCACTTACTGCAACGGTCAACAGCCCGCCAAAATAAAATACGATGATGAAAACAAAACCGCTATTTTCTATTTTGTAATGCCCGACAAACGCCTCTGTTAAATCAGAGGCATCCGTTTGCAAAATCAATATTCACATCATCAAGATATACATCAACCCCATAACTCTATAAAATTATGACAATCAATTTTAGAAAACTCAAAAGTCAGATTCATCCGTTCCAACCGGAAGCTAAACATGGCTTTATTTTCATCGCAACGAAACAACAGAATGAAAAATTTATATTCAGCATTTCACAAGTAGGTTCCAAACGCAGTCTAATCAAACTATTAATTTATCAAATTAAACACAACCAAGATTACAGAACCGAGTTTTCATCATAACCACTAGCAACCTGTGCTTTCTATTCCCCCAAAGAGACCGAAGAATCTTTTCTCCGTTTATTCCAGTAAGTCAACGAGTAAAAACAGACATGCTGGAATTCGATTTCTCACCTTTTATAACCCTCAATTCAGTCCCCTTTTAATAGTTCCCGCCCCCTTTGTACTTTCAATTACATTCAACCACAGAAAGCCCAATTCTTTTTTTCGCAAAGATGATTATATCAACCTATTTCCGTGCAAGATACGCCTTAGGCTTTCTATGGAAAATCTTCCTTTTTCCAAAAGAGTATTTTCTATATAAATCTTGCACTACGAAATAGGATATAATCCGAAAAGCAGAAAAAAACAATTAGTCTTTCCGATAAATGAAGAATCGGAGGGAAAATAAATAGATATGACAATGAGTAAATTAAGAGTATATTACGGCTGGGCACGCTTGAATAAAATACGAAAGCGGGAAGCCATTTCAATCGTATTTGAAAACTGCCAGCAAAACGGAGAACATGCGGAAAAATTCCTCAAACGAATGCAAGACACTGTATTTGTCCGGTTCCAGACTGACGAGGAAGCGAAAGATGCAGAAGGTGTCAATAGAATGTACACAGAATTCAGCATATTCCTCGATCATAAGAATATCAAAGGCAGCCTGCAAGCAGCGCTTATGGAGAACCATAATGCAGATAGCCACCATGTATCTGAAAATATACGTGATGAAATTCGTGATAAATTAAGCAGAGCATTTCTATCCACCCACTCAGATTATAAAGAACCTTCTGAGGAAGTGAAATTATTAAATAAAAAAACAAGACCTGAATATGACTAAATGGATTTCTATACAAGATGCCGCTAATAAGTTTGGCACAACAGAAGAGAATATATGCTCCTTGATTAGACATCGCTACATTACATTTTCCTATGTAGATGATAGCAGCTTGGGAGGAAACTATAGAGATAAACTATTAATGGTTAGTGCTGACGATTTGGAAGAAGCACTTAATTTTAATGCAGTGCAAGCGCTGAGAGAGGAAAAAGAGAGTATTGTAAGATTACCTCTTAGGGAGTTATATGATATACTTCAAGCTAATGACCATTTATTGGAAGTAAATAAATCGCTTCTTTCTAAACTCAAAGAAAAAGAGCAGAAAAAAAAGATTAATTCCCGATAATCAATATAATGAAAGAGATGACAAACAAACTCATTCCATTCATTATGATAAAGTATGAAATATAAAATATAGAATTTACGATTATAGAAAGGTTATTAAAAAAAAGAACAATCACTCGGTTAATATATTTTTTATACCCAAAACATCATTATATTTGAAATATGAAAGATCAAAGAAAACTGTTAAGTACATGCATCAAGAATGACATCCCTGCCGTAGTGTTTCAGGGAGATGACAAATGCGCTCCTGAAATTTTAGAGGCTGCATTAAGTATTTATAAGAAGAACGGCTGTAGTGCTGAATTCATTTACGATTTCCAGCTACTCATTAACGAAGTTAAAGCCTATCAGAATGAAAGTCCTGATACGGTAAAAATACCCGGATTATCAGCTTCAGAGGCTGAACTTATCCGCAAGGATATGGATAGTCGGAATCAAAATCATCTCAGATGAAAAGGCGAAAGCCAGATTCGACACTCTCCTGAGATTAGGTGGAATTTACAAATAATACACTATTTATACTGAAAATAGAATGTCTAATTTTTCAGAACAACTTTCCTTTGTTTGGTTGTGAAACCGGGCAAAGGATTTTTATTTGTCGGAATTCAGACCAAGACCTCACCTTTTATAATTGTTTTTACACTCTTTTTTTTTACATCGGCAAGCCCCCTTCCGTCATGTCATGCCGTCTGGATTTATCAGATGCAAATTTCACCTGTTGCTTCTTGATTGCGACATCTTGAAGTGCATTTCTTACAAATTCTTCCTCCTGTCGGAGCGTAATTGGTAAGAAAAGCCGTCGTATCAAGCTATTTCAACAGCTGTGTAGAAGCATCCGTAAATTCCCGCCCGGCGATGACAAAGATCGCAAGTGCAGGGAAAACAAAATGTTTCACTAAACAAATTTTAACAATGAAAGAATATCCGAACATCATGCAAACCAAAGAGTTTGAACTTGCAAAGCAGGTAGAAATGGAGTTGAACAGCTATAGCTTCAATCCGAGAGTCTTTGCCGCATCAATTCCTATGATGCACCCTACCAACCAGCAGTCACTGTACCGCCTTATACGTGAATGTCTCCGTGTCATGGCTGATGAAAGCAGACACTATGACGACCGGAACAACGCATCCCACCACGAGGCAAAAGCCATTATGGACTTTCTTAAAGACAATGAAAAATCAATCCCCATGATTTAATTAAGAGGATATGTGTCGGTCACTATTACAATACTGAAGACCGCTACGACGAAGGAAACAAGTAAAAACAGCGTAAATATGAAACAAATAATATGGACAAGCGAGGCTTTCTTCGACGATGAAGCGAGAAAAGCCTATGAAGCAGAGACGAGAGACAGGCTTGAGGATGACGGCTATTGCGTCAGCGACAACGAGTGGGCAGAGATTATTCAGGAATACCTCAGCGACGAGCGACAAAATCTCAACAAAGAGATTGACGGTGTCATAGTGGCATTTGCCGATCTTGGTTTTTGGTATGGCAGACGGCAAGGCTACAAGATTCTCAACTGCAATGTCAATGACATCTTCAGCATATCGGAAGATGATAACGAATGGTTTGGAGATGGCTTTAATATCCGTAGCAGGCATACGCATCATGATGGCACTCACCACGTCCTCTACAGAGTGGCAAAGAACCGGGAAGATGCTGAGAGAATTGCAGAACAAATCTATGAATGTCAGATGGACGAGCAGAATTTTAGAAAGCGTACCCGTTCCCTATATCCGTATGTAGCACACATATACGGGTGGAAATCAAGACGGTTTGACAAATGGAAACAAAACGACATTATTAGGGTTAATGCCTTGTGACGATACGGGACAAGTAAAGCGTCGGACGCAAAAACTAATCAGATAGACAGGAGAAGCTCGCCACATGGCGGGCTTTTTTGCCTTTTTCTTAAAATAGAGGGCCTTTTATAATTTCCTCTTTTAAAACTCATACTGCCCCAACTGCCTGAGAGGGAATTGAAAGAGTCAACTTATATTAGGGTAAGACATTCTTCGCTAAAAATGATTTAATTACATCAAATTCTACTTGGTTACATTTAATTTAAAAAATAGTCTTTTCTGTTGTTTTATAAACCATAATTAAATAATGGCCCTTATGATCAAACTTGATATTATCCAAATCAGTTATTCCTTTACCTCCATTACCCCATCCACAAGAAAAATAATATTTCACCTGTTTTTTTTCTTTGTTAATATCTATAAAACCGTTATTATTCAGTCCACAGACCACAATTAAGCGAAGGTTACTCTGTGTTTCTATATGCGAAGATACAGAGGGTTTAGAAAAAATAAACATACTCATAAATATATATATTAGCTCTATTTTCATCTACTTACATTCATTTAAAGATTTTATTTTATTTGCCAAATTAGAAGGAGTTACACCAAATAAAATATTCTTTTTATACCACGGGATTTTTATCTCATCAATTCCGGCGGCTTGGGCTGCTCCATATGCAAAACTAGCACATTGCCTGTTTCTAAGATTATATCCATTTCCATTCCCGTTTTTCGAAGCAAATTCATCAATATATTCTCTTAAATCGAGGATCTTTACTAATATAATTTCCCGTTGAGCTATCATAGAACCGGAAGAGTTTATATCTATATGCGTAATAAACACTTTATTCAGAGGTCAGTGTTTTTAAAACTTTGTTTTTTATACAAGTTCCTAAAGCAAACCCAACGCATCTATTCCAAGCAACAAGAATATTGCAAAGTCAAAGAGCTACTCCTACAAAAACAAGTTTTATAAAAAAGCATTTTAGTGTCGTCCTACATCTAAATCCTAATGAACAGCAGGTTTAAGAGTAGAACATGGGGCTTTATCTCATTCTCCTACTTATTTATGTATTACAGAAAACAGGCATCCCATATCAGAGTAGGACATTATCCCATTTTATCAAATCATAATTATATTTTTCAGACTGTGCTCTGCTAAAAATATTCCAAATAAAACTTCTATTTAAGACTTCACTTTTTATGTCTTCAATTAGACTTAACTCACCAATTTTAAGATCTAAAATAATTGGGGTCTGATCAACCTCATTCACAACATCTTTTGTAATATACTTAATATCTGGACGTTTAGACAAAAGAATTTGTCTTAATGTGTCATAAACATACAATCCTGATAAATTCGAGTTATTTGAATGTCCAGTTATACATTTAAATGCAATATCCAAACATATTACAACATTTAATGCTACAGCATTAGCTACTCCTGGATAAGAGTCTGAATTTGGAACGTAATCATTCATCCGTATAAAGTTAGATTCAAAAGCCTCATTTTTTTTGTATTTATAAATATTATCCCATAAATAATAAGACATTTGTTTTATTAGAAAATAGTTCCCAACATTGTATTGATCAACAATCATTTTATACATTTCTATAATTTTCTCACAATTATAGAGAGAAAATAGAGTCGACTGTTGAATTGTGAAACTCTGTGTCTTTTCAATAATCTGTTTTTTATAAAAATCATACATAATATATAAATATTATTCCTAATTAATGACATTCTACTTTAATTCCTGCATCTGTTAATTGCTGCATACAATTATGTTCACTAGGACCACAAGGCATTCTTTTCCATGTAGCCACAGCTTCAAGGTTATCAACATTCTTTAGCAAGACTTCTTCTGCATGAAGGTTTTTACCATTTACATGTATTGTTGAAGTATTAAGTGGAGTTACACCTAATTCCTGGCACTTTGCCACTTGTCCAGGATCCAACCCATTACTTGATGCTGCAAATAAACCACCTGTTGCATCTTGTCCAACGGAAACTGTTCTACAAACTTCAGCTAAAAAATGATCAGCAGATTCGCTTATTTCTTTGGCTAGTTCTGTTAGAATTCCGAAAAGACCAAAGATATCTACCCAAGTGTTAGGATCGGGAACATAAGCATATAAAGTAGGATTATTCCCTGCAAGCCCTATTGGGTCTTGGCTGATATAGTTTCCTGTATTAGGGTCGTAGTACCGGAACCGATTATAATACAGTCCTGTCTCCCGGTCCTCATACTGCCCCAACTGCCTGAAAGGAATAAACCCTTTTTCACCTTCCAGATGCCGAAGCCCACCGTAAATGTCA